>Ga0137409_10000937_pt1 | contig 31844 bp, 30 predicted proteins | sample CZODoug1_16funga_FD_122059 | JGI IMG/M metagenome (GOLD analysis project Ga0137409, IMG submission 122059) | Vadose zone soil fungal communities from Angelo Coast Range Reserve, California, USA - CZODoug1_16fungal (Hybrid Assembly) | ecosystem: Environmental > Terrestrial > Soil > Vadose zone... | reverse complement strand
GGCTTCATGCGGATGGACGCCGGCTGTGGCTGATAATCCCGGCGCCCTCCCAGCGAGCGTGACTGCGCGCTCGCTGCCGCCCAGTGACTCGCCGATCACCACGACGTGAGACACGCCCGCGGCGGCCGCACGTGCCAGGACCGCGTCACGGTCGGCGTCGAACGCGGCATCGCCGAGGTGGCAATGGGTGTCGACTAGCGTGCGGGCTGCGGCGCGCGCGGCGACGGCGAGGACGGCGGTGTCGCGGGGGGCGGCGCGAACTGCGGCGTGGGCGCGCGCGATCCGAGCGTCCGCGCGCCGCGCGCATCCTCACCCGGCCAGCGCTTCTCGATCCACAGCAGCACGGGCGCGGCGATATAGATGGAAGAGAACGTGCCCGTGAAGATGCCGAACGTCATGACCCACGCGAACGGCCGGATCACCTCGCCGGCCAGCAGCAGCAGCGCCAGCGTCGTCGCGATCGTCGTCCCGTGCGTCAGCACCGAGCGCGGCAACGTTTCGTTGATCGAGAGGTTCAGGATCTCGTAGAGATTCTGGCGCCGGTACTTGCGCAGGTTCTCGCGCACGCGGTCGAAGATGATGATGGTGTCGTTCAACGAGTATCCGACCACCGTAAGCACCGCGCCCACCACGATGAGGCTCACTTCGAGGCGCATCACGCTGATGAACGCGATCGTCGCGATGACGTCGTGCGCGGTGGCCACGACGGCCGCCAGGCCGAAGCGCCACTCGAAGCGGACCGCGAGATAGATCAGCGTCACGACGAAGCTGAGCAGAATGGCGGTGAGCGCCTTGCCCTGCAGCTCGCGGCCGACCTTGGGGCGTACCGCCTCGGTGCGGACCACGGTGTACTGCCCCGCCCCGACGCTGCGATCGAGCGCCCGCCGGACGTTGGCGCCGACGGCCTCCTCGGCGGCCTGGTCCGCCGCGGCTTCATGCGCGATGCGCGCCCGAATCACAAACGACGTATCGGAGCCGAAGGTCTGGATTTCGGCGCCGTTGAGCCCGGCGTTGTCGAGCTCGCGGCGGATGTCGCTCGTCGGGACGCGCTTCGCCGATTCCACCTGCAACAGCGTCCCGCCCGTGAACTCGATGCTGTAGTTGAGACCGCGGGCGACCAGGTCGATGGCGCCGATGAGCATGATGAGGCCCGTGATCGAAAACGCGATCCGGCGCCATTTGATGAAATCGTAGTTGGCGTTCGCAAAGAGTCTAATCATCAGATGCTCAGGGTCACCATGTCGGGCCGCCGGTTCAGCCAGATGAGGAACAGCGTCTTCACGACGAAGATCGCGGAGATCATCGAGGCGGCGATACCGATGATCAGCGTAATGGCAAAGCCCTTCACCGGGCCCGTGCCGACCGCATAGAGGATGAGGGCCGTGAGCACGGTGCTGACGTTCGAGTCGACGATCGCGTTCATCGCGTGCAGGAAGCCGTCATCGACGGCGAGCCGCAGCGATTTGCCGTGCACCAGCTCCTCGCGGATGCGCTCGAAAATCAGCACGTTCGCGTCGACCGCGATGCCGATCGACAGCACGAACCCCGCGAGTCCCGGTAACGTCAGGGTAAAGCCGAACGCGGCCAGCCCCGCCAGCGTAAACAGGCAGTACAGCGTGAGCGCGGCGACGGCGAGCGCCCCGGACATGCGGTAGTAGCCGACCATGATGACAATGACGAGCACCACGCCCACGACGCCCGCGCGCACCCCGTCCTTGATGGAGTCGGCGCCGAGCGACGGGCCGATCGACTTCTCGTCGACGATGGTGAGCGGTGCGGGGAGCGCGCCGGCCCGCAGCACGAGCGCGAGATCGCTCGCTTCCTGGAGCGGCTTGGTCCCCAGCTCGATCTGCCCGTTGGCGCCGATCTGGCCGCGGATCACGGGCGGCTGGCCCTGGACCCGGCCGTCGAGGATGATCGCCATGAAATCGCCGATGTGGCGGGCGGTCTCCTGCGAAAAGATGCGGGCGCCGCGGCGGCTGAGCTGAAAGGCCACGATCGACTGGTTGGTCGACTGGTCGCGCCGGGCGACCGCCTTGACCAGCTCTTCGCCGGTAATGATCGGGCGCGACTCGACGGCGTACAGCGCGCGGTAGGCGCGGGCGCCGCGCGACTCGGTCTGCGCGCCCCAGCGCAGCTCGATGCCGCGCGGGATGGCCGCGCGCACGTCGGGCCGGTTGATGAGGCTGTCGACGAGCGGCCACTGCTCCTCGGGCACGAGGTATTCCCCCTGCATCTGGCCCTGGAACAGGAGCGACGACAACACGCCGGGCGTGTTCGCGTCGACGGCGGCGCTGTCGCGCTCCGCTTTCGTCTTGGAGGTATCACCGAACAGCTGCGCGACCGCGGACGGCGGGGCGGCGCTGCGCGACTTGATGCCGGCCTTGCGGAGCGCCGCATCGAGCTGCGGCAACGCGTCCTTGAACAGGCCCTTCATGTCGGTGATGCGGAATTCCAGGAACGCCGTCCGCTGAATCACGGCCTTGGCGCGCGCGGGATCGCGCTCGCCGGCGAGCTCGACGATGAGGCGGCAACGACCCTGGATCTGCACGACCGGCTCCGTGGTGCCGAACTCGTCGATGCGGGTCCGCACCACGCGCTCGGCGCGCTGGATGGCGTCGGCGCAGTCGGGCACCGGCCCCTTGGACTGATCGACTTCGAGCGCCAGGTGAATGCCGCCCTGCAGGTCGAGTCCCAGGTTGATCGGCAACCGCCGCACCGTCGTGTCTTTCATGCGGCCGGTACCGGGCTCGATCACGCGCTGCTTGACGTTGCGCGGCACCAGGGAAATGATGCTGACCACGATCAGCACCCCGATGGCGTACAGTCGTTGCCGAATCTTCCCCATCGTCTCTCTCTACCGGTTGAGGGTCGCCCGCGCCGCCTGGCGGTCGCGATCCAGCTGCGCCACGAGCGCTTCGCGGGACGGGAACGCCTGCACTGCCCGCAGGCGACGGACCCATTCCACGTTTACTGCCTCTCCGTACAGCTCGCCGTCGAAATCGAACAAATGGACTTCGAGCGTGCGAGCCTGTTCACCAAATGTCGGGCGAGGACCTTGATTCATCATCCCGCCGTACCGCTCCCCGCTCCCCGCTCCCCGCGTTACTCGCACCGCGTACACGCCGTCGGGCGGCAACAACTTGCGTGCATCGGGCGCCGCGAGATTCAGCGTCGGGACACCGATCGTGCGCCCGCGTCCCGCACCGCGCACCACGGTTCCTCGTATCGCATACGGCCGGCCCAACCAGCGGGCCGCCGCCTCCAGATCGCCGTGCGCCAGCGCGGTGCGGATCAGCGTGGACGAAATCGGCTGCCCGTTGTCGCGTACCGCGTCCATGACCGTCACGGCAAAATCCTGCTCTCGCGCCAGCCGCTGCACCAGCTCGACGTCCCCCGCGCGGCCGCGGCCAAACCCGTGATCGTATCCCATCACCAGCTCGCGCATCGCGTAGTCGTCACACAGCTGCCGGACAAACGCGGCCGCATCGAGCTGCGCGAGCGCCGGCGTAAACGGCAGCAGCACGAACCGATCGATGCCCTGCGCCGTCACCAGCGCCTGCTTTTCGTCGGGCAGCGTGAGCAGCTTCGGCGCCGCCGCCGGATTCACCACCGCGAGCGGATGCGGATCGAACGTGACCAGCACGCTCGTGAGACGCCCCGCTGTCGCGCGACGCATCACCTCGGCGAGCACCGCCTGATGGCCGCGGTGGACGCCGTCGAACGTCCCCACGGTGACGACCGCTCCCCCGCCGGACATCAGTGCTCCGCCACCACGACGCGCGGCTTCAGAAGCTCGCCCACCTGGTCCGCCACGGCTAGCAGTTCATCGCCCGAAAAAACGGCTATCGGGTATCGGCTATCGGCTACCGGGTCAACGCGTATCGGTCGACCGTGCACGACCGCATCCCGTTCCTTCTTATCTACCTGACGACGCGCCAGATGCGCGACCAGTATCGCCGCATCCTGCAACGCCGCCGGGGTGACTGCCTCCGGCGCGATCGCATCCTCGAGCCGCAATGGCCCGACGGCGGTGCGCCGCAGCGCGGTCAGATGCGCGCCGCAGCCCAGCGCGGCGCCGATGTCCCGCGCCAACGACCGCAGATATGTCCCCGCGCTGACGGTCGCCCGAAACTGCAAATCAGGAACAGCGGCGTCTACGATCTCCAGCTCGCGGATCTCCACCGGCCGTGGCTCCGGCATGACCGCTTCGCCGCGCCGCGCCCGCCGGTACGCCCGCTCGCCGCCGATCTTCACCGCCGAGTACGCCGGCGGGCGCTGCTCGTAGCGGCCCCGGAAACTGCCCACGACCTCGGCGAGCCGCGCCAGTGTGACGCCGGTCCAGGGCGACGTCGCGACGATCGTTCCCGTGGCGTCGTCGGTGTCGGTCGTGACGCCGAGCCGGATGACGCCCTCATACGACTTCGGCCACCCCGCGGCGAACGGCGCGAGCCGCGTCGCGCGCCCGACCACGAGTACCAGCAGTCCCTTGGCGAACGGGTCGAGCGTGCCCAGATGTCCGACCCGATCTTGCCCCAGTGCGCGGCGGACGATGTCCACGACATCATGAGACGTGGGGCCGGCCGGCTTGGCGACCAGCAGCAGCCCACCGTTGCTCAGTCGTCCGTCTCCTTCAGCTCCTTCAACACGCGGTCGATGCGTTGCGCGTGCTCGATGCCGCGATCCAGATGGAAGTGCAGCTCCGGACTGGTGCGCAGCTGCAGCTCGTTCGAGAGCTGCGCCCGCAGGTAGCGCGCGGCGCTCGCCAGCCCTTCCAGCGACTTGGCCTTTTCCTCGTCCGTGCCCATGACGCTGACCCGCACGTTGGCATGCGACAGGTCGGGCGACACCTCGACGCCGATCACCGTGACGAACCCGATGCGGGGATCGCGCACGTCGCCGGTGAGAAATACCCCCACCGCATGGCGGATCACTTCGCTGACGCGTTCGGGACGGCGACTGTGGCGTCTCATCTCAGAGATAGCTCGTGCTCGTATCGACGATGCGCGCGCCATCCGCTCCGGCGACCAGCTGGTCCGCCTCGCGCAGCACGCTCTCGGCATGACGCCGGTCCGTGCTCACCACGGCGGCCGTCAGCTCGGCACGCTGCCACAGATCCTGATGCCCCGTCTCCGCGACCGACACGTTGAAGCGGTTGTGCATCCGATCCTTCAGGCTCTTCACGATCGTGCGCTTGTCTTTGAGCGACTGACACGCGGGCAGGTGCAGCTCCCACACCATCACGCCCACGATCACGACTCAGCCGGGCTCAGCGAGCGCGCGACCTCCTCGATGCGGTACGACTCGATGAGGTCGCTCACTTTGACGTCGTTGAAATTCTCGATGCCGATACCGCACTCGAAGCCTTCGCGCACTTCTCTGACGTCATCTTTAAACCGTTTCAATGACGCCAACGTCCCGTCATATACCTCGACGCCGTTGCGGATGACGCGCACCCGCCCGGTCCGGGGAATCACGCCGCTGCGCACGAAGCAGCCGGCGATCGTGCCGAGCTTGGCGATCTTGAAGATCTGGCGGACTTCGGCCTCGCCCAGCACCACTTCCTTCTTCTCGGGCGCGAGCAGGCCTTCCATCGCCAGCTTCACTTCTTCCACCGCCTCGTAGATGATGCGGTAGGTGCGGATCTCGACCCGCTCGCGGTCGGCCGCCGCCCGCGCATTGGAATCGGGGCGCACGTGGAAGCCCACGATGATCGCGCCCGACGCCCGCGCCAGCAGCACGTCCGACTCGGTGATCGCGCCGACGCCGCGGTGCACGACTTCGACCTTCACCTCCGCCGTCGAGAGCTGCGCCAGCGCGTCGGCCAGCGCCTCGGCGGGGCCGCCCTGGTCGGCCTTGATGATGATGCGCAGCGTGGCGACGCCGCCCGCCGCCGCCTCGGCCATGAAGTCTTCGAGCGTCTTCACCCGGCCGGAGCGGCGATGCTGCGCCTCGCGCTCGAGCCGCTGGCGCTTCTGCGCGATGTCGCGCGCCTCCGCGGCGTCGTCCATCGCGAGGAAGCTGTCGCCCGCTTCGGGCACGCCCTCGAAGCCGAGGATCTGCACCGGCGTGGACGGGCCGACCTCCGTCTCCGTGCCGCCGCGCTCGTCGTACATGGCGCGGACCCGGCCCGAGTACTGACCGCAGATGAAGTCATCGCCGATCCGCAGCGTCCCGTTCTGGACGAGAATCGTGGCGAGCGCACCCTTGCCCGGATCGAGCTGCGCCTCGAGCACCGTGCCCTGCGCCTTGCGCTCGGGATTGGCCTTGAGGTCGAGCAGCTCAGCCTGGAGCAGGATCTGATCCAGCAGCGCGTCGACGTTGGTGCCCTTCTTGGCGGAGATCGCCGTCATCAGCGTGGTGCCGCCGAATTCTTCGAGGACGACGCCGTGCGCCAACAGGTCCTGCTTCACCTTCTGCACGTTGGCGGTCGGCAGATCGATCTTGTTGATCGCGACGACGAGCGGCACGCCGGCGTTCTTGGCGTGCGAGATGGCCTCGATCGTCTGGGGCATGATCGCGTCGTCCGCGGCGACGACCAGCACGACGATGTCGGTGACCTGCGCCCCGCGGGCCCGCATCGCGGTGAACGCTTCGTGGCCCGGGGTGTCGAGGAACGTGATCTTGCGGCCGTCCTTGAGCGTGACCTGGTAGGCGCCGATGTGCTGCGTGATGCCGCCTGCCTCGCCGGCGACGACGTTCGCTTTGCGGACGTAGTCGAGCAGCGACGTTTTGCCGTGGTCGACGTGGCCCATGATCGTCACGACCGGCGGCCGCGGCCTCAGGGTCTCGTCTGCATCCTTGGTCTGCTCGGTCTGGGTGGTCGCGTACTCCTCTTCCTTGACCGCCTGGAATCCGAAGGCCGACGCGATCAGCTCGATCATGTCGAAGTCGAGTCGCTGGTTGATCGTCACCATCTGGCCCAGCTCTTTGAACGCGAATGTGACGATCTGCGTGGGCGGGACTTTGAGCGTGCTCGCCAGCTCGGAGACGGTCACGAACTCCGTCACCCGCACCAGCGTCTTCTCGCGCTCGCGCTCCGCCTGCCGCCGCTCTTCCTGGACCTCACGGAACGTCGGCCCTTCCTCACGGCGGTGCACGCCCTTCTTGCCGACCGGCGCCTTCAGCGTGGCGAGGGTGCGCGAAATGTTCTGCGCCACCGCTTCCTGATCGACGAGGGACTTCTTCCCCTTCTTGCGCTTCTTGCCTTTTTCCCGGCGCCGGTCATCGAGCGGCGGCGCACCGGGTGCGGCCGATGCGACAGGCCGCGGTGGGACCGCGTTGCTGCCGCTCGGGCCCCCCCCGGACGGCGTGCCGCGCGCGACGGGACGTGGACGCACGGGTGTTGGAATGAAAGGCCGCGGCGGCGGAGCGGCCGGCGGCGAAGAGAACGACGGCGCGGATGGCGCGGCGGAGGGCGACGCCGGCGCGAACGTGAGGCTCGCGGCCGGTGCCGCGGACTCGGCCGACTCGGCGGGCGCGAGATCCTTGAAGAGCGCGGCCGCGCGCTCTTCGAGCGACGCCGCAACTTTCTCTTCTTCCTGTTCGCGTGCGGCGGTCTCGAGCGCCTGGCGGGTGATTTCCGCCGCGGCCGCTTCAGCGGCGGCGACTTCGGCCGCGGCAGCGTCGGCGGCGGCCACTTCGGCCGCGGTGCGGCGGCGGCGCATCGGACGCCCCTCGGCAACCGGCGGATCGGGCGGCGGCTCGACGGCCTTGGCCGTGCGGCGCCGTTTAGGGGGCGCGGCTGGCTGCTTCAGTTTGCGCTTGTCGCGCTCCCAGCGCGCGCGCATCAGCGACACCTGCTCGTCTTTGAGCGGCGTCAGATGACTGCGCACGAAGATGTCCATCTCCTTGAGCATGCCCATCAGCTGCTCGCTGGAGATGCCGAACTCTGCCGCCAAATCGTGAATCCGCGTCGTTGCCACTCTTACTCCTCCATCAGTCCTCGTGCCAGCGCCCGATCCGAGACTCCGACTGCCTGCACCGGCGGCCGGCCGAGCGCCGTGCCCAACTCCGCCGCTGGTGGCCCGCGTAGCACCGGAATGTGCCGTGCCTCCGCGAGCCGCCCTACCTTCTCCATCGTGCGTTCACCGGCGTCGGCCGCCAGCACGACGCACACCACCTTGTCACGCTGCAATCCTGCCCGAACACCTGCCACGCCGATGACCACGTTGCCTCCCCGCACGCCGAGGCCAAGCAGCCTCGTCAGTCGCGAGCTCACGCCGTGGTCTTGGGAGCTTCTTCCTCTTCGCCGCCTTCCTCCGTCATTTCGTTCAGGAAGGACATCATCTTCTCGGCGAGATCGGGTGTCATGCCCGGAATCTGGTCGACCTCTTCACGCTCCAGGTCGAGAATGTCCTGCAACGTCTTCTTGCCGGCCGTCTCGAGGACCGCGACGAGCTCGGGCGACAGCCCTTTCATCTCCGTGAGCGCCACGTCGGTGACGCCCCCTCCCCCCCCACCGGCTCCGGCCTTGTCGGCGGCGGGCAGCGGGGCAAACAGCGGCCCTTCACCGCCCCGTTCCAGCCACTCGCGGCTCGAGTAGAGATCGACCTTCCAGCCGGTCAGCTCCGAGGCGAGGCGGACGTTCTGGCCGTTGCGCCCGATGGCGAGCGACAGCTGGTCTTCATCCACGATCGCCTGAATCGTCTTCGACTCGGGGTCGGAGAAGACGCGGGCGACGCGCGCCGGCGCCAGCGACAGCTTGGCGAAGCGCTCGGGATCGGACGACCACGGCACGATGTCGATGCGCTCGCCGTTCAGCTCGTTCACGACCGCCTGCACGCGCGAGCCTTTCAGCCCGACGCAGGCGCCCACGGGATCGATGGAGTCGTCGCGCGACCAGACCGCGATCTTGGTGCGGCTCCCCGCCTCTCGCGCGGTGGCGCGGATCTCGACGATCTGCTGCTGGATCTCCGGGACCTCGAGCTTGAACAGCGCCTTCACGAACAGCGGATCGGCGCGCGACAGAATCAGGCGCGGGCCCTTGGGGGTTTCCTCGATGCGCTTCAAGACCGCGCGAATCGTGTCGCCCTGATGGAAGTGCTCGCGGTGATTCTGGTCGCGGTAGGGGATGATCGCTTCCGCTTCGCGGAACTTGTTCAGCATGACGACGATCTTGCCGCGCTCGATCTGCTGGACCTCGCCCGAGAGCAGCTCGCCGACCTTGCCGGAGAACTCCTCGCGGATGCGGGTGCGCTCCCCTTCGCGCACGCGCTGGATGATGCGCTGCTTCGCTGCCTGGACCGCGGTGCGGCCGAACTGATCGAACGGCACTTCTTCCTCGAGCACGTCGCCCGGCTGGAACTCCGGATCCTCGAACCGGGCCTCCTCGAGCGCGATCTGGGTGCCGGGGTCTTCGACCGCCTCGACGACAGTCTTGAGCACGACGATACGGATCGACCCCTTCATTTCGTCGATCCCGATTTCGGAGCGCACGTTGGGGCCGTACCGCTTCACGAGGGCCGCATGCAGACCGTCCTTGAGCAGGTCGATCAGCTCGCTGCGCTCGAGCTGCTTGGTAGTGGTCAGCTCCCGGATTGCCGAAACGACGTCTGTCGTGTTTGCCATCAGTGTCCTCTAGTCTTCATTCATGGCGAGGCGCGCATCGCGCACCTCGTCCAGCCGGAACGTCCGTTCCGGCCCGCCTTGCGGCTGCAGGACCACCGTTCCCTCGCTGGGTACCGCGACGATGCGCGCGCGGACCCGGCCCATTCCTGCCAGCTTCACGTTCACGTCCCGGCCCACGAACTGGGCCCAATGCCGATGCCAGCGCACGGGCCGCTCGATCCCCGGGCTCGACACCTCCAACACATAGCGATTGCCAAGGGGACCATCGGCGTCGAGCCACTGCTCCAGCGCCCGGCTTACCCGGCTGCAGTCGTCGACCGTGACTTTCCGTGGCGGACAGTCAATGCGGACTTGGACGAGCGGCCGGTTCGGCGTACCGCCGATGCGCAGGTCGGCCAGATCGAACCCCAGTGCTTCCAGCCGGGTCCGAAAGGCCTCGACAAGACTCTCAGTGAGCATGAAAAAAAAGCGCGGGCCGAACTTCGCCCGCATCACGTTGGGGAATGTAGCCGGGGCCTCCCCTATGTCAACCGAGTGGCCGCCCCAGGTACGCGACCATCCGTCCATCCCGTCCCCCGGATGCCCGATGCGAGAAAAACCGGTCGCGCCCTTCCGCGCTGCACCACGGCGAGATGGAAACCTCCTGGATCCCAAGACTGCGCGCCTGCTGGGCCAGGATGTCACGCAGGTCGAGCTGCACCGTGCCGGACAACCCGAAGCGATCCGCGACTTCAGAACCTACTTCATAACAATTACCACAAATCCCTACGCCGCAATGCATTACGATATCGGTGGCTTTCGCAGAGCCGCGCCACTTCAACAGCTCGACGCACTTGGGAAGGATCCCGGCGGCGGTCCCGCGCCACCCGGCGTGGGCCAGCGCGATCGTGCCGTTCTGCGGCACGGCGAGATATACGGGAATGCAGTCGGCGACGGTGATCGTCAACAATACGCCGCGGTCTCCGGTTGCGTGGCCGTCGATGCCGTCGAGAATGAGCCATCCCTCCGGCTGCGATTCGTGCCAGCGCACTTCGGTCCCGTGCACCTGATGTGACAGCACGATCGCCGGGAACCGCGAGCCGAACGCCGCGCGGAACGCGCGCCAGCGGCCGATGACCTGCCCCACCGGCTCGTCACTCCACAGGCCGAGGCTCAGCGGGCGCGTCGTGACGCCGGCGACCAGACCGTAGCGCTCGGCCCAGTCGGTGAGCTCGAGGCGTGGGACCGCTACATCACCGGCGGGGACTTCGGCAACTTCAACTACGGCGCTCAATTTGCGCTCCCAATGCCTGAAGTCGCGTGTCGATGTGCTCGTACCCGCGCTCGATCTGCCCGATGTTTTGAATCACCGAGTCACCCTGCGCCGCCAGTGCCGCGAGCAGCATCGCCATGCCGGCGCGGATGTCGGGACTCTCCACCACCTGCCCGCGCAGCGCTGAGGGTCCGGCGATGACCGCGCGGTGTGGATCGCACAACACGATCCGCGCGCCCATCCCGATCAGCTTGTCGACGAAAAACAGCCGCGATTCGAACAGCTTCTCGAAGATGAGCAGCAACCCTTCGCACTGGGTCGCGACGACGATCGCGATCGACATCAGATCCGCGGGGAACGCGGGCCACGGGCCGTCCTCGAGCTTCGGCACGTGACCGCCGAGATCGGGACGGATGCGCCGCTCCTGGCCGGCATCGACGATCAACTTGTCGCCATCGAGCCGCGGCCGCACACCGAGACGCTCGAACGCGAGCAGCGTCGAGCGCAGGTCGTCGGCCCGCACACCGTCGATCGTGACCGCGCCTCCCGTCACGGCGGCGAGCCCGATGAACGAGCCGATCTCGATATGATCGGGGCCCACGGTGTGCGCCGCGGGTTTCAGCGGCCGGCCACCCTCGACACTGAGGGTATTGCTTCCGATGCCCTCGATCGCCGCACCCAGCGACACGAGAAAACGCGCCAGGTCCTGCACGTGCGGCTCCGACGCAGCGTTGCGCAGGACCGTGGTCCCCGTTGCCCGCACCGCCGCCATGAGGGCGTTCTCCGTTCCCGTGACGCTCGGCTCATCGAGGAAGATGTCGGCGCCCTTGAGCTTGCCCTCGAGCTTGTAGGTGTCGCCGACGCTGATCTCGGCGCCGAGCCGCTCCAACGCGAGAAAGTGGGTATCGACGCGGCGGCGGCCGATGACGTCGCCGCCGGGTGGCGGCAAGGTGACACGGCCGAAGCGGGCCAGCATCGGTCCCGCCAGCAGAATCGAGGCGCGGATTTCCTTGCAGAGCTGCGGATCGAGCGGCCGTGGCTCGGCGCCGCTCGTGTCGATCTCCACGGTATTCGCGCCCTGCCACTGCACCGTCGCGCCGACGTGCTGGAGCAGCGCCAACAGCGTCTCGACGTCACGAATACGGGGAACGTTGTCGATGCGGCACGGGCCGTCGGCGAGGAGTGTCGCCGCGAGAATCGGAAGGGCCGCGTTCTTGTTGCCGGCGGGGCGGATCGTGCCCGTGAGCGGGCGACCTCCCGTGACACGGAACGACGGTGGCATAGGTCCGCCCAAGCTACGAAGCCGCTTGCGCCTGCGTCAAGCGTTCGCGAACGTTGGCCCTCGTGCATCCCCTGCTCGCGCTGGCGCTCGTCATCATCGCCGGCATCGGTGTGACGCGGTTATCTCGCCCCGCGCAACGTCCCGCGCTATTTGACGATCTGCTGGCGACCGGCGCGCCGTTCCTGCTGCTGGGCCTGCTCCTCGGGCCCGGGCTCGGTGTGGTCGACGCCGCCGGGCTGCGCCTGCTCGAACCGGTCGTCGCACTCGGCATCGGGTGGATGGGTGCGCTGTTCGGGGCGCGGCTCGAGTGGCGCATGTTGCGGCGTGTGTCACGCCGCACGTGGCTGATCGGCGCGACACTCGCACTTCCCGTTCTCCTGACGACGGCTGCGACCGCCTGGGCGCTGGCGCGCGCGTTTCCGTCGCTCGCCGACGCGTGGGGTCATCCATCGCTCGCGGTCGCCCTGGCGCTCGCGGGCGCCCTCACGACCGCGGCCAGCCAGCGTGGGCCGCGGCTGGGCCGTCGTAACGCGCTGCTCGATACGGCATTCGGCACCGCTGCCGTCGTGGTCGCCGTCGCGCTGTATCATCCCCACCTCGCGGTGCGCAGCCTCGTGCTGACATTGGTCGCCGGCCTCGGCCTCGGCGGCTTGTTCGTTGTGCTGGCGCGGAGATTGCTAAACCCCAGCGAAGCCGGCATCCCTGCCTTCGCGGCGATTCTCTGGGGCGCGGGCTTCAGTTACGCGCTCGGGCTGTCGCCGTTCGTCGTCTGCGGATTGGAGGCCGCCGTCATGGTCAGCTTCGCATCGCCCGCGGTGCGCCGCGCCCTCACGGATCTGCTCGCGCGCTGGGAGCTGCCCCTCTATGCCGCTTTCCTTATCATCGCGGGCGCCCTGCTGCATCCGGTGAGCGTCTGGATCGTGGCGGCGGCGCTACTCCTGGCGGTGATCCGCCTGACGGTGCGCTGGGTAACGGTGCGATTCGGTCTCGATCAGGTAGACCCGGTGTGGCGGTCATTGCCCTACCCGCCGCCTCCTGAATTCGCGTATTCCGCCGTGCGGCAGGGTGCGAGCGCGGTGGCGCTGGGTGCCGGGTTCGACCTGGCACGTGGAGCGTTTGGTGCCGTGCTGATTACGATTCTGCTGTGCGTGATGGCCGGCGAGGCACTCGCGGCGTGGACCCCGTTGACAGCACGCCCGAAGCAGGCAGAGGTTTCGTGATGCTCCCGACCTGGGTCGGCGTGGTGTCGGCACTGAGTCTGGCGATCATCGCGCTCGCCGCCCTGGTAGGGGCTGTCGCCATCGTGGCCGCAGCACTGGGCGTGCGCGCCGCAGTCAAAGCGCTGAAAGGGTTTGCCGGGCCGGCCATCGCGGATGTGCGGCAGCTGATCGGCTCCATTAAGAATGAAGCGGATGCGCTCGTGGGGGCGTCCCGCGATGTGCGGCAACGCATTGTACGCGCGGCAGACAAGGCCGAAGAACGGCTTACCGATCTCGACGCCTTGGCCGAGGTGATGCAACAGGAGATTGAGGAGACGGCGCTCGATGCCGCCGCGACCATGCGCGATGTGCGTCGCGGGCTCTCGGTGTGGCGCTGGAGCCGCAAGCTCTTGAAAGGGAAAAAACGACGGTGAGGCGTTTGGGAGCGGCCGTCGCTCTTGCCGGGATCGCGCTGGTGCTCTTCCCCGGCGTGGCGCATGCCTGGACACCCGGCACGCACATTTTCCTCGGCGAGTCGGTGCTCGCCAACCTGCACCAGCTGCCGACTATCGTCGCCGACCTGCTGCGCGCCTTCCCGTATGACTTTCTCTACGGCAACATCGCCGCCGACACCTCGATGGCGAAGAAGTACGCCCCCGTCGGCCGGCATTGCCACGCGTGGCACGTGGGCCAGGAGATTTTCGACCTCGCCCCGAGCGATCCGTTGCGCGCGTTTGGTCTCGGCTACCTGTCACACCTCGCCGCCGACACCATCGCCCACAACTTCTTCGTGCCGCGCCAGCTGGTGCTGACGTCGAGCACCGTGGCGCTGGGTCACTCCTACTGGGAGAGCCGCTTCGAGACGCATCTCGGCGATGCCTACGCGCGCGAGGCGCGCGATGTGATCATGAAGGACCATGGCGCGAGCGACGCCCATCTCGACGAGATCCTTTCGCCCACGCTGTTCAGTGTCCGAACCAATCGCCGGCTGTTCCGCGGGATGGTGCATCTCACCGAGAGCCAGAGCTGGCAGTGGGTCTTCCAGGTAATCGCGGGGACGAGCCGCTGGGATCTCGCCGACAGCGACATCGAAAAGCACATGGCGGTGGCGTTCGAGTACGTCATGGAGACGCTCGGCGCAGACGCCAGCGATGCGGCGGCACGGCGTCTCGACCCGGCGGGCGAAAAAGCGTTGGGGATGGCGAAGCGGATGCGGCGGCAGGCGCTCCGGGAAGGCGGGCGGCTCGAGCCGGAGCGCGTCGAGGAAACGGCGCAACAACACTTTGGATTGCCGACACCGGCGCTCGACTACTGGAGAGAGTCACGGGCGCAGCGCCCCTGGCGGGAGAGCTAGGAGGCGAGCTTTTCCTCGAGGACACGCTGGGCGAGTTTGGGATCGGCCTTCCCCTTCGACGCGCGCATCACCTGCCCCAGGAAAAACGCCATCAGCTTCGTTTCACCATTCTTATAACGGCCCACCTCGGGCGCATGCGCCCCCAGAACGTCTGTGACCCACCCCGACACGACGTTGCTGTCCCCGACCTGAATCAGACCGAGAGACTCCGCGATGGTACGGGGGTCGCCGCCTTTGGCGGCTACCTCACCGAAGACTTTCTTGGCGGCCTGATGGCTCAGCGTTCCGCCTTTGACCAGCGCGATGAGTTGCGCCAGCGCACCCGGCGCGACGCGCAGCTGGTCCTGATAATCCTTGGCGTCCGCTAACGCCTCGGTCATCACCCAATTCGCCGCCGCCTGCGGCTCCCCGCCGGCGCGGACCACGTTCTCGTAGTAATCGGCAACCGCCCGACTGTTCGTGACGACCGCCGCGTGCTCGCGGCTCAGCGCGTAGCTCGCCACGAACCGCTCACGCTTCTGCGCAGGCAATTCCGGCAGCTCGCTCTGCTGCTCGGCGACGAACTCGGGCGTCAGGACGAGCGGCGGCAGGTCCGGCTCCGGGAAGTAGCGATAGTCGTGGCTCTCCTCTTTCGAGCGCTGCGGCCGCACCGTGTTCTCGCGCGAGTCGTACAGCATCGTCTGTTGGGTGACGCTCCCGCCCGATTCGACCAGCGCGATCTGGCGGTCGCGCTCGACGGTCAAGGCCTTCTCGACGAATGCAAACGAGTTGATGTTCTTGACCTCGGTGCGCGTGTTGAGCGCCGTCTCGCCCGCGCGCCGCACCGAGACGTTGGCGTCGACCCGCAGGCTGCCCTTCTCCATGTCGCAATCGGAGATGCCGATGTATTCGAGCAGCTGCTTCAGGGTCAGAAGGTACGCGCGCGCTTCCGCCGGGGAGCGAAGATCGGGGCCGCCGACGATCTCGATGAGCGGGACGCCGGAGCGATTGAGATCGACGGCCGTCGCTTTCGCAAAGCGATCGTGAATCGATTTGCCGGCATCCTCCTCGAGGTGGAGCCGCACGACGCCCGCGTTGATGATGCCGCGCTCGGGAGAGAGAAATGACAGCGTCCCGCTCGTCGCAAGCGGCTGATCGAACTGCGAGATCTGATAGCCCTTGGGCAGGTCGGGATAGAAATAGTTTTTGCGGGCGAAGATGCTCTTCGGATGCACCGTGCAACCGAGCGCGAGCGCACCGCGCACCGCGAGCCCGATCGCGGCGCCGTTGGGGGCAGGCAGCGCACCGGGCAGGCCCAGACATACGGGGCAGACCTGTGTGTTGGGGGGCGCGCCGAACGCCGTCGAGCAGCCGCAGAACATCTTTGACTTGGTCCGCAGCTGCACGTGCGTCTCCAGCCCGATGATCGTTTCCCAAGCGGGGGGCATCACGCCTCGTCCGTCGCGGGGACCACACGCTCCAGCGCGTACGCCGCCTCGATCATCTCGTCTTCCAAAAACGCCTGGCCGATCAGCTGACCGCCGATCGGCAGGCCTTTGACGCGGCCGATCGGCAGCGACATCGCCGGCAGGCCGGCGAGATTCGCGGTCACGGTGAAGACGTCGGACATGTACATCGCAATCGGGTCCGCGAGCTTCTCTCCCGCCTTGAAGGCAGGCGTTGGAACAGTAGGCGTGAACAGCAGGTCCACCCCGCGATCCCACACGTTCCTGAAGTCCTGCGCGATCAGCGACCGCATCTGCTGCGCCCGCCGGTAGTAGGCGTCGTAATAACCGGACGACAGCACGTACGTGCCCACGAGAATGCGGCGCCGCACCTCCGGCCCGAATCCCTGCCCGCGCGTGGTGCGATACAGGCTCCGCACATCGGCATGCCCGTCGAACCGCGGCCCATACCGGACGCCGTCGTAGCGGGCCAGGTTGGAGGACGCCTCGGCGGGCGCGATCACGTAGTAGGTCGGCACCGCATACGGGGTGTGGGGCAATGAGACTTCGCGGACCGACGCGCCCAGGTCCTTCAGGTGGCGCACCGCGCGATCGCACGCCCGCCGCACGGCCGGATCGAGCTCGGCTGGGAAGTACTCCCGTGGCAACCCGATGACGAAGCCCTGCAACGACTCCGGCACCGTCGGCAACCGCAGGGGATCGCGATCCTCGCACGTCGCATCCCGGGGATCGCGCCCGCTGATGACGGACAGCACGCGCGCCGCGTCGTGGACGCTGCGTCCGAAAACGCCGATCTGATCGAGCGACGAGCCGAACGCGACGAGGCCCCAGCGGCTGACGCGCCCGTAGGTCGGCTTGATGCCGACCACGCCGCAAAACGCCGCGGGCTGGCGCACCGAGCCGCCCGTCTCCGAGCCGAGCGCGGCGGGCACCGCGCCGGCGGCCACGAGCGCCGCGGAGCCGCCGGACGAGCCGCCCGGGACGCGCGTCTTGTCGAGCGGATGCAGCACGCGCCCGTACGCCGAGTGCTCCGTCGACGAGCCCATCGCGAACTCGTCGCAGTTCGTTTTGCCGGCGATCAGCGCGCCGGCGGCTTTGAGCTTCGCCACGGCGGTCGCCTCGTAGGGCGAGCGATAACCTTCGAGAATGCGCGACCCGCAGCTCGTCGTGAATTCGAGCGTACAGATGTTGTCTTTCACCGCGACGGGCATGCCGTAGAGCACGCCGGTGGGACGCGCGGCGGCGGCCTGCGCGGAGAGCGACTTGCGGAGATCCTTGGGAGGGGTGAGCAGCGCGTTGAGGCGCTTGGCTTTCACCAGGCGGTCTGCGACCGCTTTGGCGGGGGCGTCACTCACTCGAATTGATCCAGCTTCGGTACGAGGAAGAATCCTTCCTTGAATGCGGGGGCGAACTCTGCGGGGCCAAACGCGAGCGGCGCCGGATTGACTTCATCGGCGCGGAAGCGGATCGCGTCGGGTCCGGGGACGAACGCTTTGACCGTGCCGTTGGCGGGCACCGCGCTCAGCTGGGCCACGTAATCGATGATCCGGGACATCTGCTCGGCCAACTCCGGCAGCGCCGCGTCGTCGACGTCCAGCTCCGCGAGCTGCGCGATGCGCAGCGCCTCCTCCCGCGACACACTCATGCCCCTTCTCCTTGCCAGTCACGCTCGAGTCCCGCATAGGCGACGAGCAGTTGTTTGGTCCCGATGTCCGGATCATCGAAGTCCACACTCACGCGCAGGTCGCGTCCCTCGCCCGACACCGCGCGCACCACGCCACCGCCGAATTTGCGGTGACGTACGCGTTCCCCCTGCACGTAGCGCGGCGCGTCCTGCGAAACCTCTTCAGGAAATCCGATGTCCGGCGGCAACCGCCGCGCCGCAGCGCCACGCGGCCGCGACGGCCGGGGAGGCATCGCACTCGACCCGCGCATCGGCTGCCACGACGGCGTCGTACTCCGCTCCACAACGACGTGCGGCGGTAAGCCGTCGAGAAAGCGCGACGGCTCCGCCAGCTCCAAGCGCCCGTTGCGATAACGGGTGCGCGCCCATGAGAGATACAACCTTTCGCGCGCGCGCGTGAGACCCACGTAACAGAGTCGTCGCTCCTCCTCGACGCCGCCCGGCTGCTCGGTCGAGCGACCGAGCGGAAACAATCCATCCTCCAGACCCGCGAGCGCGACGATCGGCCACTCGAGTCCCTTCGCCATGTGCACGGTGGTGAGCGTCACGCCCACCTCGTTGCGGTCTTCGTCGGCCGGGGTCACGAGGGCGGCCTGGGTGAGGTAGCGCTCGACCGGGCTCCCCGTGCCTTCCGCCGCGTCCGGGTCCTGGATCTCTGCCCAGGCTGCCGCGCCTGCCACCAGCTCTCGCACATTCTCGATCCGCTCCATCCCCTCGGCGCCTTCCTCCGCCAGGTACTGCTCGTAGCCGGTGGTGGCGAGGATCGTCTCGAGCGCCGTGGCGGGATCCGCCTGCCCCACGGCGTCGCGCAGCCGGTCGAGCAGGGATGCCACCCCCATGAGCCCCTCGCGGACATTGGGCCGCAGGTCGCTGAGGTTGGAGGCGCGGCGCGCGGCCTCGAGCAGCGGCTTCTGCCATCCGGTTGCCGCCCGCACCAGTACGGCCAGCGAGGCGTCGCCGATGCCGCGGCGGGGTACGTTGACCACTCGCAGAAAGGCCTCGTCGTCGGCCGGGTTGGCAATCAGCCGCAGATAGCCGAGCAGATCCTTCACTTCGCGCCGCTCATAGAAGCTGATCGCCCCGATGAGCCGGTACGGGATACCGCGGAAGCGGAACGCCTCTTCCAGAGGGCGGGACTGCGCGTTGGTCCGATAGAGGATCGCCATGCCTTCGTAGGCGACGTCGCCATCCGCCGCGCGGCGCGCGAACTCATTCGCCAGCCACTCTGCTTCATCGCGCTCATCGGCCGTGCTGAGCAGCGTCACGGGATCGCCACCCTTCTTCTCCGTGAACAGCGTCTTGCCCAGACGCGCCGTGTTCTCGGCGATGATGCCGTTGGCCGCGTCGAGGATGATCTGGGTCGACCGGTAGTTCTGCTCCAGGCGCACGAGCTTCGCGCCCGGGAAGTCGTTCTGGAACGTGAGCATGTGCCGGACGTCCGCGCCGCGCCAGCCGTAGATCGCCTGATCGTCGTCACCCACGACGCAGAGATTGCCGTGCTGCTTGGCGAGGTGCCTGACCAGCAGGTACTGCGCGGCGTTCGTGTCCTGGAATTCGTCCACCAGGACGTGCTGAAACCGGTCCTGCCAGTAGGCGAGGCGTTCCGGATGCTCGCGGAACAGGGTGAGCGGATGGAGCAACAAATCGTCGAAGTCCATCGCGTTCGCCTGCTTCAATGCCGGTCCCAGCGCGGCATAGATCTCCGCCGCGACTTTCACGAACGGTGTGTCCGCCCGTGCCCCAAGCTCTTCAGGCGACAGCATGCGGTTCTTGGCGCTCGAGATGAGGCCGTGAATGGTCCGCGGCGGATAGACCTTGGTGGAAAGCTGCCGTGCCTCGAGCAGCCGCTTCACCAGCGCCTCGGAGTCGTCCGAGTCGTAAATGGTGAAGTTCGGCCCGAATCCCAGCAGCGGGGCCTCGCGGCGCAGCAGCCGGGCCGAGAGCGAATGGAACGTACCGATCCATAGCCCGCGCGGATCAGAGCCGAGCAGCTGGGCGATGCGGCTGCGCATTTCTCCCGCCGCTTTGTTCGTGAACGTGACGGCGAAAATCCGTTGCGGCGCGACGTGCAGCGTGGTGATCAGGTGCGCGATCCGCGCGGTGAGGACGCGGGTCTTTCCGGAGCCGGCCCCCGCGAGGACGAGCAGCGGCCCACCGGGATGCTCAACGGCCTCCCGCTGGGCGGGATTCAACGGCAAGGGATGCTGCGCGGTCATCTCGTGGTCAGCGGAAATTCAAGCACAAACACCGAGCCCCGGCCCTGTGCACCGGGACGGAACGCCACTTTGCCACCATGTTGCTGCTCGACGATCCGGCGGGCGAGCGCCAGGCCGATTCCCCACCCGCCCGTCTTACTGGACACGCCGGGCTCAAACAGCTGATGCTGCATCTCCGGCGCGACGCCGGGGCCGTCATCGCGGACGCTGACCCGCGCGACGGTGTCGCTGCCTTCGACATCGACGTCGATGCGGCCGCCCCGGCCGCTCAAGGCATCCACCGCGTTTTTCACGACCACCTCGAGCGCCCACTCGATCAGGACCGGATCGCCGGTTGCGGTCGGTCCCGCGCCGGGCGACGTCAGCGTAATCGTCACCGAATGCGCGAGCGTCGGCAACCGCGGCCTGAAATAGGCGACGACGCGCTCGGCGACCGTGCCCAGGCCGACCGGCTCACGCCGGGCGGGACGGCCGATGCGCTCGAAGCGCTTGGCGACGCGCTGCAGACGCTCCGCATCGGCTTCAAGATGGCCGATCAGCTCGCTGCCCGGCGTACCGGGATTCTCCCGCAGGTAATCAATCCAACCCGTGAGGCTCATCAACGGCGTGCCGAGCTGATGGGCCGACTCGCGCGCCATCGCCACCCACAGCCGGTCGCGCGCCGAGCTGACGCGCTCGCGCATCGCCCATACCGCGAGCAGGACGAGACAGATGAACATCGCTCCCTGCAGCACCGCCAGCCCGGTGAACGCGCGCGCGGCCGGAAGCGCCCCGTAGTGAATGGTGCCGACACCCGGCTGGATCAATGGCGGGTGAATGTGGTCGAGCTCGACGATCCAGTTGCGGCGCGTCGCCTCGCTCGCATCGGCGCCGAACGGCGCGTTGTCGAGCGCCGTGATCCGCCCGGCGACGTCGGTGACCGCAATCGGAATGCCCAGGTGGCGGACTTCGTCAGCGAGGGCGAGCAGCGCGTCGGCCGCCGCGCCCTCGCGCGGGTCGTTCAAGCCGGCGAACACGTGGCCAAGCAGGCGGCTGGTCTCGCGCGCATCGTTGCGGAGATGGCGCGCCACGATCCAGGCATAGCCGACCGAGAGGGCGCCGAATAGGAGCGCGGCGCCGACGAGCACGACGGGTCCCGCCCGTCTAGGCAATGCGGTCAGTGCCGACATACGGCACCAGTGCCGGCGGAACGGTCACGGAGCCGTCGGACTGCTGATGGGTCTCGAGCAACGCCGCCATCGTGCGCGGCAACGCCACACCCGACGCGTTCAGCGTGTGCACAAACTCGGGCTTCTCGCCGGGGCGCGGGCGGGCGCGAATGTTGGCGCGGCGGGCCTGATAGTCGGTGTAGGTACTGGAGCTCGAGACTTCGAGCCACTGACCGACGCCCGGCGCCCATGCCTCGAGGTCGTAGGTTTTGGCGGCCGCGAAACCGAAGTCATTCGCCGGCAACACCGCGACGCGATAGGGCAGCTCGAGCTTCTGCAACACGGCCTCGGCATGGCCGGTCAGCTTTTCGTGCTCCGCCGGCGAGTCGGCAGCGAGGCAGAAACGGACGAGCTCGACCTTGTCGAACTGATGCACGCGCAGCAGGCCGCGCGTGTCCTTCCCCGCCGCGCCCGCCTCACGCCGGAAGCACGGCGTGTAGGCCACATATCCCCGGGGCAACGCCGTGCCGTCGAGGATCTCGTCCCGATGGAGGTTCGTGACCGGCACCTCCGCGGTCGGAATGAGAAACAAATCGTCCGGCATGGTGCGATAGAGATCGTCTTCGAACTTCGGTAATTGTCCCGTGCCCGTGATGACGTCGCGTCGCACCAGGAACGGTGGCTCGACTTCGACGTAGCCGTGCTCGCGCGTGTGCAGATCGATCATGAAGTTGATGAGCCCGCGCGCCAGCCGCGCGCCGGCGCCCATCAGGACGGGGAAACCAGAGCCCGCGAGCTTGGCGCCGCGCGGAAGATCAAGGATGCCGAGTCGCTCCGCGATTTCCCAATGCGGCTTGCCGCCCTTCGGCGCCGGCGTCCCCCAGCTGCGCAGGATCGCCTGCTCCTCCGGCACGTCGGGGAGCGGCGGATTCGGGACGAACAGCGCCTTCGCTTCGAGCGTCGTCTCAATCTGGCGGAGCTCGGACTCGAGCCCGGTGATCCGATCGCCGAGCTTGCGCCGCGCCGCCGTCGTCGCCTCCGGCAGTCCGCCCTGGGACTTCGCGACCAGCGCGTCGGCCTTCGCGGCGTCGTTGCGCTCGGCCTTGAGCGTGTCGAGCTGCGCCGTGAGGGTGCGGCGCTTCATGTCGAGCGCTTCGATTTCGTCGAGCAGCCTGATCAGGGAAGAATCACCGCGGCGGGCGAGCGCCGCCCGCACCTGAGCGGGCGAGGCGCGCAGCAACTTCAGGTCGATCACGGACTAGATCTTCGGCACGCCTGGTGCGAGCCCGCGATAGCCGCAGTTGATATCGGTGAGAATCTCGAAGTCGATGCGGCGGCCGTTGGGTCCGGACGTCGTATCGATGGCGAGGACGTGAAGCTTGGCGTAGTACACCTGGTTCGGGAGGCCGAACGAACATTGCGAGGGAATCGAGTGCAGGATTGCCACGGTATTCGAATCGACGACGACCGCGCTGTCGCGCTGGTAGCGGCTCGTGGGCGCCACCTTGATGGAATCGAATAGCATCGTGGTCAGCTGGATGCCCGACGCGCGGCCGAGCCGCAGCGCGCCGGTCGGGAGCAGCTTCGCCACACCCGCGCTATCGATGTCGAATGCAAAGTCGAGCGACGTGGTCTGGTCGGGGCGCACGGGCTGATCGAATTGCAGCGAATACGCCGACGGGAAGGAGACCGGTGTACCGCTCAACGCATAGAGCGACACCGTTTTCACCTTGTTTTCGTACGAGGCCCGCGGCAACCCGAGCGGGGCACCGCACCCCGCTGCAAGAGCAAGACCGGCGAGGGCGAGCAAAACAACAGTGCGAGCGCGCATTGAAGTGCTGAGAACTTACAGGGCCGCGTTCGAGTGGGTCAACCCATAGTGGCTGCTTGACTTCGACTTCCCGGAAACCTACGTTGCCGCGCGTATGGCGACCATCCGCGACGTTGTTGAGGCCCTCAGCCGTTCGACCGGCGTGGACGCCGTGGTAGTCGTGGGCCGGGACGGCCTGCCCATCGATTCACGCGTGGCCAACGGCGTGGATGCCGACAGTGTCGCTGCCCTGCTGCCGACCGCGATCAAGCACATGGCGCAGCTCGGCGACGCCGGCGGGCGCGGCGACTTCACCAGTGCCGTGCTCGAGTTCGGCGGCGGCCTCGCCGTGGTCGCCGTACTCCATGCTGACGCCCTCCTCATCGTGCTGGTGCAACCCGCGACGAACGTGGGCGCCCTCCTGTTCGACCTGCGTCGACACCGCACAGCCATCGCTGGTCTGCTTTAGCCCGGTCCGCCGTTGACCATCTCGGCACGGCACCTCCTGGTGGTTGATGATGAGCCGCACATCGGGCTCGTGCTGCGCCCGTACCTCGAGCAGCTGGGCTATCGCGTCAGCTTCGCGCGCACGCTGCAGGAGGCCCGCACTGCGCTGCGCGCCACGCCGGCAACCGATGGCCTCCTGCTGGATCTCCATCTGCCCGACGGCTCGGGAATCGATTTCCTGCGTGACCTGCGGAAGCAGAGCGGTACCGCGCGTCTTCCCGTCCTCGTGCTCACAGCCGAAGGAGAGGACCGCATTCTGCGCGAGGCGCGTCGGCTGGGCGCGGCGCTGGTGACGAAGCCGTTTAGCCCGACGAAGCTCAGCCAGCGAATCGCCATGATGTTCGGCGACACGCAGCCCGACGACGACGCGGGAGGGACGGCCGAGTGAGCACCTGGGCCGCCATTCTCGCGGGAGGATCGGGGACGCGCTTCTGGCCGCTATCGACGCCGGAACGGCCCAAGCAGCTCCTGCCCCTGACGGGTGACCGGCCGTTGCTCGCGCAGGCGGTCGCGCGGCTGCACGGGCTGGTACCGCCCGAGCGGATCCTCCTCCTGACCGGGCCGGCGCTGGTGGATCAGGTCGCCGCGACGGTGCCGGAGGTGCCCGCGGCAAACATCTTCGCCGAGCCGCGCGCGGCTTCCACCGCGCCGGCGCTCGCATGGGCCGCGCACTGGATCGCGAAGCACGATCCGGGCGGCCAGATGCTGTCGTTGCATGCCGACTGGGCGGTCGGCGACGACCGCGCGTTTCGCGCCGCCGCCACGCACGCCTTGGGAGTCGCCGCGGAGCAGGACGTCCTCGTGACGGTCGGCGTCAAACCCTCGCGCAATGAGGCGGCGTACGGCTACATCATCCCCGGCGCTCCGCTGGGCAACGCCCGGAAAGTGAAGCGGTTCATCGAAAAGCCGCGCCCCGCGCGCGCCGCCCGGCTGCGCCGGCGCGGGGCCCTCTGGAACACCGGCCTGTTCGCCTGGGGCGCAGCGCGTTTCCTCGGAGAGGCGGGCGCCTACGCGGAGGAGCTCGCCGCGGGATGGCCGGCGCTCAACGCTGGTGATGCGCCCCGATTCTTTGCCGCCGTGACGCCAGTCGCCGTGGACGTCGCGGTGCTCGAGCGCACCACGCGCCTGGCGGTGGTGACGGGCACCTTCCCCTGGGACGACATCGGATCGTGGGACGCGTTGTTGCGCATCAGACGGCGCGACAAGCTGGGCAATGTGACGGTGGGCAACGTCACGCTCGGTGACGATGTACGAGATTGCGTGATCTGGGCAGAGAATGAGCACATCGCGGTCAGCGGCGTCGAAGGCATGGTCGTCGTGCGTGCGAACGGGCATACGCTCGTGATGCCCACGGGACAGGCGGACGAGTTGAAAGCGCTGGTGCAGCGGCTGTGACGCTCGCGTTGTATCTCCTCGATCCCGATCCGGGGCCGGCCTGGGTGCCGTTCGCCGGCATCCGTCCGCTGTGTGAGTTGCGCGCGGGCGCGCACCTCGTGCGTGAGCGCTGGGAGACGTTCGTCGGCACGGAGGCGACGGCGGTGTTCGCGCTGCCCCACCTCGCAGGATTTCCCGAGCCGGGCGTGCCCCTCGTCGAGGCCCGGCGCCCAGTGGTCGGTCCGGCCGTGATCGGCTCGTCGACGTTTGCGCCCCGTGGTCTCGCCGGTCCCCTGCCCGATGCACCCGTGCGCCTGACGCACGACGGTATCACCGTCGGCTGGGCGGTTCCCGCCGGCACGACGTGGACCGGACCCGTCGCGAACGCGCGGGCGATGAGCGTCGACGGTGTCTTGCTGCACGGCGTGTCCGATCTGGTGGGCGCACTCGAGCAGCTGCTCCGGGAAGACGTCACCAAGCTGCTCGGCGATTCCGACCCGGTACCTAAAGGCTCGATCGTGCTGGGCGATCCCGCCGCGATCTCGCTGCGCGAAGGGGCCATCGAGCCGGGAGTGGTGTTCGATACCCGCAACGGCCCCGTGGTGCTGGAGAGCGGCGTGGAGGTACGCTCCGGGACCAGGCTCGAAGGACCGCTGTGGCTCGGCGCCAATACCCGCGTGCTCGGCGGCGCGCTTCGCACGTCGGCCATCGGGCCCTGGTCCGTGATTCACGGCGAGGTGTCGACGACGGTCGTCCTGGGATACTCCAACAAGAGCCACCTGGGCTTTCTGGGGCATTCGGTGCTGGGGCGTTGGGTCAATCTTGGCGCCGGGACGACGACATCGAACCTGAAGAGCACCTACGGTCCGGTGCGGCTCGATGTGGCCGGCACCCGCATGGAAACCGGACACCAGTTCCTGGGTAGTCTATTCGGCGATCACGCCAAGACGGCGATCGGAACGTTGTTCGATGCCGGGTCCATCATCGGCGTGGGCGCCAGTGTGTTCGACGCTGTACGCGCACCCAAGTACATCCCGCCGTTCGCGTGGGGAGGCTCTGCATCCGAGCGCATGACGCAGGCGAAGTTCCTGGCGATCGTCGAGCGCGTCATGCCCCGGCGCAACATCCAGGTGAGCGACTCCATGCGCTCGTATTTGGCGCGGGCCTTCGACTGGTTGACGCGGTGAGCGACGCCCAACAACGCTACCGCCGTCTCGGGAAATACGAGCTGCATCAGCTGCTTGGCGAAGGAGCGATGGGCATCGTCTGGAAGTCCTACGACACGGTGCTGCGGCGCTACGTCGCGTTGAAGTTGTTGAGCGCGAGCTTCCGCAAGACGAAGGACATGCAGGAGCGGTTCCTCCGCGAAGCGCGGGCCGCCGGCGCCATCCAGCACGCCAACATCGTCACGGTCTACGACCTCGGCGAGTCCGAGGGCCAGCTCTACATCGCGATGGAGCTGGTCGAGGGCCGCGATCTCTCCGACATGATCGCGCTGCGCGATCCGCTCGCGCTCGAGCGCAAGCTGGACATCACGATCGAGGTGCTGGACGGGCTGCACTTCGCGCACCAGCGCGGCGTGATTCACCGCGACGTGAAGCCGTCCAACGTGCGCGTGATGCCCGACGGGCGCATCAAGATCATGGATTTCGGCATTGCGCGGCTGCAGAAAGCCGACGCGACGGGATCGGGCGCGATTGTCGGCACGCCGACGTACATGGCGCCCGAGCAGATCACCAACGGCGCGATCACCCCGGCGACGGACGTGTTCTCCGTGGGCTGCATGCTGTACGAGCTGCTCGCCTATCAGCGCCCGTTCGAGGCGGAATCGGTGCACGGCGTGCTGTATCAGGTGCTGACGACGGAGCCGCGTCCGTTGCGCACCGTGGCGCCATCGATTCCGGCGGCGCTGGAGCGCGTGGTGGCGAAGGCGATGAACAAGGTGCCGCACGAGCGCTACGAGTCGGCAGGCCAGATGCTGTCGACGCTGCAGCAGATCCGCGCGGCGCTCTCGGGAGCGGACGAGGAGGCGACACAGCCGCTGGGGCGTTGGACGCCGCTGCCACGGCCGGTGCTCAAGCTGATCACGCATGCGTCGATGCGGGCGCGGCTCGCGGTGCTGGGCGCGCTCGCCGCCGTGGTCGTGTTACTGGTGTATGCGCCGGGACAGCCGGGCGCCGACCCGGCGAACGCCGGCGTCACGAATCCCTCCGCCGCGGCACCGCCGAGCGGTCTCGTGGCGCCCCCACCGCCCGCCGACGTCGAGCCGGTCTCGGTTGCCGTCAGCACCCGGCGCGACTCGGCGCTCGCGGCCCGCGACCGGGCGGTGACGGCCGGCGCTCAGAAAAACAGCGTGCCGGCGCTGATGCTCGCCGAAACGATGTTTCAGGCATCCGAGCAAGCCCTGCAGCGGGGGGACCAATCGCTCGCGCTGCGGGGATACGTCGAGGCGGCGCAGTACTATGACCGCGCGCGCGACGAGGCCCGGGCGATGGACCGGGAGGCGCAGCGCATGGTCCAGCGCGTGACTCCCGTCGTACAGGCCATCCCCACCGGACGAGCGGCGTCCAATGCGGGGGTCTTCCTGGCGCGCGCCGAATCGCTGCTGCGCCAGCAGGACTTCACCCTCGCCAAAGTGGCGGCGCAGAGCGCCGAGCAGATCGCCACCGAGGCCGGCATCGCGCCGCCCAGCACACAGCCGCCCGAGGCGCCCGCCGCGGTGGATGTATTGCTCGATGATCTCGGCCGCGCGCTGTCGAGCGAGCGCATTTCCAATATTCGCGTGCTGTATCCGGGCCTGACCGATGCGGAGCGGCGCGGGTGGGAGACCTTTTTCCGCAACTGGAATCAGATCAAGTCGAAGTTCACGGTCGAAGACTTCAAGGCGCAGGGCGCCGCGGCGACGGGAAACGTACGTGCGACGTTCGAGTACGTGCCGGCCCGGGGGGGCGCACCGCGCGTGGATCGGCGGCGGTTCGCGATGCGGTTTGAGAAGAAGGACGTCGGGTGGAGGCTCGCCGGAGTCAGCGAGCTGAAATAATCACCACGCGCGCTGGTTCGCCGGCGGGGGTTCGGGAATCGTCAGCGTATCGGGCCGGACGGTGGGAGGCCCAACGCGGCGCAGCGTGACCGGCTTCTCCAAATCGCCACCACTGATCGTGAGCTTGTCGCCGCCGAGTTTCATACCGTAGACCTGCCACACGCCGTCGCCCAAGGTGATCCACAGGCTGTCGCCCACCACGCGCCAGCGCGCGACCTCCTCGCCGAACTGCGCCGAGCTGTCGCTGCGCACCATGATGTGCCGGATCTCGTCGCCGGCGCGGGCCTGCCAGTTGCCCGTGACGCGCACGGGTGTCTGGGCCGCCACGACCGTCACCGCCGCCAGTCCAACACCAAACGTCCGTTTCATGGCTCCAATCATACCTGGCCCTGGTCGGGTTTTGCAGCCGCCGGCGCGGGCGCTGCGACGACCGGTACGCCCTCATCCGACATGACGGCAACTTGTGGTTCCCACTGCCGCATCATCCGGGTAAACGCGGCGCACAACTCGGGATCGAACTCGAGTCCGCTCCGCTCCTCGAGGTAGCCGAGCGTTTTCGCGAACGACCACGCCTCGCGGTACGGCCGGCGCGTGCGTAATGCGTCGTACACGTCGCAGACATGCACCAGCTTGCTGGCGTGGTGGCAGTCGCGCGCGTAACGCAGCGTCGGATAACCGCCGCCGTTGATCATGATGTGATGCTCGTAGGCGACGATGACGGCGAGGTCGAGATCCTCCTCCGCCTCGAGCAGCATGCGCGCCCCGGCGACGGGATGCTCGTTCATGAGCGCCCGCTCCTCGTCGGTCAGCTTGCCGGGCTTCGTGAGGACCTCGAGGGGGATCTTCACCTTCCCGATGTCGTGCAGCAGCCCCGCGATGCCGAAGGTGCGCACGTCGGTCGCCGACAAGCCGAGGAATTCCGCCAGCGCCATCGACAGCACGGCCACGTTCATCGAATGCGTCGTCGTGTACTGATCGAATTCCTTGAGCTGCAGCAGCGGCAGCATGATCTGCCTGCCGCCGTGCATCGCAACCGCGAGCGAGCGCACGACGGCTTCCGCCTCCGCTAGCGGCAAGGCGCCGGAGGTCTGCACCTCCCCCTGCAGCCACTTCAGCGTGTTCACCTCTTCGCCGAGTGAAAAGCTGATCGTCGCGGTCGGCAGCGGCTCGGGTGCGATTTCGGTTTCTCCCTTCAGACCAACCGCCCCGAACCGGATGCTGCTGCGGCGCATCTGTCGCGCCTCCGTGCTGATGGCGGATAACGTCAGCCGGGCCACGACTTCCTCGAGAAACCCCTCGAAATCCTCCCGTCCTACACTGTCCTCGAACTCGAGCCGCTGGATGCCCGCCTGCGCGAGGCGTGTGCCCCAATCCCATGCCTTCAGCTCGCGCAGCGGCAACCGCCCGAACACCACTTCGTCGCCGAGGAAGGTGAAGAGCGGTCGCGCCGTGTCGGCCTGCAGATCCTGGATGTGCTGGTAGGCGAGGTCGATCGCGCGCTCCCGGGCGGGATGCCCATCGCGATACAGCGCCATCGCCGCCAGCGCCTGGGCGAACGCGTTGAGGAAACGGGCCGGATCGCCGCTCATCGCCTGGTGCCGATCGCGGCGTTGCGGACGTCGGGGTCTTCGGACGCGGCGGCCAATGTGAGCAGCTTGCCAGCGTCCTTGTCGTTGCGCCACCCGGTCGATAGCGCCATCAGTGCCGCGAGCACTTCGAGCGATCGCGCCGCCAGCCTCGCGCGGCCCAGCCAGCTCGTCCCGCCATCCACGATCTGGAGCAGGGCCTCCAGCGCCGTCGTGTTGCCGGTGCGACCGAGCACCTTGATCGCGAGCACGCGCAGCTCCGAGGCGGTGGCGTGATCCTGCGCCAGCTTCGTCACCAGCGGCAGCGCGGCCGGCGGGCACTGCTCCAGCGCCGCGGTCAACGCGAGCCGCACCATCCGCGCGTCGGCATCTTGTAAACCACCGAGCAGCGCACGCTCCCGCTCCGCGGGAATCTTGAGCGCGAGCTTCACCGCTTCGCGGCGCACGCGCACGTCAAGATGAGCGAGAAACGCAGCCGCGGAGAAACGATCGGGAAGAACAGGCAGGCCATCGAGGATCAGCAGCAGATTGCGTGTGACGTACCACGGAGTCTCGCCCGCGAGCCGCGCCGCGATGCTGGTGCCGAGCTCGCGTGGCGCGCGCGAGAGACGATCGAGCAACCCGCGGCGCGTGGTGCGGGACTCCGAAGTACCCAGCACGTCGAGCAGCGGCTCGAAGCCGGTGACCGCGAGCCGCGGCAACACGTGATCGAGCGTGGGAAAGTCGGGCGGCTCGGTGCCGGCGAGCTGCCGGATCACATCGGGAGCGGTGATCCGAGTCCAGAGCTGGTCAACGGAGCCGTTGGGCGACGACTCGAGCAACTGCACCAGCGGCCCGAGCTGGTTCTCCGCCAGGATCCGCTCGACTGCGCGCCACGCGGCGAACCCGAGCACCCCCGCTTCGACGGCGGTCTGAAGAATCCGCAGCGGCTCGGCGGTCTGCGAGACTTCGCTGCGCTGTTGCGCGGGCGTCGAGGCGGCCGCCATGCGATGCAGCGCCTGCCCGTAGGCATCGGGGTTGGGATCGTCGAGCGTCCAGCCCTGGAGCAGATCGCGCACCTGCTCGCGTAACGCTTGGTCCGCCTGGGGCCGCGCCTCCGGCGTACCCTGCTCCGCGTGTTGCGCGAGCTTCGCGAGCATGCGGACCAACGGATCGGAGACGGTCTTGTGCGACGCGTCAGCCATCGCACGCACGATGTCCAGTACCGCATCCACCGCGAGACCATGCGTCGCGTCGATGGCGAACTTGGTGCGCTGGGCGTTGTCGCCACCCATTTCGATGAGGCGGCGCAGCGTCCCCGGCTGCAGCGCACCAACGAGCTTCGAGGTACGGCGGCGCAGCGCCATCGCCTCCGAACCGCCGCTGTTCTTCAACTCATCGGCGATCTGCAGCAGGTATCCGACGATCACCTGATCGTATGCGGCGCTGCGCGGATGAGCGTCGATCGCCTTGGCGATCGCCGATGGCTCGGTCGCGGGCGGCGGCGTATCGTCGTCCGCGGCGGCCTCCGCGACGAGCGCGGCGCGCGCCAGCCCGACCCACAGCTGCGCTCCCCGGAGGCCACGTTCTCTGCCGGACGCTCCCCCGGCCTCGGCGGGAGCAGCCGCGTCTTCGTGTAAGAGCTCGAGACGCTCGTACGTCACGGGGTGCAGGCGGACGTGCTCCCATGCACGGAGCTGCTCCGGCGAGCCCAAGCCCAGGGGCTCCCCCGTACGCTCCGCCTCGAGCGCGAGGGTCTTCAGAACGTCAGTCACTTCACTCGTGCGCAGGCCGCGATGGAACGTCACCGCACCGAGGTGATGCCGGTGCAGACGTCCCGCGAGCTCGGCGAGCAGCGGGTTTTTTGCGTCTGTCGCGACGCCCTCGATGACGAGCTGTTGTCGCGCCACGCCGAGTGCGAGCGTGGCGCGCCCTTCGAAGAGATGCTCGGCGCGGCGTGTGACGCCTGCCGCGGCGGGCGCCAGCGAGGGGTGGCCCTCGGGATACATCGCGTGCTTATGGAGTGAGATAGAGAGCTCGATCAGGAAATCGGCCAGCTCCCGCGAGAGGGCGGCTTTTTCGGGGGGCGCGGGATGGGCCGGGGGTACGGTCATGGCACCCCAAAATAGCGCACACCCCCCGTGCTCAAGGTCACTTTCGCAAAACGCAACGCCCCGGGAAACCCCCGGGGCGTTGGCCGTACTGGAAGATTCGGCCTCGGCGCCTCGGCGCCTCGGCGTCTTGATAATTAGTACATGCCACCCATGCCGCCGCCGGGCATCGGCGGAGCCTTTTCCTTCTCCTTCTTCTCTACAACGACACACTCGGTCGTCAGGAGCAGGCTCGCAATCGACGCGGCGTTCTGCAGCGCCGTGCGGGTGACTTTCGTGGGGTCGAT
>Ga0137409_10000936_pt1 | contig 31850 bp, 33 predicted proteins | sample CZODoug1_16funga_FD_122059 | JGI IMG/M metagenome (GOLD analysis project Ga0137409, IMG submission 122059) | Vadose zone soil fungal communities from Angelo Coast Range Reserve, California, USA - CZODoug1_16fungal (Hybrid Assembly) | ecosystem: Environmental > Terrestrial > Soil > Vadose zone... | reverse complement strand
CCCCACCAGATCGCGTCCAGCAGGAAGTGGCCGCCCATCTTCAGCAGCCGGCCCGTCATGAGGTTGTCGAGCACGCTCATGCCCTTGAAGAGCGCGACGTTCTGAAAGGTGCGCGCCACGCCGAGCTCGGCCACGTCGGGCGGCGACAGCCGCGTGCGGTCGCGGCCCTCGAAGAGGATGCGGCCCTCGTAGGGATGGTAGAAGCCGCTGATGACGTTGAGCAGCGTGGTCTTGCCGGCGCCGTTGGGCCCGATGATGGCCAGGATCTCGCCGCGCTGAATGCTCAGGCTCACGCCGCTCAGCGCCAGCAGCGCGCCGAAGCGCACGCTCACGCCTTCCACGGCCAGCAGCGGCCCCGTCGTCGCTGCGCTCACCGCGTCGCCTGCGGGGCGGCAAGCTCCCGGATGCGCACGTCGGCGCGCACGGTCCCGGTGCGGCCGTCCTCGTAGGTGACCTTCGCCTCGACCTGCACGCGGTCGCGGTCGCCGTAGAGGGCCTCGATGAGGGCCGCGTACTTCTGGCCGATGTAACCGCGGCGCACCTTGCGCGTCCGCGTGATCTCCTCGTCGTCGGGGTCGAGCTCCTTGTGCAGGATCAGGAACTTGCGGATCTGCGCCCCCTTGAGCACCTCGTCCTCCAGCAGGCTGCGATTGACGCGCTCGACTTCCTGCTGGATCAGCTCGTACACCTCGGGCTTCTGGCTCAGGTCGGTATAGCTCGTATAGGCAATGCTCCGCCGCTCCGCCCAGTTCCCGACGGCGGTGAGATCGATGTTCACGAGCGCGGTGACGTAGGGGCGATCCTGGCCGATGCAGACCGCTTCCTTCACGTACGGCGAAAACTTCAGCTTGTTCTCGACGTACTTGGGGGCGAAGATCGTGCCGCCCGCGAGCCGGCTCACATCCTTCGCGCGGTCGATGATCTTGAGGTCCCCGGCGGCGTCGAGGAATCCGGCGTCCCCCGTGCGCATCCAGCCGCCGTCCAGCATCACCTGCCGCGTGGCCTCGTCGTTCTTGAAGTAGCCCTGGAAGACGCCGGGACTGCGGTAGAGCACCTCGCCCTCGGTCGAGATCTTCAGCTCGACGTCCTTGATCGGCGTGCCGACGGAGTCAAGGCGCACGGCACCGTCGCGCTGAATCGTGACGAACACGCTCGCCTCGGTCATGCCGTAGAGCTGCTTGACGTTGACGCCGAGGCCGCGGAAGAAGACGAAGATCTCGGGGCCGATCGCCTCGCCCGCCGTGTAGGCGCGGCGCACGCGCCGCAGGCCGAGGTTGTCGCGCAGCGGGCCGTAGACGAGCAGCCGCCCGAGCGGATAGAGCAACCGCCGCCATCCCGCGGCCGGGCGGCCGCTCAAGCGCGCGCGCTCGAGCGCCTGGGCCAGCTCGAGGAAGAAGCCCACGACCTTGCGCTTGGGCCACGCGCAGTCCTCGATGCGCACCATCACGGTGGTCAGCAGGCTTTCCCAGATGCGTGGCGGCGCGAAGAAGTAGGTGGGACCGATCTCGCGCAGGTCCTGCAGCACCGTTGCCGGGCTCTCCGGGCAGTTGATGGCGAAGCCGACGAGGATCGCCTGCGCGTACGAGAAGACGTGGTCGCCGACCCACGCCATCGGCAGGTACGAGAGGATCTCCTCGTCCGCCCGCAGCCCCTCGGCCTCCGCGGCGTTGCGGGCGGTGACGATCAGGTTGCGATGCGAGAGCATCGCGCCCTTCGGCACGCCCGTCGTCCCCGAGGTGTAGCAGATGATCGCGACGTCCTCGCCGCGGCCCTTCGCGACCTCGTCGTCGCAATACGTCGGGTGTCCCACCTCGAACTTGTGGCCGGCCTCGCGCAGCTCGGCCAGGCTCATGAGGCAGGCCTCGCCATACGCGCGCAGGCCGCGCGGATCGTCGTACACGATCGTTTCGAGCCGCGGGCAGCGGGCGCGCAGCGCGAGGAGCTTGTCGACCTGCTCCTGGTCCTCGACGATCGCGAAGCGCGCCTCCGCGTGGTCGATGATGTATTCCATCTCCTTCTCGCTGGAGTCCTGGTAGAGCGGCACCGGCACGCCGCCGAGCGCCTGGGTGGCGAGCACGGCCCAGTAGAGCTCGGGGCGGTTGTCCCCGACGATGGCGACCTTGTCGCCGCGGCGGAAACCCAGCGAGGCGAGGCCCAGCGCGATCGCGCGCGCCCGGGCGAGATAATCGCTCCACGTGGACGACTGCCAGATGCCGTAGTCCTTCTCGCGAATGGCCACGTGGTCCGGCATCCGAGCCGCGTTGGCGCGGGCGAGCTTCGGAAACGTGTCGTGCTCGCGCGTCGTTGCGTCCGCCGTCAAGTCCACTCGCCTCCGCGGGTCACGAGAATCGGTCGAGAACTCCGCTGAATCGGGAGGGCGCGAAAGTGGCGAGAGTTTAGCCAAGCGGCGAAGGGCTGTCAAGCAAATCGGGACGTGATAACAAATATTTACGATGCGGTGGGACGCGTCGTAAACGCGGCTCGGCGCTCCGCAGGCGCGCCGGGCGTCGTGGCCGGCGTCCCTCAGCCTCCGAGCGCCCGCTCGACGAGGGGCAGGGCGAAGTAGACGACGAACGCGAGGGAGGCCGCGTACACCATCCAGTGCACGCGACGGCCCTGCCCGCTCAGCAGCTTGATGGCGGCGAACGTCACGAAGCCCGCGCCGATGCCGTTGGTGATCGACCACGTGAAGGGCATGACCAGCATGGTCACGAACGCGGGAATGGCCTCCTCGTAATCGTCCCAGGGAATGTCGCGCGCCACGCCCATCATGTAGAAGCCGACGATGACCAGCGCCGGCGCCGTGGCCTGCGCCGGGATCACGCTGGCCAGCGGCGAGAGCCACATGGCGCCGAGAAACAACAGACCGGTCACCACCGGCACCAGACCCGTGCGCCCGCCCTCGGCGACGCCCGCCGCGCTCTCGATGTAGGTCGTGTTGCTGCTCGCGTTGGCGAGACCGCCGGCGGCGGCGCCGAGCGAGTCCACCAGCAGCACGCGATCCGAGCGCGGCAGCCGGCCATGGGCGTCGAGGAAGCCGCCCTTGCCGCCGACGCCGATGATCGTGCCCATGGTGTCGAAGAAGTCGCTGAGCATGATCGAAAAGGTCACCAGCACCGCCGTCACCACGCCGAGCCGGGCGAGCACGCCGAAGTCCAGGCGCCCGAAGGTCGAGAAGTCGGGGGCCTGCACGAGTGCCTGTGGCAGCGTCGCGGCACCGGGCGTGGGAAAGCCCTTGAAACCCGCGAGGGCGCCGTTGAGGGCGATCGCGAGCGCGGTCGTGATCAGGATTCCCAGCAGCAGGGCGCCGCGCATGCGCCGCGCCATCAGCCACGCCGTCAGCACGAAGCCGAACAGGAAGACGACGGCGGGCAGGGTGTCGAAGTGGCCGAGGCCGACGGGCAACGGGCTCTTGTCCGGCTTGACCACGAAGCCCGCGGTGAAAAATCCAATGAAGGCGATGAAGAGGCCGATGCCCACGCTGATGGCGCGCTTGAGCCCGAGCGGCACCGCGTCGAGCATCGCCTGGCGGAAGCGCGTCAGCACGAGCAGCGTGATCACCGCGCCCTCGAGGAAGACGATGGTCATCGCCTGCGGCCACGTGAGCCCGCGGCCGGCCACCAGCTCGAAGGCCACCACGGCGTTCAGCCCCATGCCCGGCGCGAGCGCGAACGGATAGTTGCTGGCGAGCCCCATCGCGATCGACAGCACGCCGGCGGTGAGGCATGTGACGGTCAGCGTCGGCGCGAACGGCAGCCCCTTGCCCTCGAGTCCCGGCACGCCGGCGTAGCCGAGGACGATGGGATTCACGAAGATGATGTAGGCCATGACCATGAACGTGGTCACGCCCGCCCGGACCTCGGTCGCGAGGTCGGTACGACGCTCGGTGAACCCGAACCACCGCTCGAGGGAGGCCCCGGCCATGCGCGCGGCGGCAGTGTATCACCGCCGCGCGCCGGGCCGGAGCGGCTTATAGCGACCGGAGGAAGTTCAGCAGATCCTGCTTGCCGCTCTCCGGCAGCGCGTGGAATCGCTCGACGACCGCGTTGGCCTCCGACGCCCTGTACTGCGCGTTCCCCGCGCTCCGGTGGGCGCGGATGGCCGCGATCAGGTCCGTCGTACGCCCGTCGTGCAGGAAGAAGATCCGCTGGCCGAGCCCCCAGAGCGGCGCCGTCCTGAACTCGTCGCCCGCCGCCCCACCCTGGCTCACCTCGTCGGCCAGCCCCGGCCCCATGTTGTGCAGGAGCAGGTCGGAGAACAGGTTCACCGGCTTGTTGCTCAGCGCCGCCACGCTGGACGCCCCGGTCTGGAGCATCGGCGTGTGGCAGAGCGCGCAGCCGACGGCGCCGAAGGTCGCGCGACCGCGCCCGATCGACGCCGCGCCGCCCGGCGTCTGCGTGGAGGGCTGCGGCGGGGCGAGCAGCCGCATGAAGAAGGCGAACTTCTCGATGGCGCTGAGCGTGTCGGTGCCGTTCGCGCCGTCCGTGTTGGTCGTGTTGTTGGGCGTGGCGACGAGCTGGCAGCTCGCCGTCTCGTCACGCTCGGTCTGGAACAGCTCGTTGGTGATGCCCATCTCGACGTTGTAGGCTTCGCCGGAGAAGAGCAGCAGCGACTTGTTCTGCGCCTTCCAGCCGAAGCGCGCGACGGTGCCGTCGTTGCCGTTGTTGTTCGGCTCCCCGGTGACCCGGACCCGATGGGCACGGCCGAAGATGCCGAACGCGGCCTTGACGGACGCACTCGCGCTCTGGTTGGCGAGGATGGTGGCATCGGGAATCTGCTCGATCAAGCCGGCACCGAAGACGGGCGTCGGAATCCGGAAGATGAGGTTGCCGGCGGCGTACTGGCGATCGAAGTTCGGCTGCGAGATCCGGCACGCGCTGGCGTCGCCGCCGTCGTCGACGCGGCCGCTGATCACGAAGAGCGCGTGCACGCCGCCGTCCGGCGTGCCGTCGGCGTGCCGTTTGAAACGCGCCTCCCGGATGGGGCCATTGAGCGTGAGAAACGACGGGACCGTATTGCGGGCCCCGAATGCGGTCGCCACCGCGAACTGCGGATTCGTGGCCGGGCTCGTGCCACCCATCGCCGGCTGGATGTGACACCCCCCACAGCTGTCGAGGTTGAAGCGAGGCCCGAGGCCTTCGGCGAGGCCGTCGGTGTCCTGGAACTCCGTGGCGCCCGCGTCGAAGAACGCTTGTTGCGACGCCGTGAGACCAGCCAGCGGGGCGCCGGCGCCCGCCGCACCGCCACGGACGCCCGGATCGCGGGCGACGAACTGCTGCGCTGCCGCCGCGCCCGCGGCCGCGACCACGAGCAACACTCCCGCAACGACAAGCTTGCTATTCGTCATGTGCATTCCCCTCGGTGCCAAGCAGCCCGACCTCGGCCAGCGACATGCCGAGAGTCGTCAGCACAGAGATGGGGCAACCCGGGTGCCATACTTCGGGGTGGGCGCAACCGGTGGGAAATGCTCGTGGGGCGGAGCACCGCGAGCGTCAGCGGCGCAACGGTGTCGTCAGCGGCGCGACGTCAGCGGCGCGATGTCGGCCGTCCATGACGCGGGGCCGGGCGCGCAGTGGCACGGCCCCGCGTCACGCTGACCTCAGCGCTTTTCGGCGGTCGTGGGGTCGATGACGCTCTTGATCTCGGAGATCTTGTTGGCGGGAAAGCCGCCCTCCTGCGCGTGCTTGCGCACCATCTCCTCGTTCGGCGCCACGTACACGCAGTAGACCTTGTCGCCGGTCACGTAGCTCTGGACCCACTGGATCTGCGGCCCCAGGCGCTGCAGCACGCTGCACGACTTCTGCGAGACCGCCTGCAGCTCCTGCGCGCTGAGCTTGCCGGCGCCGGGGATCTCACGCTCGATGAGGTACTTGGGCATGGTGGCCTCCTCTATTTCGTTGAACCGCGGTATGCCACGTCGGGGGATCATACACCGCGGTGCGGTGGCGCCGTATCGAGTCCGCCACGTTGACCCGTCCGTGTGCGGGCGCGTAGTCTGGCGCCATGAGCGCGATGATCGAGCCAGAACTCAAGACCCGGCGCTGGCGCCGCGTCGAATACGAGCGGCTGGTGGAACTCGGAGTGTTCACCGGCGAGCGGCTCGAGCTCCTCGACGGTCTCCTCGTCGTCCGCGAGCCTCAGGGCAGCCTGCACGCTTCGACGGTCGCGCAGGTCGCCAGGGTGCTGGAACGAGCGTTCGGCGCCGGCTGGCACGCGCGACAGCACGCACCGCTGGCGCTCGACGACGCGTCGGAGCCGGAGCCAGACGTCGCCGTCGTTGCCGGAGAACCACCGGCCTACCGCACCGCCCACCCCGGCACTGCCGCCCTGGTGGTCGAGGTCGCCGACTCGAGCCTCCGGCTCGACCGTCGCCTCAAGGCCGCGCTCTACGCGCGAAATCGACTCCCCGAGTACTGGATCGTGAACCTCGCGGACGCCACACTCGAGGTGGCTCGTGATCCGCGCCCGACGCCTGAGGCGCCGGAGAGCTGGCGCTACGCGGTCGTCGAGGTCTTGCGAGCGTCCGCGCGCGTGAGTCCGCTCGGCGCGCCGGGCTCGGTGGTCGCGGTGTCCGACCTCTTGCCCTGAGGCGGGCAGCGCCGCTCACAGCGGGCGCCGGAGCAACCGCCCCAGCTCGCCGACGACGCCGCGACGGAAGATGAGCACGCAGACGACGAAGATCACGCCCTGCACGATGGTCACCCACGCGCCGAGCGTCGCCAGGTAGTTCTCCAGCCCGATCATGATGAAGGCGCCGACCACGGGCCCGAACACGGTGCCGAGGCCGCCGAGCAGGGTCATGAGCACGACCTCGCCCGACATGGTCCAGTGCACGTCGGTGAGCGAGGCGAGCTGGAAGACGATCGCCTTGGTGGCGCCGGCGAGGCCCGAAAGCGTGGCCGACAGCGCGAAGACGATCAGCTTGTAGTGCTCGGCGCGGTAGCCGAGCGAGATCGCGCGGGGCTCGTTCTCGCGGATCGCCTTCAGCACCTGGCCGAACGGCGAGTGGATGGCCCGATACACGATCAGGAAGCCGAGCAGGAAGATCGCGAGCACCACGAAGTACATCGTGAGCGGCCGGCGCAGGTCCAGCAGGCCGAGGAAGACGCCGCGCGGGACCGACTGGATGCCGTCCTCGCCGCCCGTGAACTTCGCCTGCACGGCGAAGAAGTAGACCATCTGCGCGAAGGCGAGCGTGATGTTGGCGAAGTAGATGCCGCGGCTGCGGATGGTCAGGGCGCCGATGACCACGCCGAGCGCCGCCGCCACCAGCGTGCCGAACAGGATGGCCGCCTCCGGCGGGAACCCCCAGACCTTCGCGGCGTGCGCCGAGCCGTAGCCGGCCCCGCCCAGGAACACCGCGTGGCCGAACGACAGCAGGCCCACGTAGCCGATGAGCAGGTTGAAGGCGCAGGCGAACAGGGCGAAGCAGAGGGCCTTCATGAGGAACACCGGGTAGACGAAGAACGGCGCCAGCACGAGGACGGCGACCATGCCCCCGAAGGCCACCAGCTGGTGCAGCGGCGTGGAGCCGGCGATGGGGATCGAGACCGCGGGCGCGGTCTCGCGGGCCGTCAGCGTGCTCGTGTCGAGCGGCCGAAGAGACCGGACGGCCGCACGAGCAGCACGACAGCCATGATCACGAAGATCACCGTGTTCGACGCCTCGGGATAGAAGAACTTCGTGAAGCCCTCGACGACGCCCAGGGCGAAGCCGGTGACGATGGAGCCCATGATCGAGCCGAGGCCGCCGATGACGACCACGGCGAAGACGACGATGATGAGGTCGGCGCCCATCAACGGGTTGACCTGGTAGATCGGCGCCGCCAGCACGCCCGCCAGGGCGGCCAGGGCGACGCCGAAGCCGTAGGTCAGCGTGATCATGCGCGGGACGTTGATGCCGAAGGCCTGCACCAGCGCCGGGTTCTCGGTGGCCGCGCGCAGGGAGGAGCCGAGCCGCGTGCGCTCGATCACGTACCAGGTGGCCAGGCACACGGCGAGCGAGAACACGATGACCCACGCGCGGTAGGTCGGCAGGAACATGAAGCCGAGGTTGTAGCCGCCGCTGAGCTGCGACGGAATGCCGTAGGGCAGGCCCGAGGAGCCGTACTCGTGACGGAACACGCCCTGGACGATCAGCGCGATGCCGAAGGTGAGGAGCAGGCCGTAGAGGTGATCCAAATGGTAGAGACGTTTCAGCATGGTGCGTTCGAGGACGATCCCGAACAGACCGACCGCGATCGGCGCCAGCAGCAGCGACCACCAGTAGCCGAGGCCGGCCCACTGCAGCGCGAAGTACGCGACGAAGGCGCCCAGCATGTACTGCGCGCCATGCGCAAAGTTGATGATGTTGAGCAGGCCGAAGATGACGGCCAGCCCGAGGCTCAGCATGGCGTAGAAGGCGCCGTTGATCAGCCCGATGAGGAGCTGACCCATGAGCGCCTGGACCGGAATGCCGGACACCCGCTACTTCTTCACGAGCGGGCAGTCGCCCTGGTCGATCGGACGGAAGGCCTGCTCGGCCGGAATGGTCGAGCGCAGCTTGTAGTAATCCCACGGCCCTTTCGACTCCGACGGCTTCTTCACCTCGAAGAGATAGGCGGGGTGAACCTTGCGGCCGTCGGCCCGGATCGTCCCCTTGCCGAAGAGCGGGTCGTCGGTGGGCATCTCCTTCATCTTCGCGATGACCTTGGTACCGTCGTCGCTCTTGAGCGCCTCCACCGCCTTCAGATAATGGAGCGTCGCCGAGTACACGCCGGCGTGGATCATCGTCGGGTGGATCTGGCGGTCGCGCTCCGCGAACTTTTTCGCGAACGCGCGCGCCTTGTCGTTCATGTCCCAGTAGAACGTCTCGGTCATGATGAGGCCCTGCGCCTTGTCGAGCCCGAGTGCATGCACGTCGGTGATGAACACGAGGAGGCCGGCGAGGTTCTGGCCGCCCTTGACGACACCGAACTCGGCCGCCTGCTTGATCGCGTTCGTGGTGTCGCCGCCGGCGTTGGCGAGGCCGATGATCTTGGCCTTGGACGCCTGCGCCTGCAGCAGGAACGACGAGAAGTCCTGCGTGTTCAGCGGATGGCGGACCTTGCCGAGCACCTTGCCGCCGGCCTTGACCACCACCGCCTCCGTGTCACGCTCCAGCGCGTGGCCGAAGGCGTAGTCGGCGGTGAGGAAGAACCACGTATCGCCGCCTGTCTTCACGATGGCGTTGCCGGTGCCGTTGGCGAGCGCCCACGTGTCGTACGTCCAGTGGATCGTGTTCGGTGAGCACGCCTTGCCGGTGAGGTCGGCGGTGGCGGCGCCGGAGATCAGCAGCGCCTTGCCCTTCTCGCGCACGATCTGGTTCAGGGCAAGCGCGACGCCGGAGTTCGGCACGTCGACGATGACGTCGACCTTGTCGACGTCCAGCCACTGGCGCGCGATCGACGAGCCGACGTCGGGCTTGTTCTGGTGGTCGGCGGACACGATCTCGACCTTCATGCCCTTCTTGTCGGCGCCGAAGTCCTCCACCGCCATGCGAGCGGCCACGACCGAGCCCTGCCCCGCCAGGTCGGCGTAGAGGCTCGACTGGTCGTTGAGCACCCCGATCTTGATCACGCCATCGGACACCTGGGCGTGGACGGGGACGGCGGCGACGGCGAGCGCCGCCACCAGTATCGCGATCCCAAGCACCTTCATCGCTGGCTCCTTTCTAGACCCCGAGATACTCGTGCAACTTGTCCATGTGCGCGTCGAGCTCCGCGTTGACGATGGCGTCGACGACGCGCCCATGCTCCATGACGTAATGCCGGTCGGCCACGGTGGCCGCGAACCGGAAATTCTGCTCGACGAGGAGGATCGTGAAGCCCTCCGACTTCAAGCGCCGGATGGTGGCGCCGATCTGCTGGACGATCACCGGGGCCAGGCCCTCCGTCGGCTCGTCCAGCAGCAGCAGGCGCGCGCCCGTGCGGAGAATGCGTGCGATGGCAAGCATCTGCTGCTCGCCGCCCGAGAGCTTGGTGCCCTGGCTGCCCCGGCGCTCGCGGAGGTTGGGAAACAGCGCGTGGATGGCCTCGACGGACAGCCCACCCGCCCGTACTTGGGGGGGCAGCATGAGATTTTCCTCGACGTTGAGGCTGGCGAAGATGCCGCGCTCTTCCGGGCAGAAGGCGATGCCGAGCCGCGCGATGTGATTGGAGGGCCGCGCGATCAGCTCGTGGCCCTCGAAGCTCACCGAGCCACGGCGCCGGCCGACGATGCCCATGATCGACTTCAGGGTGGTCGTCTTGCCGGCGCCGTTGCGGCCGAGCAGCGTCACCACCTCGCCCGGGCGCACGTCGAAGGCGACGCCGTGCAGGATGTGCGACTCGCCGTACCAGGCGTGCAGGTCGCGCACGGCCAGCAACGGCGCGCGCTCAGGCATGGCCCGAGCCCATGTACGCCTCGACCACCTCGGGATTGCGCGAGACGCTCGCGTAATCGCCCTCGGCCAGCACCTCGCCGCGCGCCAGGACCGTGATGGTGTTCGACAGCGTCTCCACCACGCTCAGGTTGTGCTCCACCATGAGCACCGTGCGGTTGGCGGCCACGCGCCGGATGAGCGCGGTGATGCGGTCCACGTCCTCGTGGGTCATGCCGGCCGTCGGCTCGTCGAGCAGCATCATCTCGGGGTCCAGGGCCAGCGTGGTGGCGATCTCGAGCGCGCGCTTGCGGCCGTAGGGCAGCTCGGCCGCCGGCGTCGCCGCGAACTCGGCCAGCCCCACCGCGTCGATCAGCTCCAGCGCGCGCGCGTTGAGGCCGTCGAGTACGCGCTCGCTGCGCCAGAAGTCGAAGGAGGCGCCGCGCCGGCGCTGCAGCGCAATGCGCACGTTCTCCAGCACCCTGAGGTGCGGGAAGACGGCCGAGATCTGGAAGGAGCGCACGAGCCCCATGCGCGCGATGGCGGCGGGCTTGCTGCCCGTGATGTCGCGCCCGTTGAAGCGGATGCGGCCCGTCGTCGGCGTGAGAAAGTGCGTCAGGAGATTGAAGCACGTCGTCTTGCCGGCGCCGTTGGGCCCGATCAGCGCGTGGATGGAGCCGCGCCACACGCGCAGGCTCACGTTGTTCACGGCCACGAAGCCGCGAAACTCCTTGGTGAGCCCCTCCGTCTCGAGGATGACGTCGGTGCTGCTCACTGTAAAGGAGGGCGAGGCCGGCTCATGCCGTGGGTGGCCTGTTCGAGGTGCGTGCCGGCGGCGGATGGAACACGGGCTCGCGCTTCTCGTTCCACGCGCGGTTGGCCTCGACGGTCTCCCACGAGCGCATGCAGTCGTCCTGCGCGCGCAGCACGTCCTCGACGAGGGCGCGCGGGTCGGCGTGGAACGACGCCTGCAGCAGCCGCTTGATGTGGCCGTTGGCCGTGGGCGCCTGGTGGCGCAGCCGCTCGAGCAGCGCGGCCAGCGCCGCGTCCACCTCGCCCGGGGCGCAGACGCGCGAGACGAGGCCGATGGCGCACGCTGCCTCGGCGGAGATCTCGTCGTTGAGCAGCGACAGCTCCTTGGCGCGCGCCAGCCCGATCAGGCGCGCCAGCCGCAGCACGGAGCCGTCGGGGATGATGCCGTGGCGCGAGGCGCCCAGCCCGACGACGGCGTCGCTCGTGGCCAGCCGGAGGTCGCAGGCCACCGCAAGCTGCAGGCCGCCGCCGATCGAGTAGCCGTGCAGGACGGCGATGGCCACCTTCGGCATGTCCTCCAGCAGGTTCAGCGCGCGGATCCAGTGACGATAGAACGGCTCGTCGATGACGCCGGCCGCGAGCGCGGTGCGGTCCATGCCCGCGCAGAACGCGCGGCCCGCGCCGCGCACCACGACGGCGAACGTGGCGGCGTCGCCCGCCGCGCGCTCGACGCAGTCCACGAGCGTCGCGGCCAGCGCGGTGTCGAGCGCGTTGAGGACGGAGGGTCGGTTGAGGGTGATCCAGCTCACGCCGTCCCGCGCCTCATAGATGACGGGAGGGGACGTGCTATGCTTCGCAGCCGCGGGTTCAGCCATGGAGAGTGCGGCCTAACGTATGGAAAAATCGCGATACTGTCAAGGAGACGGCCGATGGCGCGAGTGAGCCGACGCGAGTTCCTCACGACGTCCGCGGGGGCGCTCGTGGCCGTCGGCGCGCCGCGCATCGGTCACGCGCAGACCGCGGTCAAGGTCGGCACGGCCGTGCTCGGCGACTACGCGCTCGCGGGCCCCTTCATCGTGGCCGAGCAGAAGGGCTTCTTCAAGACCGAGGGCCTGGAGGCCGAGTTCGTCCCGTTCCGCGGCGGTCCGAACCTCGTGAAGGCCGTCATCGCGGGCGAGATCCTGCTCGGCGCCGCCGGCGCGACCGACATCCTCGTCTTCCGTGAGGCAGGCATGCCGCTGAAAATGGTGGCCACCCACACGGAGGGCAACCACTTCACGCTCAACGTCGCGCCGGACGTCCAGTCCGTCGCCGACCTGAAGGGCAAGGCCATCGGCGTCACGTCCGTCGGCGCCACCACGTGGGTCTTCGCGCGGCTCGTCGCCAAGCAGCAGGGGTGGGACCCAGAGCGCGACGTGAAGATCGTCGGGCTCGGCGGGCTCGACGCACAGCTGGCCGCGCTGACGCGCAAGGAGATTCACGCGTACGTGTGGGGCGACGGCGGCGCGGTCACCCAGCTCGCCGGCAAGAGCAAGGTCCTGATGCGGCTCGACAGCGTCACGCCGCGGTGGATCAGCCAGATCCAGTACGTGTCCGAGGACGGCATCAAGAAGAACGCCGACCAGATCCGCAAGGTGCAGAAGGCCATCTTCTCGGCCGTGCGCTTCATGAGAGACCAGACGAGCGAGGCCGCGAAGATCGTCGCCGCCAAGATCGGCTGGAGTCCCGAGGCGGTGCTGGCCGCGCACAAGATCTCGAGCCCGCTGTTTTCGCTCGACGGCCAGGTGAGCATGCAGGCGCTCGGATCCATGCAGGAGGTCCTCCTCGAACAGGGCGTCATCAAGAAGAAGCTGTCCCTCGAGGAGCACGTGGCGCGCGAGTTCTTCCCCGTCCGGTTGTGAGCCGCGCGGGTCTTCTCCTGCTCGCTGCGCTGTTCGTGACGGCGGCACCGGCGGTGGCGCCAGCACAGATCTTCGTCGCGTCGAAGCCGCATCCTCAGTTCGAGGTCGGCCCGCTATTCGTGCGGGCCAGCGTCTCGCCCAAGCTCGGTCCGGTGGACGTCGACATCTTTTGGAGCGTGGTGGTACCCGCCAACCGCAGCGTGGCCGACGTCGAGGGTCTGGCGCTCGTGTGGCCCGCCGCCCTCGTCCCCGACCCGAAACGGGGGCCAGGCGATCCAGCGCTGGACAAATACGTCGAGGCGCGGGGCTTCATCCCCATCGAGTCCGGGCGCGTCGGGCTCGCGGCCCAGAATCTCTACAAGACGGGGCCCGACCGCGTGGAGCCGATCGCCGCCGGCGCGCCGTACGTGACGTACGTGCGCGAGACCGGCCCGCTCGGGCTGACGTCCCCGGCCACGATCATCCGCATCCCGTGGGATCCGCGGTTCGTCAACCGTGTGTACCTCGCCCGTCTCTCGATGAAGGTCAAGGGATTGATCAAGTCGAAGCCCGGCACGTGGACCGAGCACCTGCTCTGGGGCGAGCGCCATCGGATCTCGCTCTCGTTCAACGAGGTGCGGCACCGTGCGATCTTTCCGTTGTACTTCGAGCACCGCGATCGCATCGTCCGTCTGAGCGAGGACCCGGCCCAGCTCATGGTGGACTTCTCCGACAGCCCCCACCTCAAGATCGACGAGATGGCGCCGCCGTCCGCGCGCCGGCAGCTCAGCGAGACGCGCGAGCAGACCGACACGGTGTCGGTCTTCATTGACCGCTCGGAAGGACTCAACTCCCAGACCCTCTCGGTGCAGTTCGGATACTTCACCGATCTGCAGTCCTGGGCGCCCGTGCTGATTCCGGTCGCTTTTTTCCTGGCCGGCAACATCGGCGGCGTGCTACTGCGCACGCTCGCGGAGCGGCTCAACAAGCGCTGGGCCGGGCGCGTGGGCGTCTGGCGAAAGCGCGGCGAGGAGGTCACGCGCGAGACGGGCGTGGTGCTGGACCGCGACCGGCTGGCACGCATCACACCCGGGACGACGACCTATGAGCAAGTGCTCGAGCTGCTCGGCCGCACGGTGGAAGAGCGTCAGTCGCTCAACGCGCCCGAGCGCCGGACGCTGGTCTATCGCGGCCGGCGCATCGTCCCGCGCCGCCGCCGGGTGGTCGGCTTGCTGGCCACGGTCACGCACTGGGACGTCGAGGACCACGAGACCGAGATCGTCGTGGAGCACGACGTCGTGCGCGACGTCCAGGCGCACGTGCGTCGCTCCCGGCTGACCCAGCCCGCGCCGGTCACCACCTAAAAGTTTGGGGGGACCTAGAAATTTGGGGGGCCATTTCGGGGCCCCCCATGGGCTGGCGCGGTCTAGAGGAGCGGCCCGGCTCCGCCGGGACGCTCCGAAGGCTGGGGGGTTTGGGGGGCCATTTCGGGGCCCCCCATTTAATTAAACAGGCTCGCCGACCGGCACGCGGGAGAGCGCGTACTCCGGCAGCGAGATGTGCTCGTGGCAGACACGGCAGTGAAAATCGAGCTCCAGGCCCTGCCGCTTCCTCAGGAAGGCCATCGGCTGACCGCACCGCGCATGATGCAGCCCGTCTTCGCCGAGGAAGACCGTGGTGATGGTCGGCATGTCGTTGGCTGCGGGCTTGACCGTCGCGACTGCCATGGCTGCTTTGCCTCCTGCCTTTGTCCCGGCGGATGCCGGCTAACGGCAGGTCTGTAGGCAAGGGCCATTCCATAGCCGACAGTGGCTCAAAGACTTGTTTTATCTAGCCTGATAGGTCAGACCGTGGGTCAAACGGACAAAAACCACCCGGGCCCTCCGTGGAGTTTTTGTCCGAACGGTGACGGAACGCGGCCGGTCAGACCCTGTAGCGCTGGAGCGAGGCCTGCGAAAGCTCGCATCCGATGCCGGGTCTCTCGCTCAGCACCACGCAGCCGGCATCGACCGTCAGCGGCTCCGTGAACAGCGGCTCCCACCAGCCCATGTGCTCGAGGATCAGCGCATTTGGCGTCGCGGCGAGCAGGTGCGCGGAGGTCTCGGTGAACAGATGCGACGAGACGGGTTGCTGCCACGCGTGGCAGAGCGCGGCCGCGCGCAGAAACTCGGTGGGGCCGCCCATGCGCTGCAGGTCCGGCATCAGCACGTCGGCGGCGCGCGCCTCGAGATGCCGCTTCATGCCGGCGCTGCCGTAGTCCGTCTCGCCGGTGGCGATGCGCATGTCGAGGGCGGCCGCGACGCGCGCGCAGCCCGCGAGGTCGTCGTAGGGCAGCGGCTCCTCGAGCCAGTAGAGGTCGTGCTCCTCCAGGCGCCGGCCGACGCGGATGGCCGTCGTCTCGTCCCAGCCCTGGTTGACGTCGGCCAGCAGGGCGGTCTCCTCGCCGAGCGCGCCGCGCACGATCCGGACGCGCTCGACGTCGTCGTCAGGGTTGGCACGGCCGACCCGCATCTTCATCGCGCGGTGGCCCGCGGTACGAAAGTCCTCGGCCTCGCGCACGAGCGCGTCCACGGTGTCGTCGATCCAGAGCCCGCTGGAGGCATAGGTGGGCACGCGCGTGCGGTCGCCGCCGAGGAACCGGAAGAGCGGCAGGTTCACCGCCCGCGCGGCGAGATCCCAGCACGCGGTGTCGAGGGCGGCGAGGGCGAGCAGCGACGGCCCCGCGTGGCCGATGAAGTTCAGTGCCCGCCACGCCTCGACGTGCCGCGCCTGCGGCGCCGGCGCGCGGCCGACGTAGACCTCGGCCAGGTCCTCCACCAGCTCGGCGAGCGCGCGCGCCCGGCGCGCGCCGAACGCGAAGCAGTAGCCCGCACCCACGAGGCCGGCGTCGGTCCGCATCTCGACGGCGACCGTGTCGACGTGGGCATGGTCGTGCCGCGCGGTGCGCACGGGACGCGGGAGCGGGACGGACAGCCGGTGGACGACGACGTCGGTGATCTGGAGCTTCATCGGATCTCTCCCCGCCACTGTGAGAGGCGATCGTTGAGCACGTCCAGCGAGAGCACGATGACGATCGACGCCGCCGACACCAGGGCGGTGGCGGCAAACAGCTCGGGCGCCCGGAAGCCGTTGGCGAGCGACGACAGCACGTGGCCCATGCCGCGCACGCCCGCAAACATCTCGACCACGAGCACGCCGAGCAGGCAGAAGACGATGCCGAGCCGCATGCCCGCCAGGACGGTGGGGACGATGGCGGGCAGCACCACCTTCCAGTAGAGCTGCCAGCGGCGCGCACCGAAGGCGCGCGCCACCGTCACGAGGTTTCGGTCCACGTCGCGCACGGCGCCCGTGACGAGCACCAGGATCGGAAACGCGCCGTGGATCGTCGCGTAGACGACGGCCGGCGTGGCGCCGAAGCCGAGGGACAGCACGATCCACGGCAGCACGAGGATCTTCGGCATCCCGTACAGCGCGATCACGAACGGGTTGACGGCCCGGCGCAGCGGGCGCACCGCCCCGAGCAGCAGGCCGCCGCCCACGCCGATGACCACCGCCAGCACGTAGGCGATGGCGGTCTTGAGCAGCGTGTCGCCGAGGCCGGCGAGGGCGGCGCGGCCGATGCGCCCGAAGGCGCCCAGCACCGCGCTGGGGGCCGGGACGAAGAGCGGATCCACCCAGCCCGCGCGGGCCACGCCCTCCCAGGCGAGCAGCAGCGCCGTCAGGCTCAGCCCCTGCACCGCGCGCACGCGCAGGGTCTCTTTCATAGGCTCGCCTCGCACGGCGGGGGTTCTATCGCAGACTCGCCTCGCCTCGCGGCTGCGGCTCGCACTACGGCCCCGCGACGTGCTGCGGCTCGCACTACTCGATCCATCGCTGGGCGCGGTGCTCGACGACGGCGGCGAGCGCGTCGGAGCCGACGATGAGCACGAGCGTCACCACGACGAGCGCGATGTAGTCCGCGGTGCGGAAGAGGCCGTAGGCATGGTTGATCAGCGAGCCCATGCCGGACTTGCTGCCGAGGATCTCGCCGACGATCACCCCGATGACCGTGAGCGCGAGCCCGGTCCGCAGACCGCCCACCAGCGTGAACAGCATCGCGGGCAGCGTCACCTTGCGGAAGGCCGTGAGACCGTCCGCGCCGAACGCGCGCGCGACCACCAGCATCTGCGGGCTCACCTGCCGGATGCCCGCCAGCACCGCGAGGGTGATCGGGAAGAAGCCGAGCAGGAAGCCGAAGGCGATCTTCGACGCGGCGTCGAGGCCGAAGAAGAGCATGAGCGACGGGTACCACACGACGGCGGGCACCGCGTAGAGCGCGGCGAGGATCGGCCCATAGGCGCGGCCCACCAGCCGGTTGAAGCCGAGGGCGAAGCCGCCGCCGAGGCCGGCGGCGATGGCGAGCCCGTAGGCGACGACGATCTCGCGCAGCGTCAGCAGGAGGTGCTCGGCCAGATCGGGATACGAATGAAGGGCCAGCAGCCGGCCCAGCGCCGGCACCACGGCCGAGGGCGGCACGTAGAGCAGCGGGTTCGCCAACCGGCCGGCGATCTCCCACGCGCCGAGTAGCCCCACCAGGATGGCAACCCGGATCAGGACGATTCGTGTGGTCATCGGCCGGCAGAGGCTACTGCATCGCGCGCAACGACTCGTCGCGGATGTCGCTCCACAGCTTCGCGCGCAGCGCCACCAGCTCGGCGGACTCCATGGCGCGCGGATACGGCATCGGCAGCTCCAGCACGCTCTTGATGCGACCCGGCCGGGCGGTCATCACGATCACGCGCGTGGAGAGGGCGAGCGCCTCGTGCAGGCTGTGGGTGACGAAGACGACGGTCTTGCGCGTGCGCCGCCAGATGTCGAGCAGCCACTCCCCCATCAGCACGCGGGTCTGCTCGTCGAGGGCGCCGAAGGGTTCGTCCATCAGCACGATGGGCGTGTCGATGGCGAGGGCGCGGCCGATGGCGACCCGTTGCCGCATGCCGCCCGACAGCTCGCGCGGATACTTCGCCGCGAAGTCGCGCAGGCCGAGCGGGCCGAGCAGGTCGGTGGCCACCCGGCGCCGGCGCGCGGAGGGCACGCCCTGCAGCTCGAGGCCGAACTCCACGTTCTCGAGCGTGGTCCGCCACGGGAAGAGGCCGGGGTCCTGGAAGACGGTGGCCACGCGCCGCGGATCGGGAGCGTCCACCGGGCGCCCGTCGACGGCGACGCGCCCCGCATCGGCGGCCACGAGGCCGCCGAGCATGCCGAGCAGCGTGGACTTGCCGCAGCCCGAGGGGCCGATCAGCGTGCAGAACTCGCCGGCGCCCACCGAGAGCGAGACGTCGCGCAGGGCGTCCACCGGTCCCGACGAGGTGACGAAGCGCTTGCAGACGCCCTCGACGACGATCAGCTCGCTCAAGAAGCTTTCAAGATCTCGCGGGCGATGACGAGGCGCTGGACCTCGGAAGTCCCCTCGCCGATCTCGGTCAGCTTGGCGTCGCGGAAGATGCGCTCGATGGGGAACTCCGTGATGTAGCCGGCGCCGCCGTGGATCTGCACGGCCTTCGTGGCGGCCTTCATGGCCGCCTCGGAGGCGAACAGCTTGGCCATCGCGGCCGCGTGCATGGCCGGGCGCCCCGCGTCCTTGAGCCAGGCCGCCCGCAGCAGGAGCAGGCGCGCGACCTCCACCTCCGTGGCGAGCTCCGCGATCATCCCTTGCAGGCCGTTGAACTCCGCGAGCGTCCGGCCGAAGGCCGAGCGCTGCTTCATGTACTTGACGGCCGCGTCCACCGCGGCCTGCGCGATGCCGACGGCCATCGCCGCCATGGCGATGCGCCCGCCCTCCAGCACCTGCATCGCCTGCACGAACCCCTGGCCCTCCGTGCCGAGCAGGTGGTCGGCCGGCACGCGCGCGTCCTCGAAGATCAGCTCGGCGGTGTCGGAGGCGTGCAGCCCGAGCTTGCGGTAGGGCGTGCCCGCGCTGAAGCCCGGCGTGCCCTTCTCGAGCACGAAGGCCGAGATGCCCTTGGCGCCCCGGGTCGGGTCGCTGCGGGCCATCACGACGGCGACCTTGCCGACGGAGGCGTTGGTGATGAAGGCCTTGCTGCCGTTCAGCACCCACGCGCCGTCGCGTCGCTCGGCGCGCGTGGCGAGTGCGGCGGCATCGGAGCCCGAGCCGGGCTCCGTCAGCCCCCACGCGCCGAGCACCTCCCCGCTGGCCAGCCGCGGCAGCCACGCCGCCTTCAGCTCGGGTGACGCGAAGAGGTTGATGTGGTTGGTGCACAGCGAGTTGTGCGCCCACATCGTGATGCCGACGGAGGCGTCGCCGCGGTTCAGCTCCTCGACGATCAGCGCGTACGAGACGTAGTCGAGGCCGGCGCCGCCGTACTCCTCGGGGACGAGCACGCCGAGGAAGCCGAGCGGCCCGAGCTTGGCGACGATGGCGTGCGGAAACTCGTGGCGCTCGTCGTAGGGCGCGATCTTGTCGTGCAGCTCCGCCTCGGCGAAGTCGCGCGCGACGTCGCGCACCTGGGTCTGCTCGGGCGTCAGCTCGAAGTTCACCGTCAGGCGGCCGTGCCGCGGCGGCGCCGCGCCGTGCCGGCCCCCTTCGCGTGCTTGAAGAACTCGACCTGGCGCAGGCGCTTCTCGGCTTCCGCCCTGGTGTCGTAGGTGCCGAACTTCCGACCGGTCTTCTCGGAGAGCACGACGTACTTGCCGCCTTGCTTTCGGATCATCGGATCACCTCACTGCGGCTTGCTCTTCAGCGCCGCCTCGTGGACCTTGATGAAGGCGCGGATCTCGTCGGCGAGATCCAGCAGCTTCGCCCACTGTTCCTTGTACAGCGTGACGGGAAAGCGGCCGAGCCCGTACACCGAGACGCCGCCCTTTTCGCTCACCTTGAGCGAGACGGCGCCGCGGCGCACGCTCGACGCCTTGAGGGCGGCGTTCTCCGCCCGGAGACGCTCCAGCTCGGATTGCACATCGTCAGCCACTGGCCTTCTCCTTTGAGCCTCGGCTCAGACGGCGGCGCGGACGTGCTCGTGCACGAAGCGGACGATGTCCTGCGTCGAGGTGCCGGGCGTGAAGAGCTCCTTCACGCCGATCGCCTTCAGCGCCGCGATGTCTTCGGGCGGGATGATGCCGCCGCCGAAGACCACGACGTCCTCCGCGCCCTTTTCCTTCAAGAGGTCGAGCACCCGCTTGAACAGATAGTTGTGGGCGCCGGAGAGCACGCTGAGCCCGATGGCGTCGGCGTCCTCCTGGACGGCGGTGGCCACGATCTGCTCCGGCGTCTGGTGCAGGCCCGTGTAGATGACCTCGAAGCCGGCGTCGCGCAACGCGCGAGCCACGATCTTGGCGCCGCGGTCGTGGCCGTCGAGGCCGGGCTTGGCGACGACCACGCGGACGGTGCGCGTGTCGCTCATGACTCGGCGTCCAGCGCTTCGCGTATGCGCTCGCCAATCTGGATGATCCGGGCGCGGTCGCCCGGCACGACCGGCCAGTCGAAACCCTTGCCGTCGTTGTTCCAGCGCGGAATGAGGTGCAGGTGGAAGTGTGGCACCGACTGGAAGGCGGCGGCGCCGTTGGCCTGCAGCACGTTGAGGCCGTCCGGCTTGACCGCCTCGCGCAGGGCGAGGGCGACCTGCTTCGCCACGGTGATGGCGGCCTCCAGATCGGCGTCGTCCGCGTCCCAGATGGTCGCCGCGTGATTCCTGATGGTGACGAGGCAGTGACCGGCGTTGAGCGGATTGATGTCCATGAACACCAGCGTCCGCTCGTCCTCGTAGACCTTCATGGCCGGGCTCTGGCCGTCGCGGATCTTGCAGAACACACAGTCGGCGCTCATTCAAGCCCCTCCTAGACGGTCAGCGTCCAGTGGCGGGTGTCGGGCGTCGTGCCGTACTGGATCGCGACGATCGTGTCGTAGAGCTTCTGGGACAGCTCCCCGATCCGGCCGCCGTTCACGACGAAGCGCTCGCCCTTGTACGCCAGCTCGCCGACCGGCGAGATGACGGCGGCGGTGCCCGTCGCCCACACTTCCTCGAGCGTGCCCTTGCGCGCGGCCGCGATCACCTCGTCGATCGTGATCTGGCGCTCCGACACGCGCATCCCCCACTCGCGCATCAGCGTCAGCGCGGTGTCGCGGGTGACGCCGGCGAGGATGGTGCCGGCCAGCGGCGGCGTGATCACCTCGGCGCCGATCTTCAGCATGATGTTCGAGGTGCCGACCTCCTCGAGGTACTTGTGGTGGACGCCGTCCAGCCACAGGACCTGCGTGAAGCCTTCGTGCTTGGCCTCCTCGGCCGCGTAGAGGCTCGCCGCGTAGTTGGCCGAGGTCTTGGCCTCGCCGAGCCCGCCCGCCACCGCGCGCACGTAGTTGTCGATGACCTTGATCTTCGTCGGCGCAAGGCCCTCGGGGTAATACGGCCCGACGGGCGAGAGGATCACGTAGTACAGATACTCCTTCGCCGGGCGCACGCCGAGGAACGGCTCGCTGGCGATGATCGTCGGGCGGATGTAGAGCGAGGTGCCGACGGACGACGGGACCCAGTCGCGGTCGACGTCCACCAGGGTGGTCCACGAGTGCAAGATGAGCTCGGGATCGAGCTGCGGGATCGTCATGCGCGCGGCGGTGCGGTTGAGCCGCTCCACGTGCTTCTGCGGCCGAAAGAGCCGGATCTTGCCGTCCCGGCCGCGGAAGGCCTTGAGCCCCTCGAACAGCGACTGGCCGTAGTGCAGCACGGCCGTGGCCGGGTCGAGCGGGAAGGGCGCGTAAGGCTCGACGCGCGGGTCGTACCAGCCCTTCTCTTCCTGGAAGTCGGCGACGAACATGTGGTCGGTGAAGACGTTGCCGAAGGCGAGATCCTTGTCCTTCGGCTTCTTCTTGCCGCTCGCCGTCTTCGTGATCCTGATCGCGTCAGCCATCGTCTCTCCCCCCTATCTGCCTCTGCTACACAGACGACCGCATGCGACAACAATGGGCCCAGGGCGCCAAGACGACGATCAAAATGGTCCAGATGCGAGGCGCCGAGGGAAGGGCCGACTGAGGCGTAGGCCGCCTACGCCGCAGGGAGGCCCGACCGAGGCAACGAAGCAGATGGGCCATTTTCATCGTCGTCGTCAAAAGATAATTGGCTCCCGATACAGCCCAAAGACCTGGCGATACACGTCGGAGATCTCACCGAGACTGGCGTAGTCTTTCACCGCGTCCACCAGGACCGGCATCACGTTGCCGCCGTTGCGGCACGCGTCCGCCAGCTGCTTGAGCCGCCGCTCGACGCGGCTCATGTCGCGCGCGGCCTTGAAGCGGCCGACGCGCTCGATCTGCTCGGTTTCCACGCTCTCGTCGATGCGGAGGTAGTGGATCGGCTTCTCCTCCTTCATCACGTACTTGTTGACGCCCACTGTGACCTTCTGGCCGCGGTCGTCCATCAGCTGGTAACGGTAGGCGGCGTCGGCGATCTCCTTCTGCGGGAAGCCGTCGTCGATCGCCCGGATCATGCCGCCCATGGCGTCGATCTGGTCGATGTAGCGCTGCGCCTGCTCCTCCATCTGGTCGGTCAGCTTCTCGAGGAAGTACGAGCCGCCCAACGGATCGATCGTCAGCGTCACGCCCGTCTCCTCCGCGATGATCTGCTGGGTGCGCAGCGCGACTGTCACCGCATCTTCCGTGGGCAGCGCCCACGTCTCGTCGTAGGAGTTGGTGTGCAGCGACTGGGCACCGCCGAGCACGGCGGCCAGCGCCTGAATGGCCACGCGCGCCACGTTGTTCAGGGGCTGCTGCGCCGTCGCCGACACGCCCGCCGTCTGCGTGTGCGTGCGCAGCCGCATCGACTCGACCTTCTTCGCCCCGTACCGCTCCTTCATGAAGCGCGCCCACATCCGGCGCGCCGCCCGCAGCTTGGCGATCTCCTCGAAGAAATCGTTGTGGATGTCGAAGAAGAACGACAGCCGTGGCGCGAACGTGTCCACGTCGAGCCCGCGCGCCATGGCGGCTTCCACGTACCCCAGGCCGTCGGCCAGCGTGAAGGCCAGCTCCTGCACGGCCGTCGAGCCCGCCTCGCGGATGTGATAGCCGGAGATCGAGACGGGATTGAAGCGCGGCACGTGCCGCGACGTGAACTCGATCATGTCGGTCACGATGCGCACGGCGGGCTCGGGCGGACAGATCCATTCCTTCTGCGCGATGAACTCCTTGAGCATGTCGTTCTGCATGGTGCCGCCGATACGGTCCCACGTCACGCCCTGCTTGTCGGCGATGGCCAGGTACATGGCCAGCGCCACCGACGCCGTGCAGTTGATCGTCATCGAGGTCGTGACGTCACCGAGCGGGATGTCGGCGAAGAGCCGCTCGAAGTCGTTCAGGGTCGAGATCGACACGCCTTCCTTGCCGACTTCTCCTCGCGCCCGCGGATGGTCCGCGTCATACCCCATCAGGGCCGGCATATCGAACGCCGTCGAGAGGCCTGTCTGTCCTTGCTCCAGCAGGAACTTGAATCGTGCGTTGGTGTCTTCGGGCCGGCCGAAGCCCGCGAACATGCGCATCGTCCACAGCCGCCCGCGGTACATCGTCGGGTACACGCCGCGGGTGAACGGGTATTGCCCGGGCCGGCCGAGGCGGTCTTCGTAGCGTCCCGAGACATCGTCGGGCGTATAGAGCGGCTCGAGGGGGATGCCCGAGAGCGACTCGAACCGGACGTCGCGCTCCTTCCACTCACGTTTCTCACTCACTTGAGCACCTCGCGTGCGATGACGAGCTTCTGGATCTGCGACGTCCCCTCGTAGATTTGTGTGATCTTGGCGTCGCGGAAGTAGCGCTCGACCTCGGCCTCGCGAATGAAGCCGTAGCCGCCGTGCACCTGCACGGCGTCGGTGGCCACCTTCATCGCCGTCTCGGCCGCGAAGAGCTTGGCCATCGACGCCTCCTTCGTATACGGGCGGCCGGCATCCTTGAGGCTGGCGGCCTTCAGCGTCATGAGGCGGGCGCCCTCGATGGCGGTCGCCATGTCCGCCAGCATCCAGCCGACCATCTGGTGCTCGCCGATCGGCACGCCGAACGCCTTGCGCTCGCGCGCGTACCTCAGCGAGCGCTCGTAGGCGCCGGCCGCGATGCCGACCGCCTGCGCCGCGATGCCGATGCGGCCGCCGTCGAGCGTGGCGAGCGCGATGTGAAAGCCCCGCCCCTCGTCGCCGATCCGGTGGGCGGCGGGCACGCGACACGCGTCGAACACCAGCTCGGCGGTGTCGGAGGCACGGATGCCCAGCTTGTCCTCGGTCTTGCCGACCGAGAAGCCGGGCGTGTTCTTCTCGACGACGAACGCGCTCACGCCCCGATGCGCCTGGCTCGGGTCGGTCTGCGCGAACACGAGTGCGTACGACGCCTCGCGCCCGGTCGAGATGAAGAGCTTGCGCCCGGTGATGAGGTAGTGGTCACCGTCGCGCACGGCCACCGTGTGCTGATTGCGCGCGTCGGAGCCCGCCTCGGGCTCGGTGAGCGCGAAGCAGCCGAGGACGTGGCCCGCCGCCACCGGCTTGAGGAACCGCGCGCGCTGCTCGTCGGTGCCGAACTTCCAGACGGGCTCGCAGTAGAGCGAGTTGTTGACCGACATGACGACCGCGTGCGACGCGCAGGCCTTGGCGATCTCCTCGAGCGCGACGACGTACGAGATGGTGTCCGCCCCGCTGCCGCCCCACTGCTCGGGCACCATGATCCCGAGCAGGCCCAGCTCGCCCATGCGCTTGACCGTCTCGTGCGGGAAGCGCGCGTCGCGGTCGATCTCCGAGGCGATGGGCGCGACGTGCTCCTGCGCGAACTCCGCCGCCATCGCGCGGATCATCGCCTGCTCGTCCGTCAGCTCGATTCTCATTTTTCCAGCAGTCGCTTGAATTCTTCGGTCAGCGCCGGCACCACCTCGAAGAGGTCGGCGACGATGCCGTAGTCGGCGATCTTGAAGATCGGCGCCTCCGGGTCCTTGTTCACGGCGACGATGATCTTCGAGGTGCGCATACCGGCCAGGTGCTGGATGGCGCCCGAGACGCCGAAGCCGAGGTAGAGCTTGGGCGAGATCGTGCGCCCCGTCTGGCCGATCTGGAAGCGGTGCGGTCGCCAGCCGGCGTCCACGGCCGCGCGCGAGGCGCCGACGGCGGCGCCGATGACCTTGCCCATGGCCTCGAGGATCACGTAGTTCTCGGGGCCCTTCATGCCGCGGCCGCCCGAGATGACGATCTCCGCCTCGGTCAGCTCCGGCAGCCCGGTGGAGACCTCCTCGCGCCGCTCCACGAGCTTCATCCTGGCGGCGGGGATCTTGACGCTCGGCTTCTCCACGGCCGCGCTCTTGCCCGCCTGGCTCTCGGCCGGCTTGAAGACGTTGGGGCGCAGCGTGGCCACCCACGGCGCCTTCGCCCACGTCATCTTGGAGAGCAGCTTGCCCGCGTAGACCGGCCGCGTGGCCACGAGCTGGTCGCCCTCCATCGCCATCGCCACCGAATCCGCCGACAGCCCGGCGCCGAGCCTCGCGGCCAGCCGCGCGACGAACTCGCGCATGCGGCTCGTCACCGGCGCGAAGATCGCCTTCGGCGATTCCTTCGCCACCAGCTCGGCGAGCGCCGGCACCCAGACCTCGGGCATGTAGGGCGCGAAGGCCGCGTTCTCGAGCACCCACACCTTCGTCGCACCCCACGCGCCGAGCTGCTTGAGCCCGTCGTCGCCCGCCTTGTCGGTGAGCCACACGGCTTCGACGTTGCCGCCCGAGAGGCGCGTGGCTTCGCCGATGACCTCGGCCATCACCTTCTTCGGCGAGCCCTTCCGATCGTCCTCGACGATGCACCAGTATGCGTTGGCCATCTCAGATCGCCTTCGCGTCCTCGCGCAGCGCGCGGACGAGCTCTTTCACCGCGTCCTTCACCTCACCCTGGACGATCCGACCCGGCGGCCGCGCCGGCAGCGCCTCGAGGTTCTTCACGGCGAGCTGCGGGGCGGCGGGCGTGAGCCCGAGGTCGCCGGGCTTGACGTCCTTGATCTCCTTCTTCTTGGCGCCCATGATCCCCTTCAGCGTCGGGTAGCGCGGCTCGTTGAGCCCCTTTTGCGCCGAGAGCACGGCCGGCAGCGGGAGATCGAAGACCTCGAGCCCGCCCTCGACCTGGCGGCCCACGCGCACGTTCTTGGCGTCGGCGTCGACGGCCTCTTCCATGATCCACGACGCGCACGGCCAGTCGAGCACCTCGGCCAGCTGCGCGCCCACCGCCCCCATGTCGTCGTCGATCGCCTGGCGGCCGCAGAGCACGAGCGCGGGCTGCTCCTGCTTGATCACGGCGGCGAGCGCCTGCGCGGTGGCCAGCGTGTCGGCGTTGGCCCAGGCGGGATCGTTGAGATGGATGGCGCGGTCGCAACCCATGGCGAGCGCCGAGCGGAGCGCCTCCTTCACGCGATCGGGCCCGAGCGAGAGGGCGATGACCTCACCTTGACCACGCTTTTCCTTGATGCGCAGCGCTTCCTCGATCGCGAACTCGTCGTAGGGCGACACGATCCAGGTGATCCCGGTCGTGTCGATGGCTTTCGGATCGCCGCCGCTGATCTTCACCTGGGTGGCGGTGTCCGGGACCTGCTTGATGGCGACGACGATCTTCATGAGGTCGCTCCTCGCTCGGACTGCTCGTAGTGGAGTTCGCGGGTGATCCGGAAGCGGTCGCCCGGGATGAAGACGCGGTCGAAGACGACGGGCGCGCCGCCCGCATCGAACGACACGCGCTCGGACTCGAACGCCGGCACGCCGGCGCGGCAGCCGAGCTCGCGCGCCTCGCGGCGCCCGAGCCGGACGGCCGACACGCTCTCGCGCGCGCGCGCGATCGTGATGCCCAGCTTGAACTCGAGCACCTGGCGCAGCGGCGTCGTGCCGAGGTCGGCCTTCAACACTTCCTCGCCGATGGCGACGGAGAGGAACGAGCGCTGCAAGCTCATCGGGTGGCCGTCGACCAGACGCAGGCGCTCGAGCTGCACGGCGCGGGCGCGCGCGCCGAGCCCGAGCGCATCGGTCACGCGGCGGTCGGCGCGCGCCACGCGGCCACCGAGCTGGTGCGTGGTCACGTGCTCGCCCTGTGCCGAGAGGTCGCCGGCGAAGCGGCGGAGCTGCAGGATGTCGTAGTCGATCGACGGCGACGCGACGAAGGTGCCGAGACCATGGCGGCGCGCGATCAGATTCTCGCGCTCGAGCAGTTCCAGGGCTTGCCGCAGCGTCATGAGCGTCACGCCGAAGCTCTTCGCGAGCTGGCGCTGGTTGTCGAGCCGGGTGCCCGGCGTGAGGCGACCGGCGTGAATGCGGTCGCGGAGCGACTCGGCGATGCGGTGGTAACGCGGGACCCGTGCGTTCACGCCCGACTCCTCTGTCGGTGTTCTAGAACTCTGCGCTGCGAGCGACGCCGCCGGGCGCCGAGCGGAGCGAGCAAGAGCAACGAAGAAAGGGAGTTAGGCGCGACGGCGGATATGGGCGCATTGTACGGCGGGCCTCGGTGGTCCGCAAGAGGCGACCGGGGTGCGCTCTGCAGAGACAGGGCAAGGAAACACCGTGCGGTCGGCAATGCCTTGCACGATCCGCGCAGGCCGGCTGCCGGAAACGCCCGGAAATCGCGGGTGTCCGGACCCGGTACGGCGCTTGCTCCTTTGGGAAGGCGAGCGAGCGAACGGCTCGCGGTCCGCGCCGAGAGGCCGGGCCGCTTCGCTCAAACCGCCGCCTGCTCGACCGCGCTCATCCGCCCCTGTGAGCGCGGTCCTTTTTTTGCGCGCGGGCGGCCCGCTAGCTTTCCCCGGCCAGGCGACGGCTCAGCGTGACCAGGGCGTCGAGCTTGCCGCGCGCCGCGCCCGAGTCGATCGACTGCGCGGCGACGGCCACCCCGTCCTTGAGGTCGCGCGCCCGCGCGCCGGCCACGAGCGCGGCGGCGGCGTTCATCAGCACGATGTCGCGACGCGGTCCCGGCTCGCCGCCGAGCACGGCGCGGATGATCTCCGCGTTCTGTTCACGGTCGCCGCCGGCGAGGTCCTTGATCGATGCGCGCGCCATCCCGAAGTCCTCCGGCCGTACGACGTACGTGCGGACGGCGCCCTCGCGCACCTCGGAGACGCGGCTCTCGCCGGTGTTGGAGATCTCGTCGAGGTTGTCGGCGCCGTGCACGACGAAGGCGCGCACCGTGCCCAGCTCGGCCAGCACGCGCGCCAGCGGCTCGGTGAGCGAGGCGGCGTAGACGCCGATGATCTGCGCGTTGGCGGCGGCGGGGTTGGTGAGCGGGCCGAGCATGTTGAAGACGGTGCGCACGCCCATCTCGCGCCGCGCCGGCATCACGTGCTTCATCGCCGTGTGCAAGAGCGGCGCGTAGAGGAAGCCGATCCCGACCTCCTCGAGGCAGCGCGTGACCTTGTCCGGCGGCAGCTCCAGGCTGATGCCGAGCGTTTCCACGACGTCGGCGGAGCCGCACAGCGAGGACACCGAGCGGTTGCCGTGCTTGGCCACGCGCAGACCCGCGCCGGCCACCACGAACGCGGTCGCCGTCGACACGTTGAAGGTGCCGGTGGCGTCGCCGCCGGTGCCGCACGTGTCGATGAGCATCTCGCGGTCCGTGCCGCTCATCCCCGCGACGTCGTCGCCCCGCGCGCGGATGCGCACGACCTTCTGCCGCATCACCTGGGCGAAGCCGATCAGCTCCTCGACGGTCTCGCCCTTCATGCGCAGCGCCGTGAGGAAGGCGCCGATCTGGGCGCCGGTGGCCGCGCCGGTCATGATCGCTTCCATGGCCGCCGCCGCCTCGATGCGCGTGAGGTCACGGCGATCCACCAGCGCGCGCACCGCCTCCGTGATGATCGGGCTCGTCATGACCCTGAGATTCTAGCGCAGGTCTCCGGGTCGACGACGTCGGCGACGCCGCCCTACTGCGGACAGGTCGTGTCGTCGCAGTACACGACGTTCTCCCAGCTGAAGACCTGCGCCGACCGCGGATCGATGGTGAGCCGCAGCCATTCCCGCGGCTTGCTCGTTCCGCCCTGAACGGTGATGCGAGTGAGGTTCGCTGCGGCCTGGGTGTTGTGGATCAGGCCGGTGGCGCTGTGCGGATCCGCGAGCGGCTGATCCGTCCCGTAGACGTGCGAGTCGCCGTTGATGAGCAGCACCGGGTTGCCGAAGTGGACGCTGAGGTTCGCCAGGACGCGCACGAAGGCCGTGTAGCTGCCGAGCCCATCGCCGCCGGGGACGATCGCCGCCGGGTCCCACATGTCGGCCTGAAGACCGATCAGCACGGCTTGGGCCCCGGTGGCCTCGGCCACCGCGAACGCCTCGCGCAGCCATCGAATGTCCGCGGCGGTGCGCTCGGTCACTTCCTGGACCCGCGCCGGCTCGTTGGTGAACGGCGCCGTCCACCGGAGCCCGTCGTTGTTGGAGCCGGGCATGTTCAGCGTCACGAAGACGACCTGCGACTCCTCCCACATCACGTTCTCGACGAACTGCGCGTCCGTCGGGTTCGCCGGGTCGAACACCTGAGCCTGCGACAGCACCTGCTTCTTGCGTCCGCCCAGCGTGGACCCGGGGTTCGGGAAGAAGAGGTCGCGGACGGCCGCCAGCTCGTTCAGCGGCGCGCCGCTCCTGAGCTCCTTGGACTTGTGGCAGTCGGTCCACTCATTGTCGCCCGGGGTGTACACGAACGGGTCCTTGAAGCGCGCGAACAGATCGAACACGGCCTGGTTGTAGCCGGGATCGGAGGTCGTCGGAGGCGGGACCAGGCCGGCGCCCCTGCACGGCTGGCTGCCGGAGTGGATGTCGCCGACGTGGAGCACGAGACGCACGTTCGGGTCCGAGTTGATCGAGTCGATCAGGAGCGGCGCCGCGGCGAACAGGTCGGGGCCGTAGGGCCAGTCGCCGAACACGGCCAGGGTGAGCGTCTCGGCGGAGCCGGTGTTGATCGCCGTGCCGTTTCCGGCGTGGGCGCAGCTGGCAAGGAGCACACCGCACAGCGCGGCCGCGACCACGAGCGCTCTCTTCTACCACGCGGGCGGTGACGCGACGGTGACGTTCCGGGAAACAAACCGTTACCGGCTCGGCGCGCCTCCTATCAGGATCGTCGTCGGCGCGACGCCGGCGAGCTTGAGGTGCAGGCGCCACGGGGGCGGGCCGACCTGAGCGAGCGGGAACGTCGCGAACGTGTGGCCCTCGATGCGGCTCGGGCCCTCGCCCACGGGGACGCCGACGCCGACGCCCGTCCCGATCCCGCCGCCGCGGCCGATCGAGGCGCCGCCGATACCGATACCGACGGTCGGCCCCGGCCCGGTGACGATGGGGGCGTTCTCGATGGTCTGCGCGCGGACGGCCGTGCCATCCGCCCTCACGATAAAGATGTCCTCCAGACGGCGATGATCGGTATCGATCTCGACCTTCAACCGATCGGCGAGCATCTGGTAGGCGGCGGAGACCTTCGCGCCCTTCGGCTGCTCTTCCGGCTTGTACGGCAGCGTGGCCTGTGAGCATCCCGCGAGGAACACGAGTGCGATGACGATCGGCGGACGCCGGCTCATGCGGTCAGCCTACAGGCGGACCGTGATAAGGTCGAGCCTCCAAGGAGGCTCCCATGCGCGGCATCGTGTTCCTCGGCAATCGCAAGCTCGAGATCCAGGAGTTCCCCGATCCCACGCCCGGTCCCGGCGAAGTCGTCCTCGAGATGAAGGCGTCCGGCATGTGCGGAAGCGATCTGCATCCGTATCGTGCGGCCGGCAACGCCGCCGCCGCGCTCGGCCTGGGCGCCGGCGGCCCGGTCATCGCGGGACACGAGCCGTGCGGCGTGGTCGCCGCGGTCGGTGTCGGCGTCGATCCCGCCCTCGTCGGCCAGCGCGTGATGAACCACCACTACAAGGGCTGTGGCGCCTGCCGGCACTGTCGTGTGGGCTGGTCGCAGCTCTGCCGCGCGGGGATCACCGTCTACGGCATGACGGGCCACGGCGGCCACGCGCGCTACATGAAAGCGCCGGCGTTCACCTGCGTTCCACTACCCGAGGAACTCTCGTTCGAGGAAGGTGCGTCGGTTTCCTGCGGCACCGGCACCGCCTACGGCGCCCTCAAGCGCATCGACGTCTCCGGCCGCGACACGCTCGCCGTCTTCGGTCAGGGCCCGGTCGGACTCAGCGCGACGATGCTGGGGCGGGCCATGGGAGCGCGCGTGATCGCCGTGGACGTCGTGCCCGAGCGGCTGGCGCTCGCGCGCGAGCTGGGCGCCGAGCACGCCATCAACGCCAGGGACGCCGACCCCGTGAAGGCCATCCACGATCTGACGCGCGGCGAGGGTGCCGAGACGACGATGGACTGCTCCGGCTCGTCGGAGGGCCGGCTGGGCGCGCTGCAGTCCGCGGGCACGTGGGGCCGGGTTGCGTTCGTCGGCGAGGGCGGGCAGACGACGATCGACGTGAGCAAGCACATGCTCCGTCGGCAGCTCACCGTGCACGCGTCGTGGACGTTCTCGGCCGTCGGCCAGGGGGAATGCGCGCGCTTCGTCGCCGACCGCGCGATCCCGCTGAAGCGGCTGCTCACGCACCGCTTCCGGCTGGACCAGGCGGACGAAGCGTATCGCCTGTTCGATACGCAAACGACCGGCAAAGGCGTGTTCCTGTTTTAAATGGGGGGCCCCGACATGGCCCCCCAATCATCATGGGCTGACGCCCACCCCGCAAGATGAAATGCGGTAGTGTCGGCCCGCGGCCGCCCGGTCCACGCCGCGGAGGGAATGGTACTTCGAGTCCGTCCCCAATCTGGCGCGGGAGCTCTCGGCACCCCGCATTGTTGCCGCTGAGCACGCCGAGCAAACTCGGCCGAACGAGGCTCCTCCGGGCGGTCGCCAGAT
>Ga0137409_10000934_pt1 | contig 31883 bp, 35 predicted proteins | sample CZODoug1_16funga_FD_122059 | JGI IMG/M metagenome (GOLD analysis project Ga0137409, IMG submission 122059) | Vadose zone soil fungal communities from Angelo Coast Range Reserve, California, USA - CZODoug1_16fungal (Hybrid Assembly) | ecosystem: Environmental > Terrestrial > Soil > Vadose zone... | reverse complement strand
CGATCTCGTCGCGCTGCGTCAGGATCTGCAGACGGATGGTGTTGAAGGTCACGGCGACCAGGCCGGCGCCGAGCAGTGCGGCGAGCAGCCACAGGCCGAGCCGCCCAAGCCGTTCGAGCGCGGCGAGCCGGCGCGCCCAGGCGCTGTCGGCCTGCACGTGCGCAACTACCGGCAGGCGCGCGAGGTCGGCGGCGAGCGACTCGAGCGTCTTCTCGCTCGCCGTCACCACGAACGAGTCGGGCAGGGGATTGCGTCCCAACGAGGCGATCACTTCGCTCATCCCCTCGACCGAGCTGAGTTCCTTCAAGGCTTCCTCGCGCGGCACGAAGCGCAGCTTGCTTACGCGCGCATCAGCGCGAAGCGTGCGGCCGAGCGCGTCGGCCTCCGCCCGCTTTGCATCCGGCCGCAGGAAAAGCGAGATCTGCGGCTCGAGCGTGGCGCGCCCGGCGAGGGCGCGCAGGCTCTCCAGCAGCGCGTAGCCGCCCGCCGGCAGCGACACCGCGATGCCGATCACCAGTGCGCTCGCGAGCCCGCTCGGACGCCAGAGGCGCTGCGTCGCCGTGCGCAGCGCGGCGCGGTGCAGGCGCAGCCAGCCGATCATGAGCGCGTCACTCCAGCCGCCCGTCGGCGAGGCGCAGCACGCGCTTCCCGTAGCGCTCGACCAGCGCCAGGTCATGCGTCGCGATCAGCACCGTGACGCCGACCTGCTGGAAAGCGACGAAGATCTCGAGCACCTTCGCGGCGGATTCGGCGTCGAGGTTGGCGGTCGGCTCGTCGGCGATCAGCAAGGCCGGCCGGTTGACCACCGCCCGGGCGATGGCGAGACGCTGCTGCTCGCCGCCCGAGAGCTCGATCGGGTTCGCTTTCTCGCGCGGCAGCAGCCCGACCTTGTCGAGCGCGGCGCGCGCGCGGCGCGCCGCTTCCTGCGACGGCTGGCCGGAGAACGAGAGCGGCAGCATCACGTTCTCGTAGACGCTCCGATCGTAGAGGAGTTTCTGGTCCTGGAAGACGAGGCCGATATTGCGTCGCAGATACGGGATCGCGCCGCGCTTCAGCGCGCCGACGTTCTGCCCGTTGACGATCACCGCGCCCGAGGTCGGCCGCTCGATCGCGGGAATGAGCTTGAGCAAGGTCGACTTGCCGGCGCCGGAGCGCCCGATGAGGAATGCGAGCTCGCCCGCGTCGAGCGCAAAGCTGACGCTCTCGAGCGCGCTCTTGCCGCCGGGGTAGCGCTTGGCGACGGCGGAAAAGCTAACCAACCAGCGCCTCGGCGAAATCGCGCGCGACGAACGGTCGCAGGTCGTCGATGTCCTCGCCGACGCCGATGAAGAACAGCGGCACCGGCTTTTCCTGGGCGATCGCGCACACCACGCCGCCTTTGGCGGTGCCGTCGAGCTTGGTGAGGATGAGCCCGGTCAGGCCGAGCGCGCCGTCGAAGGCCTTCACCTGCGCCAGCGAGTTCTGCCCGGTGTTGGCGTCGAGCACCAGCAGCACCTCGTGCGGCGCTCCCTCGAGCGCCTTGGCGGCGACGCGCTTCACCTTCCTGATTTCCTCCATGAGATGGAGCTGCGTCGGCAGGCGGCCGGCGGTGTCGGCGATGACGACGTCGAGCTTGCGCGCGCGCGCCGCGCCGAGCGCGTCGAATACCACTGCGCCGGCATCGCCGGATTCCTGCGCGATCACCGGCACGTTGTTGCGCGCGCCCCAGACGACGAGCTGCTCGCGTGCTGCGGCGCGAAAGGTGTCGCCGGCGGCGAGCAGCACGCTCCTGCCTTGCAGTTGCAACCAGTGCGCGAGCTTGCCGATCGAGGTGGTCTTGCCCGAGCCGTTCACGCCGGCGACCATGATGACGAACGGCCTGGCGCCCGTCACGTCCAGCGTCTTTTGCAGCGGAGCGAGCAGTCCGGCGACCGCGTCGCGCAGCGCGGCCTTCAGCGCCTCCCCGTCTTCGGGCTTCTGCTTGCGCACGGCAGCGAGCAGGGTCTGCGTGGCGGCGACGCCGCAATCGCTTTGCAGCAGCGCGCTTTCCAGTTCCTCGTAGAGCGCCTCGTCGACGCGGCGGCGCGTCAACAGTTCGCCCACCGGCGTGTTGAGCACTTCCCGCGTGCGCGCGAGACCCGCCTTGAGGCGCGCCGCCCACGAAGTCGCTACCATGGATCAGTGCATCTTAACAAAGGGAAGATCCGCATTATCGCGGGGGAATATCGCGGCCGCCGCATTCCTGTGGCGCAAAAACCGGACCTCCGGCCGACGCCCGATCGGGTGCGCGAGACGCTGTTCAACTGGCTGGGCCAGTGGCTCGACGGGCTTGTCTGCCTCGACCTTTTCGCCGGCAGCGGCGCGCTCGGCTTCGAGGCCGCCTCGCGCAGTGCGGCGCGCGTCGTGATGGTGGAGAACGATGCCGTCGTATTCGAGTCGCTGGAGAAATTCCGCTCGCTGATCGGCGCCAAGACGATCGAACTGGTGCGCGGCGACGCGCTCGAGTACCTGAAGCGCTCGCACGAGCGCTTCGACGTGGTTTTCCTCGACCCCCCGTTCAGGCAGAATGCGCTGCCGGCCGTGTTTCGCCAGTTGCAGGGCGCGCCAGGAGTGCGCGTGTACGTGGAGGCGAGCGAGCCCTTCACGCCGGGCGCACCATGGCACGAGGTGAAACGCGCGCGCGCCGGCCAGGTGAGCTACCAGCTCTTCGAATGGAGAAGCGATGATCAAGGCGGTCTACCCCGGAACGTTTGATCCGCTCACCCGCGGCCACGAGGACCTGGTGCGCCGCGCGGCGACGCTGTTCGACAAGGTGGTGCTCGCCATCGCCGACAGCAAGGCGAAGCGGCCGTTCTTCACGCTCGAGGAGCGCATCGCCATGGCGCGCGAGGTGCTGGGCGACATGCAGAACGTGGAAATCGTCGGCTTCTCCAGCCTGCTCACCGAGTTCGTGCGCAAGCAGGGCGCACGCGTGGTGCTGCGCGGCTTGCGCGCGGTGTCGGACTTCGAGTACGAATTCCAGCTCGCCGGCATGAACCGCAACCTCTACCCCGAGATGGAGACGATCTTCCTCACGCCGTCGGAGCAGCACATGTTCATCTCGGCGACGCTGGTGAGGGAGATCGCGATCCTCGGCGGCGACGTCTCGCAATTCGTTCACCCGCTGGTGGCGAAGAACCTGAAGAAGAAAGTGAAGGGCTAGTGCTGGAGGCTAGGATTGACAGCGCGGGCAGTAGTAGGTCGCCCGCGCACCCTGGACGATGCGTTTGATCGGCGTCCGGCAGCGCCGGCACGGCATCCCGGCGCGGTCGTACACCAGAACGCGATTCTGAAAATAGCCTGACACGCCGTCGCTGCCGACGAAGTCCCGCAGGCTCGAGCCACCGGCCTTGATCGCGGCGCGCAGTGTCGCCTTGATCGCGATCACCAGTTTCTGGGCTTCTGCTAGAGAAATTCTTCCTGCCCGCTTCCGTGGATCGATTCCGGCGCGGAACAGGCTCTCGCTCGCGTAGATATTGCCGACGCCGACGATCCGCTTCGCGTCCATGAGGAACTGCTTGGCCGGGCTGCGCAGGCCGCGGCTCAGCTTGTGCAGGCGCGCCGCGGTGAGCGCCGGCGACAGCGGTTCGATGCCGAGATGCGCGATCAGGGGGTGCGCGTCGACGTCCTGGTCGGTCCACAGCACCGCGCCGAAGCGGCGCGGGTCGCGCAACCGCAGGCACCTTTCGCCGAGCACGAGGTCGAAGTGATCGTGCTTTCCTGCCGGCGTTCCCGGCGGCACGAGGCGCAGGCTTCCCGACATACCGAGGTGAAGAATGAGGTGGCCGTCACCGCAGTCGACCAGCAGATACTTGCCGCGCCGGCGCAGCGAACGCACGGTGCGTCCGGCGAGACCGCGCACCGCGCGCGGAATTGGCCAGCGCAGGCGCGGCTCGCGCACCGCCACGGCCGAGATGACCTGGCCGATGAGATGCGGCGCGAGGCCGCGGCGCGTGACCTCGACTTCAGGCAGTTCCGGCATCGGGAAAGGTTGCTTGTGCGGGGCACCAAATATACCTAAGATGGATCGCAGCAAAGGCCGACGATGAACCCTCCCAGCAGTTTCCTCCGCCTGCTCGCCGCAGCAGCGCTCGCCGCCACCACGCTTTCCGCCTGCGCCCAGACGCCGCGCGCCGACACCAAGGACATCAAGGAGCTCAACGAGCCGACGCTCTACGAGTTCCTGCTCGGTGAAATCGCCCTGCAGCGCGGCGACGCGCAGCTCGCCGCGCAGACCTATCTCGATCTCGCCAAGCGCACTCGCGATCCGCGGGTCGCGCGTCGCGCGGTCGAAGTCGCGAGCCAGGCGCGCCTCGCCGATCTCGCCATCGAGGCCGCCAAGACCTGGCACGACATCGAGCCGACCTCGGCGCAGGCGCTGCAGATCACGGCCGCGTTGCTGGTCGGCGAGAAGCGCGTCGAGGAAGCCGAGCCCTATCTCGAGAAGCTGCTCACCTCCGAGGGCGTCAATCTCGAGAACGGCTTCCTGCAGTTGAACCGCCTGCTCTCGGGCAACCCCGACAAGGCCGCCAACGCGCGCCTGGTGCGCAAGCTCGCGGCGAAATATCCGCAGCTGCCGCAGGCCCACTTCGCGATCGCGCAGGCGGCGAGCGCCGCCAGCGAGGACGATGCCGCGCTCGCTTCGGCGCGGCGCGCGCAGGAGCTGCGCCCAGACTGGGAAGCGGCGGTGCTGCTCGAGGCGCAGATCCTGCAAAAGAAATCGCCGACCGCCGCGGCGAAACGCCTCGGCGACTACGTCGCCAAGAACCCGAAGTCGGCCGAGGCGCGCCTCAACTATTCGCGCGCATTGGTGCTCGACAAGCGCTATCCGGAGGCGCGTGAGCAATTCCAGACCGTGCTCGCGGCGAACCCCGGCAATCCCGAGGTCGCCTATGCGGTGGGCGTACTCGCCTTCCAGCTCAAGGACTATGCGGTCGCCGAGGACACGTTCAAGCGCGTGCTCGGCATGCGCTATCGCGATCCGGACGGCGTGCGCTACCTGCTCGGTCAGGTGGCCGAGGAGCAGAAGCGCTGGCCGCAGGCGATCCAGTGGTACGAGCAGATCCAGGAAGGCGACCACGTGTTGCCGGCGCGCATGCGCACCGCCGGCGCGATGGCGAAGCAAGGCAAGCTCGACGAGGCGCGCAAGTTCCTGCAGCAGGTGGCGACCGACAATCCCGCCGACGAGGTGCAGCTCACCGTCGCCGAGGCGCAGCTGCTGCGCGACGCGAACCGCCACGGCGACGCCTTCACCCTGCTCGGCGAAGCCCTGAAGCGCCAGCCCGAGCAGCCCGAGTTGCTCTACGACTTCGCGCTCACGGCGGAGAAGATGGAGCGCTTCGACCTGCTCGAGTCGAACCTGCGCAAGCTGATCGAGGTGCGCCCCGAGCACGCCCACGCCTACAACGCGCTCGGCTACTCGTTCGCCGAGCGCAACCTGCGTCTGCCCGAGGCGAGGAAGCTGATCGAGAAGGCAGTCGAGCTGGCGCCCGAGGACTACTACATCCTCGATAGCCTGGGCTGGGTGCAGTACCGCGAGGGCGACCTCAAAGGTGCGGCGGCGACGCTGCGCCGCGCGTATACCGGCCGGCCCGACGCCGAGATCGGCGCGCATCTCGGCGAGGTGCTGTGGCGGCTGGGCCAGCGCGACGAGGCGCGGCGCGTGTGGCAGGAGGCGATCAAGACCGCGCCCGAGAACGACACGCTCCTCAAGACGATCAAAAAATTCGGGCCGTGAGGTACGGCTGGGTCGCCGCCGCGCTCCTGATGGCCGGCTGCGCGCAGGTTGAGATCCGCCCGCCGCAGGGGCCGCTCGAGTTCGATCTTTCCGGCCGCATCGCGGCGCGCTACGGCCAGGAAGCGTTCACCGGCACCATCGCCTGGCGCCACGCGAGCGGCGGCGACGAAATGCTGATCAGCACGCCGACCGGGCAGGGCATGGCGCAGATCGTGCGCGAAGGCGAAGCGGTCCTGCTCAAGACCGCCGAGCCGCGCGAGTACCGCTCGAACGACGCCGAGGAGCTCACCGAGCGCGTGCTCGGTTTTCGCGTGCCGCTCGTCGGGCTCGCCGAGTGGGTGCAGGGGCGGCCGTCGCCGGAGCTGGAGAAGCGCGGCTGGAAGGTCGAATACCAGGAGCGCGACGAGCAGCGCCGCCCGACCCGCATGCGCCTGACCTACCAGGGGATCGAGCTGCGCCTCGCCGTGACGCAATGGAAATAGGCTGGTACCCGGCGCCGGCGAAGCTCAACCTTTTCCTTCACGTGCTCGGCCGTCGCACCGACGGCTATCACGAGCTGCAGACCGTGTTTCGCCTGATCGACCGTGCCGATCGCGTCGGCGTTGCGCCGCGCGCCGACGGCGAAATCCGCTATTCGGGAATCTTTGGCAGCGAGAATCTCTGCGTGCGCGCGGCGCAGCTGCTCAAGGCCGAGACCGGGGCGAGGCAGGGCTGCGACCTGCAGCTCGAGAAGACGATTCCGGTCGGCGGCGGGCTGGGAGGGGGCTCTTCCGATGCGGCGACGGTGCTGCTGGTCCTGAACCGCCTGTGGAAAACAGGGTTGAAAAGAAAGGAATTGATCGACTTCGCGGCGCGCCTGGGCGCCGACGTGCCGGTTTTCGTGCTCGGCAAAAACGCACTCGGCGAAGGCATCGGCGAGCGCCTGACGCCGATCGATCTGCAGCCCGCGTGGTACCTCGTTCTCGTTCCGCAAGTCTCGGTTTCCACGAAGGAAACCTTCGCTTCAGCGTTGACACCCAAGGGGAAACCACTCAAAATACCGCCCTTTTTCCCGGGGCAGGGGCAGAACGATCTAGAGGCGGTCGTGACGGCCCGCTATCCCGAGGTGGCGGCGCAGCTCGCGTGGCTCAGGCAACACCGCCCGCAGGCGCGCATGACGGGATCCGGAGCGTGCGTGTTCGCGGAGTTCGATTCGGAAGCGCAGGCGCGCGCGCTGCACACCCAGTTGCCCGGGGGGATGAACGGGTTCGTGGCGCAGGGGCTGGAGCAGCACCCGCTCCACGATGGAACGATTTGAACAACTGGGGAGTCGCCAAGCTGGTTAAGGCAGCGGATTTTGATTCCGCCATACGAGGGTTCGAATCCTTCCTCCCCAGCCAGTATTGTTTTGATGAGCGACGATGGGAAACGCGGGAATGAATACGGCGCCGCTTGACCGATTGATGGTGTTCACCGGCAACGCCAACGCGCGCCTCGCGCAGGAGGTGGCGAAGCACCTCAATTTGTCGCTCGGGCGCGCGATCGTCGGCAAGTTTTCCGACGGCGAGGTGATGGTCGAGCTGCTGGAGAACGTGCGCGGCAAGGACGTGTTCGTGCTGCAGTCGACCTGCGCGCCGACCAACGACAACCTGATGGAACTGCTGGTGATGGTCGACGCGCTGAAACGCTCGTCGGCGGCGCGCGTGACCGCGGCGATCCCTTACTTCGGCTATGCGCGCCAGGACCGCCGGCCGCGCTCGGCGCGGGTCGCGATCAGCGCCAAGGTGGTGGCGAACATGCTCACTTCGGTGGGCGTGGCGCGGGTGCTGACCATGGACCTGCACGCCGACCAGATCCAGGGCTTTTTCGACCTGCCGGTGGACAACATCTACGCCGCGCCGGTCTTGCTGGGAGACGTGTGGAAGCAGCGTTACGACGATCTGCTGGTGGTCTCGCCCGACGTGGGCGGCGTGGTGCGCGCGCGCGCCCTGGCCAAGCGGCTCGAGTCGGATCTGGCGATCATCGACAAGCGCCGGCCGAAGGCCAACGTCTCGGAAGTGATGAACGTGATCGGCGAAGTGAAAGGCCGCACCTGCGTGATCATGGACGACATGGTCGACACCGCGGGCACGCTGGTGAAGGCGGCGCAAGTGCTGAAGGAGGAAGGCGCGAAGAAGGTGGTGGCGTACTGCACGCACGCGGTGCTGTCCGGGCCGGCGGTGGAGCGCATTGCCGCCTCGGACATCGACGAGCTGGTGGTCACCGACACCATTCCGCTGCGCGAGGACGCGCGCGCCTGCAAGAAGATCAGGAGCCTTTCGGTTGCGGGCCTGATCGCAGAGACGATTTTGCGGATCTACACCGAGGAATCGGTGAGCTCCCTTTTCATTGAATAGTTATTAGCGGAGTCGAGCAAATGGCAATCGAAATCAACGCGCGCAAGCGCGAAATGCAGGGCACCGGGCCGGCGAGGCGCATGCGGCGCATGGGCAGAGTCCCGGCCGTCCTCTACGGCGGCGACAAGAACCCCGTCAATCTGGAGCTCGACCACAAGGACCTGTACTTCAATCTGCGGAACGAGAAGTTCCACGCCTCGATCCTGACGCTCGACATCGGCGGCGCGAAGGAGCAGGTCCTGCTGCGCTCGGTGAGCATGCACTCGTTCCGTCCGCAGGTGCAGCACATCGACTTCCAGCGCGTCTCCAAGGACAAGAAGATCCACATGAAGGTGCCGCTGCACTTCGTCAACGCCGACAAGTCGCCCGGCGTGAAGGAGCAGGGCGGCGTGGTCAACCACGTCCTGAACGAGCTGTACATCGTCTGCTTCCCCGACGACCTGCCGGAGTTCGTCGAGGTCAATCTCGAGGGCCTCGCCGTCGGCAAGTCGCTGCACGCGCGTGAGCTATCGCTGCCGAAGGGCGTCGAGCTGTCGATGCACAAGGGCGAGGACCCGGTGGTCGCCACCGTGGTCGTGCCGCAGCTCATCACCGAGGAAGAAGAGGCCGCGCAGGCCGCCGCCGCGGTGTCCGCTGCCGACGTGCCGACCACCGAGCAGGCCGCCACGCCGAAGGACGGCGAGGCGCCGGCCGAGGGCGCGGACAAGGGTGCCGCCGCAAAAGGCGGCGACAAGGCCGCAGCGAAGGCCGGCGACAAGGCCGCGCCGAAGGCTGGCGAGAAGCCCGCCGCCGACAAGGGCGAGAAGAAAGAGAAGAAGTAATTGGTCCGCCTCGTCGTCGGGCTGGGCAACCCCGGCAAGGAGTACGAGCGCACGCGGCATAACGCCGGCTTCTGGCTGGTCGAGCGCTTCGCTTCGGCCAACGGCGTCATGCTGCGCAAGGACGGCAAGTTCCAGGCGCTGGTCGGGCGCCACGAGTCGGCGTTCCTGCTGATGCCGCAGAGCTTCATGAACGGCAGCGGCCGCGCGGTGCAGATGCTTGCCGGCTTCTTCAAGATCAAGCCCGAAGAGATGCTGGTGGTGCACGACGAGCTCGACTTCGCGCCCGGCGTCGCGCGGGTGAAGCAGGGCGGCGGCATCGCCGGCCACAACGGGCTGAAGGACATCTCGCAGCGTCTCGGCTCGCACGACTACTGGCGCCTGCGCATCGGCATCGGTCATCCCGGCGACAAGGACGCGGTCGCCGACTACGTCTTGCAGAAGCCGTCGACCGAAGACAAGACGGCGATCGACCAGGCGATCGACCGCGCGCTGCAGCTGCTGCCGCAGATGCTGGCGGGCGACATGCAGAGCGCGATGAACAAGCTCCACACCGAAGAGAAGCCCGCGCCGAAGAAAGAACCGCCGAAGAAGGAAGCGCCGCTCCAGGAGCCCGAGAAGAAGCCGGAGCCGCAGAAATCGGGCGGCCTGCTGAAGTCGCTGTTCGGGAAGAAATAGCTTGAAGTGCGGCATCGTCGGCTTGCCGAACGTCGGCAAGTCCACCCTGTTCAACGCGCTGACCAAGGCCGGCATCGCGGCGGAGAACTATCCGTTCTGCACCATCGAGCCGAATGTCGGCATCGTGCCGGTGCCGGACCCGCGCCTCGATGCGATCACCGGCATCGCCCAGCCGCAGAAAACCGTTCCGGCCGTGGTCGAGTTCGTCGACATCGCCGGTCTCGTCGCCGGTGCGTCCAAGGGCGAGGGACTCGGCAACAAGTTCCTCGCCAACATCCGCGAGACCGACGCCATCGCGCACGTGGTGCGCTGCTTCGAGGACGCGAACGTGGTGCACGTCGCCGGCAAGGTCGATCCGGTGTCGGACATCGAGACCATCAACACCGAGCTCGCGCTCGCCGACCTCGACGCGGTAGAGAAGCAGATCTCCAAGCACGCCAAGCTCGCCCAGACGACGGGCGACAAGGACGCGGTGCGTCTGGTCACGGCCCTGAAGAAGGTCCAGACCGTGCTCGACGCGGGCCGGCCGGCGCGCACCGTCGATCTGTCGAAGGAAGAGCACGCGGTGGTGAAGCCGCTGTTCCTCCTCACCATGAAGCCGACGATGTACGTCGCCAACATTGCCGAGAAGGCCTCGGATGCTCTTTTACAAAAGGTTATTTCTTTTGCTGAAAGAGAAAAAGCCTTGGTCGTGCCGATCAGCGCGGCGATCGAATCGCAGATCGCCGACATGCCCGACGAAGACAAGAAGATCTTCCTCGACGACCTGGGGATGAAGGAGCCGGGCCTCAATCGCGTGATCCGCGCCGCGTATCAGATCCTCGGCCTGCAGACCTACTTCACCGCCGGACCCAAGGAGGTGCGCGCGTGGACCGTGCGTGCCGGCGCGACCGCGCCGCAGGCTGCCGGCGTGATCCATACCGACTTCGAGCGGGGCTTCATCCGCGTCGAGGTGATTGCCTACGACGACTTCGTCGCCAACAAGGGCGAGCAGGGGGCGAAGGAAGCCGGCAAAATGCGCGTGGAGGGCAAGGACTACATCGTCCGCGATGGCGACGTGATGCATTTCCGCTTCAACGTATGAAGCTTCGGAACCTGCGGCTCGCCACGGGCCTGGTTCTGATGCTGTTCGTCACCGGCCACATGGCCAACCTGATGCTGGGCACGCATTCGCTGGCGGCGATGGAGCATTGGCGCCCCTGGCTGATGGGGCCCTGGCGCAGTGCCCTCGGCCAGGGTCTTCTCGTGTGCTCGGCGCTCATTCACATCGCCCTCGGCATCTACGCGATCAGCACGCGGCGCTCCCTGGCAATGAGCAAGACCGACGTGGTGCAGCTTTGCCTGGGCCTCGCCACGCCGCCGCTCCTCCTCAACCACGCGATCGTCATGCATATGGCAGGCGAGGTCACGCCGAATTTCGACGCCACCTACGGTCAGATGCTGGCGGTCTACTGGAGTTTCTCGCCGGGCTACGCGCTGCAGCAGCTCTGCGTGGTGATGGTCGTGTGGATCCACGCCGCCGTCGGACTTTACTCGTGGCTGGTTCTCAAGCCAGTCTGGAAGCGCATCGGCGGCCTGGTGCTGCCGGTGCTGTTCGCCGTGCCGGTGCTCGCGCTCATCGGCTTTGCCGAGTCGGGCAAGGAAGTGCTGGACAAGCTCGCGACCGACCCGGCCTGGCGTGCGCACATCACCGAGAATCTGCGGCGGGTCGTGCAGGTGACGGACCCGCTCAATGCGCTGCAGGCGCGCATCCTCATTGGCTACGGCCTGCTCGTGACAGTGGCTGCCGGGGTGTTTGCCTGGCGGATACTGCGCGACCGCGCCACGGTGAGCGTGGCCTATGACGAAGGCTTTTCCGCACGCGGGCGGCGCGGTCTCTCGATCCTCGAGCTGAGCCTCGCCAATGACGTTCCGCACGCGCATGTCTGCTCCGCGCGCGGCCGCTGCGGTACTTGCCGCGTTCGCGTCGAATCCGGCGCGGCCGCGCTCTCGCCGCGCAACGAGACCGAGCAGAAAACCCTTGCCCGCGTTGCGGCAGCCGAGAACGATCGCCTCGCCTGCCAGGCCCGCGTCCTCGCCACGGGCGTATCGGTGACGCGCGTCCTTCCGGCGTACGCCGACGCCTCGGCTGCGCGCGCCCCTGAAGAGTGGGTGGCGCCCTGAGTCTCGCGTCCTGGTCGGTGCAGGCGCTCGAGATTGCCAAGGAGCGCCTTGATGTCCTGGGCCGCGACCTCGCGCAGGGACCCGCCGAGCTCGGCAGCGTGATCGCCAATACGAAAGCCGCGCTGATGACCGGCATGGGTGTGGCCTCGTTTACCTACGTCGTCATCCTGCTGATGGTCGGCATCGGCGTCGAATGGCTGTACTGGAGCTACGCTTATGCTTCGTTGCGCGCCGCGCAGGCGGTGCCTGCGGCTTCGCCGTGCGATGCGCTGCGTCCCGGCCTGAGGCGGTTCCTCCTGCGCCTTGGCGGATTGCTGCTTTTCGCCCTGGCCGCGATCGGTACTTCGGCGGCGTTTTCCTGGCCGCGCGGCGTGCAGGAGCTGGTGATCGCGGCGACGCTGTTCGTGGTGGTCCTTCGCCTCGCGTGGATCGTCATCGCCCTGGTGCTCGCGCCCGGACAGCCCCGGCTGCGGCTGGTCCCGGACACGAGCGGCCGCGCCGGCTGGATCGCCGCGGCGGCGATGGCGGTGGCCTTTCTCCTCGCCCTCGGGCGCTTCGCCCCCGAGTTGATGGAGCGGCTCGCCGGCGCGGATCGGGCCGCGGGCGCGCTGCGCTTCGCCATGGTCACCCTTGCCTGCCTGCTCCTCCTCGCGACGGCATTCGCTTTCTTCGGCCGCCGTTCAAGGGCGCCGCGCTTCCCCAGGTCTTTCGTCCTCGCGCTGCTCGTGGTCGCGACCTACGCCACCTGGCTGCTGAACCCGATGGCGGGAACGATCGCGGCCGTCGTCGCGGCGGTGATCGCGCTGCAGATCGGCCTGCGCGAGCTGGTGTTCTTCTTCTGGCGCGAGAAAGATGGAGAACTGCGGGATCGCGTGCTGCCGAGCATCGTGCTCTCGGCGGCGCGCTTCGCCCTCGTGCTGGTCGGGCTCGGCATCTGCGCGCTCGTGATGGAGGCGCCGCTTGCCTCGCTCGCGGCGGCGGAAAGTCCCCTGACTCGCATCGCGCTGCGGCTGGTCGGCGTCGCCACCCTGGCACTCCTGACGCACGTCATCTGGATAACGCTGCGCACCGCGATCGACCAGCGCCTGAGCCGCATGCCGCCGCCCGGCACGGCGCATGAGCCCGACGAGAGCTCGCGCCTGTTGACCCTGCTGCCGCTGCTGCGCGTGACTGCGGCGGTGCTGCTCCTGGTGATGCTCGTGCTCTCATCGCTCTGGGCGCTCGGCCTCGAGATCACGCCGGTGCTCGCGGGCGCCGGCGTCGTCGGCCTGGCGCTCGGCTTCGGCGCGCAGGCGCTGGTGCGCGACGTGATCGCCGGCATCTTCTTCCTGGCGGAGGATGCCTTCCGCATCGGCGAATACATCGAGGCCGGATCGAATGCGAAGGGCACGGTGGAGCGCATCACGCTGCGCACCGTCGCGCTGCGCCACCACAACGGGCCGCTCCACTTCGTGCCCTACGGCGCGCTCGGCACGGTACGCAATACCTCGCGCGACTGGGTGGTGGAGAAGTTCAACCTACCGCTGCCGATCGATGTGGACAGCGAGAAGATCCGCAAGCTGATCAAGAAGGTCGGCGAGGAGATGGCGGCCGATCCCGAGATCGGGCGGCTGATCCACGAGACGCTCAAGGGCAAGCTCTACCGCGTCGATCCCGGCGTCAAGATCTTCCGCTGCAAGTTCCGCACTGCGCCGGGCAAGCAGTTCGACGTGCGCGCGCAGGCCTACAAGCGCATCGAGGCGGCACTCGCCAAGATCGGCGTCGGCTTTGCCGACGGCAATCAGACGGTGCTGATGACGCATGAGGCTGCGTCTGGCAAGCCGGCGTGATCCATTTCCGCTTCAATGTCTGAGACTTAGGTGTAGTATCCGGCCTTCCTGACCCAGGGAGACGGGCCATGAACAAGCGCACCAAGATTCTTCTCGGCGGCGTCGTGCTGATCGGCGCGGTCGCCGCTGCCTGGTTTCTCTATCTCGAAGAATGGCTGAATGCGCCGCCGCCACCGGTCGCCGCGGCGAAACCCGCCGCGCCGGCGAAGCCGGGCGCAGAGCCGGCCAAGCCCGGGGCAGAGGCCGCGAAGCCTGCTGCTGAACCCGCGAAGCCCGCGGCCGTAGACGCCGCGAAGCCCGCCGCGAAGCCGGCTGTTGCTGAGGCCGCCAAACCCGCCCCGACCTCGCAGCCCGTGCCGGTCGCGCTCGCGCCAACGGTGGTCGAGTCACAGCCGGCGCCGCCGCCGGTAGCCGCCGCGCCGAAGCCCGCACCCGTGGCGGCGCAGGCGCCCGCCGAGAAAGAGGAGCCCGCCGCCGAAAGCAAGCCCGCGGCCGAACCCGAGAAAGTCGCCGCAGCGCCCGCGAAAGCGGCGGAGCCGCCGCCGTATCGCCGGCCGGAAAACATGATCGAGCTCTATCGGAAGTACAACGACATCATCACTGCGGTGGTGATGCGCGACCAGCAAGCGGTCACGGAGCTGCTTCAGGATGGCAAGAACCCGAACGCTCGGCAGAGCGACGGGCAGACCGCGCTCATGATCGCGACCAGCATCGGCGACTCGCAGATGGTGAAGGCTCTGCTCGACAAGGGCGCCGATCCCAATCTACGCGGTCCGCGCGGCGCGAACGCGCTGACGCTCGCCAAGGAGAGCGGCCAGGCCGAGCTGATCCAGATCCTCGAAAGCGCGGGCGCCCGGCCGTAGGCCTGCCGTTGTTTCACGAAGCCGGGCCGCCTCCCTCTCGCCCGGCTCAGCCCTGTGCGCCGCCCTGCGGTTGGGGCGTCATGTCAATGAGCACCACAATCGTCACCTGACCGATGATCGTCTTCGAGCCGGCGCGGGAAGCTGACCTGCCGCAGCTCGTCGAGCTGCTCGGCCTGCTGTTCGACCAGGAGGCCGAGTTCCGGCCCGACGCGGCGAAGCAGTCGGCGGCGCTGAAGCTGATCCTCGCCGATCCGGTGCGCGGCCGGATCTACGTCGCGCGCGACGGCCGGCGGCCGGTGGCGATGGCGTCCCTGCTCTACACCGTCAGCACTGCTGAAGGCGGCAAGGCGGCGTGGTTCGAGGACCTGGTGGTGCACCCCGACTACCGGCAGCAGGGTACCGGACAGAAGATGCTGGCCTACGTGATCGGCCAGGCGCGGGCGGACGGCGTGCTGCGCATCACGCTGCTCACCGACATGCAGAACGAGCGCGCGCAGGCGCTCTACCGCCGGGCAGGCTTCGTCGGCTCGCCGATGCGGCCGATGCGGCTGAAGCTGAAGAAAGGCTGATGTTGAAGTTGTTGCTCACCCTGATGGCGCTCTGCATCGCCCTGCCCGCCGCGGCTGACCCGCTCGTGCAGCGCGGGCGCTACATCGTGCAGACCGGCGGCTGCAACACCTGCCATACCGCGCTCTACGGGTTGCTTGGCGGCAACGTGCCCGAGTCGGACTGGCTGCTTGGCGACAAAGTCGGCTGGCGCGGCGTGTGGGGCACGACCTACGCGACCAACCTGCGCATCTACATGCAGACGATGACCGAAGAGCAATGGGTGCAGAAGGGGCGCACGCTCACCTCGCGTCCACCGATGCCGTGGTTCGCCATCCAGGCGATGACCGACGAAGACCTGCGTGCCCTGTATCGCTACGTGCGCTCGCTCGGCGCGGCCGGCAAGCCGGCGCCTTCCTACGTCATGCCGCTCGTCACGCCGCGCGGGCCGTACGTGCAGTTCCCGTACCTGCCGCTGTAGCGCACTCCGCGAAGATCTTCGTCAGCGTCGCGCGGAAGGGAACCACCTCCGCGTTTTCCAGCAAGCCGTGCTTCACCATCGCGCCGTGCAGCGCCGGCAGGTTGTATTGCGGCACCGAGGCATAGAGATGATGCTCGACGTGGTAGTTGACGTTGTGCGGGAAGAGCGCCCAGCGCAGCCACGCCGGGCCGAGGTTGGTGCGCGCCGCGGTGAGCGGCGAGGAGAAATCCGTGGTCGCGCCGTGCTCGGCGATCGCGCGCAGCCTCAGGATTGCCTGCACCACGGTGACGAGCGGCAGAATCCAGAGCACGAGGTATTGCGCGAGGTAGCCGCTCCAGGCGAAGAGCGCAAGCACGGCCACGTGGAATGCAATCACCAGATTGCGATCGCTGCGCGCTTCGGCTTTTAGCTTGGCGGAAGTGTCATCGAGCGGCCGGAGGGCAACATTCGTCTGGGTATTGAGCGCCGGCGCGCCGCCGAGGAAATAGGCATACGTCTTCCACGCCGTGAACCCTGAAAGATCCTTGAGGAGCTTCTTCACCAGATAGGCCTTGCCGCGCGGATAGCCGCCGTGCAGCGCGGTGTCGGGATCGAGCTCGCCGTAGAGATTGTTGTGGTGCAAGCGGTGGATGACGCGATAGGTGCACATCGACAGGCCCTGCAGCATGGCGCAAGCGCGGCCGACGAAATCATTGATTTTTCGATTCTGGAAAAGAAGATAGTGAGTGGCGTCGTGCGCGATCACGAACAGCGCGTGCTGGCGCGTGCCGATGACGAGCACGGCGAGGACGATCACGAGGGGGTTGGGCCAGAACCAGAGCGCGGCGCCGATGGCCGCGGCGAGAACGGCGACGTCGTGGAGGATCGCCGCCGTGGCGCGCCAGGCGCTGCGCCGCGTCAGCTGCTGGACCAGGTCCTTCGGCAGCGCCTTGCGGTAGTCGTCCTTGAACTCGTCGCCCACGAAAGCCATCTTACGCTCGCGCCATGGTTAGAATAGGTTGTCAGACAACCTATCGAGGAGGGGTCATGAGACGAATTCTCGCGCTGCTGCTGGTCGCCATTGCGACGACGGCGCAGGCGCAATACCCGCAGCGCCCGGTGCAGCTGATCGTGCCCTGGGGCGCAGGCGGCGGCACCGACGCCACCGCGCGCATCCTCGCCGCGCTGCTGGAAAAGGAGCTGAAGCAGCCGTTCAACGTGGTGAACCGCACCGGCGGCTCGGGCGTGGTCGGCCACGACGCCATCGCCAAGGCGCCCGCCGACGGCTACACCATCGGCCTGATCACGGTCGAGATCACGATGATGCATCACGTCGGTTTGACGCAGCTCAAGCACACCGACTACACGCCCATCGGTCTGGTCAACGCCGATCCGGCGGCGATCAACGTGCGCAGCGACTCGCCCTACAAGTCGGTGAAGGACCTGCTCGCCGCGATCAAGGCCAACCCCGGCAAGATGAAGGCGTCGGGCACCGGGCAGGGCGGCATCTGGCATCTCGCCATCGCCGGCCTGCTGAAGGAGCAAGGCATCGATCCGAACGCGCTGCCGTGGGTGCCCTCGAACGGCGCCGCGCCCGGCATGCAGGACATGATCGCCGGCGGCGTCGACGTGGTGCCGTGCTCCATTCCCGAGGCTCGGCCGATGATCGACGCCGGCAAGGCGCGAGCGCTCGTCATCATGGACGCCAACCCGCCCGCGCTCTATCCGAACGTGCCGACGCTCCAGAAGGAGCTCGGCACCAAGTGGGCGATCGCGGCCTGGCGCGTCATCGCCGCGCCGAAAGGCATCCCGGCCGACGTGCAGAAGACGCTGGCGACCACGCTGAAGAAGGTCTACGACTCGAAGGAGTACAAGGAGTTCATGGCGAGCCGCGGCTTCGGCGTGGTGTGGGCGGACCCGGCGGAGACCGCCAAGTTCATGGCGGCTTCCGACGCGAATCTCGGCTCGGCTCTCAAAGCAGTCGGGCTGGCCAAATAAAGCTCCACGATGCCCTGACCGGCGCCGCGCTCGCGGCGCTGGGCGGCGTCGTCCTCTGGCATATCCAGGGGTTCCCGGCCATGCCGGGCCAGAAGTTCGGCCCGGCGTGGTTCCCTGGGCTGATCGCCGTCGGCCTGATTCTGTGCGGGGGACTGCTGGCCGCGCGAAGCCGGAAAGATGTTCTCGTTGCCTTCCCCGCCTGGATCCGAAGCCCGCGAGCCGTCGCGGGGGTCGCGTCCGTCGTCGCCGGGCTGCTGTTCTATGTCCTCGCTGCCGACTGGCTCGGGTTCTATCTCACCGCGCTCGCGATCCAGATCGTCTGGATGCGGATCCTGGGCGCGTCGTGGCGCCTTACGCTGCCCGTCGCGGTACTCGCGACGATCGTGATTCATCTTTCCTTCTACAAGCTGCTGCGCATTCCCCTGCCGTGGGGAATTTTCGAGCGCTTCGCATTTTGAGATGACGGCCCTCTAAACGATGACCGCCTCTGTCCTTTCGCAGGCGCTGGCGCAGGTCTTCGATCCCTATGTGCTGTGGGTGATCTTCGGCTCGGCGCTGTTCGGCCTGTTCGTCGGCGCGGTGCCGGGACTCACCGCGACGATGGCGACCGCGCTGCTCGTGCCGGTGACCTTCTTCATGCCGCCGGTGCCGGCGATCGCCTCGATCGTCACCGCCACCGCGATGGCGATCTTCGCCGGCGACATCCCGAGCTGCTTCCTGCGCATGCCCGGCACGCCGGCCTCCGCCGCCTACACCGACGAAGCCTACGCGATGACGAAAAAGGGCCAGGGCGAGATCGCGCTCGGCGCCGGACTGGTGTTTTCCGTGATCGGCGGCCTGTTCGGCACTGCGGTGCTGATCGCCGCCGCGCCGGCGCTCGCCGAGGTCGCGCTCAAGTTTTCGTCCTTCGAGTATTTCTGGCTGGTGATCCTCGGCCTCTCCAGCGCCGTATTCCTCGCCATCGGCAATCCGCTGAAGGGCGTGGTCTCGCTGCTGCTCGGCCTGCTGGTCTCGTCGGTCGGTCTCGACAACCCCGCGGGCCATCCGCGCTTCACCTTCGGTAATGCCGAGCTCGCCGGCGGGCTGACGCTGATCCCGATCATGATCGGCATGTTCGCCGTGTCGGAAATCCTGCGCGGCGTCGCTGCGATCGACAAGCCGTGGGAAATGGCGCAGGCGAAGGTCGGCAACGTGTTCCGCGGCATGTGGGGGCTGGTCAAGAAGTATCCGCTGCAGACCCTGCGCGGCAGCGTGCTCGGCACCGCGATCGGCGCGCTGCCGGGGGCGGGGGCCGACATTGCGGCCTGGATGTCCTACGCCATGTCGAAGAAATTCTCGAAAGAGCCGCAAAAGTTCGGCACCGGCCACGTCGAGGGCATCATCGAGGCGGGCGCCTCCAACAACAGCGCGCTTGCCGGCGCCTGGATCCCGGCGCTGGTGTTCGGCATTCCCGGCGACTCGATCACCGCCATCGTCATCGGCGTGCTCTACATCAAGGGGCTGAACCCGGGCCCGACCATCTTCATGAACAACGCGGTGGCGCTGTACGCGATCTTCATCGTCTTCATCCTCGCCAACCTGCTGATGATTCCGCTCGGCGTCGCCGCCATCAAGAGCGCGAAGCAGATGCTGCGCGCGCCGCGCGAGCTCCTGTTGCCGGTGATTCTCCTGTTCTGCATCGTCGGCGCGTTCGCCATCAACAACTCGGTCTTCGGCGTGCTGCTGATGCTCGCCTTCGGCATCGTCGGCTACCTGATGGAGGAGAACGGCTTCCCGGTGGCGCCGGCGATCCTCGGCATGGTGCTGGGCGCGATGCTGGAGGAGAACTTCATCAGCTCGATGATCAAGGCCGATGGCCGCCTGACCGCGTTCTTCGAGCGGCCGATCGCCGGCAGCCTCGGCATCCTGACGTTGGCGGTGCTTTCGGTGCCGTTGATCCGGGCGTTTTTCCGGACTAGGATGGGCGTTCCTGGAGGAGGAGCAAAGCAATGACCCAATTCGTCGTCAACGGCAAGGAAGTCAATTCCGAGCAGCCGGCCGATACGCCGCTGCTGTGGGTGATCCGCGAGGAGCTCGGTCTCACCGGCACCAAGTTCGGCTGCGGCATCGCACAATGCGGCGCCTGCACGGTGCACATCAACGGCAATCCGGTGCGCTCCTGCTCGACGCCGGTCTCGGCCGCGGCGGGCAAGAAGGTGACCACCATCGAAGGCCTTTCGCCCAGCGGCGAGCACCCGCTGCAGAAGGCCTGGGTCGCAGCGCAGGTGCCGCAGTGCGGCTACTGCCAGTCGGGCCAGATCATGCAGGCGGCGGCGCTGCTCGCCAAGAACAAGAGCCCGAGCCGCGAGCAGATCGTGCAGCACATGAACGGCAACATCTGCCGCTGCGGCACGTACAACCGCATCATCGGCGCGATCCAGCGCGCGGCGAAGGAGGTCTAGCCATGACCACCATCCTCGAGACCAAGATCAGCCGCCGCGCGTTTCTGCAGACGACCGGCGCGCTCAGCTTTTCGTTCACGCTCGCAGGCAAGGCAACCGGCGCGTTCGCCCAGGACGCTGCAGCCCGGTTCAATGCCTGGGTCAGCATCGGCGCCGACGGCACGATCAGCGTGATGGTGCCCGTGGCCGAGATGGGCCAGGGCGCGGTGACCTCGCTGCCGCTCATCCTCGCCGAAGAGCTCGACGCCGACTGGTCGAAAGTGACCTACCAGTTCGCGCCGCCCATCGCGAAGGTGTACGGCAACTATCACCCGCTCTTCGGCGGGGCGATGGTCACCGCGGCGAGCATCTCGACGCCGGGTTACTGGACCTCGCTGCGCCTCGCCGGCGCGCAGGCGCGCCGCGTGCTTCTCGACAACGTCGCCCAGCAGTGGGGCGTGCCGGTGAGCGAGCTCACCACCGAGCCGAGCATGGTGGTGCACAAGGCCTCGGGCCGGCGCATTTCCTACGGCGACGTGGTCAAGTTCGCCAAGGTTCCGGAGGCGCCGCCGCAGATCACCGAAGCGGACTTGAAGAAGCCGGCGCAGTTCCGGCTCATCGGCCGCGAGGACATCCAGCGCGTCGACGTGCCCTCGAAGACCAACGGCTCGGCAAAGTACGGCATCGACGTCCGCCTGCCGGGCATGCTCTACGCCTCGGTGCTCGAGTCACCGTACGAAGGAGCGAAAGCGGCGCAGGTGAACAGCGAAGACGCCATGAAGGTGCCCGGCGTCAAGCGGGTGCTGCCCCTGCCCTTCGGCGTGGCGGTCATCGCCGACAGCGTGCACGGCGCGAACAAGGGCCGGCGCGCTCTCAAGGTGAAGTGGGATGGCGGCGGCAACCCCAACGCGAGCTTCGATTCGGAGAAGGCGCTCGCCGAGTACGCCCGCAATGCCAAGGATCCGAATGCCAAGGCGATGACCGCGTTCGAGAAGGGCGACGCACGCGCCGCGCTGGGCAGCTCGGCGAAGACCTTGGAGGCCGAGTACTCCTCGGTGCATTGCTACCACGCGCAGATGGAGCCGATGAACTGCGTAGCGCGCGTCTCTGCCGACGGCCAGTCGGCCGAGGTCTGGACCGGGACGCAGTCGAACGCGCTCGCCGCGTTCGTCGCCTCGAACGTGCTGAAAACCACGCCCGACAAGATCCGCGTCCACCAGCAGCTGCTGGGCGGCGGCTACGGCCGGCGCATCTGGCCCGATGCGGTGGCGCAGGCGGTCGTGCTCGCCAATATCACCAAGGAGCCGATCAAGCTGATCCTGACGCGCGAGGACGATCTGACCGCGGCGCGGCCGCGGCCGATGACCTACCACACGATCAAGGCCGGCCTCGACGGCAGCGGCAACCTCGTCGCCTGGCACCATCGCCTCGTCTCGGAGAACGTCGACGCGGTCGCCGCGCCGCCGCGCTTCAAAGCCACCGGCGGCAAAGACGTCATCGGCTGGCGCGGCCTGGAGCAGCCGTTCTACGGCGTGCCGAACATGCTCGCCGAAGCGGTGCGCGAGCAGCGCGGCGTGCGCGTGCATGCCTGGCGCGGCATCGGCTCGGGCTACAACAAGTTCGTCTCCGAGTCCTTCCTCGACGAGATCGCGCACGCCACCGGCAAGGATCCGCTCGCGCTGCGGCTGGAGCTGACCAAGGACCATCCGCGCGCCCAGGCAGTGATCAAGGCCGTGGCCGAGATGGCGGACTGGAAGAAGCCGCGCGGCAAGGATCGCGCGCTCGGCATCGCCTTCTCCGACTATCACGAGTCGTTCAGCGCCGGCATCGCCGAGATCTCGCTCGATCGCAAGACCGGCAGGATCAAGGTGCACGACTACTGGATCGCGGGCGACGCCGGCATCGTCGTCCAGCCGGAGAACGCGCATGCGCAGCTCGAGGGCGCGGTGGTCTATGGCCTGGGATCGGCGCTCACCGAGGAGCTGACCTACAAGGACGGCGCGGTGCAGCAGTCGAACTTCCACGACTACCGGCTGATCCGCATGAGCGACATGCCGCAGATCCACACCAAGATCATCGTCACCGACAACTCACCGACGGGACTTGGCGAGCTCGGCGTGCCCACCGTGGCGCCGGCGATCGGCAACGCGGTGTTCAAGCTCACCGGCAAGCGGCTGCGCCAGCTGCCGATGTCGGCCTCGCGAGTCTCCGCGACTCTCAAAGCCTGAGAAGACAGGGACGGTCCGCTGTGCGCGGATCGTCCCTTTTCTTTTAGGGCTCGACCTTGATGTTGGCGCTGCGGATGATGGTGCCGTAGCGCTCCTGCTCCCGCTTCATGAACGCCGCCATCTCCTCGGGTGTGCTCCAGACCGGGTCGAGCCCGATGTTGACCATGCGCTCCTTCATTGCGCCTGCTTGCAACGCCTTCTGGATTTCGGCAGAGAGACGCGCGAGGATCTCGCGCGGCGTGCCCGCCGGAGCGGCGTAACCGATCCAGGCGGCGGCGTCGTAGGGAATGCCGGCCGTCTCGGCGAGCGGTGGCACGTCAGGCAGCGCGCCGGTGCGCTTTGCGGTGGAAACGCCAAACGTCTTCAGGCGGCCCGCCTTGATATGGCCCGCAGTCGCGGCGACCGTCTCGATGGTGTAGGTGATCTGACCGTTCATCACGTCGGTGAGCGCCGGCGCGCTGCCCTTGTACGGTACGTGCCGCGCTTCGATCTGCGCCATCGAGTTGAACAGCTCGGTGAACAGGTGCGCTGTGGCGCCGGTGCCCGAGGATGAGAACGCATACTTGCCAGGGCTGGCCTTGATCGCGGCGATGAACTCCTTCGCGTTGTTCGCCGGAAAGGACGGATGCACCACCAGCGCGAACGGCGTCGACGCGACCAGGCTGATCGGCGCCAGATCGTTGAGCGGGTCGTAGGGCGTCTTCTGCAGGTTGGGCATGATCGACAGCGGCCCGCTGGACGCAGCGAGCAGCGTGTAGCCGTCGGGCGAAGCCTTCGCCACCGCATCCGAGCCGATGGCGCCGCCAGCGCCAGGCTTGTTCTCGATGACGAACGGCTGGCCGAGCGCAGCCTGCAAGCGCTCGGCGACGACGCGGCCGGCGATGTCGGTCGCCTGTCCCGGTGTCCAAGGCACGATGACTTTGACCGCTCGATTGGGATACGCCTGCGCCGCCACAGCGCCGGCGAACAATAGCGATGCGAGAAAAGCCGTGAACCGGATCATCCGCTGCCTCCTCCTCAAAAGGTTCCGGGATACGACCCGCCGTCGAGCAGCAGGTTCTGGCCGGTCATGTACCCAGCTTGGGCGCTGCACAGATAGGCGCAGGCGTCGCCGAACTCCTCGATGGTGCCGAAGCGGCCCGCGGGGTTCGCGTCGGCGCGTGCTTTGCGAAGCTCGTCGACTGTTTTTCCGGCCGCTTTGGCGTTGAACACCAGGTTCGAGCGCAGGCGGTCGGTCTCGAACGGCCCGGGCAGCAGGGCGTTGATGGTGACGTTGTGACGCACCGTCTTGCGCGAGAGGCCGGCGACGAACCCGGTGAGGCCGGTGCGCGCGCCGTTGGAGAGCCCGAGCTCCGGGATCGGCGCTTTCACCGCGCCGGAGGTGATGTTGACGATGCGGCCGAACTTGCGCGACACCATGCCGTCGACCACGGCGCGCATCAGCAGGATCGGCGTCAGCATGTTGGCGTCGAGCGCCTTGATCCAGGTGTCGCGGTCCCACTCGCGCCAGTCGCCCGGCGGCGGGCCGCCGGCGTTATTCACCAGGATGTCCGGCGAAGGGCAGGCCTTGAGCGCCGCCTCCCGGCCCTCGGCGGTGGTGATGTCGCCGGCAACAGTCTTTACGCTGACCGCGAATTTCCTCAGCTCGAGAGCGGTGGCCTCGAGCGCTTCCGCACCGCGCGCGGTGATGACGAGGTTCACGCCCTCGCGCGCGAGCGAGGCCGCACACCCCTTGCCCAGGCCCTTCGACGCCGCGCACACCAGCGCGGTCCTGCCGCGAATACCAAGATCCATCTTTATCTCCGTCTAAGTGAGACCAGCAACACGCCGCCGATGACCAGCGCCGCGCCCGCGACCTGGGGCAGGCCGAAGGGCTCGCCGAGGCCGAGCGCGCTCATCACCGCGACGCTCACCGGGCTCACCGCGCCGACCAGCGCGAACTCGGTGGCGCCGATGCGCCGCAGCGCTTCGGCCTGCAGGAAAAGCGGCAGCACGGTGCTGACCGTGGCGAGAATGATCGCGTAGGTCCAGACGCTCGCCGGCAGGTCGAGCGCGCTCGCCGGCTCGAGGACGAAGAACTGGACGAGCGCCGGCAGCGTCGCCACCGCCATGCTGTAGGCGGTGAAGCGCATCGAGCCGATGCGCTTCACGACCTCGCTGCCGGCGACGAGATAGGCGGCGTAGCAGAGCGCCGAGGCGAAGACCAGCAGCACGCCGAACAGGAACAGCTTGCCTTCGCGGCTGGTGTCGACCTGGTCGGAGACCACCAGCGCGATCCCGGCGTAGCTCATCACCAGCGACGCGATCTCGCGGCGGCCCGGTGTCTTCTTGAGGAAGAAAAAGGACAGCGAGAGCACCAGTGTCGGGTAGAGGAACAGGATCAGCCGGCCGACGCCGGCGCCGACGTATTGCAGGCCGATGAAATCGAGGAAGCTCGCGGCGTAGTAGCCGAGGAAGCCGAGGCCTGCGACCGCCGCCCAGTCGCGGCGCGCGAGCGCGGGCGTCTGATTGCGTAGGAACCACGCGATGACCAGGAAGAAGGGCAGCGACATCCCCATGCGCAGGAACAGCAGCGTGTTCGGGCTGACCGGATGCGCCGCGTAGGAGAGCTTGATCAGGATCGGCCGGAACGAAAAAGCGAGCACGCCGAGCACGGCAAAGGCGATCCCCCAGGCCCGGTACGACGCCGACGTCAACGGCGGCGCTTGCCGCCGAGGATCGAGCCGAGCAGGCCGCGCAGCACCTGCCGGCCGAGCTCCGAGCCGACGCTGCGCGCGGCGCTCTTCGTCATCGCTTCGAGGACGCCCTGCGACTGCCTGCCGCCGCGCGGCCCGGTCTTGCCGAAGAGCACGTCGGAAACCGGATTCGAGACCGGGTTCGAACTCTGCTTCGCCTCGGCCGGCTTGGCTTCGGTCCGGCCTTTCAGCTTCTCGTACGCCGACTCGCGGTCAACCGCTTTCTCGTAGTGTCCGTAGACGTCGGAGGACTGGATCACCTGCTGGCGCTCGGCGTCGCTGATCGGTCCGAGCTGGCTGCCCGGCGGAACGATGAAGGCGCGCTCGACGATGCACGGCGTGCCTTTCTCGTCGAGGAAGGACACCAGCGCCTCGCCGACGCCGAGCTCGGTGATCACCTGCTCGGCCTTGATCTTCGGGTTGGGGCGCAGCGTGTCGGCGGCGGTCTTGACCGCCTTCTGGTCCTTCGGCGTGAAGGCGCGCAGCGCGTGCTGCACGCGGTTGCCGAGCTGGCCGAGCACGCTGTCGGGGACGTCGAGCGGGTTCTGCGTCACGAAGTAGACGCCCACGCCCTTGGAGCGGATCAGGCGCACCACCTGCTCGACCTTCTCGAGCAGCGCCTTCGGGGCCTCGGCGAACAGCAGATGTGCTTCGTCGAAGAAGAACACCAGCTTCGGCTTCTCCACGTCGCCGACCTCGGGCAGGTGCTCGAACAGCTCCGCCAGCAGCCAGAGGAGGAAGGTGGAATAGAGCTTGGGCGAGCCCATCAGCTTGTCGGCGGCGAGGATGTTCACCACGCCCTTGCCATCGCGCGTCTGCATCAGATCGGCGATGTCGAGCATCGGCTCGCCGAAGAACTGCGCCGCGCCCTGGTTCTCGAGGGAGAGCAGGCCGCGCTGGATCGCGCCGACCGAGGCGGTCGAGACGTTGCCGTACTCGGTCTTGTATTGCGCTGCGTTGTCGCCCACGTGCTGCAGCATTGCACGCAGGTCCTTGAGGTCGAGCAGCAGCAGGCCTTCGTCGTCGGCGATCTTGAACACCAGGCCGAGCACCCCCTCCTGCGTCTCGTTCAGCCCGAGCATGCGGCCGAGGAGCAGGGGCCCCATGTCGGAAATCGTCGCTCGCACTGGATGGCCGGCCTTGCCGTAGAGGTCCCAGAACGCCACCGGGCAGGCTTCGAACGCGACCTCGATCGCGAGCGACTTCAGGCGCTCGGCCACCTTCGGGTTGGCGCCGCCCGCCTTGGCGATGCCGGAGAGATCGCCCTTCACGTCGGCCATGAACACCGGCACGCCGGCGGCGGAGAAGCGGTGCGCGAGCGCCTGCAGGGTCACCGATTTGCCGGTGCCGGTGGCGCCGGTGATGAGGCCGTGGCGGTTGGCGAGGGCGGGCAGGAGCGCGAGCTCCTTGTCCGCGTTCTTCGCTATCAGGAGCGGCGACGCCATATGCGTAAAATCATACTATGGCGGGACACAGCAAATGGGCGAACATCAAGCACCGCAAAGCGGCGGCGGATGCGAAGAAGGGCAAAGTCTTCACGCGGCTGATCAAGGAAATCACCGTCGCGGCGCGCGATGGCGGCGGGGATCCGGACATGAATCCGCGCCTGCGGCTTTCGCTCGAGAAGGCGCGTGATGCGAACATGACCAAGGACAGCGTGCAGAACGCGATCAAGCGCGGCACGGGCCAGTTGGAGGGCGTCTCGTACGAGGAGGCGCGCTACGAAGGCTACGGGCCCGGCGGCGCGGCGATCCTCGTCAGCTGCCTGACCGACAACCGGACCCGCACCGTCGCCGAAGTGCGCCACGCCTTCACCAAGAACGGCGGCAACCTCGGCTCCGACGGCTCGGTGGCCTATCTCTTCAAGCATTGCGGGCAGTTCGTGTTCGCGCCCGGCACCAGCGAGGACGCGGTGCTCGAAGCCGGGCTCGAGGCGGGCGCCGAGGACGTGCTCAAGAACGACGACGGCTCGGTCGAGCTGCTGTGCGCCCCGGCGGATTTCCTTGCGGTGAAGGACGCGCTCGACCAGGCGAAGCTCAAGCCCGAGCTCGCAGAGATCGTCATGAAGCCGGTCAACGAAAGCGCGCTTGCCGGCGGCGAGGCGGGGCGCATGAAGAGCCTGCTCGAGGCGCTGGAAGGCCTCGACGACGTGCAAGACGTGTACACCACCGCGGTGCTCGACTGAAGATTCTCGGCATCGACCCGGGCCTGCAAATAACGGGCTTCGGCGTGATCGAATCGAGCGGCAACAACCTGCGTTACGTCACCAGCGGCTGCGTCAAGTCCGGCTCGGGCGAGCTCGCGGTGCGGTTGAAGGTGATCCTCGAGGGGCTGAACGGCGTGATCGCCGAGCATGCCCCGGCAGTGGTCGCGGTCGAGAAGGTATTCGTCAACGCCAACCCGCAGTCGACCCTTGCGCTCGGCCAGGCGCGCGGCACCGCGATCTGCGCCGCGGTGCTCGCCGGCCTGCCGGTCGCCGAGTACACCGCGCTGCAGGTGAAGCAGGCGGTGGTCGGGCACGGCCACGCCGCCAAGGAGCAGGTGCAGGAGATGGTGAAGCGGCTGCTGGCGCTGCAGGGCTCGCCCGCTGCGGACGCCGCCGACGCGCTCGCCTGCGCCATCTGCCACGCGCACGGCAAGGGGCAGCGCTATCGCAAGGGGCGCGTGCTTTGATCGGACGGGGAAAGGAGCGCCGCCCGTGATCGGTCGGCTTAGCGGGAAGCTCGCCGGCAAGCACCCGCCGCAGGTCCTGGTCGACGTCGGCGGCATCGCCTATGAGCTCGACGTGCCGATGAGCACGTTCTATGGCCTGCCGGCGACCGGTGAGGCCGTCACGCTCTTCACGCATCTATCCGTAAAGGAAGATTCACATACGCTGTACGGCTTCGCCACGCTCGAGGAGCGCTCGGCCTTTCGGCAGCTGATCCGCATCTCCGGGATCGGGCCACGTACTGCGCTCGCAGTGCTGTCCGGGCTTTCGGTAAGCGAGCTGGCCCAGGCGGTGTCGCTACAGGACGTCACCCGGCTGACGAAGGTCCCTGGCATCGGCAAGAAGACCGCGGAGCGGCTGCTGCTCGAGCTGAAGGGCAAGCTCGGCTTGCTCGGCGCGACGCCCGGCGTCGAGAAAGCGTCCGACGTCCTGAACGCGCTGCTCGCGCTCGGTTACAGCGAAAAAGAGGCGCTCGCGGCGACCCGGGACCTCGCGCCCGGCACCCCGGTGGCCGAGGGAATCCGCGCCGCGCTCAAGTCGCTCGCCAAATCGTAATTTGCGCGGTTGGGGCGTGGAGGTTATTCTGCTGAGATAACCGGGGGATACCTCCATGAATAAAAGCAAATTCGCAGCAATTCTCGTGGCCGTTGCAGCCTTGACTGTCAGCGCGCAAGCGCTCGCCGAAGGCGGCGGCTTCTATGTGGGCGGCTCGCTTGGCAGGGCACAAGCGAAAGAGGACGCCTGCTTCCTTGGCACCACCACCTTCAGTTGCGACCGCACGGGAAAGGTGGCCTGGTCCGGGTTTGTCAGCGTGATGATGAACAAGCATTTCGGTATCGAAGGCGGCTACCACGACTTGGGCACGCTCGTCGAACAAAGCGACCCTACGCCCACGCGCGCCACCGTGAAGACGAAGCTGAGCGAGGTCGTCTTCATCGCCGCCTATCCGGTTGACCGCTTCTCCTTCTACGCCAAGGGAGGCGGCTACTACGCCAGGTCGACCCTGACGTCGGACTTCCTGCCCCCGGCGCAGAGCAAGGCGCGCCAATGGACCTACGGCGGGGGCGTGGCCTGGGACGTGTTCAGGCACTCCGGGTTGCGACTCGAATATCAGCGCTACAACAACATCGGTGGCGCAGAGGTCGGCTTCCATACCGACGTGGAACTGGTTTCGCTCGGAGCGTACTTCAAGTTTTGAGCGTCGAGACTGACCGGCTGATCTCGGCGCGCCCCGCGCCGGGGGAAGAGGAGCGGATCGAGCAGTCGCTGCGCCCCGGCACGCTCGCCGAGTACGTCGGGCAGGAAAAGATCCGCGGCCAGCTGGAGATCTTCGTCCAGGCGGCCCGCGGCAGAAGCGAAGCGCTCGACCACGTGCTGCTGTTCGGCCCGCCCGGCCTAGGCAAGACCACGCTGGCGCACATCATCGCCAAGGAGATGGGCGTCAACCTGCGCCAGACCTCGGGCCCGGTGCTCGAGCGCGCCGGCGACCTCGCCGCGCTGCTGACCAATCTCGAGCCGCGCGACGTGCTGTTCATCGACGAGATCCACCGCCTCTCGCCGGTGGTGGAGGAGATCCTCTATCCCGCGCTCGAGGACTTCAAGATCGACATCATGATCGGCGAGGGCCCGAGCGCGCGCGCGATCAAGCTCGACGTGCCGCCGTTCACGCTGGTCGGCGCGACCACGCGCGCCGGCATGCTCACCAACCCGCTGCGCGACCGCTTCGGCATCGTCGCGCGCCTCGAGTTCTACAGCGAGAGCGAGCTCGCGACCATCGTCCGCCGCTCCGCCGGGCTGCTGAAGGTGAAGGTCGTCGAGGAGGGCGGCAGCGAGATCGCGCGGCGTTCGCGCGGCACGCCGCGCATCGCCAACCGCCTGTTGCGGCGGGTGCGCGACTACGCCGAGGTGAAAAGCGACGGCACGGTCTCGAAAGCGACCGCAGACGCGGCGCTGAAGATGCTCGACGTCGACGCGCTCGGCCTCGACGTCATGGACCGCAAGCTGCTGCTCGCGGTGATCCAGAAGTTCGGCGGCGGCCCGGTCGGCCTCGACAACCTCGCGCACGTGATCGGCGAGGACCCGGAAACGATCGAGGACGTGCTCGAGCCCTACCTCATCCAGCAGGGCCACCTGCAGCGCACGCCGCGCGGCCGCGTCGCCACGCTCGCTGCGTATCGCCATTTCGGTCTCGCCGCGCCGGCCAGCAGCCGCGACCTTCTCTCCGACAGTTGAAGATTCCGGTGCGGGTCTACTACCAGGACACCGACGCCGGTGGCGTCGTCTATCACGCCCAGTACCTGTCCTTCATGGAGCGCGCGCGGAGCGAGCTGCTGAACGAGGCCGGCATCGACCTGGCGCGCTTCACGCGCGAGCACGGCGTGCTGTTCGTCGTCTTCCAGATCGCCGTCACCTACCATCAGCCGGCGCGGCTCAACGAGCAGCTAACGGTCAGCGCCGAAGTGGCTAAAATGGGTCGCGCGAGCCTCGTCTTCCGGCAGCGCGTCGAGCGTGGCGCGGAGCTGTTGTGCGAGGCCGACGTGACCGTCGCGCTGGTCGACCGCGAGCGGATGCGGCCGGCACGCATGCCCGAAGAACTCTCGAAGGCATTGAGATGAACGTAACGCAGGACCTCGACATCTTCACGCTGATCCTTCACGCCAGCATCGTCGTGAAGGTGGTGATGCTGCTGCTGCTGCTGGTGTCGTTCATGTCGTGGATGTTCATCTTCCAGAAGTGGTTCTCGATCCGGCGCGCCCTGCGGCAGGCCGACGACTTCGAGAAGGAGTTCTGGAGCGGCAAGGACATGACCTCGCTCTACCAGGGCGCGGTCAACAACCGCCACTCGATCGGCAGCCTGGAGCGCATCTTCGAGGCCGGCTTCCGCGAGTTCTCCAAGCTGCGCGGGCAGAAGAGCGCGCAGACCGAAGCGAGCGACATGGTCGACGGCGCGCGGCGCGCGATGCGCGCCACCTTCCAGCGCGAGATGGATTTCCTCGAGCGGCACCTCTCGTTCCTCGCTTCGACCGGCTCGGTCAGCCCGTACGTCGGCTTGTTCGGCACCGTCTGGGGCATCATGCATGCCTTCCGCAGCCTGGCCAACGTGCAGCAGGCGACGCTCGCGCAGGTCGCGCCCGGCATTGCCGAGGCGCTGGTGGCCACCGCGATCGGCCTGTTCGCGGCCATTCCGGCGGTGGTCGCGTACAACCGCTATTCGCACGACATCGACCGCCTCGCCAACCGCTTCGAGAGCTTCATGGAGGAGTTCTCGAACATTCTTCACCGGCAGGCCGTAAGGTAGGCAGATGCCCGCCGTTCAACGCAGGCGCGGCACGATGCACGACATCAACATCGTGCCGTACGTCGACGTCATGCTGGTGCTGCTGGTGATCTTCATGGTCACCGCGCCGCTGGTCACGCCGGCGGTCATCGACCTGCCCACCGTCGACAAGGCGAGCGCGCCGAAGATCGTCCCCATCGAGGTGTTCGTCAAAGCCGACCAGCAGCTGGTGGTGCGCCAGCGTGACAACGCCGGCGCGATCGTCGTCGAGCGGACCGTGTCGCGCGGCGAGCTCGGCGCCTTCATCAAGTCGGTGCGCGGCAAGGGCGAGCCGGCGGTGCTGATCGGCGGCGACAAGAACGCGCGCTACGAGGCGGTGCTGTCGGTGATGGACGAGCTGCACCGGCAGGGCATCCAGAAGGTCGGCCTGCAGGTGAAGACCACCAAGTAGGAGCGCGATGACCGCCGCGATGGCCGCGCAGGCCTTCAGCTTCCCGCAGCAGCGCGAGCCGGCTTTCGTGCGCTCGTTCGCCCTTGCGTTCGCGGTGCACGCGATCCTCATCGGCGTCATGTTTCTCGGCGTGCGGCTGCAGAGCAGCCCGCCCGAAAGCGTGACCGTCGAGCTTTGGGAGGCGCCGGCGCCGCCCGCGCCGGTGGTCGAGGCGCCGAAGCCTCCGCCGCCCCAGGCCGAGCCCGAGCAGCCGGTGGCGAAGCCCGACATCGTCACGCTCGAAAAACCCAAGCCGAAAGCCAAGCCCAAGCCCGAGCCGAAGCGCGACCGGGAATTCGAGAAGCGGCTGCGCGAGCAGGTGGCGCTGGAGCAGAAGGCGGTCGAGAACCAGCGGCGCGCCTCCGACGAGCAGCGCAAGGAACGCGAGCTGCGCGAGCTGATCGCCCGCCAGCAGGCGGACGCGCGCGCGAAAGCGCTCGCCGCCTGGCAGGAGAAGATCCGCGCCAAGATCCGCGGCAACATCATCCTGCCGCGCGATCTGACCGGAAACCCGGAGGCGGTATTCGACGTCGCGCTG
>Ga0137409_10000933_pt1 | contig 31959 bp, 22 predicted proteins | sample CZODoug1_16funga_FD_122059 | JGI IMG/M metagenome (GOLD analysis project Ga0137409, IMG submission 122059) | Vadose zone soil fungal communities from Angelo Coast Range Reserve, California, USA - CZODoug1_16fungal (Hybrid Assembly) | ecosystem: Environmental > Terrestrial > Soil > Vadose zone... | reverse complement strand
CACCTACGAGGACGCGCGTCCCTGGGCGAAGGCGATCGGCACGCGCGTGGGCGCCAGACAGATGCCGCCCTGGCACATCGACAAGACGGTCGGCATTCAGAAGTTCAAGAACGACCGATCGCTGAACGACGATCAGATCGAGACGATCCTGGCGTGGGTCGCGGCGGGCGCTCCGAAGGGCGATCCCAAGGACATGCCTCCGCCCAAGCAGTGGGGCGACGAGAGCAAGTGGCAGCTGGCCGGCAAGTACGGCCCGCCGGATCTGGTTCTCAAGTCCGCCGACTACACCATGCCGGCGCTCGCGCAGGATGCCTGGTGGCGGCCGACGACGCCGACCGGCCTCACCGAAGCGCGCTGGGTGCGCGCGATCGAAATCCGTCCCGCGACGATCAAAGGACGCAAGATCGTCCATCATGCGCTCGCCCGGCTCTCACAGGACGATGCGATCGACAATACGGCCGCGGCGAACAACGACGACGACAGCGGCGTGAACGCGGGCCCCGGCCTCTTCATGGAATGGGCGGTCGGCAAGCAGGGCGAGATCATGCGGCCCGACACCGGCAAGCTGCTGCTCCCGGGCTCGCAGTTCGTCTGGGACATTCACTACTCCGCCGCCGGCGAGGAGATCACCAACAACGTCGAGCTCGGCATCTACTTCTACCCGAAGGGCCAGGAGCCGAAGTTCCGTCAGGTGCTCCACCTGATGGGCACCGGTGGCATCGACATCCCGCCCAACACCGTCAAGGGCACGCAGGGCTTCTTCGTCATGAAGCAGGCGGGGCGCGTCGAGAGCTTCCAGCCGCACATGCATCTGCGCGGCAAGGCGATGATGATGGAAGCGATCCTGCCGAGCGGGCGGACCGAGATGCTCAGCCACGTCGACAACTTCAACTTCAACTGGCACAACAGCTACTACTACGCCGATGACGCCGCGCCGCTGCTCGCGAAGGGCACGGTCCTCCGGATCACCGCGTGGCACGACAACACGCCGGCCAACAAGTCCAATCCGGATCCGAGTCAATGGGTCGGCTCCGGCGATCGCACCGTCGACGAGATGGCGCACGCGTGGGTGAACGTCACCTACATGAGCGACGAGGACTTCAAGGTCGAGGTCGAGAAACGGAAAGCGCAGACCGCTATCAAGTCGACCGATCAGCGGCAGCAGTGATCGCGCCGGCCCCGTGACGATCTCCCTCGGTTATCGCCGGGCGGCCGCTGTCCTCGCGGCGGCGGCCGCCATCGCTGCCTCGCTCGGCGTCGGCCGCGCGCAGGCGCCCGCGCTGCCGCTCGGCCCGAACCGCAACGCGGGCGAAGCCGTGACCGGCGCCTTCGAAGGCTGGTTCTACGAACCGGACGGGAGCGTCAGCCTGCTGGTCGGCTACTTCAATCGAAATCTCAAGCAGGTGCTCGACATCCCGGTCGGGCCCAACAACCGCATCGAGCCCGGCGGCCCTGATTACGGCCAGCCGACGCATTTCCTCCCGCGGCGGCAATGGGGTGTGTTCACGATCCCGGTGCCGAAGGATTTCGGCGACAGGAAGCTGATGTGGACGATCGTCGCCAACGGGAACACGACGACCATCCCGCTCAGCGTGCATCCGCAGTACCAGGTGGAGCCGTACGAAGAGAAGGGCATGGGCAACACGCCGCCGACGCTGCGCTTCGAGCCCGGCGGCGCCGCGCACGCCGGGCCGCCGCTCGGCATCGCCGCGACCCTGACTGCGGACATGGGGCAGCCGCTCACGCTGCCCGCGTGGGTCACCGACAAGCCGGCAAAGTTCGTGGTGAACGTTCCGAGGCCGCCCGGAGGTGGCGGCGGGAATGCCGGCCGGGGCCGCGGCGCGCGGCCGGATCTCTCGCTGACGTGGGCGCTCCATCGCGGTCCGGGGGGCGTCACCTTCAGCGACGCCAAGCCGGCGATCGACAAAGCCGCGGAGGGCAAGACCACGACCACGGCGACGTTCACCGCACCTGGCGAGTACATTCTTCGCGCGCAGGCAAACGACGTGTCGGGTGAAGGAGGCGGCGGCTTTCAGTGCTGCTGGACCAACGCGCACGTCAGGGTGACGGTGAAGTCCGAAACGGCACGGTGACCCGGGCACGAACGTTCCTCGCGAGAACGCGTTCTGCAAACGTCGTGCGCGAGCACGAGCCGCTCGTGGCCCGGGCTCATGTGCTGAACGAACGCGCCGCATAGCCTGGAGGCTCTTGACTCAGACCAGACGGGCGGGCTGGCTTCCCGCTCCCGCCAGCTCGCTCGACAGCTGGCGGAAGAAGTCGTCGGCGAGCTTTTTCGCGGCCGCTTCGACGAGGCGGGATCCGACGGCCGCAATCAGCCCGCCCACCTGAAGGTCGACGTCGGCCGCCACGCGCGTGGCGGCGCTCCCGCCGGCCTCCGGCACCAGGGTGATCGCCGCGGATCCGCGGACGAAACCGGGTCCTCCCTTGCCTTCGAAGCTCATGGTCAGCGAGCCCGGCGGCTGCTTGTCGCGAATGGCCGCCTTCCCGCTATACGTGCCTTTGAGACCGGCGACGCCGATCTTGAGCGTCGCTTCGTAGGTGTCCGGGCCGATCTCGGTCAGCGTCGCGCATCCGGGAATGCACCGCCGCAGGACCGCGGGGTCGAGGAGCGCCGCGAACACGCGATCCGGCGGCGCTGGTAGAAGGCTGGAGAGTGTGACTTTCATGAGCGCCGCGAGTCGGGATTTGGGATTCGGGATTCGCCGTCCGACTCCCGCCAACTCGGGATTTGGGATTCTGGATTCCGGATACGGATTCGCCCCCGAATCCCGATGTCCGTCGAATCCCAAATCCCGAATCCCGAATCCCGAGTCCCGTCACGAGCGCCCGAGCGCCCGCTCGATCGCTCGCCTGGTGTTGATCTGCGCCAGATGCGCGCGGTACTCGGGTGACGCGTGGATGTCGCCGAGCGGCTCGACGTTGTCTGCCGCATGTGTCGAGGCGAGCGCGATCAGCTGCGCATTCGGCGTCTTCTGTCCCGCGAGCGCCTGTTCGACCGCCGTCGCGCGATACGCCTTCGCCGCGACGCCGGTGATCCCCACGCGTATCCCGTCGGCGCCGATGACGACGGCGGCGGCGGCCAGCGCGAAGCCGCTCGCTTTCTGCTCCGTCTTCACGTAGGCCACGGTCTTGCCGGTGACCGGCACGCGGATCTCGGTGAGGATCTCGTCGGGCGCGACCGCGGTCTGCAGCAGGTCGACGAAGAACGCGCCGGCTCTCACCGTGCGGCGCCCCCGCGGTCCGGTGAGGTCGATCTCCGCGTCGAGCGCGAGAATCGCGGCCGGATAGTCGGCCGCCGGATCGGCATGAGCGAGGCTGCCGCCGATCGTACCCTTGTTTCTGACCTGCAGGTCGCCGATGTGTTCGGCGGTCTCTGCGAGCAGCGGGCTGCGGTCGCGCAGGAGCTTCGACGTCTCGATCTCCTGATGCGTGGCCATGGCTCCGATCGCGATCGCGCCGCCTGCTTCGCGGATGTAGCCCAGGTTCGCGATGCGTGCAATATCGATCACGACCTTCGGCTGCGCGAGCCTGAGCTTCATCGCTGGAATCAGGCTGTGCCCGCCCGCCAGCAGCTTGGCATCGTCGCCATGCCGCGCGAGGAGCGAGATCGCTTCGTCAACCGTCGCCGGGCGCTTGTAGTCGAAGTTTGCCGGATACATCGTGTCTCCTCCGAATTTCCGACTCGAATCCCGAATTTCCGACTTGAATCCCGAATCCCGAATCGAATCCCGAATCCCGAATCCCGTCAGACCGTGGCCGCGGTTCTCGCCTTGATGGCCTGCCAGACGCGCTCCGGCGTCATCGGCAGATCGAGATGCGTGATGCCGAGCGGCTCGAGCGCGTCGAGCACCGCGTTGGCGATCGCCGGTGTCGCGCCGATCGTCCCCGCTTCGCCGATCCCCTTGATGCCGAGCGGGTTCACCGGCGACGGCGTGACCGTGTGGCCCATGATGTAGTCGGGAATGTCGGCGGCCCGCGGCAGCGCGTAGTCCATGAACTCGCCCGTGAGCAGCTGCCCGTTCTCGTCGTAGACCGTCTTCTCGAAGAGGACCTGCCCGATCGAGTGCGCGATGCCGCCCTGCACCTGACCTTCGACGATCAGCGGATTGATCAGGGGGCCACAGTCGTCCACCGCCACGTATTTCGTGATCGCCACCTGCCCGGTGTCGCGATCGACATCGACGGCGACGATGTGCGTCCCGAACGGGAACGTGAAATTCTGCGGCTCGTAGAAGCTGGACGCTTCGAGTCCCGGCTCGACGCCCGCCGGCAGGTTCTTCGCGATGTAGGCTTCGCCCGCGATCTCCGCCCAGCCGATCTCGCGATTGGTCACGCCGGGCGCGCTGAACACTCCGTTCTCGAACACGACGTGATCGCTGGTCGTCTCGAACAGATGCGCCGCGAGCCTCTTCGCCTTCGCGACGATTTTGTCGATGCACATCACGATCGCCGACCCGCCGACGGCGGTGCCGCGGCTGCCGTACGTGTCGCGCCCGTAGTGCGCGACGTTGGTGTCGCCGTGCAGCACGACGACGTCCTCGATCGGGACACCGAGGCGATCGGCGACGATCTGCGCGAAGGTCGTCTCCTGTCCCTGCCCGTGCGGCGACACGCCGGTGATCACGGTGACCTTCGCCGAGATCTCCATGCGCACGCAGCCCCACTCCCAGCCGCCGGCCGGCATCGCTTTCGACGGCCCCATGGCGCAGATTTCGACATACGTCGACACGCCGAGGCCCGACAGCTTGCCCGCGGCGCGCGCGTCCGCGCGATCCTTCAACAGCTGATCCCAGTTCGCGAGCTGCCGCGCCTTGGCGAGCGCGCCCTGATAGTTGCCGCTGTCGTAGGTCAGCCCGCACGAAGTCGCGAACGGGAATTCGGCCGGCTGCGGAAAGTGCTTCAGCCGGATCTCGACGCGATCGATGCCCAGCTCGCGCGCGACGACGTCCATCAGCCGCTCGATCAGATACGTCGCCTCCGGACGTCCGGCGCCGCGATACGCGTCGGTCGCCATCTTGTTCGTGTAGACGCCGACGATCTCCATCTTGACCGCCGGGATCCGGTAGCAACCGGTGAGCACGAGGCCGGTCAGCGTCGGGACGGCCGGCGTCAGCAGTTGCAGGTACGACCCCAGATCCGCGATCGTCCGCGTGCGGATGCCGAGGATCGACCCGTCGTTCCTGACCGCGAGCTCGTAGTCGCCGATCTGATCGCGCCCGTGAATGGTGGACGCGGCGTTCTCGCGGCGCGACTCGATCCATTTCACCGGCGCGTTCAGCCGCATCGCGAGGTGCGCGCACAGCGCTTCCTCGGCGTAGACGTTCAGCTTCGCGCCGAATCCGCCGCCCACTTCGGGCGCGACGATGCGCAGCTTGTTTTCCGGCACGCCGATCATCCCCGGGAGCAGCGTGCGAAGCAGGTGCGGGATCTGCGTCGAGCTCCAGAGCGTCAGCGCGCCTTCGCCCGGGTTGTACGACGCGACCACGCCGCGCGGCTCGATGGGCATCGGCGTCAGGCGCTGGTGATACAGCCGGTGTTTGATGACGCGGTCGGCTTTGCGGAACGCCTCGTCGATGTCGCTGCCGCCGGCCACCACGTGCGTGAACGCAATGTTCGATTCGAGGTCGGGATGGGTCAGCGGCGCGCCGCTCTTGACCGCCTCTTCCGCGTTCACGACGGCGGGCAGCGCATCGTAGTCGACCTCGATCGCCTCGGCCGCGTCGCGCGCGATGTACGGGTCGCTCGCCACGGCGACCGCGACGGCGTGGCCGACGAAATACACCCGGTCGCCCGCCAGCACGGTGTGCTTCGGCGCCTTGAGGTCGGGTATCGCGGCGGCGCAGGGCACCAGACCGCACGACGCGTTGACGTCGGCGCCGGTGAACACTCCGACCACACCCGGGATGGCGCGCGCGGCCGCCGTCTCGATGCGGACGACGCGCGCGTGCGCGTGCGGGCTGCGAAGGATGGCCGCATGCAGCAGGCCGGGCAGCCGCAGGTCGTCCACGTAAGTGGCGATGCCTTTGACGAGGCGTGGATCCTCGATCCGCTTCATCGCACGACCGACGTACGGGCCGCTGGTGGTGTCATGCATGGGCCACCTCCGATTTCGAGGCCTGGGCCACGGCATCGATGATGTGCGAGTAGCCGGTGCAGCGGCACAGGTTGCCGCGCAGCCCTTCGGCGATCTCGATCCGGCTCGGCGAGGCGTTCCCGGCGAGCAGGCTCACCGACGCCATGATCATCCCGGGCGTGCAGAAGCCGCACTGCAGGCCGTGGCAGTCCCAGAACCCCTGCTGCACGGGATGCAGGTGACCGTTGGTCGCGATCCCTTCGATGGTCGTGACCTCCGATCCGTCGGCCTGCACCGCGAACATCGTGCACGACTTGACGGCCTTGCCGTCCACGAGCACGGTGCACGCGCCGCAAATGCCGGTTTCGCAGCCGACGTGCGTGCCGGTCAGGCCGCAGTGGTCGCGCAGGTAGTGAACGAGCAGCACGCGCGGCTCGATGTCGTAGGAACGCGGCGCGTTGTTGACGCGCAACCGAACGGGAATGGGCATGAGGACCTCCGCCTGATGTGGGAGGCCATCCTCTTGAAAAGACGCAGGTGTGTCAAGAGAAAGCGCATACCGGTTTTGCCCGTGGCGCTCTGTTCTGGCACATGAGGCCGCGCAAAGAGTCCGTCTACGACAGGCGCTGGCGCCCGGAAGAGGTGGCACCCCCGTTGCGTCTCGAGCAACAGGTCCTCCCCGTTGTTCCACGCAGATAACACGGAGCAGAACATGGCTGCGCATTCGTTGGCCGTCGTTTGCGCATGGTGCAACCGCGTCGTCGTCGAGGCGCCGGAGGGCGCGGGCGTCACGCACACGATTTGCCCGTCGTGCGTCGATTGGACGATGACGCATCCGACCAGCCGGGTGGATTGCGGCGCGTCAGACCTGGAAGAGCTCCGCCCTACGATCGAAACCGGCTCGCGTCAATCCCGTACTGTTTGACCTTGTAGTTGATGATCCGCTCAGTGCTGTCCAGCAGCCGCGCCGCCCTTGCGCGGTTCCCCCGCGTGGTCTTGAGTGCGTCTTGAATCAGATCCTTTTCGTAGGCCGACACGGCGTCACTGAGCGACACACGCGTGATGGTGCCCGACGCCTCGGCGGTCTGCAGCGACGGCGGCAGATGGTGCCCGTGAATCACCTCGCCGTCGCACATCAGCACGGCGCGCTCGAGCGTGTTCTCGAGCTCGCGCACGTTCCCGGGCCAGTGATAGCTCGCCAGCATGTCGATCGCCGGCGTCGAGATGCGCTTGATGCTGCGCTTGTGCTCGGCCGCGAACTTCTCGAGGAAATGGTCCACGAGCATCAGCAGGTCGGCCTTCCGCTCGCGCAGCGCGGGGATGAAGATCGTGAACACGTTGAGGCGGTAATAGAGGTCTTCACGGAAGGTGCCGGCGGCGATCGCGCGCTCGAGATCCTTGTTGGTCGCCGCGACGAGCCGCACGTTCGCCTTGATCGTCTCGGTGCCGCCGACGCGATCGAACTCGCGCTCCTGGAGCACCCGCAGCAGCTTCACCTGTGTCGCCGGGTTGACGTCGCCGATCTCGTCGAGGAACAGCGTGCCGCCATCGGCCATCTCGAAGCGCCCTTTCTTGCGCGCCTCGGCGCCGGTGAATGCGCCTTTTTCGTAGCCGAAGAGCTCCGACTCGATCAGGCTTTCGGGCAGCGCCGCGCAGCTGACTTTGACGAACGGCTTCTTGGCGCGGAGCGAGCTGTAGTGGATCGCGTGCGCGATCAGCTCCTTGCCGGTCCCCGACTCGCCGCGAATCAGGACGGTCGTGTTCGTGCCGGCCACCTGGGAGACCTGTTCGAAGATCTGCCGCATCGGCCCGCTGCTGCCGACCAGGTTCGAGAAGTCGTAACGCTCGCGCAGCTCCTGCCGGAGGTGGGTGTTCTCGGCGACGAGCCGCCGCTTGTCCTCGTCGATCAGCCGGTGGATCTTCAGCGCCTGCGCGATCATCGACGCGACGATGCCCAGGAATTTCGTGCTGCGCTCGAAGTTGCGCTCGGGCTTGAACCGCAGATCGATCGCGAGCGCGCCGATCGCGCGGCGGTTCAGGACGATCGGCACGCAGACGAAGCTCAGCTCCTGGTGCGAGAGTTCGGGGCGCCGCGCCGCGCGGTGCAGGAACGCCGGCTCGCGGCTCACGCGGGGCACGACAATCGGCTTCCCGCTCTGGACCACCTTGCCTGTGATGCCCTCGCCGAGGCGGTAGCTGACGACGCGCGAGGCGTCGGGCAGCCCGTCGGACGCCTCGACACGCAGATCGCCGTCGGTGTGCAGGATCGACACGAGGCCGCGGACGGCGCCGTGGTGGCGCGCCAGGATCTCGAGCACGTGGTGCAGCGACGCCTTCAGGTTCAGCGTACCGGACAGCGCCTGGCTCACGTCGAGCAGCGTCGAGAGGCGGCGGGCTTCGCGCGTCGGGGCGTCCACATCGGGCGCCGCCGGGCGCGCGCGGGCGGTCATGGTCTCCATCCTACATTTATGTCGTCATGGCAGTAGCGTCAAACATTTGTGTCCGACCTCCCGAGCGCCGCCTCCCGGGGCGAGTCGTCCTAATCCTACATTGTTGTGTCGATGCCAGGCCATTCCTACATGGATGTCTGAAGTGGCCGGACACCCGGGCCCCCCGCCGCCGGCAATGCGCCTGTTTTCATCGATCGCACGGCGCGCCTCCATGGTCTGCATCTTGCTCGCCACCCGGCCATGCGCCACGCGATCGAACGCAAGGGCCACCAGGCGTGCAGGGCAAGCATCCGATCTGCGCGCGTCGGGGCCTTCGCGTGCCTCGTACTCGCCGGCATCGCGGCACCGGCGATCGCACGAGAGCCTGTGAACGACGCGATGACGCCACCTCCCCACGTGCGGCCCGAGCGCCCGGTGCGGGCGCTCGTCGAGGAGGCGGCTCGCCGCTCACCGGTGATTCGCGATCTGATCGAGCAGCTCGAAGCGCTCGATGTGACGGTGTACGTCCGCGCGCGCGTGTTCGCGCAATTCGATCTCGAGGGACAGGTCGCGCTGATGGCGTCGGCCGGCGGCCACCGGTACCTGATGATCGAGATCGCGTGCGGGCGGCCGGAGTTCACGCAGATGGCGACGCTGGGACACGAGCTCTTTCACGCGCTCGAAATCGCGAGCGAGCCGTCGATCGTCGATGTTCGGACGCTCGCGGCGTTCTATCTGCGGACTGGTGTGGAGACGAGCAACACGGCGGGACGACGGACGTTCGAAACCGCGGCCGCGGCCGCGGCGGGACAACGCGCACGGCGCGAACTGCTGCAGATCACCATGAGGCATCGCAATGGAACATGAGCATGTCGTGCAACGGATCCGGGAAGAGTTCAGGGAGATGCCGGGGCTGCAGCTCACGCCCGCGCAGGCGACGAGGCTCTGGGGACTCGATCACCACATCTGCCGCGCGGTGATCGACACGCTCGTCGCGTCCGCGTTTCTGCGCTGGACACCCGGAGGACTGGTGACCCGGGCAGAAAGTTAGAAGTCGTGGTCTGGCGCTCGAGCGTGCCGAATTGCGCAGAACGTTGAAGGGACGCGGGCCCTTGCTGCCGCGCTGCAGTGAGGGCGCCCGGGAACTTCGCGCTGCGCTCGAGGCTGCACTCGGGCTTGAACCGCCGATCGATCGGCGCGGATCTATCGGGGCGCGCATCATCTCGAGCACGGGCGGCGATGAACCGCCGGGCTGGATCGATGGCGCATGGCGGATGGCGATGGCGATGCGGTGTCGCCCTGTCCTTTCTACATCCCGTGTTCTTTCTACATCGATGTCTGGGATGTCTACATCGATGGCCGAGATGGTCGGGCAGCGTGGTCCGCTGGCCTCGCGCAAATACGCCTGTTTTCATCGATTGCAAGGCGCGCCTCCTGGTCTACGTCTTGCTCCCCAGCCCCCAGACTCGCCAGACGATCGAACGCGAAGGGCGCAAATAGCGCAAAGCACGGATCCCATGCGGCCCGAGCATCCGCGGGCGCTCATCGAGGAGACGTCTCGCCGCTTACCGGTGATTCGCGATCTCTTCGAGCAGCTCGAAGCGCCTGACATGGGGGCGTAGGTCCGCGCGGCGCGAATTCGCGCAGATCGGCTCGAGGGACGCGTCGCGGCCTGGGCATACAGATCGACACGGCGGGACGGAGGACGTTCACTGCGCGTTCGCGGCGTGACACCGCGCTCGGGTGGAATTTGCTACACATCACGGACGAGGCGTCACAATGGAGCTCGAAGATGTCGTTCAACGGATCCGGGCAGAGTTCAGGGAGATGCCGGGCCTGCGGCTCACGCCTGCCGAAGCGACGAAGCTCTGGGGACTCGAACACAACACCTGCCGCGCTGTGATCGACGCGCTCGTCGCGACCGCGTTTCTACGCTGGACCTCCGCCGGTTCTGTGACGCGGGCTGACAGCTGATCGCTTTCGTTGCCCGTTCGATCCGACTGTCGAGCTGGTGCTCCATCTCCATCGGATAACCAAGGCGCTCGGCAGCGGGCGCATGGTGAGGTGTATCCCGCGCGCGCGTCAGCTCTGGCTGGTGTGACGGTCAACTTTCACGTCTCAAGTCTCAAGTCTCGGTGTGGCGGTCGAGCGTTGAGAGTGCTGCGAGTTGAGCCGCGAGAGTTGTGAGTTGACCGTTATCCGCGTTTCGGTCTGTACACGTGAGTCGCCTGGCCGAAGAAGACCTCGGCCGATTCCATCATCGTCTCGGTGAGCGTCGGGTGTGGATGGATCGTCAGCTTGAGGTCGGTGGCGTTCGCGCCCATCTCGATGGCGAGCACCCCCTCGGCGATCAGCTCGCCGGCGCCGGGGCCCACGAGGCCGACGCCGAGGATCCGCTCGGTCGCCGGATCGAGAATCAGCTTCGTCAAGCCGTCGGTGCGGTCGAGCGTGATCGCGCGGCCGGACGCGGCCCACGGGAATTTCGCTACCGTCACGTGGCGGCTCTCTTTCGCCGCCTGGGCTTCCGTCAGCCCGCACCAGGCGAGCTCCGGATCGGTGAAGACGACGGCCGGAATCGCGCGCGGCGCGAACGCCACGTTCTCCCCAGCCATCACCTCCACCGCCACGCGCCCTTCGTGCGACGCCTTGTGCGCCAGCATCGGCTCGCCGATGACGTCGCCGATGGCGAAGATGGACGGTTCGTGCGTGCGCCGCTGCTCGTCGACCATGATGAAGCCGCGCTGATCGACCTGCACGTGCGTGCGCTCGAGGCCGGCAATCTTCGAGTTCGGCCGTCGGCCGACCGACACGAGCACCCGATCGAACCGCTGCTCCTTCTGATCGACGCGCCCCTCGAACGTCACGCGGACGCCTGCCGCCTCGGCCTTCACCTCGACGACCTTCGTCTCCAGCAGCACGCTCTTCATCGTTTGCGTCACGCGCCTGGCGAGGATGTCGACGAGGTCGCGGTCCGCGCCGGGCAGCAGGCCCGGCGTCATCTCGACGACGGTCACGGCGCTGCCGAGCGTGGCGTAAACCGTGCCCAGCTCGAGGCCGATGTACCCGCCGCCGACGACGAGCAGCGTCTGCGGAATGTCGGGCAGATCGAGCGCCGCGGTGGAATCCATCACGCGCGGGTCGTCGACCTTCAGCATCGGCGGGATCGCGGGCACCGACCCGGTGGCGAGAATCGCGTGCTCGAACTGGACGCGCTCCTTGCCGCCGGAGGCGAGCGTCACCTCGAGCGCGTGCGCGTCGACGATCCCGGCGTAGCCCTGCAGGTACTGGACCTTGCGATGCTTGACCAGTTGCCCCGTGCCGCTCGTCAGCCGTTTGACGACGTTGTTCTTGAACTCGCGAAGCTTCGCGAGGTCGATCTTCGGCTCGCCGAACTCGATGCCCCACGCCTTCGCGTGGCGCGATTCATCCACCAGCTTGGCGACGTGCAGCAGCGCCTTCGACGGAATGCAACCCCGGTAGACGCAGACGCCGCCGGGATTCACTTCCGGATCCACGAGCGCGACGCTGAGGCCGAGATCGGCGGCGAGAAACGCGGCGGCGTAGCCACCGGGCCCGCCGCCGACAACAACGACTTGAACAGAGATCATGTGAACAAAAGGCGACCGCGAAGGCACCAAGGCACGAAGCGCGCACGAAGAAGAACAACCAGGTCTTCTTCGTGTCTTCGCGTCTTCGTGGTCACGGCGGCGTGTTTGACAGTCTGCAGGGTTCAGCCTTGAAGCGAGAGCAGGAAGGGCTGCTCGAGCGCTTCGGCGACCCAGCGCAGGAAACGGATGCCATCGGCGCCGTCGATCACCCGGTGGTCGTAGGACAGCGACAGCGGCAGCATGAGGCGCGGCACGAACTGGCCGTCCTTGTAGACCGGCTCCATGCGCGCGCGTGAGATGCCAAGGATGGCGACTTCCGGCGCATTCACGATCGGCGTGAAGTAGGTGCCGCCGATGCCGCCGAGATTCGAGATGCTGAAGCAGCCGCCCTGCATCTCCTCGAGCGAGATCTTGCGCGTGCGCGCCTTCTCGGAAAGCTGCGCCAGCTCCACCGACAGCTGGACGATGTTCTTCCGGTCCGCGTCGCGAATCACCGGGACGAGCAGGCCGCGATCGGTATCCACTGCCACTCCGATGTTGACGTACTTCTTCAGGATGATTTCATCGGCGGCGAGATCGACCGACGCGTTGAGCTGCGGGAACACGCGCAGCGCCGCCGCGACCACCTTGACCGCGATCGCCGTCACCGTCAGATTGCCGCCGGCCGCTTCGGCCTGCTTCGCGTATTTCTTGCGAACCTCCTCGAGTCCGGTGATGTCGGCGAGGTCGCACTGCGTGACGTGCGGAATTGTCGCCCACGCCACGCTCAGGTGCTCGGCCGTTTTGCGGCGGACGGCGCGCATCGCCTGGCGCTCGACCTCCCCCCAGCGGGTGAAATCAGGCAGCGGTTCCGACGCGACGCCGGTCCGATCCCCGCCGGCGACGAGCCGCCTGGCGTGCGCCTTCACATCGTCGACCGAGATCCGCCCGTTCTGTCCGCTGGCGGCGACCTCGCCGATCTCGACGCCGAGCTCGCGGGCCATGCGGCGGACCGATGGCGCAGCCGGCGCGGGCGGCAGCTCGGGTGCCTCGGGTTCGGCGGCCGCTCGCGCGCCCCGTGTGATGTTCACGACGTTCTTCCCGCGGTCGCCTTGTGGCCCGGCGGTTTCGGGCGCAGGCGGTTCCGGCCCGCGATCGCGGATGGGCCGCGCCGCGCCTGCGCCGCCAGCGGCCTGCGGCCCGATGCCCGGATCCTTGACCCGCGCCCTGTCCGCCCTGGGCGATTGATTCTGCGCCCGGACGTCCGGTTGCACGTCTGGCACGTCGTCGTCCGCGGGCTGCGTGGCGCCCGCCTTCGCGCCTTCAGACTTGGACTGCGGCCGCTTCGGCGCGGCTTCCGCCTTCGCCGGCTCTGCTGTCGATGCTGGTGGCTTCGGCGCGCTCTCGGCCTTCTTCGATGAGCCGTCGACGCCATCCTCGACGCTGAGAATCGCCTGGCCGACTTTCACCTTGTCGCCGGCCTTGACCTTGATGTCTTTCACCTTGCCGGCGACCGACGAAGGCACCTCAATCGTCGCCTTGTCGGTCTCGAGCTCCAGGACGGGTTGATCTTTTTCTAGGGTGTCTCCGGGCTTCACGAGCACGCGGAGCACGTCGCCCGCCGAGATGTTCTCGCCGAGTTCTGGAAGCGTGAAGTCTGTCAAAGAAGGAGCCTCTCAACCGCGGAGCGCGCCGAGCCCGCAGAGCCTGGTTTTTCTCTGCGTTCTCCGCGGGCTCTGCGGTTGCTTTATGACACCGCCGGGTTCGCCTTCTCGGCGTTGATATTGTGCGCCTTGATCGCCTGGTCGACCACGGAAGCCTCGAGCTTGCCGTCGCGCGCGAGCGCGGCCAGCGTGGCGACGATGATGTAGCGGTAATCCACCTCGAAGAAATCGCGCAGCGCGGCGCGCGCCTCGCTGCGGCCGTAGCCGTCGGTGCCGAGCGAAGTGAGCGGGCGGGGCAGCCAGCGATCGATCGCGTCGGGCATCGCCTTTACGTAGTCGGAGGCGGCGATCAGCACGCCCGTGGCGTCCTTCAGGCAGCGCGTCACGTACGGCAGCCGCGGCGTCTCGCGCGGATGCAGCATGTTCCAGCGCTCGCACGCGTGCCCTTCGCGATAGAGCTCGGTGTAGCTCGTGACGCTCCAGACGTCGGCGGACACGTTGTACTTCGACTCGAGAATCTCTTGCGCCTTGATCACCTCGGGCAGAATCGCGCCGCTGCCGAACAGCTGCGCGCGCTGCGGGGCGTCGGGCCGGGACGCCGCGCGGAACCGATACATTCCCTTCAGGATGCCTTCCTGCGCGCCGCTCGGCATCTCCGGCATCGCGTACTGCTCGTTCATCACCGTCAGGTAGTAGAAGATGCTTTCCTGATCGACGTACATCCGGCGGACGCCGTCCTGTATGATGATCGCGATCTCGTAGGCGAACGCCGGGTCGTAGCTGACGCAGTTGGGATACGCCAGGGCGAACAGCTGGCTGTTGCCGTCCTGATGCTGCAGCCCTTCCCCCGCGAGCGTCGTCCGGCCCGAGGTGCCGCCGAGCAGGAAGCCCTTCGCCCGCGCGTCGCCCGCAGCCCAGATCAGGTCGCCAATCCGCTGGAACCCGAACATCGAGTAGTAGATGAAGAAGGGGATCGTGTTCACGCCGTGCGTCGCGTATGCGGTGCCGGCGGCGACAAAGGACGACATCGATCCCGCTTCGGTAATCCCCTCCTCGATGATCTGGCCGTCGGACGCTTCCTTGTAATACAGCAGCGTGTCCATATCGACCGGCTCGTACATCTGACCGGCGTGGGAATAGATGCCCACCGAGCGGAAGAGCGACTCCATGCCGAAGGTGCGCGCTTCGTCCGGAACGATCGGCACGACGAGGCGGCCCAGCTCCTTGTCGCGCAGCAGCTTCGAGAGCAGGCGCACGAAGACCATCGTCGTCGAGGCCTTGCGGCCGTCCGTGCCCTTGCGGAACTCCTCGAACGGCTCGCTCGGAACGCTCTTCAGCGGCTCGCTGCGGACCTTGCGCATCGGCACGTAGCCGCCGAGCGCCTTGCGCCGATCCCGCATGTATTTGACCTCGACGCTGTCCTCGGCCGGGCGATAGAACGGCGTCTTGCCGACCTCGGCATCGGAAATCGGAATCCCGAAGCGGGTGCGGAAGGCGCGCAGCTCCTCTTCGTTCATCTTCTTCTGCTGGTGCGTGATGTTCTTGCCTTCGCCCGCTTCGCCGAGGCCGTAGCCTTTGATGGTGCGCGCGAGGATGACTGTCGGCGCGCCTTTGTGTTCCGTGGCGGCCTTGTAGCCGTTGTAGACCTTGATCGGATCGTGGCCGCCGAGCGTCATCTTCTTCAGCTGGTCGTCCGACAGGTGTTTGACCATGTCGAGCAGCCGCGGATCGGCGCCCCAGAAATGCTCGCGCACGTACGCCCCGTCCGAGACGGCGTACTTCTGATACTGGCCGTCGACGATTTCGCCCATGCGCTTCACGAGCAGCCCGTCGCGGTCCTTCGCGAGCAGCGGATCCCACTCGCGGCCCCAGATGACCTTGATCACATTCCAGCCGGCGCCGCGGAACGCCGCTTCGAGCTCCTGGATGATCTGGCCGTTGCCGCGCACCGGACCGTCGAGCCGCTGGAGGTTGCAGTTGATGACAAAGACGAGATTGTCGAGCTTCTCGCGCGCCGGCAGCGTGATCGCGCCGAGCGCTTCGGGCTCGTCGGTCTCGCCGTCGCCGAGAAACGCCCACACCTTCGACTGCGACGGCGGCTTCAGCCCGCGATCCTCGAGGTAGCGCATGAAGCGCGCCTGGTAGATCGCCATGATCGGCCCGAGGCCCATCGAGACCGTCGGGTATTCCCAGAATTCGGGCATCAGCCAGGGGTGCGGATACGAGGACAGGCCGCCGCCCGGCTGCAACTCGCGCCGGAAATTCCCGAGGTGCGTTTCGTCGATGCGCCCCTCGAGGTACGCGCGCGCGTAGATGCCGGGCGCTGCGTGGCCCTGGAAGAAGATGACGTCGCCGTCACCGTCTTCGTGCCCGCGGAAGAAATGGTTGAACCCGACCTCGTACAGCGTCGCCGCCGACGCGAAGGTCGAGATGTGGCCGCCGATGCCCTCTTCCGCCTTGTTCGCGCGCACGACCATCGCGGCGGCGTTCCAGCGGACCAGGCTCTTGATCCGGCGCTCGAGATCCGGGCTGCCCGGCATGAGCACCTGCTCCTCGGCCGAGATCGTGTTGATGTATGGCGTGTTCGCGGTGAAGGGGAGCTTGACGCCGTTCTGGCGGGCGTGAATCGTCAGCTCGCGCAGCAGGCGGGCCACTTTTGCCGGGCCGCCGCTCTGCAGCACATAATCAAGCGAGTCGAGCCACTCCCGGGTTTCAGTGGCGTCGAGCTCCGCCGCGTCTTTTGGAGCGATGTATCTCACGGAATCGGGATCCTTTCAGCTCTCGGAATTGTCGTCCCACGATGGCTTCGGGGCGACAGTGACCTCAGTCGAACTGTCGGCTGACCGGCGGTGCGGCTATAGGCCAACCACTAATTGTACCTTGGCTTTTCGGGAAGGGAAACCATGCGCCGCCATATCCTGGCCCTGACGTTCGTTGCGCTCCCGCTCGCGGCGCACACGGCAGACCTGGCGCCTTCGCGTGCTTCGCGCTTCGACGAGCCTCGCCGTAGCTCGACCGAATCGTACGCGAGCGCAGGCGGGAAGCCCTGCGCGGCGAACGCGCCCCGCGACGCGGCATGTGCGGCCGAAGCTTCCGTGGCCGCGCTGGCGGCGCAGAGCAAGCCTCCGGCCACGGGCGTCGACATCGCGGCGCTCGATCGCAAGACCGATGCGTGCACCGACTTCTACCAGTTCGCGTGCGGTGGTTGGGTCGCGAAGAACCCGGTGCCTGCCGACCGCCAGTCCTTTGGACGATTTACAGAGCTGCAGGAACGCAACTTCACGATCCTGCGCCGGATCCTCGAAGCGCCGGGCGCCGAGGGCGATCGCAAGAAGGCGGCGGATTACTACGCGGCGTGCATGGACGAGTCCGGAATCGAGGCGAGCGGCCTCACGCCGGTCGGTCCGGATCTCGCGACGATCGACGAGCTGGTGAACCCGGACGACCTTCCTGTCCTCGTCGCGCACCTCCACGAAATTGGCGTGCCGGCGTTCTTCCGATTCGGATCGCAAACCGACGTGCTGGGCGACGCGACGCAGGAGATCGCCGATGTCGACCAGGGCGGGCTGAGCCTTCCCGACCGCGACTACTATCTGAAGGCCGACGATCGGTCTGTCGAGCTGCGCAGCAAGTATCTCGCCCACGTCGAGAAGGTGTTCACGCTGGCCGGCGCCACGCCGGACAAGGCCGCGGCGGACGCGAAGGCGGTTCTGACGGTCGAGACCGAGCTCGCAACCGCCGCGCTCGATCGCGTGATGCGCCGCGATCCGAGGCAGAGGCTGCATTCGCTGACGCTCAACGAGCTGCAGGCACTCTCGCCGGGCTTCAGCTGGCGGAAATACGCGGCGGCCGCGGACGCGCCGAAGTTCCAGGTGATCAACGTGTCGGCGCCTGCCTATGTGAAGGCGCTCGATCAGATGGTCTCGTCGGCGCCGACGAGCGACCTCAAGACGTATCTGCGCTGGCATGTCCTCCACGCATCGGCAGACAGGCTGCCGAGCGCATTTGCCGACGCCGACTTCGACTTCTTCAGCCGCACGCTTCGCGGCCAGCAGGAACGGGAGCCGCGATGGCGGCAGTGCGTGTCGGAGACCGACCTGCGGCTCGGCGAAGCGCTCGGCAAGGCATTCGTCGAAGAAGCGTTCGGCCCGCAGGCGAAAGCCGACATGCTGCAGATGGTGCAGAACATCAAGGGCGCGATGCGGCAGGATATCGACGCGGCGCCCTGGATGAGCGGCGAGACGAAGAAGGCGGCCCTGGTAAAGCTCGATGCGGTGGTCGATCGCATCGGCTACCCTGACGCCTGGCGCGACTACTCGACCATCCGCGTCACGCGCGACGACGCGCTCGGCAACCGGGCGCGGGCGCTGCTGTTCGAGCGCCAGCGCCGGTTGCGGAAGATCGGCCAGCCGGTGGATCGCGGCGAGTGGGGCATGACGCCGCCGACCGTGAACGCGTACTACAGCCCGGATCGCAACAACATCAACTTCCCCGCCGGCATCCTGCAGCCGCCGTTCTATAAAGCCGGGCGCGACCCGGCGGTGAACTACGGTGCGGCCGGCGCCGTCATCGGCCACGAGTTGACGCACGGCTTCGACGACCAGGGGCGCAAATTCGACGGGCAGGGCAATCTACGCGACTGGTGGACGCCGGCGGACGGCAAGGCGTACGAAGAGCGCGCGAGCTGCGTCGCCGATCAGTATTCGAGCTACGTGGTCGCGGGCGACACGAAGATCAACGGACGTCTGACGCTCGGCGAGAACACCGCCGACAACGGTGGCCTGCGGCTGGCGCTGATGGCGTATGTCGCGGGGCCCGGTGCCAGGCTGAAGGACAAGGTCGATGGCTTCACGCCCGAGCAGCGCGTGTTCCTCGGGTGGGCGCAGGTGTGGTGCGAGAACGCGCGGCCCGAAGCCGAACGCCTCAAGGCCGCGACGAACCCGCATTCGTCGAACAGGTATCGCGTCAACGGGCCGGCGTCGAACATGCCAGAGTTCCAGAAAGCGTTCTCGTGCAAGGCCAGCGCGCCGATGGTCGGGCAGAACGCCTGCCGCGTGTGGTGATCAGAAACAAACGAACGCAAAGCCCGCAGAGCCCGCAATGCAGACGTTGGCGTTGCGAGCCTTGCGGCCTTTGCGTTCCAAGGTTGAAACATGCTGAAACGTTTCGTCGTCGCCTTTGCGTTTGTCGCCCTTCCCCTCGCTGCGGCGCTCGTGCGCGCGCAGCGACCTGCACCTGCGAAACCATCCGAATCCGGTATCGATCTCGTGCTGCTCGATCGCGGCGCGGATCCGTGCGTTGATTTCTACGCGTATGCGTGCGGCGGCTGGACGAAGAACGAGCCGATTCCCCCAGATCGCTCCGCGTGGGGCATCTCCGAGCGGCTGCAGGAGCAGAACGAGACGCGCCTGCGCCGAATTCTCGAGGACGCAGCGAAAGGCGCCGACGCCGAGACCAGGAAGATCGGCGACTACTACGCGAGCTGCATGGACGAGCCGCGGATCGACGCGCGCGGCGCCGCCCCGCTCGAGCCGGCGCTCAAGAAGATTGCCGCGCTCTCGAGCGTGTCCGATCTGCCGGCGCTGGTCGCGAAGCTCCACACAATGGGCGTGAACGTCTTCTTCAGCTTCGGCGCCGAGGCCGATTTCAAGGAGGCGAGCGTCGTGCGCGCCATCGCCGATCAGGGCGGCCTGGGCCTGCCCGATCGCGACTACTACTTCCGCGACGATCCGAAGTCGGTGGAGCTGCGGAAGGAGTATCTCGGGCACGTCGGCAGGATGATGGGGTTGCTGGATCCCGCGGCCAGGCCCGGGCCGGACACGACGGCCGAGGCGTCCGCGGCCGCAAACACGGTGATGCGGATCGAGAGCGCGCTGGCAAAGGCGGCGCTGGACGTCGTCGCGCGCCGGGATCCGGCCGCGCTCTATCACAAGATGACGCCCGCCGAGCTGCAGGCGCTGACGCCCGGGTTCGACTGGACGCAGTATTTCAAGGGCGTCGGGACGCCGCCCATCGACGCGCTCAACGTCGCCGAGCCGGACTTCTTCAAGGCGTTCGATGGGCTCGTCGCGTCGACGCCGGTCGCCGACATCAAAGCGTATCTCCGCTGGCACCTCGCGCACGGGTCGGCGATCGTCCTCTCGTCACCGTTCGTGAACGAGAACTTCCGGTTCTACGGGACGACGCTCACCGGCGCGAAAGAGCTGCGCCCGCGCTGGAAGCGCTGCGTGCAGTACACCGACGGCGATCTGGGCGAAGCGCTCGGCAAGGCTTTCGTGCGGGAGGCGTTCGGGCCGGCGGCCAAGGAAGAGACGCTGAAGATGGTGCGCGCGCTCGAGTCATCGCTCCAGCAGGACATCCAGGAGCTGTCGTGGATGACCGATACGACGCGTCGACAGGCGCTCGTCAAGCTCCACGCGATCGCGAACAAGATCGGGTATCCCGACCGCTGGCGCGACTACACCGCGCTGACCATCGTCCGCGGCGACGCGCTGGGCAACTCCCGGCGCGCGAACCAGTTCGAGTTCCATCGCCAGATGAACCGCATCGGCAAGCCGCTCGACAAGAGCGAGTGGGACATGACGCCGCCGACCGTCAACGCGTATTACAACCCGCTCGAGAACAACATCAACTTCCCTGCCGGCATCCTGCAGCCGCCGTTCTACAACGCGAAGGCCGACGCAGCCATGAATTACGGCGGCGCCGGGTCGGTGATCGGCCACGAGCTGACGCACGGGTTCGACGACGAAGGACGCCAGTTCGACGCGCAGGGCAACCTGAAAGACTGGTGGACGGCGCAGGATGCGAAGGCCTTCGATGACCGCGCCGCGTGCTTCGTCGAGGAGTACTCGAGCTTCACCGCCGTGGACGATGTGAAGGTGAACGGGAAGCTGACGCTGGGCGAGAACGCGGCCGACAACGGCGGCACGCGGATCGCGCTGATGGCGTACCTCGCGTCGCTGCCGGCGGGCGCGGGCAAGACGGTCGACGGGTTCACGCCGGAACAGCGTTTCTTCATCAGTTACGGGCAGACCTGGTGCCAGAACATGCGGCCCGAGCGTGAGCGCATGCTGGCGCAGACGAATCCGCACGCGCCCCCCCGCCATCGCGTGAACGGCGTCGTCTCGAACATGCCGGAGTTCCAGAAGGCGTTCTCGTGCAAGGCAGCCCAACCCATGGTGCGCACGAACGTATGCCGCGTGTGGTAGAAAAAGAGGCCGTACCGCTTTTTCCCGGAAAAAGGGGCACGGCCCCTTTTTCGTTGACGGCGGTTCACGACGCCATCGTCTCCTGCGATCGCTGCCCGCGGCTGCGCGCGTACTGCGCGGAAGTCGCACGCGTGAAAAGACGCGCGTTCCGCGACGAGATCTACTGGGGCAAGCCGGTGCCCGGCTTCGGCGATCCGCGCGCGCGGATGCTGATCGTCGCGCTGGCGCCGGCCGCGCACGGCGCGAATCGGACGGGGCGCGTCTTCACCGGCGATGGGCCCGGCGGCTCCGGCGATTTTCTGATGGCCGCGCTGCACCGCGCCGGCTTCGCGAACATCCCGACGGCCCAGCGCGCCGACGATGGCCTCGTGCTGACCGATGCGTTCATCGCGGCAGCCGTGCGGTGCGCGCCGCCCGACAACAAGCCGACGACCGCGGAAGTCGCCAACTGCCTTTCCCATCTCGACGCGGAGATCGCCGCGCTGCCACGCATCCGCGTCGTCGTTGCGCTCGGCAGGATCGGGTTCGATGCGTTTCTCCAGCTGCTGAAACGGCGTGGCATCGTCGTCCGCCCGCGACCGGCGTTCGGCCACGGCTTTGCGCACCTCCTGCCGACTGGTCAGACGCTCATCGGCTGTTATCATCCCAGCCGGCAGAACACGAACACGGGCAAGCTCAACGCGCGCATGATGGACGTGGTGTTCCGCGCCGCGCGGCGAGCCCTCGGCCCTTAGCGGCGCCGCTCTTTCTCGCGCTTCTCGCCGCCCTCCTTGTCCTTGTCTTTGTCCCTGTCTTTGTCCTTGTCTTTGCCCCAATCCTTGTCGTCACCCTGCTCTTTGTCATCAGCCTGGTCGTGTGGAACGACAACCTGTGTGGCGCCTGTAGCGGCGTTGCCCGCGGCATCGGTGCACGTGACGGTGATCGTGTAGATGCGCCGGTTGCCTTTGCCGTTGCGAGCCGCCCGCAGGTTGACCGAGAGCGGTCCCGCGATCTGCCAATCTGCGCTCGAACCTTCATCACTGGTGATTCCGGTCACCCGGCAGATCGGGTTGGGATCTACCGCGTCGGAGACCGCCACGCTGATGGTCACCGGCAGCATCTTCTTGTTCGGCGGCCGGATTACGGTGACGCTCGGCCTCACCTGGCCGATCACGGGTGGCCGGGTATCGCGGATCACCAGCGAGCCCGACCCGGAAGACGCCAGCAGGTAGCGCGCCGCATCGCCGGCGAACGCCACGCTCACCGGAAACGTGCCGATGCCTGACATCACCGAAACGCTTGCCATTCCCGACGCGTTCGTCACCGCCGTCGCAGTGGTTGCGCCGACGCTGAACGAGACCGGTTCGCCGCTCACCGCGTTACCCGCCGGCGTCTCGCGCAACATGGCCGTCACCGTGACAGGCGCGCCGGCTTCACTGCTGGCCGGCCCTGTGTAGGTAACCTGCGTCGGCTGCAGCACGGTGATGCCTGCCCTCGTCTCCCACCTCGCGTACTGCTGATTCCCGGCGAAGGTGATCGTGAGCTGCACCGGACCCGGCGTCGCAAGCACATTGGCGAACGTCGCCGAACCCACGCCCGTTGACGATTGACCGTTCGACAACGTGAAGGTCAACGGCTGCGGCGGCAGCACCACGCCAGCCTGCGTCGTCACGTCCGCCGAGACGACGAGGCTCTGACCGTTGTTCACCACGGTCGCCCCCGTGTAGGCGAGCGCCGTCGGCGCCAGCGCGACGTCAAGGGTCGTGGACGCCGCGGACCCGAGCAGAAACTGCGACGGATTGCCGGCGTATGTGACGCTGACGGAGTACGTGGCCGCGATGTTCACGGTGACGGTGAAGGAGGCCTCGCCGATCGCATCTGTCGTCGCCGCGTAGGAATGCCCGTCGATGACGAGGTCCAGCGTTTCCCCGCCGAACGGGGTCGAGGTCGCCGGAGCCGTCAGCGTCGCCGCGATCGTCACCGGCGCGCCTGCCACGGCGGAGTGCGGCGCGATGCTGACGACGGTCGGCTGAGACACGGCAATCGAGGCAGTGGCCGTCGCCGGCGCGTAGGTGTCGTCGCCGGCAAAGCTCATCGTCAACGGCTGCGGTCCTCGCGGCACCTGGACGTTGATGCTCGCCGACGCGGCTCCGTCCGCGATCGACGCGGTGGCCTCCTGCGCGGCGCCTCCGGATCCCAGCCTGAACGACACCGCACCGGTCGTCGGACCGGCCACCAGCGCTGACGCCGCGAGCGCGTCCCCCACGTTCACGGCCGTCGCTCCGGTGTAGCTGAGCGTCGCCGTCAACGGGACTGCGAGGTAGGCGACGACCATGTCGTGATCGGAGATCCGCTCCGGCCTCGTCGCGTCGCCGCGGAACACCTCCGGAAAATCCGCGTTGTTGCGCGCGTACTCGAAGCGGCTGACGAACGGCAGCAGGCGCGTGGTCACGAGCACGTGATCGAGCTCTTGCGCCACGCCGTCGAACACGAACGAGTACTGCTGATCGGCCGGCGCGGTCTCGACGAGATCCACCAGATTCGGTTCCACGAGATCCGGGCTGGCGAGCACGACTTCGTCGGCCGGCGTCGGCGTCCCCTTGATCGTGCCCATCACGTCCACGAAGCCGTCGTTGAACGTGAACGCGTTGAAGTCGCCGACGAGGACGATGCGCTCCTGTGGATTCGCGTTCTGCAGGCTTTGCACGTGGTTCGCCAGATACTCGGCCTGCGCGCGCCGCTTCGTTCGGACGCGATTGCCGTCGGCGGGATCGTCGATGCCCGAGAGCGATCGCAGGTGATTGACGATCACGGTCACGGGGAACGGCGCCGCGCCGGGCACGTTGACGATGGCGTGCACCTGGAGCGACGGTCGATCGTTGAGCAGGGCCTCCGTGCCACCGGGTGCGAGATACGTGGCGGCGGCCCCGATCTGCAGGGCGTCGCCGTCAATCGTCACGCGGCCGCTCCTCACGAGAAAGCCGACGTCGATGCCGCCGATGTCGTTGCCTTCGAGCAGGATCGCCTGGTACTGCGGATCGGATTGCCCCGCCGCGATCGCGTCGGCGCTCACCTTGGCGGCCACTGCCTGCAGCGTCGACAGGTTCTCCATTTCCTCGACGCCGATGATGTCGGGAATTCGCAGGATGTTGCGGATCGCGAGCGACGCCTTGTTCAGCCGGTTCTGAAATGCTGTGGCCGTCAGCGCCACATCGTCGACCCCGGGGTCGTTGGTCGCGTCGAAGAAGCGCTCCATGTTGAACGACGCGACAGTGAACTCGCGCACGCCGGGTATCGGAACGGGAATCGCGGAGATGTTGCCCTCGACCGCCGGCGGCGTCGCGGGATCCGGCAGCACGGTGTAGCTGCGGAAGCCGTAATCGAGCGGGCCGACAAGCTCGGTGATGAGGGCGCCGGCCGTGACGTCGATCCTGGCCGCGCCGGGCTGCCCGTCACTATCCACACGGATGCGTTCCGGATTCGCGTCGTACCGTGGCACGTTCCCGGGCGCGCCGATCGGGAGCGGATCGGGGATCTGAATGCCCGGCTCCCGCATCGGCCGCGGCGTGCCCGTGATGACGCCATAGAACACTCCGTTGCTCGTGGACGTGGCGTTCGCCTCGCTCTTCGTGCCCTCGCTGGGCGCCACCACCGTCAGCGACGGGATGCGGACCCGCATGCCCTCGAACTTCTCGAGATTGTCGAGGCCACTCGAAGGGCTCGCATCAGTCGCGGTCAATACGGCCGGCGCTGGCAGTCCATAGCCAGGCGTGAACAGCGTCACAGTCGGGCTGAAGCCGATCTCGGTGACCGACGGGCTGTTCGGATCCGAGCTCGGGATGAATTCCTGGACGGTCCCCGCGACGCCCACGTAGTTCCCAACCGCGGCGGCGGCCGGTGGCGCGCTGGAGGTGAACACGAACACGCCTTCGGACGTGTTCGGATCGTTGTCCATCTCGGAATCCGGAGCCTGCAGGAAAAAGCCGTTACTCTTCCGCCCCGTGACGACGCCAGTTGTGGTGACGAGCTCTCCCGCGTACAGCGACGTCCCCGTCGTGCCCTGAATGTCGTGAATGGCCAGGGGCAAGGCGGGGGCGACGACGCAGCTGCCAGCGACGCCGCTGTTACGAGGAAAGGGCGCGCCGGTGAAAAAATCCGCGCCGTTGTTGTCGGTGTCCGTGCAGCCACCCGTGCCCCCTCGGCGCCGGACCGCGGTCGTGCTGCTCGGCGCGGATGCCGGTCCGACGCCTTCGAAGCAGTTGGCCGTGCTGCCGAAGCCCACGAGATCGACGACGGCTCCGGTCGGACAGCTGCCGCTGAGCGCGGTGTTGTTGGCCACGAGCGCGACCTTGCCTGCGGTCGCCGCCATGGCAATGGTGCCGCTGGCGTCCGGCACCGGCAGCACCGCGGTGCCTCCGGCGCCCTGCGCCTCCTGCACGAGATAGTACTGACCCGGATTGAGCGCGCCGGACAACATCGTCACCGTCCATGTGCCGCTTCCGGCGGCCGACTGGTACTGCACGGACCATCCGGTGATGCTGACGGCGTTCGTACCGCGGTTGAACAGCTCGATGAAGTCGTTCTTGAACGTCGCGCCGGTGTTGCCGCCTCCGCCGTACACCTGGCTGATCACGACGTTCTGCGGCCCAACGGCCTGGAGGCTGACGGTGAAGCTGCCGCTGGTCGAGCGCGAGAGGTTGTCCGAGACACTGAACGGCACGATGTAGTCACCAACCGCCGACGCGATCGACGTCGTGAACAGGTACGAGAAGACGTTGTCGCCGGCAGCCACGTCGCCGTTGGAGCCGTCGTCGAAGAATGGCTGGCTTGCCAGTCCGCCGAGCGACGACAGATCGGCGGTGACCGTGAGGCCCGCGCTCGTCGGGTTCGTGCCGGGCGTGACGGCGATCTTCAGCAGAATCGGTTCGCCGGGGTTGACCGCGACCGGGCTGGTCGATCCGGCGCCGGTCGGCGGAGTGGAATTGCTGAACGCCGTGTTCCGCGGATTGGGCGCGCCGACGGTGAAGTCCGCAAGGTTGCTGTCGGTGTCGCTGGCGCCGTTCGCGTTGCGAAGCGCGGCGGTGGTGTTGGTCAGCGCGGGCGTCGGCGACGCCTCCGAACAGTTCGCGGCGCCATACCCGACGAGATCGATGATGGACGCGACGGCCGGACACGCACCCGAAAGCGCGATCGTGTTGTTGACGAGCGCGACTTTTCCGGCGCCCGCCGCCATCGCAATGCTGCCGGTCGCGTCGGGAGTCGGCAGGTTCGCGGTCCCCCCGGTGCCGGCGGCCTCCTGAACCAGATAGTACTGGCCGGGCTGCAGCGTCACGCTGGTGAGTAGCGTCACCTGCCAGGCACCCGTTCCGGCGGCCGAACTGTACTGAACGGACCAGCCGCTCACACTCGCGGGCACGCCGCCGCGGTTGTACAGCTCGATGAAATCATTCTTCAACGTCGCGCCGCTGTTCCCGCCGCCGCCGTAGAGTTGACTGATCACGATGGATGACGACACGGCGGTGACGGGCCTTGCGCTCGAGGCCACAAGGCCAAGCGCGAGCGCGCCGCCAGCGGCGGCGGTCACACCACGGAACAGACGCGTGACGGACACGGTTCGCATTTGACTCCTGCGGAGGATCGATTATCGCTTCGGGTGAACACAGAATTGTAGCGAAGCGCCGCCGCCACTTCAAATTCCGGCGCCGGAACATTCGGACCGAGGCGGGGTCCAACGTTGTGAGTAGGTGAGCAACGCTCACGTCAGGAGGAGTGATGCGGCGTGTTTTCACGCTCTTCTCCGTCGTCGTTCATGCGATTGTCATCACGGCGCTGCTGATCGCGCAAGTGCTCGCGGTCGGTGCGCTTCCCACACCCAGGCGTCCACTCACGTTCGACGGCGCACAAATCATCCGGGTCACCGACATTCCGCTCCAGCCTTCGCATGCGCGCTCGGCGCGTGGCGGCGGACCGCGCCCCGGGATCGCACGAGACGTCGCGCCAATCGACTCACCGCCCGACATCGGACCCGACACCGGACGCGAGGTCGGCGGCCCGGACGGGAATCTGCTCGATGCGGTCGGCGTGGAGCGCGGTCTCGGAGCGGGCGCCGGCATCGGCGTGGTCGAGCGCGTCGTGCCTCCGCCGCCGCCGGCCGCGCCGCAGGCGCCGGTTCGGCTGCACGACGGCATGCGGGCGCCGCGAAAGATCATCCACGTCAATCCGATCTATCCGCGCGTGGCGCAGGCGGCGCGGATCGAAGGGGTCGTGATCCTGGACGCGGTGATTGACGCCAGTGGCCGCGTCACATCGGTGCGCGTCCTGCGATCGAGGCCGCTGCTCGATCAGGCGGCCATCGACGCGGTGCAACAATGGACGTTCACGCCGACGCTGCTCAATGGCGTCCCCGTGCCGATCATGATGACCGTCACGGTGCAGTTCACGCTTCAGGGGCGTTGAGGATGCGGGTGAGCGTCGCACGATCGATGTTGCCGCCGCTCATCACGCAGACGACCTTCTTGCCGGCCAGCCGATCGCGCAGCTTCATCGCGGCCATCAGCGGCGCGGCGCCCGCGCCCTCGACCAGATTGTGCGTCGCGCGCAGCGCGAGCCGCACCCCCTCGGCGAGCTCGTCTTCGATGAGCGTGACGATGGCGTCGAGCTGCTGGGTCAGGATCTCGAACGTCAGATCGAACGTCACGCGCGTCGCCATTCCTTCGGCGAAGGTGTCGGCCTTGTCACCGACCACGCGCACGGCGCCGCCGCCCGACCCGCGCGCCTGGCGAGTGGCGTTCCAGGAGCGCGTGAAGGCGTCTGCCCGTGCGGCCTGCACGCCGATGATTTGCGCGCGGCTGCCGAGCCCGGTCCGCACGATCGCGCAGCCGCACGCGCCGCTGCCGCCGCCGATCGGCACCAGGATCGCGTCGGTGTCGGGCTGCGCTTCGAAGATCTCGAGCGCGTAGGTGCCGACGCCCGCAATGAGCAGCGGCTCGTTGGCGGAATGCACGTAGCGCAGCCCTCGGTCGTGCTGCAGCTGTTCGACCCGCTCCCGCGCCTCGTCGAAATCGCGGCCGAACTCGACGAGCTCGGCCCCGAAGGCGCGCATCGCCGCGTTCTTCTCGGGGTTGTTGCCGACCGGCGTGACGATCGTGCACGGCACGCCGTCGCGCTGGCACGCCAGCGCGATCGACTGCCCGTGATTCCCCGTCGTCGCCGTGATGACGCCGCGGCGCTCCGACGCCGACAGGCTGCCGATCAGGTTCATGCCGCCACGAACCTTGAACGCGCCGGTCGGGTTGTGATTCTCGTGCTTGACGCGGATGTCGAGGCCGGTTTCCGCCGCGAGCAGCGGATGGCGCATGAGCGGCGTCGGTTGGACAACGCGATAGACGCGCTCGCGGGCGGCGTACACGTCGGCGAGTGTCGGAGCCTGCATGATCTATCCTAAGACGACGGGTACGATCCGATCGGGCCGATCCGTGATCAACGCGTCGACACCCCAGCCGAGCAGGCGCCGCGCGTCGTCTTCCGCATCCACCGTCCACGCCTGGACGCCGAGCGAGGCGCGATGCGCGTCCGCGATGAAGCGCGGCGACAGCACGCGCATGCGCCCCGCTATCTCCGGCACCTGATAGCCGGCGTACTCGACACGCGACACCGGCCAGCGGCACCGCGACCGATACACCGCCCACCGGACCTCTTCGCGCGCGGCGCTCGTCGCGATGCGCGGCTCGAGCGCGCGCGCCGCTCGAAGCACGCGCAGCCCGAAAGCGCCGAGGCAGACACGCTCGACCGCGTCGGCGCGGCGGATGGCGTCGACGGCGGCGGCGGCGAGTTCCTGGTGGTTGACCTTCATCTCGATGATGACGCGAGCCTCGCGATACCGCGCCAGCACGTCCGAAAGCGTCGCAACGCCCGCGCGCTGCAACTCATCGGTGGCGCACTGCGCAATCGGCCCGCGCAGCGTCGTCGTGCGATCGAGAGTCCGATCGTGATGCACAACCACCTGCCCGTCGCGCGAGAGGTGCACATCGAGTTCGATGCCGTCAGCCCCGAGCGCCAGGCCGTTGTCGAAGGCGGCGATCGTGTTTTCGCGCGCCAGCGCGCCGCCGCCACGATGCGCAAACACCAGCGGCCGCGACGAAGTAAAGAAGGGATGCATCAAGTCGCTGGTCGCTAGTCGGTAGTCGGTAGTCTAGTTCGGATAGAATCGAACGATGGCGGCCATTGAGACCCTCGGCGAATTGCGGCGGTCGGGCTATCGCTCGCGGCCGGTGAAGCAGGAAGTCCGCGACAACCTGGTGTGCAAGCTGAGGTCCGGCGAACCGCTGTTCCCGGGCATCATCGGCTTCGACGAGACTGTCATCCCCCAGCTCGTCAATGCCGTCCTGTCACGCCACAACTTCATTCTGCTCGGCCTGCGCGGGCAGGCCAAGAGCCGCATCCTGCGCGGCCTCGTCGATCTGCTCGACGAACAGATTCCCGTCGTTCCCGGCTGCGAGATTCACGACGACCCGCTGGCGCCGCTGTGCGCCTCGTGCCGCGCGCGCGTCGCCAGGGAAGGCGACCGCCTGCCGATTGGCTGGCTGCGCCGGGACGAGCGTTACGTCGAGAAGCTCGCCACCCCCGACGTGACGATCGCCGACATGGTCGGCGACATCGATCCGATCAAGGCGGCGCAGGCCGGGCTCAACCTGTCCGACGAGCTGACGATGCATTACGGGCTGCTGCCGCGCGCCAACCGCGGCATCTTCGCCATCAACGAGCTGCCCGACCTTGCCGGCAAGATCCAGGTGGGGCTGTTCAACATCCTGCAGGAGGGCGACGTCCAGATAAAGGGGTACCCGATCCGCCTGAGGCTGGACGTCATGCTCGTGTTCACGGCGAACCCGGAAGACTACACGGCCCGCGGGAAGATCATCACGCCGCTCAAGGACCGCATCGGCTCGGAGATTCGCACGCACTATCCGGTGACGCGCACCAACGCGATGGCGATCACGAAGCAGGAGGCCTGGACCGAGCGGACCGGCGCGATGAAAGTCGACATCCCGGCGTACGTCCGCGAGGTGGTGGAGGAGGTCGCGTTCCAGGCGCGCACCGATCGCAAGATCGACAAGCGCTCCGGGGTCAGCCAGCGGCTGCCGATCACCACGCTCGAGCTCGTCGTCTCCAACGCGGAGCGGCGCGCGCTCGCCAGCGGCGAAACGCTCGTCGTGCCGCGCGTCACCGACGTATATGCCGCGCTGCCATCCATTACCGGCAAGTTCGAGCTCGAGTACGAAGGCGAGCTGCGCGGCGCCGAGCAAATCGCGCGCGACTTGATCCGATCTGCGGTCGGTTCGGTCTTCACGGGCCTGTTCGACGGGGTCGATACGCGGACGGTCGTCGAATGGTTCGACCTCGGCGGGTCGCTGCCCCTCAGCGACGGCTCGTCGGCCGACGAGGTGATCGCGCAAACGCGGGGGGTCCAGGGCCTTCGCGAGCTGGCCGAGCGCGCCGGCGGCGGGCCCGGGGCGGCGGGGCCCGCGGTGGCCTCGGCCATCGATTTCGTCCTCGAAGGGCTGTACGCGCAGAAGAAGATCAGCCGCAACGAGGACCGCGGCTACTCGGCGGCCGAAGCGGCGCCGCGTCGCGGCGCGCGGCGCGAGGAGGTGACGCTCGACGAAGACATCCGCGTCCCGAGCGGGAAGAAGAAGTATTACAACTAGTTCATGAAATACCGCTACACAAAATTCACCGGCGACGAGCTCGATGATCTGGATCTGGAGGATCTGGTATCGAAGCTTTCCGACCTGCTCCTCTCCAGCGGGTTCGGCAACCCGCACGGCATGGACGATGAAGAGCGGACGATGCAGGCGCTGCACGACGCGATCCTGGACGCGTTGTTCAACGGCGGCGTCCTGCCCGAAGAGACGATCGAGCGGCTGCTCGGCGACCCGGCCGACGGCGATCAGGGCGAGGCGCGCTCCAAGCTCGAAGAGCTGATTCAGCAGATCATCGAACGGATGACGGAGCAAGGCTACATCACGACGCCGCCCGACCTGCATGCCGAGCGCGAGCGGCGGCAGGGGCACGGCGGGCACGGCCCGGACCAGCCGCCGGTCACCTTCGAGGTGACCGACAAGACGCTCGATTTCCTCGGGTACCGCGCGCTCCGCGATCTTCTCGGCTCGCTCGGCAAGAGCAGCTATGGCCGCCACGACACGCGCGAGCAGGCCACGGGCGTCGAAACCACCGGCGCGCCGAAGCCGTACGAATTCGGCGACACGCTGAACCTCGATGCGGCGGCGACGCTCCTCAACGCCGCGCAGCGGCAGCACGAGCGCGGCGAGCAGACGTCCCGACTGACCGTGACGCACGAAGATCTCATGGTCGTGCAGGGCGAGTATCAGAGCTCCTGCGCGACGGTGCTCATGCTCGATTGCAGCCACAGCATGATTCTGTACGGCGAGGATCGGTTTACGCCGGCCAAGCGCGTCGCGCTGGCGCTGGCGCAGCTCATCAAGACGCAGTATCCAGGCGATGCGCTGAAGGTCGTCCTGTTCCACGACTCGGCGGAGGAGATTCCGCTCGCCGAGCTCGGCCGCGTGCGTGTCGGGCCGTACTACACGAACACGCGCGAGGGGCTGCGGCTGGCGCGGCGCATCCTCGATCGGCAGCGCAAGGACATGCGCCAGATCATCATGATCACCGACGGCAAGCCGTCGGCGCTGACACAGCCCGACGGCCGCATCTACAAGAATGCGTTTGGCCTCGACCCGTTCATCGTCGCCGAGACCTGCGCCGAAGTCGCGGCGTGCCGCAAGAGCGGGATCATGATCAACACGTTCATGCTCGCGCGCGACTACGATCTGGTGAGCTTCGTCCGCCGCGTCGCCGACATCTGCAAAGGCAAGGCGTATTTCACGACGCCGTACACGCTCGGGCAGTACGTGCTCATGGACTACATGGATAAGAAGACGAAGACGATTCACTAGTGCGAGGTGCGCGGTGCGGGGTGCG
>Ga0137409_10000932_pt1 | contig 31960 bp, 31 predicted proteins | sample CZODoug1_16funga_FD_122059 | JGI IMG/M metagenome (GOLD analysis project Ga0137409, IMG submission 122059) | Vadose zone soil fungal communities from Angelo Coast Range Reserve, California, USA - CZODoug1_16fungal (Hybrid Assembly) | ecosystem: Environmental > Terrestrial > Soil > Vadose zone... | reverse complement strand
GCGTCCGCTGTCTCACGGTTTCCGGACGTCGAGCGGATTGATTGCGTGGAAATCGAGCCAGCCGTCTTGCGCGCCCAGCCTTTCTTGACTCGCCTCAACCGCGGCGTATTGTCCGATCCGCGGTTCCACTTGATTTTCGATGATGCGCGAAATTTCTTGCAGACGGCGACCGAACCTTACGATCTGATTATTTCCGAGCCGTCGAACCCCTGGATTGCTGGCATTTCGGCCTTGTATACGACGGAGTTTTATGAGGTGCTGAGACAGAAGTTGGCGCCCGGCGGAGCGTTTGTGCAGTGGATACAAGCCTATGGGTTGGCGCCGGAAGATTTTCGGATGATCGTGGCGTCGGCAGCTTCACACTTTGCAGACCTTTCCCTTTGGCGCAGCGGCGGTCGAGATTATTTGCTTCTCGCGCGTACGGATAAGGCGGCATTCGGCTTTGAACGCGCTCGCAAGCTTTGGGGTGAGCCGGAGTTGTATCAAGACTTTCAGACGTTGCATCTGACGGCTCCCGAATCCTGGCCCGTCTATTTTCGGTTGAACGACGCTCAGCTGCGGGCCCTGTCGGTTGGTGCGCAACTCAACACAGACGATCGAACGCGCCTCGAATACAACGCACCGAAGCGGCTACTGGCCGAGTCTCTCGCGGACGAACTCGCCCGGTGCGTCGCGTCATTCCGAGCCGGTGTTACGCCCAATAACGTAGAGCCTGTTGATTTGCCCTCCGTTCGGCTGGCCGCAGCGGAGTCCGCACTGGACCAGGATGATCCGAGCGCGGCGCAGTGGATCGCGCAAGTCGGAGAGGTCGCTCCGCCAGGACGCATCGCCTATTTGAAAGGTCGGCTCGCGCTGCAGCAGAACCATCCACAAGAAGCGATCGAACTGTTGAAGGCCGCGGTTCAGAAAGATACTAACCAATTAGAGATAGTGTACTGGTTAGCTAAAGCCCAGGCGCAAGCGGGGATGCTGGATGCCGCGTCCGGCAGTTTGGAACGAATTCTTGCGCTTGCTCCGCATGACAAGAATGCTTTGCGCGCTTCGGTTCGCTTGGCTCAGCAGCGTGGAGAATGGGATCGCGCTATAGCTTTCCAGATTCGGCTTCGCGATGCGGAACAAGGAGTGAACGCTGGTTCGTACTGTGCGCTCGGGGATTTTTATCTTCGCAAAGGAGACCGTGCGGCCGCGGAACAACCGCTCCGCGATGGTCTGCAGCGGGATGCCTACGCTTATTTGTGCCACCGGGACTTGGGAGAGCTGTTGCGTGCAAATGGAAGACTGGCCGAAGCGGAAGCCGAGCTGGATTTTGTCATAGCGCACTTTCCCGAGGCGGATCCGAAAACGTACGCGTCACAGGCGTTGCTATACCAAGCCCAAGGCAAACGGAGCCAAGAGGAAAGGGTGCTCGCTAAAGGGCGGAGAATATTTCCGGATGACGGGCTACTTCGAAAAATGAGCGAAAGCGTGAATCGCGCGGCGACGCCTTAGCCTAGGCTTGGCTCATTGCGCGAATCGGAATGGTGACGCTTGTCGAGGTGTCTGAAGAGCCGAGCATGTGGCAGCGGCCATCGAAAATGCCCCCAGGATCAATGACCAAGCATGGCGAGTGAACTTCGCCGGTGACGACACCTTTTGGCTGAATCTCAACGCGTCCCTTGGCGAAAATCACGCCGTCGTAGCGGCCGGCAATCACGACGCGATTGCCCTCAATCTGACCTTCGACTTTGGCGTTTTCGCCGAGAATCAAAGTCTGCTCGGAGATAACATTTCCCTTCACGTTCCCATCAATACGGAACGTGCCAGTCACCGTCAGCGTCCCTTCCATCGTGACGCCTTGATCGATGAATCCTGTCCACTCTTCGCTGCCAGCGCTGCTTCCCGAGCCGGGCCACTTCCAAGCCATGAATCCCTCACAGTGCGACCTTCCCACTCTGAGCCGCACGGGAAAACAAGTCAACGATTCCGACGATGCGAAGTGTCGAATCCGATGACTGAACTTATGGGCAGTTGTTCGATTGTACTTAGCTGCTACTTCATCAAACGGTCATAGAGGCCCATGAGCTGGGCTTCGTCGTAATATTCGAGGATCAACTGCCCTGGCCGCACTTTTGTTTTTTGGTGAAGGAGGATCTTCGTGCCGAGATGGCGCTGCAGATCTTCCAGCGCGGCCTTAATGTTTGCGTCCACGCTCACTTCGGCCATTGGGCGTTGCCCACGCGCGCGGCGTGAAGCCAGGCGTTCGATTTGGCGGACGGTCAAGCCGCCGCGTGCTGCGCGTTGCGCGTAGCGCATGCGAAGCTGGGTATCGGCGACCGCAAGCAAGGCGCGGCCGTGGCCCGCGCTAAGTTGTCCTTCTTCGATCCATTCTTGAATCTTTGATTCGAGCTTTAACAAGCGGACTGCGTTCGCCACGGTCGTGCGGTCTTTTCCCGTGCGTTCTGCGACGAGATCTTGCGTCAGATCGAACTCTTCCATCAGGCGCTGAAATGCACGAGCGGCTTCGATCGGGTTCAGATCTTCGCGCTGGATGTTCTCGACGAGCGTCATTTCGAGCGCCAGCTCGTCGGGAACTTGGCGCACGATTGCGGAGACTTTGCTCAGCCCCGCGCGTTGAGCTGCGCGCCACCGACGCTCGCCGGCGATTAGTTGAAAACGATTGCCGATTGGGCGGAGAACCAAGGGTTGAATAATTCCGCTCGATTTGATGGAACGGGCGAGCTCATCGAGAGCCTCCTCGCGGAAACGCGTGCGCGGTTGATAAGGGCTCGGCTCGATCAAATCGATATCGATTTGTTGAGGGCCGGATGGAACTGGCTCGCGCGCAGGAGCTGTTGCGGTACCGTGAGCCGTGCTAGAGATTGCTGGTTGCTGTGCAGGAGCTTGGGGAGCTTCAGGCTCCCGAATGAGCGCTCCGAGCCCCCGCCCCAACGCGTTTCTCGGCATTGCTAATGACCTCCTGGGCGAGTTGGGTATAGCCCTCTGCGCCCTTACTGTGTATATCATAGAAAATAATAGGCTTACCGAAGCTAGGTGCTTCGGCCAAGCGGACGTTCCGCGGAATTACCGCCTGGAAAACTTGCGCGCCAAAAAAACTACGCAGGTCGGTTGCGACTTGGCGAGATAGCGTTGTGCGTTCGTCGTACATCGTCAGCAAAATGCCTTCAATCTCCAACGCTGGATTGAGAGTCCGGCGGATTCTCATTAGCGTGTCCAGAAGCTCGGAAACGCCCTCGAGCGCCAGATATTCGCATTGGATCGGAACCAAGACTGCGTTGGCCGCTACCAGTCCATTTAGAGTTAGCAGGTCGAGTGCGGGCGGACAATCCAAGATTATGAACTTGTAGCGGTCTTGAATGTCTCGCAAATAGCCCTGGAGCAAGTATTCGCGATTTTCAGAACTAACAAGTTCGATGGCCGCGCCAGCGAGGTTCTTGTCTGCGGGGACGACATCTAAGCCAGTGACTTGAGACTTTTGGACAATTCTGTCGAAGGGCTCGTTCAAAATGAGAGCATGGTAGAGAGTCCGGCGGGAGGGATCTTTAGCGAAGCCGATGGCGGCTGTGGCGTTGGCTTGGGAATCACAGTCGACGAGAAGTGTAGGATGATCCGCTGTGGCGAGGCACGCAGCAAGGTTGACGGCAGTAGTTGTTTTTCCAACGCCGCCTTTTTGGTTAGCCACTGCGATGATGCGAGCCAAAGATTCCCCCGAACGGCGAAAACTTATCAAAGGTGGAACCAGGAAGCAAGATGTTTCACGTGGAACATATTGAGGTGGATTGTGAGGCGTATACCAAATGTTTCACGTGGAACATTGGACGGGAGAGTCTGATGACTGGGGGGATGTTTCACGTGGAATGTTTCGGTCGATTGGTTTGCGGACACAGTTCCGACGAGGCGGATAAGTTCGCCGGGCCTTAGAAAGACGTTCCACGTGGAACGTTCGGCCTCTGACGATTTCAACTTTATGGAGTTTGCGCCGTTCGGATTCACAGGCATTGTTCCACGTGGAACACTTCGGTCGAAATCGGGCTCCGCTACGAAGAATTACGCGGATGGATTCTTGCGGTCACCCACTAGTATAAATCGGCGTAATGATCGAGGAATTGGTTTCGGCTCCTGCCAATTCCAACCGTCAAGGCCGGAGACGCGCGCTGCATCCTCGGCCCCAATCCAAAGTGCCACTTTTTGGACCGAAATCTCAGGCGAAGCCGCCCAATGAAGAAATGGCCCGAATTCTCCGACTGCTCGAGAGCAAACGACGTCGAGAGGGGCAACCTCTTCGGAAAGGCCTTCATAACGGCTCACAATGACGCGAACACCCTTAAGTCCAAGTTCACGAACGACTTCCGTCAAAAAAGTGGCCTTTTTAAGGTTGGATTCGATGAGATAAAGGTCCAATTCTGGCCGAAAAATCTTCATGGGGAGGCCTGGAAAGCCGGCTCCGGAACCTACGTCGGCCAGCCGACACTTTTCCGCGGGTATCACGACGGCACCGAACATGGACTCACAAAAATGACGATATAGTATCTCTAACGGATCGTGAATCGAGGTGAGATTTGTTTTCGCGTTCCAACGCAATAAAATGGCTGTATATTGCTGAATTTGCTCGATTTGTTTGGAATCGAGAGTGATCCGAAATTCCGACATTGCGCGCACGATCGCTTTGGCGGAGGGGGTCGGTGGTTTTTCTGTTTGCATAATAGTAAACTAAATGGCCTGGTCCGTACCAGCTTTGAGTAAAGGTTAACTCATTTATTTGCAATGAGATAGCGTCGGCCAGCCAACCCGGCCACGATATCCACGGTGGCATGCCAAAGGACCACAGGTACAAGGCTATCGTACAGGATTCGCGTCAATCCGAATACGGTTCCGAGTAGCAATGTTCCGATCACTCCTCCGGGGCCCTGGTACGCGTGAGCGAGAGCAAACAGAACCGACGAAACGAGCAACACCGCCCACACCGGTGTATGGACATGAAAAAGGGCCCCGCAGACGTAGCCGCGATAAATAAACTCTTCGCACATTCCTGCTGTCATCGAGAGCAAGACGAAGAGGGCCAGTTCGCGGTTGGTATGCGGAAAAATCTTCGCGCCCAATGATCGAATTCGCTCCACCGCCGGATTTCTGGATTTCCCGACCCTCCGTAGATTGAACCAATGAGCCGTGCCGAAGAGGGCTGCGCCAATGAATCCGATCACTAGCAACCCGACCAACGGCGTAAACTTCAAACCCAGTTCAGCGGAACTTAGACCGCGCGCGAAAGCCCTCCAGGCGATAACAATGGTGATCACCCATTGAGTCGCAATGGACGTCAGATACAGGAAGATACGATCGCGACTCGTGACGGATGGAAATGCGACGAGGCGCTCCATGCGCGCCCAGCCACGCCACGGCACAGCGACCGTGAGCAAAAAAAAGATCAGCAAGAAATCCCATGGCATGGTGGGATAAGACCACGAGGCGGTGACCAGGCGCAAGTTGGCGCCCCAGGATGTTTCGAAACGAAAGCTTCGGACATCCATATAATAAGAAGTCGCGAGGTAATCAGTTGACCGAAACACTCAAGCTAACGGCAATGGCAAAGGCTGCCGGGTGCGCAGCAAAATTGAATCCCGCGACGCTCGAAGCCGTATTACGAAAGCTGCCGCGCCAGACGGATCCGAATGTACTCGTGGGGTTTGACACCAACGACGACGCCGGCGTTTACCGCATCAGTGACGAACTCGCTCTGGTACAGACCGTCGATTTTTTCACGCCGATTGTCGATGAACCGGAGCTTTTCGGCGCGATCGCTGCAGCCAATTCGCTGAGCGACATCTATGCGATGGGAGGGAAGCCGGTCTCGGCGCTTTCGCTGGTGGGCTTTCCAGAGAGATCAGATCCAGAAATTCTGGAACGAATTCTTCGCGGCGGTCTGGCCAAAATGCAGGAAGCAAATTGCAGCATTTTGGGCGGGCATTCGATTCGAACGGACGACATGCTTTTTGGATATGCCGTCACCGGCACGATTCATCCGGCAAAGATTTGGAGAAATGTCGGCGCGCGCCCGGGTGACGTGCTGCTGTTTACGAAACCACTCGGGACAGGGGTGATCACAACTGCGCTGAAGAAAGAGCGCGCGTCGGAGCAATCGCTTGCCGCAGCGGTCAAAGCGATGACGACCCTGAATGTGGCGGCAGCCGAAGCACTGCATGAAGTGGAAAAGAAATCCGGTCTGCAAAACGCGATTCATGCCGTGACCGACGTGACGGGTTTCAGTTTTCTGGGCCACGCGCGCGAAATGGCGCTCGGCAATCCCGCGGCCGGCATCGCTCCAGTTTCCTTTCAAATCGAGCACACCGCGTTTACGTATCTAACTGGGGCGCTCGACGCTGCCCGCGAAGGCCATTTGTCGGGCGGCCTGAAAAACAACCGCGCGTTCATCGGAGATTGCGTGGAATTCAGCCCGAACGTCGCGCCGGACTATCAGTCTCTTCTGTTCGATCCACAAACATCCGGCGGCTTGCTGATCGCGATAGATGCGCGGGCGGCGGAACTGGCTCATCAACTGCTGCAACAACATGGCGCATTGGCGTCGCCAGTCGGAATTGTGACGCAAAAGAAATCTCCGTTGATTCTCGTAAAATGAGTAGACGTTCGCCCGCCCGGAGACGCTGACTTCATGGACACGATCACGCATGGCATTGCCGGCGCATTGATAGGCAAAGCGTTGTTTCGCGGCGATGACCTGTTTTCGCGCCGGACAATGAATCGCGCGCGAATCGTAACGTGGGCGTTGATGTTTGGCGCGATCTTTCCTGATTCAGACACGCTTCGTGACATCCTCTCGAAGAATGACATGCTGATGATTACGTGGCATCGCAGCATCACGCATTCGGTGCTCTGCCTGCCGATCTTCGCGGTCGTTTTGGCGTTTGTGTCTCAGCAAGTTGCGCGGTGGCGCAAATGGGAAACACCTTCGCTGCCCGCGCTCACGGGAATTTACGCCGCAGGGATTTTGAGTCACATACTGCTAGATCTCGTCACGACCTTCGGCACGATGGTGTGGTCGCCGGTCGAATGGTCGCGACCGGCGTGGGACCTGCTCTTTATTGTGGATTTTTCATTCACCGGAATTTTGTTGATTCCACAACTGTTGGAGTGGGTGAATCGCGATGCGCCACACGCGAAGCGGCGTGCCCTGGTGATGTGGGTCATTTTCGTGCCGTCACCATTTTTGATCTCGGCGATTGCGCGAAAGGTCGGCGCGCCGATTTCTGATGGCGCAGTTCTGTCGGCCTGCTTGATCTTTTCGCTGCTTTTTCTGCTTCCGGCATATCGCGGATGGGGCGCACGAATCAAACCGGTGAACTGGACTCGGGCGGGGTTTGCCGCCGCGTGCCTATACATTGGTCTGACGGCTTATGCCCACCATGCGGCGCTCGAACGCGTGAAGAGCTTTGTCAGTTTTGAAAAACTCCGGCCGGAAGTGTTTGGCGCGCTGCCGTATCCGCCGTCGCTTTTGAACTGGGATGGCCTGGTGCGAACTTCGCGCGGCGTCTACGAATTTCAAATCGATCTCAGCAAGAAGAACTCCTTCGCGGCGCAGACGGAATCGCCCGTTATCGATGCGTCGGCTCCTGCGATCGAATACAAGTACCTGCCAGATGCGCCGGAGAATTTTTGGATCGCCCGAGCGAAACAATTGCCTGAGGTCCAAAAGGTTTTCTGGTTTGCGCGATTTCCGGTCACGCGCTTTCATATGGAGAGCGGACAGGCAGTGGTCGAGATTTCCGACGCGCGTTTTCCGAGAATGCGGCCGGACCGGCCGGGTGGATTCACCTATCGTGTTCGCTTTGACGCGGCAGGAAACGTGAGTACGAAAGGCTGGGCGAACCGCTAGGCGCTGGCCTTAGGGGGAACTGTCGCTGGGTAGATGACTACCTGCCGCCGTTCGCCCGGGCCGATGCTTTCAGTTCGAATTCCCGCAAGGCTTCTCAACGCGAGATGAACGATGCGGCGCTCGCGAGACGACATGGGGTTAAGTTCGAACGGTTGGCGCGTTGCCAACACGCGCTCCGCGGCGACTCGGGCCGTCATTCTCAATTCCTCAAAACGCAACGCCCGGTAGCCCGCGCAGTCAATCTGAATTTTTTCGTGCCATTGTGGCTCGAGCTGCAAAACGCAGTGCGCCAGGTGTTCGAGCGACTTCAGCACTTCGCCGCCGCGCTCCAGGAGCAATTCCTTGTCCGGACCATCCAAGTCGGCCAAAACTTCCGCTTCACCTTCAGCAGCAGCCGCATGCTCCGGCAAGATGGACACGTGCAGCGTGAGCCGGAAGCCACCAGTACGAATCGTGTCGGCGAGAAAATTCCGTAGCGCTTCGGCCGCGGCAGCGCGGTCGAGCTTGCCCTCGCGGATAGGCGGATTCTTCATGTGTCGCTCGGAGGCGTATCGTATGCCATGCGCGCAGGATTCGCTTACGCTTTTTTCGCTTTGGCTGGCTTGCCGACGGGTGCAATCGGATGCGTGCGGTTCAAATAATACTGTTGCACGATGCCGACAAGGCTGCTCGTGAGAATGTAAACGGCGAGTCCTGAAGAGATCGGGAAAATAATGAACATGCCGGCGAAAGAGAGCGGCATGAACTTCATCATTGCCTGCTGCTGTGGGTCGGTCGTGGTCATTGGGGTCATCTTGGTGGCGAGATACATGGACGCCGCCATGACGACCGGTAAAATGTAGTAAGGATCTTTCGCGGAAAGGTCCGTAATCCAACTGAACCAGGGAGCGTGGCGGAGTTCGATCGCGTTGCGGAGCGCAGTGTTCAAGCCAATCCAGATAGGCATTTGGACGAGCATCTGGAAGCAGCCGCCGACAGGATTAATGCCCTCACGCGCATAAACAGCCATTACTTCCTTGTTCATTTCTGCTTTGCGCGGATCGCGCATGGAATATTTCTTGTAACGCTCGTTGATGGCTTTGATTTCCGGCGCCACGCGCTGCATCTTCAGCGTGGTTTTGTAGCTGGAAATGCGCAGCGGGAAGAGCAGCATGTTGATGACGAGCGTCATGGCGACGATCGCCCATCCCCAATTTGGAATGTATTTCTGCAGCCACTTCATGCCGTGAAAGAGCGGGTCGGCAATAATCTCGAGCCAGCCGAAATTCACAAGCGAATGCAACGGCGGTGACATCTTTTTCAAGACGTCATAATCTTTGGGTCCGACGTAGATGCGCAAATCGGTCGGAGAATTTGTTGCAGTGGCGATTTGCGGAACAGGCTCGGCCTCATTTTTGCCGTCAATCTGGACCGGGTGCCAAACTTTCCAGTAGCGCGTTTCCAGCTTTCCCGAGGGCGCGTTGGAGTCGGGCAAAAAGACCGCCGCAAAGTAACGGTCTTCGATGCCGGTCCAATCTTTTCCACCCAACCACAGGCCGCGCGCCACTTTGTCCCAATCGTCAACTTTTTTGTAGGGGAGGGCGTTGAGCTTTCCGCCTTCGCTGTAGACGACGTTCACGGTTTCAATCGGCCGGGGATTCGTGACGGTAAGGTCACCGAAGCCGCCGAGCCATGCGAGTCCCGCTGTCAGGGCCTTGCCGTCGAGTCTGGCACTGACTTCTGCCTTCGACACGTAGTTGTTTTCAAAATGAAAGTGCTTGGTGATCTCGAGATGGCCGTCGCTCCAGGTAAAAGTCAGGTTGGCCGGTGCCGTCAAATTGCCGGACGCTGACGAAACGTAGAGCGCGGAATTGGCAGTGTTTTCCAGATTCTGGTCGTCCAGCGCGATGGAGAGCGGCCAGCCGCCTACTTCTTGAGCGGTCTTTGGGTGTACCAAGTCGAGCACGCAAGGCGGATTGGAGCCGTCGTCACATTTCTGCGGGGGCTTCGTATCATCCGTATACTTCTTCAGTTGCCAGCTCTTTACCACGCCGCCGCGATTCGAGAACTCCACGCGATATAAATCGCTTTCGACGACGATGGTGCGTTCGTTCTTGTCGCCGACCACAACGGCTGGCGGAGCTACAACGACGGTGCTCTTCGAGGAAGGAGTCGCGTTGGTTTGGGCTTCCGTTCCCGGCGCAGAAGGTGCCGCGGCGACGGGCTTATTTTGCTGGGGAGCCTGTACCGGCGGTTTCGGCGCGAAGAATTTGGCCCACAGCAGAATCACGATGATGGAGAGGGCCGACGCGATGAAGATGCGCAGCTCGGGCTTTAAATCTTTCTTCTGGGGAGCTTCGCTCACGAATGTACCTCGGTCTTTTCGTCAACTGGATTCGGATTCACTTCATGCCACGTTTCCGGAACGGGGTCATAGCCAAATTTTCTGGAGAGCGGATGGCAGCGCAGCAAACGCTTCGTTCCGAGCCACACGCCGCGCAGCACGCCAAATCGCTCGATCGCTTCATACGCGTACATCGAACAAGTAGGCTCAAACCGGCAGCTTCCCGCGAAGAGCACGGAGAAATACGCTTTATAGCAACGAAGAGCAAACAACGCTGCGCGAACTGCTGCGCGCTGCGTTCTCACGGGCTTTTCAGGAGCCGAAGGAAATCCGCTTCCAACGCCGCGAAGGGCGCTTTCGCTACAGAACTCTTCGGATGAATGACGATGTCCCATCCCGCGGGTAACTCCTCCCGGTGCAGCCGCGCGATTTCTCGCAAGCGGCGCCGGATTCGATTGCGCACAACCGCGCCCCCAAGAGCCTTCTTGATACTGAAGCCGAAGCGGCTCTGCGGCAGATTGTTCGCCTTTAGAAAAGCAGTGAAATGGGAACTCGAGCGGCGCTTCCCGGCTCGATACACGGCGTCAAACTGCGCCTTTTGCACCAGCCGCGCTTCGCGCGGATACTGCAACCCGGCCTTATTCGGGCGTAAGGCGATGGCGTCCCTTCTTGCGGCGAGCCGCCAAGACCTTGCGGCCACCTACCGTCTTCATGCGCGAGCGAAATCCGTGCGTCTTGGCGCGTCGGCGCTTGCGCGGCTGATATGTGCGCTTTGGCAAAGCAATCCCCCTCTTGAGTTACGCGTCGCGCCGGGCAAATCTTTCAGTGCAAAACCCAAACGCCAGCTTACTGGCCGCTTTTCGCGGCTGTTCGCGAAACTCCAAGTGTACTTGCCCCACGCTCGCACGGTCAAGAAAACTGACCAATTGACGGCAAATTTTCAACAGGAACAGTTTATGTCGCTGTGTGTTTCAGAAAACGCGCATTTTCCTAGAAACCTGGTTAAGGCACAGGTACGATACTGCCGATGAACGCAGAATCCAGGATTTCCATAGCAATTCCGCTGCACAATGAAGAGTCGGTCTTGCCCGAACTCTTGCGTCGTCTGGGAGTCATGTTGGATCAACTGCCCGGCGGCCCGCACGAGATAGTCTTTGCAGACGACGGTAGTACGGACGGGACGCTGGCGCTTCTCGAAAAGGCGGCGGAGGTCGACGGGCGAATCGTAATCGTTTCCCTTTCAAGAAATTACGGGCACCAAGCGGCCATCAGCGCGGCGATGGACCACACGACCGGAGATGCAGTTGTCACAATGGATGGCGATTTGCAGGACGTTCCCGAAGCGATTCCGGACTTTGTGGAACTGTTCCAGCAAGGATTTGACGTTGTTTATGCTCAGCGTGTCAGACGGAAGGAGCCGTGGCCGTTGCGCCTTTGCTATTTCATTTTTTACCGAGCGATGGCGCAGCTTTCCGATATCCGCTTGCCGCTGGATTCCGGCGACTTCAGCCTGATGTCCAGGCGCGCTGTCGACCAACTTCGGCGCATGCCCGAACATCATCGCTACTTGCGCGGCCTGCGCACGTGGATAGGCTTCAAACAAATCGGAATTCCTGTCGAACGCGCGGAACGACTTTTCGGCAAGAGCAAGTACAGCCTGCGCAGGCTCCTTCGATTAGCGTTCGATGGCATTTTTGCGTTTTCGATCGTGCCGATCCGTGCGGCGGCGCTGCTTGGCGCGCTGACAATTGTACTTTCGTTCCTTTACGCGGCTTTCGCACTGTACGCCAAACTTGCGCTTCACCAGTCTCCTCAAGGATTTACAGCGCTCATTTTGATGATGACGTTTTCTTCGGGCGTCTTGTTGTTATTTTTGGGCATCATCGGAGAATACGTCGGTCGCGTCTACGAGGAGATCAAGGCGCGGCCGCACTACATTGTCAGGCAGGTTTTGCGAAGTCCGGCCTCGCGGGAAGCGTCCCCTTCGAATGCGTCTCGGAGCTCCGGTGGAACTTGAATACGGCAGAGAGTATCGTCGCCTCTACGACCAGCACTGGTGGTGGAGGTCGAGGGAAGAGGCGATTGTCGATCTGCTGCGGACGCGCGAGTTCAGAAATCGCCCGAATATTCTAGATGTTGGCTGCGGCGATGCACTTTTCTTCGAGCGGCTCTCGGAGTTTGGAGAAGTCGAAGGGCTGGAGACCGACAGCCGGTTAATCAATCCCACGAATCCTCACCGCTCGAAGATTCACCGCCAGCCATTAGATGAGAACTTTCGGCCCGGGAAGAGTTATGGGTTGATTCTTATGCTCGACGTTCTGGAGCATCTTGACGAACCGAAAACTGCGCTGGCGCGCGTTCATGGGTTACTGGAGGGCGGCGGCACGTTTCTTCTGACTGTTCCTGCTTATCAATTTCTTTGGACGAACCACGATATCATTAACCACCATCGGCTTCGTTACCGGAAAAATACGCTGCTGCCGCTATTGGAAAGCGCTGGATTTTCGGTTCTGTACGCACGTTATTGGTATCACTGGACTGTGCTGGGGAAACTTGGCACGCGAATTGTGGAAGCGGTTACATCGGCTAAGCCTACTTTGCCGCGTGTGCCCTCGGAGTGGCTCAACCGCCTGCTATTTCGCGTTTCACGGTTTGAACAATGCGTTTTGTCTCCGCTAAGATTGCCGCTCGGGACCACGCTGGTCGCGCTTTGTACGAAGAGTTGAGCGTTGTGAGCGCATTTCAGCGGTAAATCACCTGATAGATCCGCTGCCCGGGGCGCTCGAAAACCAGCCGATATTGCGGCGAATGCGCAGGAATCTGGAATCCGGATTCGGCCGAGATAACATCCAACACGTGAGATGGATGAAGTCCTTCGATCTTAGGAAGAATGTCCCTGGGTGTCGCAGCATCGACATACAATTGTTCCCACCATTGGCCGAATGGTTTCACGTAATCCTTGTCCGAATAATACGCGGGGATCGACCGGTCCAAAAAAAGGACACGCGTTACCTCTGGGCTACCATTAATGTAATTAAAACTGTTCCAATACGGAATTTCAGTCTCTTGCCGGTAATGCGCATAACTTGGCGAACAAGCGGCGCGCAAATCGGGAATGCGCGACTTAACCATCAGGGTGAATCCATACGCAAGTGAGATCGCGACCGCCAACCCGCATAGAAACTTTCCTCTTTTTCCGAGAGCGCGTCTGGCAGCTTCCCACCCAAGAATTGCGAAAACGGCGATAATTCCGTAGAACGAAATCAGGTAACGCGACTCCTGCATTGTGGCAAACCATATAGAAACCAAAACGAGCCCGATCAACGCGAGCATACGAACGAATCGGTCCCGCCACGCAGCGGCTAGACCAATCCATCCGAATGCCAAGGGTGCAATGCCTATACCACCGGCGCCGTGAAAATTCGCGGTGTGATAAGTAAGGTTGTATGGCAAAAGCAAAAATGCAAGCGGACCGCGGCCCAATCCGTTTCCGCGCCATACGGCGTATTGATAAAAACTCGTCAACCCTTCAGTGGTGAAATATTTCACATGAAGATAGGCTGCTGCGGCCGGCGGCGGCGGATAAATCGGAGTTCCCAGCAGGAGCCAATTTCGCAAATAAATCGGACCAGCCGTCACGAAAGCTGCTGCGAGTGCGATCGCCGCGGTCGACATCGCAGTCCAGGGCCGCGTTTCTTTTCCTCGCCAACTACAACACAAAACAATCGAAGGAACCGTCACGAGAGCGGGGTATTTGGTTGCCATTGCAAGCCCGCAAAAGAATCCAAAGCCGACGAAGTGCTTCTTTTCCGTCGCGTTTAGTCCCAGGTGAATGGCGCCGAGCAAAAATGCCGCATAAACCGCATCAATAAATCCGGAGTGGCTCCCCTCGTATAAGGCGCCCATCGTCGCGAGCAGGGCAGCGACCCACCAGCAACTTCGTTCGTCCAATCCGGCGCGCAAACCAACCGCAGCGGCTATCGCAAGCAGAAGCCCCAGTGTCCACGATGCGGAAAGAATAGGCGCTTGTTCCCCTCCGGTCGCGCGCAAAGCAGCAAATACGACTTCTACGAGACTCGGATACGAAGCCGGGGCATTGTCTGGTATCGGCCGAATGATTCCATCACGAAGCCAGACTTTCGGGCCGACATAGTGATATGAGATTCCATCTGTATTCCAGTCTCCGATCGGCGGCGCGAGACCGGCGATCGCGGTTAGCAACAGAACGCAGCCGACGACAATTGCCGGGACTTTTGAGATAGTGACGAGGAGGCCCCGAAATTGCTTCCTTTCGAAGATTGCGGACACCGCTCCCACGAGAAGAACAAGCCACACGGTCCAACGGTGAAACGAAATCTGGCCGACCACGAACAGTGTCAATCCCAACAAGCCGAATCCGCCGATCGCTGTGCAAGCGATGCGGGCCAAACGGGAGAGTGAATGGGGAAACAGCGGGGCGAACCATGTTCCAAAGCCAAGTGCCGCCATAGCGACGAACAGATTGGCACCGATGGCCTTGATGATCGTCAGCCACATCGGTCAGCGCGCGCCGATCCGATTCAGCCAATGACTCACTAGGTTCGATCCCAGCACTCGGACCACGAAGAACGCCACGATCGTCGTGAAGACCCAGCTCTCGACGAGAACGAGAAAGAATTTCTTCGGGAGGCGACTATTGATTGAATGTTCCGGTTTGTCTTGTGTGAGCAAGTTTTGCACCCTCCTGCATAGCGCAACCGGCATCTGTGTGGAGTTTGGAGACCTATATCATACCCGCTCTGAGGCCGATTGCACTGTTGCCGAACCAACTGCCTCTGCGCAGAAAGGGAGACGAGGCGCGTGACCGCGTCTCTTAAAAGGGAGTAGGCCTTACTTCTTTGAGCAAAAGTGTTACGTCGCTATCTTTCCAATGGCTTGCGTGAGTTGAGGAACGTAAACTAGAGACATCGTGCTCGAGCAAAAAATCAATGAATTCTTTGGGGATTCCGAATCCGCCGGCTTCGGAACGGGCTGGTGGAGTGGGATCTTGTCTGTCTTTTTTGGATTTCTCGCGTTCGGCGGCGTTCTGTGCCTGCATTTTCCCCAGTTCCTAACCTCTGCCGAATTCCGGCCGTTTTACTCGTTGCACGCCATCCGTCTCTTAATCCAATTCCTCATCGTGGCGGCAGTTGCGTTTGGAGTGATCTCTTCTCTGCTGCGCAAGAAAAAGACCCTGGCGTTGGCGGGAATGCTGCTCGCCATCGCGGCAACAGCTTGGGGCGGCTCAAGCGTAAAAGTTAATGGGAGCCAACTCAATGGCATGACCATCGGCATGGACTGGTTTTTGCTCGATTTGCTGCTGATGGCGCTTATTTACGTGCCGCTGGAAAGAATCTGGCCACAGTACCCAGAACAAGGAACGTTCAGAAAAGGGTGGATACAGGATGTGGTTTATTTCATGTCCACGCATCTGCCGATCCAGATTTTGTCTTTTCTCGTTCTGCTGCCCGCCACCCAGGCCACCAAATATTTGGGCGTTCCAGTTCTTCAGCAACTTATCGCTCGACTGCCCTGGCTTTTGCAATTTTTCCTGGCCGTTGTGGTCGCGGACCTTGCCGAATACTTCATTCATCTGGCTTTGCACAAAGTTCCGTTTCTGTGGCGATTTCACGCCATTCACCATTCTTCGAAGGCGCTCGATTGGATCGCGGGCTCGCGCTCCCACTTTGTGGACGACACACTTGTGCGCGGATTTATCCTTGTTCCCATGATGATTGGATTTTCACAAACGATCATCCTGGCCTATTTGGTTTTCGTCACCCTCCACGCTACCTGGACTCATTGCAATTTCCGTCCCAACGCCAAATGGCTCGAAAAGCTTTTGGTCATGCCCAGATTCCATCATTGGCACCATACTTCTCAAAAAGAATCCATCGACAAGAATTTCGCAATCCATTTTCCGTGGATTGATAAGATTTTTGGGACTTACTACTTTCCTGAGGAATGGCCGGAAAATTACGGCCTGGCCGGCGAAGAAGTTTCGCCCAGCTTCCTTGGGCAAACCAGCGAACCTTTCATCGGAAAGAAAAAGCCGTCCTAAAAACCTAGCGCGTCCAAGGGAACGTCTTTGGGTAACTGTGCACCCGTGTTCGTCGCCTTCACCAGGCCCAGATGTTTCATCACTTTTACCGTAATAAATCCAAAGTCGTATTCGGATTTGTCGTGGCTTAGCCGCAAAAGACCCTCATAGTGGTGATGATTGTTTTGCAGGCACGCGCTGAAGGTCGCCGTTACCGGCAGCCACTCGCCGATGTTCATGGCGTTGTCCTCTTCATCGTCATACCGCCGGTATCCAAATGTTCGAGTGTGGGTCCAATAGTTTTGAATCATATTTACCCACACTGAAAAAATTCGTATTCCAACCCACATCATCCCCGCAAACTTCAGGCTTCCAACCAGCTTCCATAAGAGAAAGAAACTAAGCGCTTGTGCAAGAATTGCGAAAACCGGATTCGCGACCATACGGAAAGTCCAGGACTTCAAAATTCTGTCGCCGGCCAAATTCTCTTTGCACTGATACGGCATTAGGCAGAGATAAAGGGTTCGCCAAAAACCATCTTGCGAAAGTTTATTCGGATCCCCATCGTGGTCGGAATGTTTATGATGCAATCGATGCCGATTCACCCAGGCGATCGGATCTACATAGATCGCGAAGGTGCAATTCACAATCGTTACGGCTTTCATAAACCATTCTTTATAGTCCAGCGAACGGTGAGCGATTCCCAAATGAAGAACGTCGGCCAAATACAAGCCGCCAAAAAACCAGCAAAAGATAAAATAAATTCCGCCTATCAACATTCCAATCCAAGGTCCCAGATGAGTTGAGGCGGAGTACATGCAAGCCAGCACGTAAGCAAAAATAATCAAATAGCCTATGATGTTGTAAATTTTCACGTTGGCTCCCGGTGGGCTTATTCAAACAGAAATCGGAGCTCTGTTCAAACAACAAGTTAACGTGAGTAGAGTCTGTAGCCCGCAGCTCCGACGCCTTGCTGCATTCGATTCGCATTGTTCCGAAGCTTGCTCCTTTCAGGCTCTCCGGTACTCGTCGAAGGCGGCGAAGAAGCGATCCACGTCTTTTCGGAGCAAATAATAGGGAGTGGATAGGCGGATTTTGTGCGGCGCTGCTCCTCGGATGCGGATTTTTTTCTGTTTCCATAGAGCTTTCTCGAGATCGGGCATCTTCACCGGGTCAACATTGACGGTCGCAATGGCGCAGCGCAAGGCTGGGTCCGGAGAAGTCCACGATTGTGCCCCGCGTTTTATCATCTCGCTCAAAATGTAATCGGCCATCGCGCGGTGGCGTTTTTCGATTCGGTCCATGCCAATTTGATTCGCGAGTTCGACGGCCGCGCGCATTCCGGCGAGTGCCGGAACGTTTGAGCTGCCAATGCGCTGAAATCGTTCCGCGCGCAACTTCGTGTCGTCCCAGCCTTCCGTCGCGATGGTGCACCAGATGCGGTCCATCACTTCGTCTCGTACGTATAAAAAGCCGCTGCCCTTCGGCGCTTGCAGCCACTTGTGAGGGCTGGATGTATACATGTCGCAGCCAAGCTCGTGAACGTTTACCTTCATCATGCCGGTAACGTGTGCGCCGTCGACCGCGCTCAAAATTCCTTTCGAACGCGCCAACGCGCACAATTCCTTCGCGGGCAGCACAACGCCCGTAACCGTCGTGATGTGGCTGAAAAAGATAACGCGCGTCTTCGGCGTGATCGCGTCGTTAAAGAGATTCAGCACTGCCGCGGCGTTCGGAACTGGTTTCGGCAGCGTCACTTTCTTTAGCACGATTCCGTAGCGCTTTGCTCGCAAGTCCCAGGGATGTTCGCCGCCGGGATGCTCCTGGTCCGTGATCAACACTTCGTCGCCCGCTTTCAAGTCGATTCCGTTCGCAATGTAGCTGTTCGCTTCGGTCGCGTTGCGTAGGAGGGCCAATTCATCGCGCTTGCATCCGATAAACGCCGCCAGCGGATCGCGGAATTCGTTCCACGGGCCATATCCCCAGATTGGATAGTCTTCCGGATCGTCTTGCGCCATGCGCTCCGTGTCGGTGTATGCGTCAAACACGGCCTTCAGCACGGGCCGTGGTGAAGAACCGACTGTTCCGTTGTTTAGATACACTTCGTCGGGTGGGATCAGGAATTGCTTTCGTAGCTCCGTCCAATACGCCTCTTCGTCTTTGGCGTAGAGCGAAGAGTCCGGCAAATTCGCCGGCGCCTGATTCAAAAGCGTTTCGAAATTTGGCGAAATTCCAAGAGCACCTGCTACCCCCGCCACCGATGACAAAAATCCACGACGATCCACCATGGTTTGCCTCCCACTCGCGATGTGTGCGGATTCTACGCGCTCCCGCGTCTGGCAACAACGGCTCTCGCAAACAATCGCGCTTGCCACGCTGGGCCGACCGCACTATCGTACGAGGGTTTCAGATTCCTGCCTGGAGAACCCATGCTCTCTCGTTCCGCAATCGTTCTGGTCGCCGCGACGTTCGTTTTACTGCCGCAACTAAACGCGCAGACGACTCACGCCGCAACTCGCAAAGGCTCTTCACACGCGAAAGTGGCCAGCGAAAAGAAGCTGCTGACTCCGGTCGAAACAGCCATCGCTACTCTCACTGCGGCGCGGACTTTTGAGCAAGTCGCTATTTCGCCGGATGCAAAAAGCGTCGCCTGGGTGGAAGCACTCCCGGGCAAGGGTGGAACCGAAACGGGCAACTCCGCGATCTATGTCTCTCCCGCCAATGGAAAAACTCCTCCTCGCCGCATCTCGGCCAGTCCTAGCGTCCTCCGCACGGAGAACGGTATCGCTTGGTCACCCGACGGCAAACAGCTCGCGTTTCTGTCTGATGCCGCAAAGGCCGGTCAATCACAGCTCTACATTACTGATATTGCCGGCGGCGCTAAGAAGCTGACTAACGTGAAAGGTTTTCTCGATGTGCCGCGTTGGTCGCCCGACGGAAAGACCGTCGCGGTGCTCTTCATCGAAAACGCTCCGCGCGCATCCGGCCCGCTTGTCGCTGAAACCGCGGAATCCGGCGAAATCAAAGACAGTTTCTACGAGCAGAGGCTTGCGGTCGTTGATGTGGCGACCGGCAAACTTCGTCAAGTTACGCCCGTCGACATGTATGTCTACGAATGCGACTGGGCTCCGGACAGCCAGCATCTCGTCGCAACCGCCGCGCGTGGCAATGGCGACGACAACTGGTATATCGCAGAGTTATTCACGATTGACGCCGCGAGCGGGTCGATGAACTCCATTTACAAGCCCGGGCTGCAAATAGCGCGGCCGGTGTGGTCGCTGGACGGAAAATCGATCGCGTTTATCGAAGGGCTGATGAGCGATGAACCATCAGTGGGCGGCGATATTTTTGTGCTGCCAGCGTCGGGCGGGCAGCCGAAGAATCTGACGCCCGAAAAGAAATTCTCAGCGTCATGGCTCGCCTGGACGACAAAACAAACAATTATTTACGCGGCCCAGATCGGCGGTGATTCTGCAGTCGGCTCTATCGATCCGCGTACCGGAGAGATTCAGGATATTTATCAGGGCAGCGAATCGATCTCGGCGGGGCTGTGGAATTCAAACATTTCTCTCGCCGCCGATGGAGAGACGGCAGCTCTCACGATTAGTGCGTTCGACGCCCCGCCCGAAGTCTGGTCCGGAAAAATTGGCCACTGGGCACAACTCACCGCGCACAACAAAAACGTGAAACCAGCATGGGGGCAATTGAAAAGCCTTCAATGGAAAAGTGACAGCTACGACGTACAAGGCTGGCTGGTTTATCCCCTTCACTTCGATCCGGCCAAAAGATATCCACTCGTCGTCGATGTGCACGGTGGACCGGGCGCAGCAGTGCAGTCGGGTTGGCCCAGCATCGGTGGCTTTGCGATGGCGTTGCCCGCCGCGGGTTATTTCGTTTTGCTGCCGAATCCGCGCGGAAGCTTTGGCCAGGGCGAAGCGTTTACGCGCGCCAACGTCCGGGATTTTGGCTATGGTGATTTTCGCGACATTCTCGCCGGCGTGGACGCGGCCCTCCAAGCCGCTCCGATCGATCCAAACCGGCTCGGGCTAACCGGCTGGAGCTACGGCGGATACATGACCATGTGGGGCGTGACGCAGACGGACCGCTTTAAAGCGGCCGTCGCCGGAGCAGGCATTGCAAATTTGCTCAGCTATTATGGCGAAAACAAAATTGACCAATGGATGATTCCGTTCTTCGGCAAATCGGTCTACGAAGATCCGGAGGTTTACGCGAAAAGCTCGCCGATTACCTTCATAAGAAAAGTGAAAACTCCCACCCTCGTTCTGGTTGGCGATAGCGACGGCGAATGTCCGACGCCGCAGTCCTACGAATTCTGGCATGCCCTTAAAACGCTCGGCGTCGAAACGAAACTGGTGGTGTACGAACACGAAGGCCATCACTTTGCCAAACCCGAGCACAACCGCGACCGCGTCGTCCGCGTGGTCGAGTGGTTCGACTTGCACCTTCGCTAAATCGCCTGTGTTCTGGCTCGGAAACGCACTGTAACCGCTTGCCCGCTTCGCGCGTCTATCCCTCTAATAATCGGGTGTTGGCCGACTGTTCCATTCCAACGCTTCGCCGAGGGTACGGTCATCATCCCGTTTTTTGCTTTCCCTCGGCGAAGCTCTTCTTTACAAACTACAGCCTCGATTGACCGCGCTGCTGTGCGCCCCTAAAATGAATTGAACGGACACCGGGCGGAACTCCAATGTTTGAGAACCTCACAGAGAAGCTTCAGCGCACATTCAAAAACCTGCGCGGCCAGGGCAAGCTCACCGAAGAGCACCTGGACGCTGCGCTGGCAGAAATTCGCGAGGCCATGCTGGAAGGCGACGTCGCCCTCAGCGTCGTTGACGAACTGCTCGCCAACATTCGCGGCAAGGCGCTAGGCAGTGAAGTCATGCTGCAGCTTTCTCCGGACCAACAAGTCATTAAGATCGTTCGCGATGAACTCGCTGCGCTTCTCGGCAAGCACGCCAAACCGCTTTTTGCCTCGCGCCCACCATCGGTCTGGATGATCGTCGGCCTGCAGGGTTCCGGTAAAACCACGACAACCGGCAAACTTTCCAAATGGTTGACACAACATGGCCATCGCCCGCTTGTTGTTTCGACCGACGTCTATCGCCCCGCCGCTCGCGAGCAGCTCGCCCAAGTCGCCAAAGCTATCGGGACCGCCGTATGGCCCGGCGCAGGCACTGATAAGCCGCTTGAAATTGTTCGCGGCGCCATCAAAGAAGCGAAACTTTCCGCGTCCGACGTGATCCTGGTCGACACCGCCGGCCGCCTTCACATTGACGACGAGCTCATGAACGAGCTCTCGACTCTCAAGAAAGAGTTGCAGCCGAGCGAAATTCTGTTTATCGCGGATGCAATGATTGGTCAGGACGCCGTTCGTTCCGCCGGAGAATTTCACAAACGGCTCGGCTTGACCGGCGTGATTCTCACCAAGCTTGACGGCGACGCGCGTGGCGGCGCAGCACTTTCCATCAGTAAAGTAAGTGGAGCGCCCGTCAAGTTCGTTGGTCTCGGCGAAAAGTACGACGCGCTGGAAGGCTTTTATCCCGAGCGCATCGTTTCGCGCGTTCTCGGCATGGGCGACATCCTTTCGCTGATCGAACGAGCCGAACAAGCCGTCGACAAAAAAGCCGCGATTGAACTCGAACGTAAGCTGCGCAAGTCCGAATTTACACTGGAAGATTTTCGCGATCAGCTGCGGCAGATTCGTAAGATGGGCCCGCTCGACCAGATCATGGACATGCTCCCGAAGATGGGCCCGCTGCAGAACCTGCCAAAAGACGCAAAAGTCGACGAAGGAAAATTGAAGCAAGTTGAAGCGATCATCAACTCGATGACGAATCAGGAGCGCAACGACCACAACGTCATCGACGGCAAACGCCGCAAGCGCATCGCAAAAGGAAGCGGGACGTCCGTGCAGGACGTCAACCAGGTCCTCAAGCAATACATGCAAATGCGCACCATGATGAAACAGTACGGCACGATGGCTGCCCGCGCCAAAATGAAAGGCCTCGGCAAACTCGCCGGCCTGTCTTGATTTTTCAGATTGGCGCAGAGTTCAGCGCACCAATGCTTTGAAGATCGCGATGGGGCCGAGCACTCCCACCAAAATTCCGTAACCCAGGTCCGCCCAGACGACGCGCGCGTAATTCAAAACAACCAGCAGCCCAGCCAACGGCAGGCTGACGATTGCAAGCAAATTTCCCTTTTTGGCGAGTGCCGGCGCGCGCTGCCACAGATGCTTCAAGTCAGTGGTGGAAGGGAACGCGTGCATGCCGATGGAAATCCCCAACCAATAAAAGAAATACGCCAACGGGTCGGCAATCTTCAGTTCCCACACGGGCAAAAAGGCCGCCGTACAAAACAATACACACAACAATGTGTTGGAAATAAACGGCCCAATGCTTACAAAAAACTGTGCCGTAAAATCATCCGAGTTTTCATGGATGACGTAGCCCGCCGGATTCTTGAATTGAAAAAAGCAAACGCCATAGACCTGCAGGCCGAACACCCGGCAAAAGAAAAGATGCCCCGCTTCGTGCACAATCACGCCGGGAAACGTCAGCACTGTAATTACTATTCCAGGAATGAAGAACATGCGGCCCTCTACTTTTTCTCTTTCTCGTTGCTTCGGAATCTTTTGTTGTACTCCTGGGTGGTGATGATCTGCCGGCTGTCAATCCGGTAGCGAATTCGCGGTGCGTAGTCTTCCATCTGTTTCTTCTCTTCCGCGTCGGATTGCGCCATCTGCTGCGCCTTCAGCAAGAATTGTTCGGCCTCATCTTTAAACTTTACATCCCCCGAAACGGCATATTTGCAGGCCCATGCGCTCGCTATTGTGGCTGCATTTGTCGCGTTGGGTTTTTCGGCGAACACTTCCTGCGCGAGTGACAGAAACCGGTCGTAGTTCTTTAGTTCAAACGCGGCCCCTTCGTCGAAATAAGGCACTGCCGCCGCCATTTCTTTCGATTCGGGGTATTGAGTAGCAGCCTCGCGGAAAAGTTTCGCCGCCTCGACGTCTTTTCCCCCTTCTAGCGCGAGTTTGCCCGCTTCGTTGGCTTTTTTGGCTGCTCCAGTCGCACGGTCCCAAAGCGCCTTCATCTCCGGAAAATCTTGGTCTTGCCCACTTTCGAAATGTCCCTCTTCATGTCCTTGCAGAGCCATCGCTGCCGTTTGCATGTCGCCGGTTTTCAGCGCAGCCTTTGCCAACAGCAGCACTGCCTTGTCCGACCCCGGAGCGATCCGCACCGCTTCTTTCAAATGCGGAACTGCTTCCGCGTATTTTGCCTGCTTCACCAGCTTCTCACCGCGATACATTTCGCTACCTGCATGAAAATACGTTCGGCCATGCAGAAGCGATGCGGCGAGCAGCAAAACAAGTCCAGCCAGAGAAAGCTTCAGCCACAGCGGATAAGGCCACCGCTCCACGAGAGGTCCGCATTTCTCACAAAAAGGCAGCTTCTTTCGAAAGGGGAAATCCGACCCGGACGGATTCTCTTTTCCGCACAGTGCGCAGAGCGATCCGTCAATATTTCTCGTAAATACTGCGGCCTGCCCCACCTGTTTCGACTCCTGTGCAATCGTTGGCGCACAAGTTTCGCAGTAGGTTTGCCCGTCCAGACTTAGGGTGCTTCGCATCGAAAAACTCGCCTTGCACCTGGAGCAATTGACCTGTCGCATAATTCGGAATTATCAACCAGGGCGGCGGTGTCCGGGCCAACAATTGGAAGGGGATGTGGCTAATTCATCTCCCGTCCAGGTAGAGGTCTGCCGCGCGCATCGCGAGCGCACCTGGATCCAAGTCTGTCCTGTTGCACAAAACAATCACAGTTAAGTCTTCTTTCGTAAACCGCTGAATCGCCGTCTTGAACCCCATCGTGTCGCCGTAGTGCCACATTCGAGCGCGACATTTGTACGGGTCGAGAAACCACCCGAACCCGTATTCCACCGGCGCTCCACGTAACGCCGCAGGCGCATCATCTGGCAGGACGGCATTTTTCACGCCACCAAACTTCGCGGGCTCAAGCGCCGGTTTCATTTCTTCCGCACTCAAGAGCGTGTGATTTCGCAGCGCGTCATCCCATTTTGACAAGTCGTCAACGTTCGAATACACGCCGCCATCTCCCAAAGTTGCGGAGGTTGAACTTTGATCCGTCTCCTTGAAGTTATTTGCGTCTTTCGTGTGGCCGTATGCGCGGTTCGGCACCGGGTTCTTCGCCTTTTGACAGACCATCGTGCCGGCCATCTTGAGCGGCGCAAAAATTCGTTCATGCAGGAAATCGCCGTACGGTTTGCCCGAGACCTGCGCCACAATCACTCCCAGCAAAACGTATCCCGAATTGCTGTAGTCCCACCTCGTGCCCGGAGCGAACTTGCCTTTCGTCGCGCTTTCCAGCAGCGTCAGCACTTCCGCATCCTGTATCTGTTTTTCCGGACTCCAGATCGGTCCTTTCGCTTTTTCCGCCGCTTCCATCAAGTCTTCGTAGTCCGGCAACCCTCCCGTGTGGTTCAAAAGTTGCCGCACGGTAATTTTCTTTCCGTACTCCGGAAACTCTGCAAAAATCTCGCCGACCGTCGTTTCATACCGAAGTTTCGCATCGTGAACGAGCAGCATGACCGCCATTGCCGTAAATTGCTTCGTCACCGACGCCAGCCGAAAATTAGCCTTCGTGTCGATTTTCGACCCCGTTCGCAGTTCCTTTACCCCGTACCCGCGCTCAAACACCACGCGGCCCTCTTTTTTCACGAGTACGGCCAGGCCTGGCTCGTCCGGCTTCGCAACGCCCGAAAATATCTCTGCAACGCCCGCGCTGCCCGCTGGTTTCTGTGGTTGTGCCGGTAGGCCTGTCGCAGCCAAACCGCACCATCCAACGACCATCGCCAGCCTCGCTATTCGCCTCATGCCGTTTCCTCGTGCGCCGCAGTATATCCTTGCGCCGCGCAGTCTTGCATTGCTCGAAATGCCCCTGCCCTGTACAATTGATAGGTTCAGGAGGAATGTTTTCGTGTTGATGATCCGTCTGTCTCGTATAGGCAAGAAAAAGAAGCCGTTTTACCGCGTGGTGGTAATTGAAAAAACTCGCCCGCGCGATGGCCGCGTTGTGGATGCGGTGGGCACCTATGACCCGCTCAAGAAGCCGGCAGAGATTAAGCTGGATGCTGACCGCGTGAAGCATTGGCTCAGCAAGGGCGCCCAGCCGAGCGATACCGTTCGCAGCTTTATCAAATTGCAGAAAATCGCCTAGCCGTTACGTCTCAGGCCTCTCCCTGGTCGCGTACGCTGTTTCTCGCGGAGGTGCCACATGAAAGAACTGGTGGAATCGATCGCCAGGGCTCTTGTGGACCATCCCGACGATGTACACGTGACGGTCGTAGAAGGACCACAGGGCGCAGTCCTCGAACTTCGAGTCCACGCGGAAGATCGCGGCAAAGTAATCGGTCGGCAAGGCCGTACCGCGAAAGCGATTCGCACACTGCTAGGCGCAGGCGGCATGAAACTTCGTAAACGCTACACGCTCGAAATCCGCGAAGATTGAACTATCCACACCGGCCTTTTTTGAATGACCGATCCCACCAAGCCAAAATTCGTCACCGTCGCGCGCATCCTTCGCCCACGCGGCAACAAAGGCGAAGTAGCCGCCGAACTTCTCACCGATTTTCCCGAACGACTCAAATCTCTTCCCGAACTCTTTCTCGCCGATGGCAAATCTGCCCCTCGTACCGTCCCACTGAAAACATTTTGGGCCGATCGCAATCATCCCGGCTTCGGTGTCTTTCACTTTGAAGGCATCGGTTCGATCAACGACGCGGAGAAACTTCGGGGCCTCGAAATCCAACTCCCTTTCGAACAGCGCGTCTCGCTTCCCGCTGGAAAATATTTTGTAACAGACCTCATTGGGTGCTCCGTCTTCGAAATTCCGTCTACGCCGCCCGCGGTTTCTTCGTCGCCGTGCTCGCTTTCCGAAGCCCCCGCTCTTCTCGGTACTGTTCGCGATGTTTTTTTCCCCGGCGAATCTCAGCCCGGCACGCCGCTACTCGCCGTCGACACACCCTCCGGAGAAGTCTTAATTCCTCTCGCCGAAGACATTTGCACTCGCATTGACACCGCCGCTCGCTGCATCGAAGTCCGTCTTCCTGAGGGCCTTCGCGATTCGGACAAAGCCGAATAGCCGAGTGAATTTGCTGCGCAAGCCGAGGCTACTTAACCTCGATCGTTGTCACGCTCAGCGCCGGCAGCGTCACCTTGAAGGATGTTCCGCTCACCGCTTGCGTGGCCAATAGCACCGGATGAATCGGATTCTGGCCGGACGCCGAAGCTGCAGTTATCTGATACAAACTCGCGGTCCCCGAAAGAGTCAGGCCGTTGATTGCAGTCACCTGCGACGACGTCGAACGATTGATCGCCACGAAAATATAGTGTCCTGCCGTCGCGCTATCCGCGCTCGCGTACACCATCACATTCGCCACGTTGCTCGAGGTTGCTTGTAACGACGTGTCGCCGAAGACCGCGCTAGCTCCGTCAAATCCGCGGTACGCACGAAATCCCGCCATCGCGTAGTCGTACGGTCCACTCGGTGGCCAGAAACTCGCGGCAAATAATCCCTGCGCTCCGAAGATGCCCAGATAGTCTGCCTGCGCAATTGTTCCGGCAATATGATTCCATCCGCCGCCTTCGTACTCCGTGATGGCGATTTTCATCCCCGGATTTTCCGCGTCTATTTTCGCTTGTAGTCTGCCCAACAAATTGATCGGCTGGTTTCCCATCGTTTGGTAGACCCAGGGATTGCAGTTGCCATTGGCAGCGTCATTGAACGTCGAATCCCATAGATTGCGCGGGCTCTGCACGATTAACTGGACCTGCGTCGGCGTCAACGTCGTGCTGGTCATGCTTGTGACCCGAAGCGATGAAGTCGATGTGCAAAGGTCGTATTCCTCTGGATACCAATGGAAGTCATAAACATCCACGAGCGGCTTGCCATAGGAAGTTGAAGCGGTCTTCATTGCCTCGAGATATTTGTCCGTAAACCAGTTTGATCCGGTTGGCGTCGCCGTGAGTTCCCCTTGCCAATTGTAGAGGCCCAGAAAGCCATAGTGGGCGGGACCAAAAATCACCATGCTTGGAAACTGGTCCTTCAAGGCTTCTGTCAACGTGACGGTCTTGGTGATGTAAGCGTCTGAAGTGATCCTCGTCGAGCCTTGGATTTCTTCGTGTGTCGAGTTCCAGAGTTCCGGCTCGTTGTCCAGGCTGATAAAGGTTGGCTGCGCCGGGCTGGCACGAAAAATATTCTTGCCGAGGAATTTCTGGTCCAGCATCCACGCAAACTCGTCCATGTAGACGTTGTTATCGGTTGTGGCTGGAGGAGGTGTCACCGTAAAAGGGAGCGCAGAGGTGGTGCTCTTCTTGTTCACCACCGGCCGGAAATACGTCAGATTCGGAAACGGTTTTGACACTTGCACGACAGCCGTATCTTTTGAAACATATCCCTGCAATTGCAGCGTCACGAGGCTCGCAAGTCCCGCTTGTTGATCGTCCGCAATGAGCATCCTCACCGCTTCCGCGGGCTTGCTCGCGTCGCAGCCCAGCGCCGTCTGGCAGAGGTAATCGTCGTTCTCGTAAAAATAGTCGTTGCCGGCGTTCGATCCATTGTTAATCCAGTTGTACGCCGTCCAACGATTTCCTCCTGCTCGATCTAGCGTCAACAGCGCCGGGGCGTTTGTGTTCCCTACATAGAAATTCGTGCCGTAAATAAATGGCGAAATGGCGCGGGTCTTCGTCGGATCGACCGTAATGGTCACATTCACCGCTGCCGGAGCCGTTGGCGTCGCGCTTACTTCTGCGGAATCTGGACTCGTGCCGTAAGAGTTGTACGCAGCGACGACGTAGAAATACTTCGTCCCATTCGTAACCGTATTGTCGTTATAGCTCGTTCCGGCTTGTGCGGCGATCTGCGTTTCCGCACCGCTCGTTGTCGAACGCTTGATGTAGTAACCGGCTGCACCGGTACTCGCTGTCCATGTCAGACTCACAGTCGCGCTGCCAGGCGTCGCCACCAAGCCCGTTGGCGCGGACGGCGCGGCACCGCCGCCACCGCCCGTGCCGCCGCCTCCGTAACCTCCGCACGCGGTGCAATATAGGAGCAGAGCGCTTACCAGCAGAACATTCGTCGTTTTCAGGAAATTCCGGCAGTTCATACAGTTTCGCCCCTGTAAACTTGGCTTGAAATTCAGAATCCGCAGCCGGCCAGGGAAGCGCGGAATTTGGGGGAGATTATCGTTATTCTTTGAAAATTTCGCAATTGCCCAGTGGAACAGTTCTCTGCCACTGTCCTCCAATCTTCCTTAGTTCGAAGAAATGCGGCGTGCAGTCTGCAGCCCTGCTCCGCTAAACTTCTCGGCGATGCGCTTTGACCTCATCACCATCTTTCCCGAATTCTTCGCCGGCCCCTTGAATCATGGAATCGTTCGCCGTGCCGCCGAAGCCGGCATCGTGCAGATTCACGTTCAGGATTTGCGCGAGTTCACGAAAGACCGCCATCGCACAGTGGACGATCGGCCGTTCGGCGGCGGCGAAGGCATGGTCCTCAAGCCCGAACCTCTTTTCCACGCCGTTGAATCATTACTCGGCCATTCTGTCGGCGACGCAGTCAGGAAAAATCCGTTGCTGGAAAAGACTTCGATCGTTCTGCTCTCTGCCGCCGGAAAACGTTTTACCCAAGAAACCGCCCGCCGCTTCTCGCAACATGATCGCCTCTTTCTCATCTGTGGCCGATACGAAGGCGTAGACGAACGCGTCGCCGAACATCTCGCCACCGACGAACTCTCGATCGGTGATTTTGTCTTAAGCGGCGGCGAGCTTCCCGCCGCACTCATCGTCGATGCGGTCACCCGTCTTCTCCCAGGCGCGCTCGGCAACGAAGCCTCGTCGCAAAACGAGTCGTTCAGCGTGCTCGAACGAGCGGAGCAATCCGAAGCCGCCCAGTTGCATAAAGCTCTGTCTGCAAATCGCACGCTTCTCGATTTTCCGCACTACACCCGCCCCGCCGAATTCCGCGGCTGGACCGTCCCCGAAGTCCTCATCGGCGGCAATCACGCCGAAGTCGCCAAATGGCGCCGTGCGCAGGCCCTCGCAAAGACCCGCCGCAACCGCCCCGACCTGCTCCCTTCGGAATAAATCAAGGGATATACTGGTCATCTCTTTTCACAAGGAATAGCATCCAATCAGGTTCAGGTCGCCACTAGGGGATTTATGGCAGTCACGGGACAAACCACCGCACTCAAAAAGCCAATAGCCATTTTTTACGAACAGCAAAGCTGGTTCGTCCCGCTTTTCAATCAGCTTGACGCTCGCGGCGCAAACTGGCTCAGAGTCGACGCGCGCAATCACCAATACGATCCCGGAGCACCCTCCGAATACTCGCTCCTCTTCAACCGTATGAGTCCTTCCGCGTGGCAACGCGGCAATGGCCACGGCATCTTCTATGCGCTCAACTATTTGAAACATTTGGAAGAAAAAGGCGTCCGCGTCGTCAATGGCTCCCGCGCCTTCGCTCACGAAATTTCCAAAGCCATCCAACTCACCAATCTTGATTCTCTCGGTCTCGACTATCCGAAAGCCCGTGTCATCAATCAGCTCTCGCAAGTTATGGAAGCCGCCGAAGCCATCGGCTATCCGCTCGTCGTCAAGCCCAACATCGGCGGCAGCGGCGCAGGCATTGAACGCTTCGATTCGCCGGAACAGCTCAATAAAGCCGTCGAAGAAAATCGCCTCAGCTTCGGCATGGACCAAACCGCTCTTGTCCAGGAATGCTTCACTCCGCGCGACGGCATCATCACGCGCGTCGAAGTTCTCGGCGGAGAATATCTTTATGCCATCCGCATCCGCACCTCTGGAAAAACCTATAACCTCTGCCCGGGCGACATCTGCCAGACCACTGCCGGCGAAGAACTCGAACGTCGCCCCGGCTGCCCCATCGACGCCGTGAAAAACGGTCTCGCCGTCGAAGCCTACGAACCTCCGCGCGAAGTCGTCTCCGCCGTCGAGCGAATCATGCATCTCGCCGGAGTCGAAGTCGGCGGCGTCGAATACGTCATCGACGACGCCACCGGCCGTCTTCTCTATTACGACGTGAACGCTCTCTCCAATTTCGTCGCCGATCCCGAGCGCATCATCGGCTTCAATCCTTATGGCCGCCTCGCCGATTTCCTTGTCGCCGAAGCGCACGCCAACGAACAAAAGCAATCCGTACCATCCCATCTCGCCGGAGCAGCACGATGAGATTCGGTTATTGGCTCCCCGTATTCGGCGGCTGGCTCCGCAACGTCGCCGACGAAAACATGGAAGCGTCGTGGTCCTATGTAAAGCGCCTCGCGCAGCGCAGCGAACAAATCGGTTTCGACCTCACGCTCATCGCCGAATTAAATCTCAACGACATCAAAGGTGTCGACGCGCCCTCTCTCGACGCCTGGTCCACCGCCGCCGCGCTCGCCGCCGTTACCGAACGCATCGAGCTCATGGTCGCCGTCCGTCCCACTTTTCATCAGCCCGCTCTTCTTGCCAAGCAAGCCGCCAACATCGACCACATCAGCAACGGCCGCCTCACGCTCAACGTCGTCTCTTCCTGGTGGGCTTCCGAAGCGCACAAATACGGCGTCGGTTTCGAACAGCACGATGATCGCTACGCCCGCACCAGCGAATGGCTCGATGTCATCGATGGCGTCTGGAAACAAGACAATTTCTCATTCTCAGGAAAGTATTACCGCGTCGAAGAAAATGTTCTCCAACCCAAACCTGTTTCGAAACCGCGCCCAACACTTTACGCCGGCGGCGAATCTCCCGCCGCAAAAGAACTCATCGCCGCCAAGTGCGACGCTTACCTTATGCACGGCGATCCACCCGAACGCGTCGCGGAAAAAATCGCCGACCTTCGCCAGCGCCGCCAGCAGCACAATTCCGTTCCGCTAAAATTCGGTGTAGCAGGCTACGCCATCGTCCGCGAAACCGAAAAAGAAGCGCAGGACGAAGTCCGCCGCATTACCGACGTCCAGCAGTCCGCCGCGGGCTATGCGAATTACCAACAATGGCTCGCCGGAACGCAACTCGAGCAACGCGTCTCTCTCGAAGACTACTCCGTCTCCAACCGCGGCCTTCGCTCCGGCCTCGTCGGCACCGCCGAGCAAGTCTCTGAGCGCGTCCACCAATTCGAAAAGGCCGGCACCGACCTCGTCCTGCTCCAATTCAGCCCCCAACTTGAAGAAATGGAACGCTTTGCCTCCGCTGTCATCGGCCGCCGGGCCGTGTCGGCCACATAAAACCCGAGCACAATCGCTCTAGGAAAATCGCCCTATTTGCTGTACAATTGCGGTTTGTTTTACAAGAGCTGGCCCCGCCTGAGTGGGTCTGCAGGGAATAACGAACATGCATCCGGTAATTCGTAAGCTTCATGACGCGCAACTGCGCAAAGACCTCCCTGAATTCCGCCCGGGCGACACCGTCCGCGTCAATGTCCGCCTCCTCGAAGGCGAAGGCGAAAAGGTCAAGGAACGCATCCAGGCGTTCGAAGGTGTCGTGATTTCCAAGAAGGGCCGCGCCTCCAGCGCCACTTTCACGGTCCGCCGCGTCAGCTTCGGCACCGGTGTCGAGCGCATCTTCCCGCTCCATTCGCCCTCGATTGCATCCGTCGAG
>Ga0137409_10000930_pt1 | contig 32023 bp, 27 predicted proteins | sample CZODoug1_16funga_FD_122059 | JGI IMG/M metagenome (GOLD analysis project Ga0137409, IMG submission 122059) | Vadose zone soil fungal communities from Angelo Coast Range Reserve, California, USA - CZODoug1_16fungal (Hybrid Assembly) | ecosystem: Environmental > Terrestrial > Soil > Vadose zone... | reverse complement strand
GTGATCGCCAACTGGCTCACCGACGAATCGCTTGCCGAGTATCGGGGCCTGATCAAGCTGGGCGCCGAGTCAGCCGGGCGAGATCCAGGCGATGTCCAGATTGCGACTCTGTTGATGACGTGCGTCGATCCCAACGACGAGGCCGCCCTGTTTGCTGCGCGGCGCGGCATCGCGTTTTACTGCGCCTCGGAGCATTACCTCCACATTGCGGACATCTGCGGCCTTGGCGCAGACGCTCGGAAGGTCAAGGTCGCCTGGGAAGAGCGCGACTTTGATCGAGCCACGGAGCTGGTCTCGGATGAACTGCTCCGCAAGTTCTCTCTCGTGGGAACGGCTAAGGAGAATGCGGAGCGGATCCAGTGGCTTTTTGACAATCGTGTCTATCCGATCGTCTATCCGCTGCCTCGTCGGGAGCGAATGGCCCAGGACCACCACAGTGTGCTGGAGCAGGCATCGCGCTGGGCCCAGGCATTGGACTCCGTCTTGGCCGACCGCCGGCCCGTGTAGGAACAACCCGTTAGATTTCGGGACCGTGAGGGCCCGGGTTCTTGTGGCGCTTGGCGTATTTGTCATGGCGTGCGGCTCGCCGGCCCCATCTTCCATCACGCCGTCGCCTTCCGGATCGCCCGCCGCGACAAGCCCGACGGCAGCATCCCCGACTCCATCTGCCACGGCGCAACTGGCTACTGCAGAGTCGCGCTATGGGAGGATCCTTGTCGACAGCTCAGGGCGGACCCTTTACCTCTTCGACATCGAACGCGACCCCACGCCCAGGTGTTACGACGCGTGCGCGGTCAGCTGGCCGCCATTGCTCGCGACCACGTCGTCGACATCAGACCCGCGGCTAAACCAGACGTTGATTGCGGTCTCCCAGAGAAATAACGGCTCGCAACAGCTGACCTACAACGGCCATCCCCTGTACCACTACGTCGGCGACCACGATGCGGGAGAGATCAAGTGCCAGGCTGTGATCGAGTTTGGTGGCGGTTGGTACGTGGTGGACTCACAAGGCAACAAGATCACCAGGAGCTGAAGGGAGGTCGTTAAGGTGATAGGCCCTTATGGGACAGGTTGACATTCTCTCGGTGATTCCGAGGCCTGGGTTGCACCTGGTTCGCATCGATGGCCGGCTCCATGTCAAGCGCGATGGGCTGTTCTCTGAGCTTGGCAGCGACGCCTCGCTGGACGAGCTCCTTCGCTTGCCGCTCCGAGAGCTGCGCGAATTGCTGTCGCGAGCTCGGTCGGATCAGGCAATCGTCGACGGCGCCATCCAGGCGCCGATCCAGAGCCAGGAGGTCTGGGCTGCGGGCGTGACATACCAGCGGAGCAGGGAAGCGCGAGCTGAGGAGTCCGTCGACGCCGATCCATACGATCGCGTCTATACGGCCGCTCGGCCCGAGCTCTTCTTCAAGGCGACGCCCAATCGTGTCCGCGGGCCAGGTCAGAAGATCGCGATCCGCGCCGACTCCACCTGGGACGTCCCCGAGCCAGAGCTGGCAGTGGTGTGCAACTCGAGTGGGGAGGTAGTCGGCTACACCATCGGCAACGACGTGAGCTCACGCAGCATCGAGGGAGAGAACCCGCTCTATCTGCCGCAGGCGAAGGTCTATGAGGGGTCCTGCTCGCTCGGCCCTGCGATTGCGCTCGCATGGGAGTTTGATCCGGCCGACAAAAGGATCGCCCTCGAAATTTGGAGGGACGGTTCCGTGCTCTTCCAATCCGAAACAAGCACGGCGGCGATGCGACGGCCGATTGCTGGGTTGATCGAGTACTTGCATCGCCATCAGCAATTCAAGTCCGGGTGCATCTTGTTGACAGGCACCGGCATCGTTCCTCCGCGCGAGTTCACGCTGCAGCCGGCTGACGAAGTCATCATCCGGATCGAGGGAATCGGCGTGTTGCAAAACGAGGTGGAACGCATCGAATGATTACGGAAGGTGGCAGCCTTACACGGTACTTCGTTACGGCGCACGATATGACCTGTGACCGACGATGAATCGCGAAGAGTCAAGACGCTTTCACCATGTCCCGCGGCGCGTTCTCAGGCTTTGGCGCGATCAATTTGATCGCCGAAAGCGACCAGTTTGCGCTGCGTCAGCAGCTGAGCTAAGTTTGAGCGCGGGGGCTCTTGTGCTCGTATGAGCGTTTTCTTTCAGGTCGCCTACCTTTTCGGATTCAAGCCGTGGGACACAGGCGTGCCGCCCCCTGAGCTTGTAGCGCTGGTCGAAGGGAATGACAGGCGGCTTCCAGGGAAAGCGCTCGACTTGGGCTGCGGGACCGGAACCAACTGCGTGTATCTGGCACAGCACGGCTGGGACGTGACCGGTGTGGACTTTGTGGCCCGGGCCATCGGCGCGGCTCGGCGAAAGGCAGCCTCGGCCGGCGTGTCTCCCCGTCTGGTCGTGGGTGACGTGACGCGCTTGACCGAGATCGGCTTGGGCGACGGCTACGAGCTGCTCCTGGATCTCGGATGTTTTAGCAGCATTCCCGATGAGGGCCGAAACGCCTACGTCAGAGGTGCCACCGCCATCGCTCAAGGTGGTGCGGTCTTGCTGATCTTCTGTCTTATCCGGCGAGCCAAGCCGCCGCGACTGGGACCGAGGGGTATCGCTCGAGGCGAGGTTGCCGAGCGGTTCGCGCCCGGCTGGGAGATGGTCGCGGAACAACAGGGCCAACCGGTAAGGGAGTACGACACCGCCTGGTACCGGCTGCACCGGCGCTGACCCCGCTCAGCCGAAGGTTCGACGGTTTGTGAATTGATGGCCTTACCCGCTGGTTGCCATGGCTCTCATTGGGACAGTGCTACGTTGATCTCCCATGCCGGCCACGATTCCGGACGAGGTTCGCGACCTGTTCGATGAGCCCGCACTGGCCCATGTCTCCTACATGAATCGCAAGGGCCAGATCGTCACGTTTCCGATGTGGGTCGATTTTGATGGCGAGCACATCCTGGTCAGCTCCCCGATGGGATCCCGTAAAGGGAAATCGCTTCGCGAGCGCCCTAAGGTTGCCGTGTCGATCGTCAGCGCCAAGAATCCCTGGCACTGGCTTTCGATCAGCGGCCAGGTCGTCGACATCGAGCCGGACCACGACCTCGCGTTCATCGATCGCATGTCACAGAAGTACACAGGCAAGAAGTACGAACGCCGGACCCCCCGCGAGGTCTTCACGATTGCAATCGAGCGGGTGAGCTCGTCTGGGCAATGGGGGAGACGCCAGACCTAACCCGAGGGCTGCGGGACAGGTCAAATGCTGCTCAGCGGCTACCAGCGCTGGTGAACTAGTGGCGCGATCCGCTCTCGATAAAGAGTTTCGATGCGATCCATTGTCGACTCCGGCAGCTTATGGAGGCCGGCCGCGGCGGCGTTTGCGCTCGCTTGCTCGGGCGTCTTCGCCCCAGGGATCACCGTGCCGACCGCATCGTTCATGAGGATCCAGCGCAGCGCCATCTGGGCCATGGTCGCGTCGGCCGGGACCAAAGCCCGCAGCTCCTCGACCACGTCGAGCGCCGTCTCGTAATCGACCCCGGCGAACGTTTCCCCGACGTCAAAGCTCTCGCCGTGGCGGTTGAAGTTGCGGTGGTCGGTGGCCGAGAAGCGGGTGTCACGATTGAACTTTCCGGTCAGGAGACCCGACGCGAGCGGCACGCGAGCGATCACCCCCACGTTGCGCTCCCGCGCAGCGCTCAGAAACCGTTCGGCTGGGCGCTGGCGAAACATGTTGTAGATGATCTGGACAGTGGCGACGTTCGGATACTCGATCGCCTTGAGCCCCTCCTCAACGCGCTCAACACTCACGCCATAGCTCGCGATCCGGCCGTCCTGGACGAAGCCGTCCAGCGCATCGAAGACTTCCGGTCGGTAGTAGACACCGGTCGGGGGACAGTGGAGCTGGACGAGGTCCAAGCGGTCGACTTCCAGGTTCTCGCGAGACCGGTCAATCCAGGCGGCGAAGTTTTCCGGAGTGAACTCCTTGACGTCCTGTGGAGCGCGCCGGCCCATCTTGGTGGCAACCACGATCGGCTCGCGTCGCTCTTTACGGAAGCGTGCGATGAGCCGCTCGCTGCGCCCGTCGCCGTAGACATCGGCCGTGTCGAAGAAGGTGACACCGGCGTCGGCTGCAGCATGCAGAGCACGCAGGCTCTGCTCGTCATCGACGGCTCCCCAGTCGGCTCCGATCGCCCACGCGCCGAAGCCCATCTCGCTGGCTTTAAAGCCTGTCTTGCCCAGGGGCCGATAGCGCATCAGATCGTCAACCCGTAGACGCGCGTCGCCGTCTCGCCGAAGACATTTGCGTCATCGCCGATGATCGATCGCGTCGCCTCCACGACATCTGCGTAAGGCGCCGCCAGCAGGCACACCGGCCAGTCCGAGCCGAACATGCAGCGCTCGGGGCCGAACCAGTCGAGGACTCGTCTCACGTAGGGCTCGAGCTGCCCTGGGTTCCAGGCCTTCCAATCGGCTTCGGTCACGAGACCGGACAGCTTGCAGGTGATGTTCGCGTGGTCGGCCAGGGGAGCCAGCGCTTTCTCCCAAGCCTCGTCACGCGCGCCCGCGGCAATCCGCGGCTTCGCGGCGTGGTCGATGACAAACCGCATTCCGGGATGCCGCTTGACCGTTTCCAGCGCGGCTGGCAGCTCGCGTGTCCTGACCAGAACGTCGTAGACCAGGCCGGCTTCGCCCACTTCCGCGATTCCGCGCTGCACGTCCTCTCGGAGCAGCCACTTGGGATCAGGTTCGTCATGGACCTGGTGCCGGATGCCGACGAGGAAGGTCCCACCCTGGCTTCGCTTGAGTCCAGCGAGCGTTTTCCCCGCGGACACATCGGTCAGGTCCACCCAGCCGACGACACCGGCGATGAACTCGTTGTCCGCGGCGGCTTGGAGGAACTCGCGCGTCTCTTCCAGGCTCGAAACTGTCTGAACCAGCACGGTGTGGTCGATCCCGTTGGCGTCGATGAGCGGTTTCAGGTCGGCGGCGTCGAATCGCCTGCGAATCGCGGCCAGCTCATCCCCCATCCAGGGATAGTCGCGGTGGGCGGGATCCCAGAGGTGGTGGTGGGCGTCGACGACCATCAGGGCACGGGCGTAACGGCCGCGAGGAGACCTTCAGCCTTGAGGTCTTCCCACACCGCCGGCGGGATTGGCGCCTGGAACGCGCCGACGTTTTCGTTCACCTCGTTCACCGAGCGGCACCCGGTCAGCACGGTCTGCACGGCGGGATGACCAAGGGGAAATTGGATTGCTACCGCTTTCTGCGATACACCGTGACGCTCGCAGACGGTCTTGATGCGAGCGGCGCGCTGCACGAGCTCATCGGGAGCGGTCTGGTAGTTGTAGGTAGTGCCGGGCTTGGGGTCGGCCAGGATGCCGCTGTTGAACACGCCCCCAGCGATGATTGCGATACCGCGCTCCACACACAGCGGAAGCAGCTCCTTCAAGCCCACCTGGTCGAGCAGCGTGTAGCGCCCGGCGAGTAGGAAACAATCGAAGTTCGCCTCGCGCGCGAAACGGGCCAGCATCTCGGCCTGGTTCATGCCGGCCCCGACCGCCTTGATCGTGCCTTCAGCTCGAAGCCGGTCCAGCGCCGGATACGCGCCAGAGAGCGCTTCAGCGAAATGCTCGTCGGGGTCGTGGATGTGGAGGATGTCGATGCGGTCGAAGCCCAGCCGGGTGACGCTCTCTTCGACCGAACGCATGACTCCGTCATATGAGAAGTCAAAGACGGGATTCAGGGGCGGCGCGCCCGGAAAGGTGTTGCTCTCCGGCGGCGCGCCGGCCCGAAGCAGGCGGCCGACCTTGGTCGCGAGCACGAACTGGTCGCGTGGCTTGGCGCTCAGGACAGCGCCGAGCCGCTGCTCCGCCAGGCCGTTTCCGTACTGGGGCGCGGTGTCGAAAAAGCGCATGCCGGCCGACCACGCCGCATCGACCACCCGGTGCGCCTCGTCGTCAGTGAGGGCCTGGAACATGCCTCCCAGCGGAGCCGTTCCAAACCCGAGCCGTGTGACCTGGAGCGGGGTCCGACCCAGTTTGACCCGCTCGGTCGGATTCAGGCGGAGGCTCCCGTTTCGATCTGCCGCCGCAGCCAGCGCTCGCCACTCGCGATGTGCGCTGTCGCCGCGGCCCGCGCGAGATCGGGGTCGCCCTGCATGATCGCCTCGTAGATCCGGCGGTGCTCTTCTCGCGTGACGTCGAGCGCGTTGTCGTCGGTCCGCCCGTGCCACAGCCGGACGCGCATCATCCGGGTCGAAAGGCTGGCCAGCAGCGAAACCAGGACCGGATTTCCGGTGGCTCGCGCAATCACGGCATGAAACGCTACATCGGCTTCGACCAACTCTTCCACCCCCTGAGCCTGTCGCATTCGCTCGAGGCTGGATCCAAGCTGGTTCTTGCCGCCTTCGTCGATGCGCGCGGCGGCGAGCGCCGCGGCGGCAGCCTCGAGAATGCGACGAACCTCAGACAGCTCCACTGCGGTCTCTCCAAGCAGAAGGTGGCTGACAAAGCCAGTGCTCTCGAGAAGAAGGTCGGGCTCGAGGCTGCTGACGTAGGTGCCGTCGCCCTGGCGTACCTCCAGCACTCGCAGCTGGGACAGCGCGCGTACGGCCTCGCGCAGAGAGTTGCGGGAGAGGCCGAGCTCGGCGGCCAGCTCGCTCTCTTTCGGCAGCCTGTCGCCTGGACCCCATGCACCTGACACAATTCGCTCTCGGATCTTGTCGATGGCGTCGTCCGTGACGCTCGGGCCGCGAGTGGCGCCTCGCTTGCGCCGTGATCCATTGCCTGCCAGAGGTCGGAGGTTCGAAGCCATCAGGGAGCCGGAAACGGGTGGAAAAGCCTCGTTTGATTGACAAACATCGGAGCTTCAGCATATAGCTAACGCGATGGGTAGGCTCGACGGAAAGGTTTGCGTGATCACCGGGGCAGGGTCGGGCATCGGTGAGGCGAGCGCGCGCTTGTTTGGGCTGGAAGGTGGGCGGGTGGTCGTCGCGGATATCGACCTGGCCGCAGCGCAGGCGACTGCGGAGCAGATCTCGAAGGCGGGCGGCGATGCGGTGGCGGAACAGGTCGATGTGACGGACGAGGCCGCCACAGTCGCCCTCGCGGGCAGGGTGGTGCAGCGTTTCAGCCGCATCGACGTCCTCTTCAACAACGCAGGGATTGCCGGCGTGGGCGACGTGCTCGAAACCGAGCCCGACCTCTTTGACCGGGTGATGAGGGTGAACGTGCGCGGTGTTTACCTGATGAGCCGGGCGGTGGTTCCCCACATGATCAAGCAGCGCTCCGGATCGATCATCAACATGTCGTCGGGCATCGCGGAGATTGGTCTCGCGCGTCGTGTCTCCTACGCCGCGTCAAAGGGTGCGGTCCTCTCGATGACGAAGTCGATGCAGGTCGACCTCGCTCAGCACGGGATTCGCGTCAACGCTCTCTTGCCTGGGACCATCCTGACCCCGTTCGTCGAGCGCTACCTCAAGGAGTCCTATGCCGACCCGGAGGAAGGCATGGCATCGATTCGGAAGCGGCAGCTCAGCAGTGAGCTGGGTCGGCCGGAGGACGTGGCCGGCGCCGCCCTCTATCTCGCGTCCGACGAGTCGAAGTTCGTGATGGCTTCCGGTTTGACCATCGACGGTGGGATGACCGGCGCCAAGTAGACACGCGGTTAGGGCGAGCTTGTGAGGCTGACCACCCGCGACCGGATCGTCCTGTTCGCGCCCCTCGCCGTGCTGCTCGGCGGCTGGCTCGTCTTGCCGGCGGTACTCGGCCTCTTCGCGACTTTCACGACGTACTCGCCGTTCACGACCACCGTGCGGTTCTCCGGTTTCGCGAACTACGCCGCTGTCGTCGGGGATCCGCAATTTGGCGCGGCGATCCGGAACATCGTGGTCTTCACCGCTGTTGCCGTGCCGCTCGAGCTGGCCGTCGGATTCGGGATCGCATACCTGCTGCGGCGTCCTATCAAAGGGCGTGCGCTCTGGCGCGTGCTCCTGCTCGCGCCCTGGCTCGTCAGCCCAATCGCCGCCGGAGTGATGTGGCACTTCCTCTTCGGAGGCGCGACGGGCATTCTCGATTTTGCATTCGGCTGGCTCGGGCAGCCCGAGGTCGCCTCACCGGCCGGCGACCTGCGGCTCGCGCTGCTTGCGGCCATCGCGGTCGAGGTGTGGCGCGTGGCGCCGTTCGTGACGTTCCTCCTCCTTCCCGGATTGGTCTCGATCCCGAACGAGCGATGGGAGGAGGCGACGCTGGCGGGAGCTTCCTGGATTCAGCAGGTCCTGCACGTCGCGATCCCGGAGCTCCGCACGTTGCTGCTCACGGTTGGGATGCTCCTCGTGGGCCTCTCGTTCGGCGCGTTTGACACCATTCTCATCCTCACCGGCGGCGGCCCCGGCACGGCAACCCTGACTCCTGCCCTGTACAGCTACGGCCGCGCCTTTCAGACGAACGACTGGCCGGTTGGCGCCGCGTCGGGGTGGCTCATCGCAGGCGGTGTGATCGCCGTGGGCGCGGTCTATCTCCGCCTCGCCCGGGAGCGCCCGTCGAGATGACCCGGGTCATCCTGCTGCTGGCGACGCTTGCCGCCTTCCTGCTGCCGCTTGCCTGGACGGTCCTCGCCTCAATCGGCGTGCTGCCGGACAACAGCGCCACCCCGCCCTCATGGAAGGGGCCGCCCACGCTCGAACATTTCGCTGAGATCGGTATCGCCGAGCCCGCGTTCTGGCAGGAGCTCGCCACGAGCACCGCTTCGGCCGTGTGCGCTGCCGCCCTGACAGTCGGCTTCTCCTTCCTGGGGGCGTATGGACTTGCGCGCTCGAACTTCAGCGCCCGCCGGATGCTGACGCAGGGGTTCCTCGTCCTGGCAAGCCTTCCCGTGATGGCTTACATCGTTCCGCTGAGCGACCTGGTGCGCCGCGTCCACCTCCTGGACACCTTCGCGGGCGTGGTGCTCGCCGAGTCGGCGGTGACGGCGCCGCTTGCCGTTTTCGTCCTGCACGGTGCGCTTACACAGCTGCCGCCGGTGTGGGAGGAGGCCGCCGTGCTCGACGGGGCGGGGCTTGCTCGGGTCCTCGGCCGGGTCGTACTTCCGCTCGTCGCACCGAGCGTTGCCGCGACGGCGATCGTGCTGTTCGTGATCGACTGGAACTTGCTGCTGGTCCCACTCGTGCTCACCTCGGGGCAGGTCAAGACCGTGCCGGTCGCCATGAGCGACTTTTTCACGTTCGAGCGCGAGCTCGACTGGCCGACGGCGGCGGCGGCCCTGGTCGTGTCGCTGGCGCCGCTGGCGCTGCTCGTGGCGGTGTTCCATCGCCTCCTCGAGCGCTTCAGGCTAGGCGCCTCAGATGGGCGAGACATCGGATGACTTTGACTCAAACAGCCATCTCAGACCTTGACAAACCCGCTTTAACACGCTAAACATCCCATATTCAGGGGATTGGCCACCCGGCCGAATCCACCGGCCTGGTCGCAAACTAAAGGGGAAATGAAGCAGATGAGCCGACACGTGGCGAGAGCGCTGGTCCTGCTCCTGGCAACCGCTGTTGCCGCGGCATGTTCGGGCGGTTCGACGTCGTCGAACCAGCAGTTCAGCGGTACGACGATTCGCGTCGTCACATTCACCGGACCTCAGATCGCGGAGCCGCTGCAGCGCCGCGCGCCTGACTTCGAGAAGGCCACCGGCGCCAAGGTGCAGATCATCACCGTCCCGTTTTCCGACCTCTACCAGAAGCTCCTCACAGACTTTGCGACCAAGACCAACTCCTATGACGCGACTGTCTTCGACCCCCAGTGGATGGGCGACTACGTTCCGTCCGGTTACCTCGAAGACCTGACCGATCGCGTGCAGAAAGACTCGGCGCTGCAGTGGAACGACATCGCGCCCTTCTTCCGCGACTTCAGCGCCACGTTCAAGGGCAAGGTGTACACCATCCCCCTCGACGGCGACTTCCAGATGGTCTATTACCGCAAAGACATCCTGGACAAGGACGGGGTGAAGCCGCCTGAGACATGGCAGGACTACATCAACATCGCCAAGCAGTACCAGGGGAAGGACCTGAACGGGGACGGCAAGGCCGACTACGGCTCCTGCCTGGCGATGAAGCGCAGCGCGCAATCGTACTGGGCGTGGCTTTCGATCGCGGCGGCTTACCTCCAGAGCCAGGGGACCAAGCAGGGCGCGTTCTTCAACACCGACAACATGCAGCCGCTGACGAACAACCCCGCGGCGGCGGCGGCTCTGGATGTCTACAAGCAGCTTTCCAAGATCGGTCCTCCGGACCAGCTCAACAACGACGTCGGCGACTCCCGCGGCCTGTTCATCACAGGCAGGTGCGCCCTTTCCCTTGACTGGGGCGACATCGGAACCCTCGCGATCGACACTACGCAGTCGAAGGTCGCGGACAAGGTCGGCGCAATCATCCTGCCAGGCTCGAAGCAGGTCCTCGACCGGGCCACCAACCAGCTGGTTACGTGCAACTCAACGCTTTGCCCTAACGCCGTCAACGGCGTGAACCACGCGCCTTTCGCCGCTTTCGGCGGCTGGTCGGGCGCGATCAACAAGGCCAGCGCTTCCAAGACCAAGGACGCGGCGTTTGCGTTCCTTTCTTACATGTCGCAGCCGGCCCAGTCCGGCGAGGATGTGACGATCGGCAAGACGGGCTTCAACCCGTATCGCATCTCGCACTTCACCAACAAAGACGCGTGGACCAAGGCCGGGATGAGCGCGGCAGCGGCGACGGACTACCTTGGCGCTATCCAGTCCAGCCTGCAGAGCCCGAACATGGTGCTCGACCTGCGCATCCCGCAGACGTCTTTCTACCAGCAGACCGCGCTCGACACCGCGCTGGCTCAGTATCTGGCCGGCGAGATTTCGGTCAACCAATGCATGACGCAGATCACCAACCAGTGGAACTCGAAGACCGACGAGGTCGGCCGCCCATCGCAGCTGGACGCATACAAAGCCAGCCTGAGCATCACGAAGTAGCGACAAGGGCGGCGAGGTGACACGCACCTCGCCGCCCGTCCCCCCGCCAATGCCAGGAAGCGATGAGAAGGATCCCATCACCATGAGCAGCCTCACGTCCCCGCGCGTATTGCGTGACGTCGTCGCGCGCGGCCGCCCGCTCGGCGGCAGGCTCGATCGCATTGCCGGGGCGGTGTTCATCCTCCCGGCCGTGGTCGTCATCCTCGGTTTTTCGATCTTTCCATTGCTCGCGTCGCTTTACGTATCGTTGTCCCGACTCAGCTTCTCGCAGGGCGGCGTGGAGCTGAAGTTCGTCGGCTTCAACAACTACGCGAAGCTCCTTTTTGGCATCGATCGCACGCACTTCCTCGGAGTGATCGGGCCTGTTACGCCTGTGAGCGGAGCCGTGCTGGTCGCCGGCTACGGCTTGATGGCCTTCTTGCTGTTCCGCTACGCGCGATATCCCGGCCGCACCTTGCTCGGGCTCGTCGGGCGCGTGATCACGGCGGTCATCGCCGGCGCCGGACTGTGGCTCATCGTCAATACGATTCTCACCAGCGGCCGGCCCGGGACGCTCGTCGTGACGCTCGTCTATGTCGGCGTCGACGTGTCCGTCCAGTACCTGCTCGGCCTCGGCCTTGCCCTGCTGGTCGTCCAGCAGCTTCCCGGCCGGCGCTTTTTCCGAGTCGTCTTCCTGCTGCCGATGATGATCACGCCGGTCGGTGTCGCGTATCTCTTCCGGATGCTCACGGATACGAGCAAAGGACCTCTGTATCCGCTGTGGGCCCATTTCGGTTTGACTGACGTGTCCTGGGTCACCAACCCCTGGGGGGCGCGGCTGGCCGTGATGATCGGCGACGTCTGGCAGTGGACCCCGTTCATCTTCATCATCCTGCTGGCTGCCATCGAGACCCTGCCACACGAGCTGGTCGAAGCTGCGGTCGCCGATGGCGCCAACCGCTGGCAGGTCTTCTGGAGGATCACGTTCCCGCAGATACTGCCAGCGACTACGACGGTCGTCCTGATCCGCATCATCGAAGGCTTCAAGATCATCGACCTGCCCAACGTGCTCACCAACGGCGGGCCGGGCACCGCCACCGAGTCGCTGACGCTGCACGCGTACACCATCTGGCGGGCGCTCGACATCGGGGGCTCCGCCGCAGTGGCCTACATGCTGCTCATCGTCGTGACCTTCGTCGGCGTGTCCTACGTGAATCTCTTCCGCCGTCGTGCGACGGCGGTGGCCTAGCCGTCATGGCGATCATCCGGAGGCGCCGCCAATCGGTCTCGATCAACACGGTGTCCCTACCCACGATGACTCTCTCGTACCTGTTGCTACTGGCCTGGGCGTTCGTCGTCCTCTTTCCTCTGTACTGGCTCGCGATCACAGCGTTCAAGACGCCGCTCGACGTCAACGGCGGGCCCTTCTACATCCCGTTTCGGGACTTCAAGCCGACGCTCGATTCCTGGCGCTACATCTTTGTCGACCTGGGCGAGGACACCTTCCGCCCCTACCTCAACACTGTCGTGGTCGGGCTCACGAGCACTGCGATCACGGTCCTCCTGGGCTCGATGGCAGCGTATGGGCTGGTGCGCATGCGCTACCGGGTGAGCCTCGGCGCGATCGCATCGTTCGCCGTCGGCGTGGCGCTCGCGGTCGTCGTCCTGATCTTCCACGGGCCCTGGCCGGTCGCCGCCGGCGCCGGTTTGGCGGTTTTCGCGCTGCTTCTCCAGAGTGTTGCCAAGCGCTCGAAACGGGCAGTCGGGAACGACGACATCGCCTTCTGGATGATCTCGCAGCGCATGCTGCCGCCGGTCGCAGTTGTGATCCCGATCTACATCTTCTTCCAGCAGCTCCAGCTGCTCGACACGTGGGCGGCGTTGATCATTGCGTACGTCGCCTCGCACCTTCCCATCGTGGTCTGGCTGATGCGTGACTACTTCCAGAGCGTGCCGCTCGAGCTCGAGGAGAGCGCGGCGATCGATGGAGCCTCGCCCTACCGGATCTTCAGGTCGATCGTGCTCCCGCTGGCGGTGCCGGGCCTCGTCGCCACCTTCCTTTTCGTCCTCGTCTTTGCCTGGAACGAGTACCTGATCGCGCTGTTTCTCACCAGCGCCAACGCTCAGACGCTGCCGATGACGGTCGCAGCACAGAACGCGACCCGCGGACCGCAGTGGTGGTACATGTCCGTGCTCATCCTGATCATGATCGGGCCGGTGATCGCGATGGCGATCGCGCTCGAGCGCTACATCGCCCGTGGCCTCCTGGTCGGCGCGGTGAAGGGATAGATATGCGCAGCATCATCAGCGCCACTGCGCACGACATCCGATTTCCCACCTCCCGGACTCTTGCGGGATCCGACGCCATGCACACCGCGCCTGACTATTCCGCCGCGTACGTGGTGCTGAGGACGGACGCGGGTGACCTGCTCGAGGGTCACGGCCTGACGTTCACCGCTGGGCGCGGCACCGAGGTGTGCGTGGCCGCGATCAACGCGCTGGCGCCGCTCGTCGTCGGGAAGACGCTTGAATCCATCACGTCCGACATGCGGGGGTTCTGGCACGAGATCACCGGCGAGCAGCAGCTGAGGTGGCTTGGTCCCGAGAAAGGTGTGATCCATCTCGCCGCGGCGGCGCTCGTAAACGCGGTCTGGGACCTGTACGCGAAGGTGGAAGGCAAGCCGCTGTGGAAGCTGCTCGTCGACATGAGCCCCGAGCAGCTGGTCTCGTGCATCGACTTCCGCTACATCAGCGACGCGCTGACCCCCGCAGAGGCGCTGGCCATCCTCGAGCGCATGCAGCCGACGCGCGCCAAGCGTGAGGCGGAGATGCTTCGCGCCGGGTACCCTGCCTACACAACTTCGGCGGGATGGCTCGGCTACTCGGACGAGAAGCTCCGAAAGCTGTGTCGCGAGGCGGTCGCCGGGGGCTGGACCCACGTGAAGATGAAGGTGGGCCAGAGGATCGAGGACGACGTGCGCCGGGCGCGCATCGTGCGCGAGGAGATCGGATCCGAGCGCCACCTGATGATGGACGCCAACCAGGTCTGGGAGGTGGGCGACGCAATCGCCAACATCAAGCTGCTCGCCGAGTTCGAGCCGTACTGGATCGAGGAGCCGACCAGCCCGGATGACGTGCTCGGCCACGCCACGATCGCGCGCGCGATCGCGCCGATCAAGGTCGCGACCGGCGAGCACTGCCAGAACCGGGTCATGTTCAAGCAGCTGTTCCAGTCGGAAGCCATCGGATTCTGCCAGCTCGACGCGTGCCGCCTGGGCGGGATCAACGAGGTGCTGTCGGTCCTGCTTCTCGCGGCGAAGTTTGGGGTGCCGGTGTGCCCGCACGCGGGCGGCGTGGGACTCTGCGAGTACGTCCAGCACATATCGATCTTCGATTACATCGCGGTGAGCGGATCGCTCGAGAATCGCGTGCTCGAGTACGTCGAGCACCTGCACGAGCACTTCCTCGACCCGGTGGTGATCCGAGGCGGGCGGTACGTCGCACCAAGCGCACCGGGTTACAGCATCACGATGCGGCCGGAGTCGATCCGCGAGTACGAGTTCCCATCGGGCCCAGCCTGGGCCGGCCCCTCAGGAGGCCGGCAAACCGCTTAGGCCGGCCGGCTTCTTTTCGCGCGGGTTTGGCGCAAGAAACGCGGAATAACACGTGATAGCGTGGACTTTCGGATCCGCTCGTCGATAAGGAGGCGCCATGTCGACAGGCAAGCATCAGCCAAAACGCGATCTCCTGGTTCGTTGTGACTGCGGCTTCGAAGCCCGGGGTGACGAGGATAAGCTGGTTCCCCTGGTCCAGAAGCACGGGCGCGAAGCTCACAACATGGAAGCTACCCGCGAACAGGTGCTGGCCATGGCGAGGCCTCTCTGAAGCCGGCGGCCGAACCTCCCGCGTGGGCGACCGGAGGCCCGGTTCAGGCTGAGGTATTCGTCCTTCGGCTGAGAGGAGGAGCTCCAGAACTTGCAGGGCCATGCGGTCCCGAGCCCTGGTATCTCGAGGTCGGTCCGGATGAGGATCCAACCGAGGTGGTCAAACGTATTTCGACCAACTTGCTGGGCGCGCCGCTGCTCGTGCACTCGACTTCCTGGCGCCGGGCACGAAATTCGGTGATCCTGAGCTTCATCGCCATCATCGGGGACGAACAGGCGCCGCTGATCAGCGGAGTGCGCATCGCCCGGGCTGAGCTGGCCCGTTCAGCCGCGACAGAGGCCCCCCGGTCGATCGCCGCGACCCAGGTCATCGAACACGGGCTTCGTCACCTGTCGTGGTTGGCGCAGGACGATGCCGTGGTTCAGTCCGTGCTGAGCCCAGATTGGAAAAGCGTGCTGGCCGGCTACGCACCGGAGCCTTTCCAGCACCTCTGAGATTGAGCGAGCCCAAGCGGCGCAAATTCTGGGGTTGGGGTTATGTAGGCGACGGCCTGGACCTGATTGAGGTCCAGGCTCTTGGCAGCGCACTCGCGAGCGTGCTCAACCTTGCCGACGTGAGCGTTGCGGATCCACCGCGAATTGGGGAGATTGCGCTCCGCAAGCCACGACTTCAACCCCCTGACTCGATGGCCGAGATCTTCAGCACCGACAGGTGGGATCGGGCGGAGCACGCCCTCGGCAAGTCATACGACGACCTGGTCCGCGGCCTGCATGGGCAATATGAGCATCCGCCGGACCTGGTGGCTTTTCCGCGAGACGAAGCCGATGTGGTCGCCGTCCTTGAATGGTGCGGGGACCAGAATGCCGCCGTCATCCCTTACGGAGGCGGATCCAGCGTCGCAGGAGGCGTCGAGCCTGTCGTTGGGGACGGATACCGCGGCGTCGTAAGCCTCGACCTGCGCCGCCTCGACAGAGTCGTCGAGGTCGACACCATCTCGCGGGCGGCTCGCATTCAGGCCGGCGTGCTGGGCCCGTCACTCGAAGAGCAGCTTCGCCCTCACGGTCTCACGCTGCGGCACTTTCCACAGTCCTTCGAAATGTCGAGCCTCGGCGGCTGGATCGCAACCCGTTCCGCCGGCCACTATGCGACGCTCCACACGCACATCGACGAATTCGTGGAGGGCCTACGCGCCTTGACCCCCCGCGGGGTTCTGGAGACCAGACGCCTGCCTGCGTCCGGAGCAGGCCCTTCGCCGGATCGGCTCTTTTGCGGCTCGGAAGGGGTGCTGGGAGTCATCACGGAGGCGTGGATGAGACTCCAGGAGCGGCCGCGGTACAGAGCCTCCGCCGCGATCGAGTTCGCGAGCTTTGAGGAAGCGGTCGAAGCCTGTCGCACGATCTCCCAGTCTGGCCTACACCCGGCGAACTGCCGGCTGCTCGACCAAACCGAAGCCCTGATTTCGGCAAGCGGCGATGGTAGTGCCGCGCTCTTGATTGTCAGCTTCGAGTCCGCCGACCACTCGTTGGACGCCTGGATGGCTCGCGCGATTGAGATCTGCCGGTCCCACTCTGGCAAAGTGCCGGAGGGCGCCCAGCGGACACGGACCGACGAAACGCCGGCCCCCGAGGGCGCTGGCGGCCACTGGCGAAACTGGTTTGTGCGCGGTGGACATCTGCACGACGCAACGATTCGGCTGGGCATGGTCAACGACACTTTCGAGACCGCCATTACATGGGACCGCTTTGCGCAGTTCCATGCCGGCGTGCTGGAGTCGACCAGGCGGGCGATGAAGGAGGTCTGCGGGCAGGGACTCGTGTCTTGCCGGTTCGCGTACGTCTACCCCGACGGCCCCGCGCCCTACTACACCGTGATGGCGCCAGGCAAGAGAGGTTCTGAGCGAGAACAGTGGGCTGCGATCAAGGAGGCGGCATCTGATTCGCTGATCGCCCTGGGAGGCACCATCACGCACCACCACGCGGTCGGGCGCTACCATCGGCGCTGGTACGATCGCGAGCGCCCGCCTCTTTTCGCGGACGCCATGCGGGCGGCCAAAGGTGCGCTCGATCCCGCGGGAATCATGAATCCCGGCGTCTTGTTCGATCCAGTGCAAACGTTGGAGTCACCGTCCCGGCTATGACGGTGGCGCTGAGGAGGTCCTCATGACGCGAGCGAAAGCGGACGGCAGCGCGACCGGCAAGCCGAAATGGGAACCCCCTCCAATCGCCGACTTCGAGAAGTTGGGTGCGTTCTATATCGGCCGTCCTTATGACCTGACGGCCAAAGCACCGCAGCCTGGCCTGATCCTTTATGACTCGAAGGACCTGGTGACCCACGCCGTTGCAGTCGGGATGACTGGAAGCGGCAAGACCGGTCTCTGCATCGCCCTGATTGAAGAGGCAGCGCTGGACAGCATCCCGTCCATCGTCATCGACCCTAAGGGCGATCTGACCAACCTTCTCCTGACGTTCCCCAATTTGCAGCCGCAGGACTTCCGCCCCTGGATCAACGAGGAGGACGCGGCCAAGGCGGGACTCTCAGCGGATGACTTCGCGGCGCAGCAAGCCAAGCTCTGGAGCGACGGCCTCGCCTCGTGGGGCGAGGATGGCGCTCGGATCAAGCGGCTCCGCGATGCCGCGGACTTCGCCATCTACACGCCTGGCTCGAATGCAGGCCTGCCGGTATCGATCCTGGCTTCATTCGCAGCGCCGAGCACCGCAATCCGCGGCGATGAGGAGCTGTTTCAGGAACTGGTCGCGACCACCGCCACGAGCTTGCTCGGGCTCTTGGGCATCGATGCTGATCCGGTCAAGAGCCGCGAACACATATTCCTCTCGAACCTGTTCGCGAGATCGTGGGCATCGGGAAGCGATCTGGACCTGACGAACCTCATCGAGCAGATCCAGCGGCCGCCGATCGAGCGCGTCGGCGTGCTCGACCTCGAATCCTTCTACCCGTCGAAGGATCGTAATGAGCTGGCCACATCGCTCAACAACCTCCTGGCCTCGCCAGGCTTCGCGGCGTGGCTGCAAGGCGACGCGCTGGATATCGGCAAGACACTTCACGGTCAAGGGGGCAAGCCACGCGTCGCCATCTTCTCCATCGCGCACCTGTCCGACCCGGAGCGGATGTTCTTCGTCTCGCTGCTGCTGAACCATCTTCTGGCCTGGGCGCGATCGCAGTCTGGCACCACGAGCCTTCGGGCTCTCCTTTATATGGATGAGATCTTTGGGTATTTCCCGCCGGTGGCGAACCCACCGTCGAAGCGGCCCTTGCTGACGTTGCTCAAACAGGCTCGGGCTTTCGGCCTGGGCGTGGTCCTGGCGACGCAGAACCCGGTCGATCTCGATTACAAGGGCCTGGCCAATACAGGCACCTGGTTCTTGGGCCGGCTCCAAACTCAGCGGGACAAGGATCGCGTCCTGGACGGCCTCGAGGGTGCCGCCGCCACAGCGAACTCAAAGTTCGACAAGGCGAAGATCAGCGAGATCCTGTCGGGTCTAGGCAACCGTGTTTTCTTGATGAACAACGTTCACGAGGATGCGCCGGTGGTGTTCGAAACGCGCTGGGCGATGTCGTACCTGCGCGGCCCCCTGACGCGTGACCAGATCAAGTCACTGATGAGCGGCCAAAGGCCGGTTGGGTCGGCGGCGGCTTCGGCTTCGGGTAGGGCGGCCGCCGCGGCGGCAAGCGCCGCGGTGAGCCGGCCGATGGTGCCGCCTGAGATCCCCCAGCAGTTCATTCCAGCGCGCAGCGGGCCCGCCGGCGCGACGCTCGTCTACGAGCCGAGGGTGCTCGCAGCAGCGAAGGTGCGCTTCACGGACCCAAAGAGCGGACTCGATACGACCAGCGATCTCGCCTACCTCGCGCCGATCAGCGACGCGGCGGTGCCGATCGACTGGGACAAGGCCGAGGCCACCTCGATCGCGCTCACAGACCTCGAGAAGAGTCCCGCCGCCTCCGCGCAGTTCGCGCAATTGCCGCCTGCTGCGGCCCAGGCGAAGAGCTACACGGCGTGGCGTTCCGATTTCTCAGGCTGGCTGTTCCGCAATGCGACGCTGGACTTGCGGCAGGCCGGCCGCGAACAGCGAGACGCGCTTATCGCGCGAATTCGAGCCCAGTACGCACCGAAGGTCCAGAGGCTCGAAGAACGAATTCGCAACGCGCAGCAGGTCGTGGAGCGTGAGCAGGGCCAGGCACGCTCGGCGACACTCCAGACGGCAATCTCGGTCGGCGCGACGGTGTTGGGGTCCCTGCTGGGTCGCAAGCGAATCTCCGCCACGTCTCTCGGCAGAGCTACTACCGCGGCGCGAGGAGTAGGTAGGACGATCGATCAGCAGCAAGACGTCGGCCGCGCCAGGGCAGACGTCGGTGCGGCCCAGGCCGAGCTGACGTCCTTGAACCAAGAGCTCGAGCAGAAGCTTGGCGGCCTCGACTCGATGGCCATCCGACCGACCAAGTCCAACATCGCCGTGGAGATCCTGGCTCTCGCATGGGCGCCCTTCTGGAGAGACCAGCAGGGGAACAAGACGCCGGGGTGGAGCTGACGCCGAGAGCCGCGCCCAGATGAAAGCGATCGTGCATTACACATATGGCCCTCCCGACGGGCTCGAGCTCAAGGAAATCGATAAGCCGACGGTCGGAGACGGTGAGGCGCTCATTCGCGTCCATGCGGCGTCGGTCAATCCCGCGGACTGGCGAATCATGCGCGGCGCCCCGTTCGTAATCCGTTTGGTGGGCTATGGGCTGCGCAAACCGAAGACCCCTGGTCTCGGGAGTGATGTGGCCGGTGTGGTGGAGGCGGTCGGCAAGAACGTGACGCGGCTCCGACCCGGTCATGAGGTCTACGGTTCGGGCCGGGGCGCCTACGCCGAGTTCGCGTGCGCCGCGGAGGACCAGGTCACGCCGAAGCCGGCGAACCTCACGTTCGAGCAAGCCGCTGCCGTTCCCCTCGCGGCGACGACCGCTCTGCAGGGCCTTCGAGACATCGGGAAGCTCCAGGCGGGACAGACGGTCCTGGTCATCGGCGCGTCTGGTGGCGTGGGGACATTCGCCGTGCAGATCGCGAAGGCGCTTGGGGCGGAGGTCACCGGCGTCTGCAGCACGCGGAACGCGGAGCTGGTCCGTTCGATCGGCGCGGATCACGTCATCGACTACACCCGCGAGGACTTCACCAGGGGCGAGCACCGCTACGACCTCATCTTCCAGCTGGCGGGGACCAACACACCGTCGGAATGTCGACGTGCGCTGACCCCCCGGGGGACGCTCGTGCTCAGCAGCGGCGAAGGTCGCTACAGCGGGGTAGGTCGCATTGTCTCCGCGATGGCGTCCTCACCGTTCGTGACCCAGAGGCTGGTTTCGTGGGTGTCGTCGATGAAGAAGGCCGACCTGCTGGCCCTGACGGAACTCATCCAGGCCGGAAAGGTCAAGCCGGTCATCGATCGGACGTACACGCTGGACGAGACGCCGGCAGCGATCCGCTACGTGGAAGAGGGCCACACTCGGGGCAAGGTCGTCATCAACATCGGAGCGACTGACTAACCCCGGTCGAGGATGGTTTTGAGCTGCGGAATGGAGATGTTCCCTCCGCTGAGGATCAGCGCGACGCGCAGGCCCGCCAGCCGTTCCTTGAGCGCGAACGCGGCGGCCAACGCCGCCGCGCCGGCTCCCTCGACCAACGTCCGGTTGCGCCCGAGCAAGAAATAGACGGCGGCCGAGATGGCGTCGTCGGAAACGAGGATGAAGTCGTCGAGTAGCCTTCGCAGAATTTGCTGCGGCAGCTCGAATGGCGTCCTCGTGGCCAGGCCTTCCGCCCACGTGCTGTTGGTCGCCTCGACTCGCTTGCCGGCCCGCCACGAGAGGTAGGCCGACGGAGCATTTTCGGATTGCACCCCGATCACGGCGATCTTTGGGTTGACGGCCTTCGCCACGATGCTGGCGCCCGCCGCGCCGCTGCCGCCTCCGACCGGCACGATGATGACGTCGATCTCCGGCGCCTCGCTCAAGATCTCGAGGGTGTGAGTCCCCACTCCGGCGATCAGCAGTGGCTCGTTTCCTGAATGAACGTATCGGTACCCATGCTCAGCGGCGAGCTGCTCACATGCTTCGCGCGCCTCGTCGAAATCCGCTCCAACGAGCCTTACAGTCGCACCGAGGTCGTGCATCGCCTCGACCTTGGCCGGGTTGGCATTCTCCGGCGCGCAGATGATGGCTTTCACCCCGAACAGCCTTGCCGCATACGCGACGGACTGACCATGGTTTCCGGTTGACGCCGCGATGACGCCGACCTCGCGCTCGCTGTCGTTCAGCTGGGAGATGAGATTGATGCCGCCGCGCACCTTGAACGCGCCGGTCGGGAGGTGGAACTCGTGCTTGAGGTACACATCTGCGCCAACGGCGTCGCTCACCGGAGGCGATCTGCGTAGCGGTGTGGGAGCAAGATGCGGCCGGATTCGTGCTGCCGCGGCGAGCACGTCCGCGAACGTGGGCTCCAACCAGGCATTCCCTTCGAGCTCGTGGCTCACAACGCGCATCTAGGCAGTTGTGTGGCTGGGCCTGCGGAGATGGATGAAGATCAGGACGCTGCTCACGAGCAACGCCGGCACGTATATGGTCACGATCACCCAGTTCACCCCGAGCGCATGCGTGAACACGCTGAAACGCATGGATTGAATGATCGCGTTCACGGTGTCGAGCAGGCCGACCACCAGGCAGAGCCAGACCAATGGGATGGCCGCAGACATCCGGCGACGTAGGGCGATCAAAGCCAGCAGGGCCAGAACAGCGGTGGCCATGTCGCCGTATCCGATCATCGTGCGAAATTCCATGGGTACGGCGGAATCGACGGCGCCTGGAGCCAGGATCGTCCCTCCGACGATGCGAAACGCATGGATCCACAAAAGGGGCACCAATGCCAGCTCCCGCGGCAGTTTGGAAAGTCGGGGCGATGCGTACCACCACGCGATGAGCGCATAGGCGGCCAGGGAGAAGGTGAATTGAATTCCAAAGAGGACGATCGGTTCCACGGGCTTGTCCCTCCGGTGACGGCAGCCGACACGTCAAACGCAAGCTGGAGGGTAACTGAGAACGGCCAGGTGCTTGGCCTGGCATCTAATCTTTGCTGGTCGTGCCGGAGCGCATCGCGGTCCGCCGCCGCGGCCACCGGCGGCCGTCTCATCCTGCGGCCGCCGCGACGCCCATACGTGCGCTTCCTTTCCGGCTCACGCGCTTCATCGGCCGCCAGCGCGAGATCGCAGAGCTGCGCCGGCTCCTCGGCGAACAGCGTCTGATCACGATCGTGGGACCGGGCGGCGCCGGGAAGACACGGCTTGCTCTGGCGCTTGCAGCATCGGTGCCTGAGCTGCACTTCGCAGACCTGGCTGCGGTCACCGCCCCAGAACTCTGCACGCGAGCGCTCGCTGACGCCCTGGGAGTGCGCCAGGAGGCCGGCCTGCCGCTGGTCCAAACGATCGGCGCACATTTGCGCCGGCAGCGCGCGGTCGTTGTGCTCGACAACTGTGAGCACGTCACCGAAGCCGCCTCCGAGCTGGCGGCCAGCCTGCTGCAGGCCTGTCCAGAGCTGTCGATCCTGGCGACGAGCCGCGTTCCGCTCGACCTTCCGGGCGAGCTCGTCTGGACGGTGCCGCGCCTCGCGCTGCCCAAGCCGGAGGCCGCATCAGTCATGGAGTCGGACGCAGGTCGCCTCTTCCTCGACCGCGCACGCTTGGTCAATCGGGAGCTGGAGGTTGATCGTGAGACGGCCCCCGAGATCGCAGCAATTTGCGCCGCAGTCGACGGGCTGCCCCTTGCCATCGAGCTCGCGGCCGGCCAGGCAGGACTGCTGAGCCTTGAGGCCATCCATTCGGGGCTGAAGGACCACCTGGGTCTGCTTCAGATCGAGGCTCGGGTCGAAGGACGCCATCCAACCCTGCGGGCGGCGGTGGAGTGGAGCTACAAACGGCTGGGCCCGCCAGACCAGGCGCTTTTCGACAGCCTTGCCGTTTTCGCGGGAGCCTTCTCGTACGAGGCCGCAAGCACCGTTGCGGGAGCGACGGACGCAGCGCTGCGGCGATTGGTCAAGAGCTCATTGCTGACCACGGCTCCTGGGAGCCATGCCCAATACCGGCTCCTCGAGACGCTGCGCGCATTCGGACGCGCTCGCCTGGACGAAACCGGCCGGCGCTCCGAGGTCAGCGCCCGTTTCCTCCACTACTACGCCGACCTCGCAGCCAGAGCGGAGTTGGGTCTGCGTGCGCGGGAGCAACGGAGCTGGCTGGACAGGCTCGAGTCGGAGCTGCCCAACTTGCGCGAGGCGATCCGCGTCGGCACCCGCGATGATCCGAGCCTTGCTCAGCAGATCTTCGCCGGCACGACCAACTTCTGGAACATCCGTGGATACATCGAAGAGGGATGCGAGCTGGCGGAAGCCGTCCTGCGGACCGGCGGCCAGCATGCCGAGCCGCGGGCGCTGGTTGGCCTGGCCGAGATCATGTACGAGATCGATTCGACCCGCGGGAGGGCGGCTGTTGAGGCGGCAGCGGCGATGTCCAGGGCCGGGGGTCTCGAGGTCGAAGCGCGCCTCGACCTCATCCGGGCCGCTCTCGCGCACGATGCCAAAGAGCCTGGGCGGGGTCGAGATGCGGCAGCTCGAGCGCTCAAATCAGCTGTCAAGCTGGGCCGTCAGGACCTCGAGGTGCTCGCCCATGGCTGGCTCTGCAAGGCGGATATGGAGGAGGGTCGCCTCTCCGAATCGCGTGCTGAGGGCGAGCTGGCCGCAGCCCTGGCGAGGTCGTCGGGGGACGACTACCTCCTTGGCTTCGCGTTAGACCAGCTCGGCCACCTGGCCCTCAAGGAGGCCGACCTCGAGTCCGCCACCGCCCACCACCAGGCCAGCCTCAAGGCATGGCAAGCAGTCGACTCGCCGCTCGGGGTCCAGCACGCGCTCATGAATCTCGGCCTGCTGGCCCTTGAGGCCGGCGATGGTCGCGGCGCGGGCCGGACCTTCGAGCACAGCTACGCGCTCGCCCAGGGTTCGGGCGACCGCCTGGCGCTCGTTGCGGCGCTGCACGGGTTGGGCCAGGCGGCCGCCGTGGCCGGGGATGTGGGGGAGACCGAGGCCCGTTTCGGCGCCGCCGTCAAGCTGTCGAATGAGCTGGCCTCCACCCATTCCATGGGCACGAGCCTGCGCGGTCTTGCACGCGCCGCCTTCATGCGCGGCCAGATGGCTCGAGGCCTGCGGCTGGCGGCGGCCGCGGCTGCGATCTATCCCGGACACGCGGGGCCACTCGACAGGTACCCACGCCAGCAGCTCGACGCCCAGATCGCATCGGCGAGGGCCGCGCTGGGCTCCCGCGCGGCCGATGCCGCTTGGCGCTCTGGCTCGGCCATGGACTCGGCCGCCGCTGTGGCCTATGCCGTGGAGGTCGACCAACCGGCACGCGGGGGCCCGGTCCTCAGCCCACGGGAAAAGCAGATCGTTTCGCTGCTTACGCGCGGCCTGAGCAACAAACAGATCGCGAGCGCGCTGGCGATCTCAGAGCGCACCGCGGAAGGACACGTCGAGCGAACCCGCAACAAACTTGGGCTTGCCAACCGGGCCCAGGTTGCTGCGTGGGGCGTCGAACACCGTTTGAGCTGAGAGCCACGTAGCCACCAGGTACTTCCACGCTATCCGGCCGTTGCGGCCGCCACCAGCATTGCGCCAACAACACTCATGGAGGTGTACAGATGTGGCGCAGATTTCAGGTGCTGATGGTGGCCGCCGGGTTTGTCGGGGCGGCTTGTGGAGGCACGTCCGTCGCGGCGGACGATACGCAGGCGAGTGCTGCGGCAAGTGGGACCGTCTGGGTCACCGAGCGAACTCCGGGGACCAGCTCGGTGACCGCTTTCGATGCGGCAACCGGAAGGGTGTTAGGCACCACCGCTGTGGGTTCTAGGCCGATCGGCATCACGAACCCTCACGGCAGCAAATACGTCTACAGCTCGGATGAGAGCGCCAACCAGCTGTCGGTCATCGACAAGGCGACGATCACCGTCGTCAAGACCATTCCCACGGGTCTTGGCCCCCACCACCTCATGGCGAGCCCCAACGGCAAGCGCATCTACGTCGGCGAGTTCGGGTCCAACTACGTCGGGGTCGTCGACACTGAGCTGAACCAGCGTGTGGCAGGGTACCTGGCAGATACGGACCCGACCGCCCGGACGCATGCGGTGTGGATCACCGGTGACGGAAAGGACCTGTATGCCACCAACACGCATGTGGTGCGAAGCTCAGTCGGAAACATAGCCAAGTTCAACGCGTCGACCGGCGAGAGACTCTGGAACTTCGCCGTCGGCAAGGATCCGAGTGAGATCCTGGTCACGCCGGATCGGAAGATTGGCTACGTGTCGATTCGAGGCGAGAACAAGATCCTGGTGCTGGATCTGACCGGATCACTACCGGCGGTGATCGGTGAGGCCGAGGCGAACAACGAGCCCGACACACTTTCGCTGACCAACGACAAAAAGACCCTCATCGTCGGGTTGCGCGCGCCCAGCACCGGTCCGGCGCGGATGGCGCTGATCGACACCAAGACTCTGACGACCACATATGTCTTGATACCTGGGCACACCATCACCGGCCACCAGTGGCTTTCGGCCAACTCGCACTTCACCTACATCGCCGTTGAGAAGCCTGGCGCCCTGGTCGTGATCGACAACCAGACAGCCAGCGTGGTTACCGAGTACCCCTACCCGACTGGCGGGACGCAGCCACACGGCGTCTTCTACGAACCGTCGGTCTAACCCCGGGAAAGGTGGCATGCGCTGCGCAGCAATCGATGAGCTACGCAGCGCAGTCACTCCTCGGAATTCGTAAAGGCCCCTGACTGCGGCGCTGGTTTCAGTCACACTCCCCGGGTGACTGCGAAGGCCGAGCAGGTGCTGCAAGAGGTCTTCGGCCTGGACTCATTTCGCCCCGGACAGGCAGATGTCGTCGCCGCGATGCTTGCCGGCCGAGACGTGCTCTCGGTGGCGCCTACCGGCTCCGGCAAGAGCATCAGCTACTGGGTGCCTGCCGTCGTCGAGGGCGGACTGACGATGGTCGTCTCGCCTCTCATCGCCCTGATGAAGGACCAGGTCGACCGCCTCACGGAGCGCGGCGTCCCGGCTACCTTCATCAACTCGTCGCTGGATCGCGCGGAAGACACCGAAAGACTCAGGCAAGCGTACATAGGCGCCTACCGGCTGCTCTTTCTGGCCCCCGAACGCCTGGGCCGCCCCGGGTTCATGAACCGGTTGGCCGAGCTTGGCGTCCGCCGGATCGTCGTCGACGAAGCGCACTGCATCTCGACATGGGGCCACGACTTCCGGCCTGACTACCGTTTGCTCTCGGCGGCGGTGGAGGCCTGCGGTAGGCCGCCGGTGGCCGCTTTCACCGCCACCGCAACCCCGCAGGTTCGCGCTGACATCGCCGCCAGCCTCGAGCTGCGTGACCCTTTCATCTCGGTCACCGGGTTCAACCGGCCGACACTGACGCTTTCGGTCATCCGCTGCCGCGGCGACCGGGCCAAGCGGGACCAGCTGCGCAGGCTGCTCGAGGACCGGTCGCAGCGCGCGCTCGTTTACGTGGGTACGGTCGCGGCAGCCGAGGAAGTTGCGGCCGAGCTCGATGCGGCCTGCTATCACGGTCGCCAGGATGCTGCGGTGCGGCGCCGTGTACAGGAGGATTTCACAGCAGGAAGATCGCAGGTCGTCGTCGCGACCTCCGCATTTGGGATGGGAGTGGACATCCCGGACATCCGGCGGGTGATTCACTACCACTTGCCCGGCAGCCTGGAGGCCTACTACCAGGAAGCCGGTCGGGCTGGACGAGATGGCCGGCCGGCAGAGTGCACCCTCCTGTACAGCCCGGCCGACCGCGACCTGCAGGCCTACTTCATCGAGCAGTCAGGACTGGAGGACGGCTCTCCGCTCAAGGACCACGGCTATGCGCGGCTGGCGCAGATGATGGCTTACGCCGAACAGCGCGAATGTCGGCACGCGCGGATCGCGGATTACTTCGGCGAGGAGGGCGTCGCAAGACGCTGCGGCGCTTGCGACAACTGCCTTGTAGCAGGGCCACCTGAAGAGCCGGTGCCGACGGACGCTGTGCAGGTCGGGCTGGCGGCGATCGCCCGGTTCACCGGCCGTGTCGGCCTTGCCAACGTGGCTGCCGTGCTCGGTGGCAGGCAGACGAAATGGTCGAAGGCACAGGCCTGGGTTGCGCAGCTTCCGTTCCACGGTTCTCTTCGCGGGTGGAAGGAAGAGCGCATCAAGCTGCTCCTGGCCGAGCTCGTCGCGGCCGGACTCGCCCGTCAGAGCGCGGGTGAATATCCGGTCGTCGAGCTCACGTCCGCCGGCCGGGACGCCCTCGCGCAGCGAAGGCTGCCGGAGCTGACCCTGCCCGCCGAGCCCAAGAGGGTCGGGCTCGCAGACGCCCCGGCAGAGATGGTGGACCGCCTGCGCCAATGGCGCCTCGAAACGGCCCGCGCCAGCGGCGTTCCGGCATACGTGATCTTTCACGACTCGACGCTGACAGCCATCGCGGCGGCACGCCCCGCGAGCCTGGCTGATCTACTCCGCGTTTCGGGGGTGGGCGATTCGAAGCTGCGCAAGTACGGCGAGGAAGTGCTCGAGGTGGTGCGAGGGTCTTCGGCTTGAGCGGAGCCCCTTGAGGTGGGGGATTCCTATTTGCGCCGATATAGCCAATTGGGTATAATTGCCGCATGACAAAATCTGAGATCGGGCTCACCTTGGCCAACGCGAGGCGTCGCTCTGGGAAAACTCAGGCGGCGCTTGCGGAAGCAATGGCAACCAGCCAGTCTGTGATCGCCCGAGCCGAGGCGGGCTACCGCATGCCCACGCTCGGCTTCATCGATCGATGGGCTCGTGCGACTGGCGCACCGATCACCCTCGAGCTGGGTAAGTCCCGACCAGGAATGCAATCCGCATCGGCTCGCCGAGCGATGGTGCGATCTGTGTTGGGCTCCGGCCGTTTCAATCCATGGGAAAGGAATCCTGCCCCGATTGAGGCAGAGCTGCTTGAACAGACCGGCCAGAGCCGCGAGCATTTTGATCGGTTGAAGCGACGTCGTGGCGAAAGGCGCTGAGAGCCGCCATCGAGACGCCGAGGCGCTGCTTCGCTTGATCCCACGCGCAAGATCTCGACTGCGGCAGCGCCTTCTGCTAGCCGCCGCCATGACCAAGCTCTTGAGCCACGAGCCGATCGTGGTGGGCGGAACCGCCGAAGAATATTGGGCCGGAGGCGAATACCACCCGACCGACCTCGACCTGTGCCTGGGACTCTCACCTCGCGATCTCAAAGCCCTTGTCTCTGTCGGGCTGCACAAGCGCGGCCGGCACTGGACGCGGGAGGATCTTCCCGTGGCTGTGGAGTTTCCGGGACCAGGCGACGACATTGAACGGACGGTCAGTGTGAGAGTCGGAGGGGTTTCGATCCTGATAATCAGCTGTGAGGACCTGTACCTCGACAGGCTTCGTCAAGCGACGGTGTCGTGGCCACGTGAAGACGTCAGCTTCGACGCTGCACTGGAGCTTGCACTAACCAACTACACGACCCTCGACTGGGATTACATCCGCGGCCGGCTCGGGAAGCTAGCCTCCAGGGAGCGGAGGGTCGGCACCCTGATGGTCGCGGTCAGCCGGAGGGTTCGGTCTCGAGCTCGCAGGGGATCAGGGGCTCTCGTTGCCCTGACAGGTCCTTCTGATTGAACGATGTGTAAGGAAGAGGCGGGATCATCCGGATCCCGCCTCTTGCCAGCGTTTTCAGCTCACGCAATCGCGCGGCGGTTCTGCATCGCGAACAGGCTTCCCACCGTGAGCACGATCAGGATCGCGATGATCCAGGCGGCCCAGGCGAGTCCCGTCACCGCGCTAAAGCCGAATGCCCACGGGCTCACGAACAGAATCACGGCCAGCACGGCCGGGATGAGCTCGAGTCCGCCTGCGTCCTTCGTGGCTGCGTTCAGCACTCCAGCGAGCGCGATCAGCGCACCCAGCACGTAAGCGGTCGAAGCGGCGACGGAATTTGCCGTTTCGCCAAATATGAAGGGAGTCACGAACAAAACAACTCCCAGGCCGACGACGACCCAATCTTGCCAACGCCTCCATGTGGTCATGGCTGCAACCTCCTGGGCACGACCTCGGATCTTTGGAATGCGGTGGGCGCGCCCTCCGGGGGCCCGCAGTCCAGGCTCGCGCACGGAGTCGAGGAGCAGGACGTCGGTGGAGACTTTCCGTTGCCTCAGGGTTTGTTCGCTCATCTCATTAACTCCTGCGAAAACCAGCAACAACTACATGCGCACGCAAGTAAATATTCCCTGTGTGGGAGCCGGTGGCGTCGTTGACGGCGCAATCCCGGGCGGCGTAGGGTTGCGGGGGGTACAGGTTGATGGCTTCTCCACCAGGCCCTGCGTCGAGTCGAACCCCACCACCGCCCGGCGCACCAAAGAGCCCAGCTCCTCAGGCGCCGAACCCACTGCGTTCGAGACGGTTCTGGATCACGCTCCTGGTCCTGCTCGCGGCCAACCTCTTCATCACGAACGTGCTGCTCGCGCCGGCGCAGCCGACGACGATCACGCTGCCCTACAACCTTTTCAAGCAACAGCTGGCCGCTGACAACATCGTCACGGTGACGACCACCGGCGACGCCATCACGGGCGTGACCAAGACTCAGGTCCAGGAGCCAGGCACTGGAACAAAGGCCACCCACTTCACAACTCAGCGTCCGTCGTTCGCCGATGACGGCCTGGAGTCCTTGCTTGAACAGCACGGGGTCACCATCAATGCCAAGCCGGAAAATCCGCCCCTGCCGTTCTGGGAGCAGCTCCTCCTGAGCTTCGGACCGACTCTGTTGATCGTGTTGGGTCTGCTTTACCTGCTGCGACGATCGGCTGCTGCGGGCGCCGGCGGCCTGCTCGGCTCGTTCGGCCAGAGCAGGGCGCGCATCTACGACGCGGAACGGCCCGCCACCACGTTCGCCGACGTGGCTGGGATCGATGAGGTCAAGCAGGAGCTGGAGGAGCTCGTCGACTTCTTGAAGGAACCGCAGAAGTACGAAAAGCTTGGCGGCAGGGTCCCGAAGGGCGTCCTGCTCATCGGTGCTCCCGGGACAGGCAAGACGCTCCTGGCTCGCGCGGTCGCCGGTGAGGCCAAGGTGCCGTTCTTCAGCCAGTCGGCGTCAGAGTTCGTCGAAGCCATCGTCGGCGTCGGCGCAGCGCGTGTTCGCGACCTCTTTGAGAAGGCGCGCAAAGCTGCGCCTGCGATCATCTTCATCGACGAGCTGGACGCCGTCGGGCGGAGCCGCAGCTCGGGCATCCGGTTGGGCAGCAACGACGAGCAGGAGCAGACGCTCAACCAGATCCTCACCGAGATGGACGGGTTCGAGCCAGGCACCGGTGTCATCGTCCTCTCGGCCACGAACCGGGCTGAAATCCTCGATCCCGCCCTGACGCGCCCAGGTCGATTTGACCGTCGCGTGACGCTGCAGCCGCCCGACCGCCGGGGCCGGGCCGCGATCCTCAAGCTCCACACCGCGAAGGTTCCGCTCGGCCCGGACGTCGATCTCGACGACATCGCCGGCCGGACACCGGGCCTGGTGGGAGCCGACCTGCGCAATCTGGTCAACGAGGCTGCCCTGGGCGCGGCGAGAAAGAACGAGTCGGTGGTGACATCGGCAGACTTCTACGAAGCCATCGACCGGATCCTGCTTGGCACCGAACGGCACTTGATGCTTTCGCAAGCAGACCGTGAACGCATCGCGTATCACGAGTCCGGTCATGCGCTCCTCGGGCTGCTCGTGCCCGGGGCGGACCCGGTCCGGAAGGTGACGATCATCCCGCACGGGGGCGCGCTCGGGGTCACAATTCAGAGCCCGATCGACGATCGCTTCAACTACGGAGAGGATTACGTCCGCGCTCGCATCATCGGAGCCCTGGGTGGGCGAGCCGCCGAGCAGCTCATCTATGGAGTGGTGTCGACGGGAGCGGCGAACGACCTACAGCAGGTGACGCTGATCGCACGCGAGATGGTAGTTCGATGGGGGATGAGCAGCAAGATCGGCCCGCTCGCCTTTGCGGAGGACGGCCAGACCAACGCTCTGTCGATGGTCCGTCCGTACAGCGAGGCAACCGCCCGCGAGGTCGACCTCGAGATCAAGCGGATCGCCGATGAGTGCCTGGTGGAAGCGACGAGGCTCTTGACGGAGAACCGCGCCCGGCTCGAAGCTCTAACGCGGGCGCTCTTGGCGGAGGACTCGTTGGGCGAGGACCAGATTCTTTCAGTCACCGGCTTGAAACGTGCGCAGATCGCAAGCGCAAGCAGCCTGAGCTTATGAACCATCAGGAAGTGGGAAGGGAGGAGTATTGAGTGGTCAGCTCAAAGGGTCTCACGGACACAGAAGAAGTCGAGCGTGCCAACGCAACGGGCCGGACTCCGGTCGTTTTCATCCACGGGCTGTGGCTTCTCCCGAGCAGTTGGGAACGCTGGGCCGCCGTCTTTGAAGGGGCTGGCTACACGGCACTGACGCCGGGATGGCCGGACGATCCCGAGACCGTGGCAGAGGCGAAGGCGCACCCTGAGGTGTTCGCCCACAAAACGGTCGGACAGGTGGCCGACCACTATGCCGACGTGATCGGACAGCTGAGGAAGAAGCCGGCCGTGATCGGGCATTCCTTCGGGGGACTGCTCACTCAGATTGTCGCCGGGCGCGGCCTCTCCGCCGCGTCGGTTGCGATTGATCCCGCGCCGTTCCGCGGAGTGCTGCCGCTGCCGTTCTCGGCGCTGAAGGCGGCGTCGCCGGTGCTTGGCAACCCAGCCAATCGCAACCGTGCCATCCCGCTCACCTACGACCAGTTCCGCTACTCCTTCGCCAACGCAGTCAGCGAAGACGAGGCCAAGCAGCTTTACGAGTCGTTTGCCGTCCCGGCATCCGGGGCGCCACTCTTCCAGGCTGCGGCAGCCAATCTCAACCCCTGGACTGAAGCAAAGGTCGATACCAAGAATCCAGACCGGGGGCCGCTTCTGATCCTCTCGGGCCAGAAAGACAACACCGTCCCCTGGGCGATCGCGAACGCCTCGTACAAGCAGCAGAAGCGCAATCCAGGCGTGACCGAGATTTTCGAGATGCCCAACCGTGGGCACGCGCTCGTGATCGA
>Ga0137409_10000929_pt1 | contig 32042 bp, 29 predicted proteins | sample CZODoug1_16funga_FD_122059 | JGI IMG/M metagenome (GOLD analysis project Ga0137409, IMG submission 122059) | Vadose zone soil fungal communities from Angelo Coast Range Reserve, California, USA - CZODoug1_16fungal (Hybrid Assembly) | ecosystem: Environmental > Terrestrial > Soil > Vadose zone... | reverse complement strand
CGCGGAGCCCGGGCGCGCAGCGCCCGGGGGCGAGCCGCAGGCGAGCATCCAGAACGCGGCGGCACACCGTCTCTACGGAGCGGAACAACCAAACGACCGCGTTCTGGACCCGGCGAACGCGCCGTGGTGAGGGAACCGGCCGCAGGCCGGCGAAGTCGCGTGCCGCAGCGGAGGTGCACACGCCTTCGAGGTGCGGCCGCAGCCACCGCAACGCCCGCCAGCCGGCCAAAGTGAGACACGACCCGCCGTTACTTGTGCTTGTCGCGCAGCAGCCGGCGCTTGCTCTTCGCCTGCCGCGGAGTGAGGAGGTTGCGCTTACCCGCGAACGGGTTGTCCCCGGTCCTGAGCTCGACGCGCACCGGCGTGCCGCGCAGCCGCAGCGCCTCGCGAAACGCATTCTCGAGATAGCGCTTGTAGTGCGACGGCAGCCGCAGCGCCTGATTGCCGTAGACCACGATCAGCGGCGGGTACCGACCGCCCTGGTGCGCGTAACGCAGCCGCACCTGCCGGCCACGGACGATCGGCGCCGGATTGGCCGCGAGCGCGTCCTTCAAGACCTGATTCACGCGCGGCGTCTTGAACTCGGCGCCGGCCGACGCGTAAGCGACGAGCGCCGAGTCGACGAGCTCGGCGATGCCGCTGCCGTGCAGGGCGGACACGTAGTGGACGGTCGCGTATTGCACGAAGTCGAGCTTGCGATCGATCTCGCGCTCGACGGCGCGGCGCTCGCCGCTCGTGAGCCCGTCCCACTTGTTGATGCCGATCACGAGCGCGCGGCCGCGCTCGGCCGCGATGCCGATCAGGTGCGTGTCTTGGTCGGTGATGCCGGCGCGCGCGTCGAGCAGCGCGATGACCGCGCCCGCGTCCTCGACGGCCTGCAGGCTCTGCACGATGCTGTACTTCTCCACCGCCTCGCTCACGCGCGCGCGACGGCGAATCCCGGCCGTGTCGATCAGCACGAACCGGTTGTCGCCGCGCTCGCACTGCACGAGCACGCTGTCGCGCGTGGTGCCCGGCTCGGGCGAGGTGACCAGGCGGTTGCTGCCGACGAGCCGATTGATCAGCGTCGACTTGCCGACGTTCGGGCGGCCGATGACGGCGACCTTGGGTCCCTCGAGCCCCGCGGCGCCTTCGTCCTCGGCCGCGAGGAGCGGCCCGACGACCGTCTCGACGAGCTCGTCGATGCCCTGGCCGTGCAGCGCGGCGATGCGGATCGGGCTGCCGAGGCCGAGCGCGTGGAACTCGGCCTCGGCCATCTCGCCCGCCACGCCCTCGGCCTTGTTGACGGCGATCGCGACCGTCTTCGCCTTGCGCCGCAGGTGCTCGGCGATCCGCGCGTCCTCGGCAGTGAGGCCGGCCTTGTGATCCACGACGAGCACGACGGCGCTCGCTTCCTCGATGGCGATGTCGACCTGCTCCGCCACCAGCGCGGCGATCTCCGTGGGGCTCGCGATCGCGAGGCCGCCCGTGTCGATGACGATGAAGCTGCGATCGCCGACCGTGGCGACGCCGTAGCGGCGGTCGCGGGTGAGCCCCGGGAAGTCGGCCACGAGCGCGGCCCGGGTGCCGGTGAGCCGGTTGAACAGGGTCGATTTGCCGACGTTCGGCCGGCCGACGAGCGCCACGGCGGGCAGCATGGTGTCCGCCTAGGATATTACCTAGGCGCCTTTGTCGGCGCCCTTGTCGGCGCCTTTGTCGTCGTTCTTGGCGCGCACGGTGTACGCAGCTACCGTGCCGTCGTCTCCCTGCACGTAGACGTTGTCGCCCACGACGAGCGGCGCCGCGGAAATTCGGCCGCCCGCCGCGTGCTCGCGCGCCACGAAGTGGCCGTCGTCCGGATCGAGCCAGTGCACGTAGCCGTCGTAGTCGCCGACGACGAGCGCATTCTCGTAGCGCGTAGGCGCCGTCACGTCGCGGCGGCGTAGCGCGTCGTTGCGCCACAGCGTCGCTCCGCGCTGGCGGTCGAGGGCGACGACGGAGTCGAAGTCGCTCGTGACGTAGACCTTGTCGACGTCGGCGCCGAGGCCGGCGTACGACGACATGTCCTGCTGCCAGAGGATTACGCCCGTCTGCAGATCGATGCCGACCGCGCGCCCCTGGTAGCCGACCACGTAGACGTCGTTGCCCACCACCGAGAGCCCCGCACCCACGTCGACGAGCCTGTCGAGCTCGGTGCGGCCAGCCGGATTCGCGATCGCGATCTCCCAAGCGGCCTCGCCGGTGGAGAGGTTGTACGCGCCGACTCGGCCGTTGTTGAAGCCGCTGACGACGAGCGCGCCGGCGACGCGCGGCACGGTGTTGCCGCGCAGCGTGAGCGAGGGCAGGTTCTGCTCGACGGTCCAGAGTGTCGCGCCATCGCGGCTAGCGAAGCCGCGTAGGCGCCCATCCACGCTGCGCAGCACGACGACATTCGGCCCGATCGCGGGCGCGGCGAGCACCTCGCTGCCCACGGGCTCGAGCCAGCGCTGCTCGCCGGTATTCGCATCGAGCACCACGAGGTCACCGTCGGTGGTGCCGAAGGCCAGCACGCCTTCCCCGTAGGCCGGCCCGGCCGCGAGCGGCAGCTTGGTCTTCACCGACCAGACCTTGCGGCCGGTCTGCGCGTCGAACGACGTGACCACGCCCTCGTGCGAGCCCGCGAAGATCCGCGCGCCGTCGGTGGCCGGCCGCAGACCGAGCCGCAGCCGCGCGGCGCTGCCGCCGACCTTGCCGCTCCAGAGCTTGTGAACGTCGAGCGTGTGGTTGATCGAGGTGAGGTCGGCCGGTGGCTCGAGCTTGCCGCTGTTCGCGCAGCCGGCTGCCACCCAAGCGATCGGCGGCAAAGCAAGCGCCAGGAACAGGCGTTTGATCACGCGCCTTCTCCGGCTTCGCTCTTCGCGGCCGGCGCGGGCTCGGCGGTGCTCGGCGCCGCCGGGGCGCCGGCGGCGGGCTCGCCCGGCGCGGGCGCGGCCGTCTCGGGCGCGCTGCCGGGCAGGTCGTTGAGCTTCATCTGCAGGAAGCTGCGGTCGAGGAGCTCGGAGCCGTCGGCGACCAACGCCGCGAGATACGCCGCACGCGCTTCGTCGATGCGGCCGCGCGCGGCGTAGATGTCGCCCTTGACCTCATTGAAGCGGCCGGCGAATTGGCCCGGGTCGGCGACCGTGAGCACCGCGAGCGCGTCGTCGTACTTCTCGCGGTAGGCGAGCACGCGCGCGAGCCGCAGACGCGCGACCAGCCCGAGCTCCGGGTCCTTGCTGTGCTCCATGACGAAACGCAGCTCATCGGCCGCGCGATCTGGCGCCGAGGCGAGCACGAACTTGGCGACCAGCAAGCCGCCTTGCTGCGTGTACGGGTTCGACGGGAAGTCGGCGCGCAGCTTCGCGAGCAGCGTATCGGCATCGCCCGGCTTGTTGTCGTCGACGGCGGTCTTCAAGCTCTGATAGATCACCGCGGCCTTCTCCGACTGCCCGACCTGATAGGCCTGATATTGTCGATAGCCGTAGAAGCCCAGGAGCGCGATCGCCGCGCCGCCGATCAGGAACCAGCCGTTCTCGCCCCACCATTGCCTGAGGCGCTCGACTTGTTCTTTGTCTGACAGATACTCGTCCACGCCATCCTCCGGCCCGAGCCAAGCGCGCTATTCTATGCCGAGCGGGGCCGCGCCGAGCAGCCGCGTGCACTCTTCGAGCGTCATCAGCTCCTGCGGACGTTCTTCCCGCAGGGGCTTGACGCCGATCCGGTCGGCCGCGACCTCGGCGTCGCCCAAGATCAATGCGTACCGCGCACCGCTCTTGTCGGCCCGGCGCATCTGGGCCTTGAAGCCGGCCGCGGGGGATCCGATCGAGAGCCTTAGTCCAGGCAACCGGTCGCGCAGTTCCTCGACCACCTTGAAAGCCTTGCGCCGGCCCGCATCGCCGGCGGCGATCAGAAAGACGTCGGTCCGCGGCTCGGAGCCATCGGCCCCTTCGGCGCGCTGGAGCTCGACGATTCGCTCGACGCCTAAGGCCCAGCCGACGGCCGGGGTCTCGCGCCCTCCGAGCTGCGCCACGAGCCCGTCGTAGCGCCCGCCGGAGCAGATCGCGCTCTGGGCGCCGAGCTTGTCGGTGAGCCACTCGAACACCGTGCGCGAGTAGTAGTCGAGGCCGCGGACCAGGCGCGGATTCAGGGTGAAGCGCACGCCGACGTCCCCGAGCAGCTGCTGCACGCGTTCGAAGTGAGCACGCGACTCGTCGTCGAGATAGCCGGAAAGCACCGGCGCTTCGGCAATCAGCTCGCGCAGCGCCGGGTTCTTGCTGTCGAGGATCCTGAGCGGGTTGCGCTCGAGCCGTCGCAGGCTGTCCTCGTCGAGCGCGTCGCGATGGCGGCCGAAGTACTCCACCAGCGCCTGCCTGTAGCCCACGCGCGATTCGGGCGTACCGAGGGAGTTCATCTCGAGCGCCGCGCTCGCGATCCCGAGCTCCTTCCACAGGCGCGCGGACAGCGCGATGAGCTCCGCGTCGATCTCGGGCTCCGCGAAGCCGAGCGCCTCGACGCTCAACTGGTGAAACTGCCGGTAGCGTCCCTTCTGCGGCTTCTCGTAGCGGAACATCGGGCCGCTGCACCAGAGTTTCTGTTGCTGGTTGTGCAGCAAGCCGTTGCTCAAGCCGGCGCGCACCACGCCGGCGGTCGCCTCGGGGCGCAGCGTCACGCTCTCGCCGTTGCGGTCCTCGAAGGTGTACATCTCCTTGGCGACGACGTCGGTGTCCTCCCCGATGGAGCGGCTGAAGAGCTCGGTGCGCTCGAGCACCGGAATCCGGATTCGCCGATAGCCATAGCTCGCGAACAACGCGGCCGCCGTCGACTCGAGACGGTCCCAGAGCGGCGCGTCGTCGGGCAGCACGTCGTTCATCCCGCGAACGGGTTGGATCAGCTCGGCCAAGGTGTACGACTCACTCTTCGTCGACTTGGAGCGTGAACCGCGCGTAGTTGCCCTGCTTGGGCCGCGGGATCTCGTAATCGGCGCCTTCGACGCTGATGCGGACACCGTCGACGTTGCCGAGCACGACCGCAAGCGGCGGCTCGCCGCGCAGCGTCGCGCGCCGGCCCGCCGAGCCCAAACCATAGAACAGCCGCTCGCCGCGCGCGTCGGTGATCTCCGCCCAACTGTCCTGCTCGAAGGTAACGTCGACGTCGACAGCGAACTCGAGCGGGCGAAGCGGGGCCGCGGCTCGCGCGTCGGCCGGCGGCTCGGCGGCGGCTGCGGACGGCGTGACGGTGCCGCCCGGCGCGGGCGCCGCCTTGGGCTGTGCCACCGGCGCCGCCGGGGACGGCTCGGGCACGGGCGGCGATGCTTCGACGTCCACGCGCTGCGCCGCGCCCGCCGCCGCGTCCGACGCCCTTGGCGTCGGGGCGGGCATGCCGGCGGCCGGACCGGCCGCCGGCTCGCTGCGCTCGACCGGCTGCGCGGGCGGGACGAGCCCGCTCCAGCTCGCGCCGTTCAGCCACCAAACGGCAAACGCCCCGACGAGCGCGAGCACCACGATCAGCGCGACCACCCAGCCCCTAATCCGCTGCTCGTCGTGGAGCTTGATCGCGCGCATGGGGCGGATGTCGATGTCCTCGAGCTTGCCCTGCTTGTAATACGCAGCCAGCAGATCGCTCGTGTCGAGACCTAGGCGCGCGCCGTATTGCTTGATATAGCCCTTCACGAACACCGGCACGCCGATGCGGTCGAACCGGTCCTGCTCGAGCGCGACGAGCTGCCGAGCCTCGATGCGCAGCTCGGCCGCGATCTGCTCGACCGACAGGTCCTGCGCGACGCGCGCCTCCGTGAGGAGTTGGCCTACGGTATTGCGGGCCTCCGGCCCGACGGTATTGCGGGCCTCCGGCCCGACGGTATTGCGGGCCTCCGGCGCGACGCTACCGGGGCGGGCCTGCGGCGCGACGCTACCGCGCGCCTCCGGCGCGACGTTTGGCTCGGCCGGTGGCCGGTCCGCCGCCGCCTTGCGCTGCTCACTGTCCGCCATTGCTCTGCTGCAATGCCTGCAACTGCTCGACCTCGGGTGATCTCGGAAAACCCGACTTGAGCTGCGCGGCGCACCTGTCCACGGCCGCGCGGTTCGCGAGCTCTCGCTCCACGTTCACGCAGAGCCATAGCACCGGGGCGCTCGGAGGTTGCGAATCGAGGTAGCGCTGCACGAAGGCGCGCGCCTGGAGGTAGTTCTTCTGTTGATAAGAGAGATCCATCATGCCGCGCAGCGCGGCGGCGTAAGTCTTGTTGCGCGCGAGCGCGTCCCGGTAGTACTCGGCCGCCTTGGCGGGATCGCCGTTGTCCGCCGCGCAATTGCCCGCGTTCGTCAGCGGCATCTCCGGCGTACGGTAGTCGTGGCTGTCGGCGGCGCGCCTGAAGTAGGGCTCCGAGTCCTTCCAGCGTTTATGGCGGCAGAGGAACACGGCGTACGCGTTCGAGGAGAGGCCGTTCGCCGGCTCGAGCTGGACCGCGCGTTTGTAGTGATCCTCGGCCTCCGCGGCGCTGCCGAGCTGGTCGTAGGCGAGCGCGATCGTGCTGTGCGCTTCGGCGCTCCGCGGATTCTGCTCGAGAGCGCGTTTTAGCCGCTCCACCGCGAGGTCCGGCTTTCCCTGCTTCAGATAGCCGGCGCCCAAGTTGGTGTTCGCGACCGCCGCGTCGGCTTCGGACGGCGGGCTGCGGCCGCTCTTGCTCTCCGTCACACACGCCTGGAACACCACCAGAGAGACACAAAGCACGATCACGCGAAACGCGTTCATGAGTGGCTCGCTCCCATTAGCTTGTCCCCTAGACGTACGCGCTGGCGGTCGCGCACGCGTCCAGCCAATTGCCCGCACGCCGCGGCGATGTCGTCGCCGCGCGGTCTGCGGACCGTCGTGATGAGCCCGCCGTCGCGCAACACTTTCCAGAACTCGTCGATGGCGCGCGGCTTCGAGCAGCGGAACTCCGACTGCGGAAAGGCGTTGAACGGAATCAGATTGATCTTGGCCGGGTGCCCCTTGAGCAGCTTCAGAATCTCGCGGGCCTCCGCCGGCGAGTCGTTGACCTGATCGAGCATCACGTACTCGAACGTGATCGAGCGGCTCGCCTGATTCTCGGCGTAGCGCCAGCAGGCGTCGAGCAGCTCGGCGATCGGGTGCACGCGGTTGATCGGCACGAGCCGGTCGCGCAGCGCGTCGTTCGGCGCGTGCAGCGACACGGCGAGCGCCACGTTGCAGTCGTCCGCGAGCTTGTGGATCTGCGGCACGAGGCCCGCGGTGCTGATGGTGACCCGCCGCCGCGACAGGCCGAACGCCTGGTCGTCGAGCAGGAGCTTCACCACCGGCAGCACGTTGCGATAGTTCGCGAGCGGCTCGCCCATGCCCATGAACACGACGTTCGTGATCGGCGTCGGCGCGACCTCGCGGGCCGCGAGCACCACTTGCCCCAAAATCTCCGCCGCCGCGAGGTTGCGGTTGAAGCCTTGGTGGCCCGTGGCGCAGAACGCGCAATCGAGCGCGCAGCCGGCCTGCGACGAGATGCAGAGCGTGCCGCGATTCGGCTCGGGTATGAACACCGTCTCCACGGCCTGATTGGCGCCCACGTCGAGCAGCCACTTGCGCGTACCGTCGGCCGAGTGCTCGCGCGTGAGCACGGCGGGGATCGTAAGCGCGGCGACCTCGCCGAGCTGCTTGCGCAGGTTCGCGCTCAAGTCCGTCATCGCGCCGAAGTCGGTGACGTGCTGCTGATAGAGCCAGCGCATGATCTGACGCGCGCGATAGGGCTTCTCGTCGAGCGATTCGAAGAACTCGACGAGATCGGGGCCAGGCAGCCCGAGCAAGTTGAGCTTGCCGGGCTCCTTGCGAGGCAGGTTTAGCGCGTCCGCCGGCAAATCTCCGCCTCGCTGAAGAAAAAGCTGATCTCGCCGGGAGCCGTGGCGGGCCCATCCGAGCCGTGCACGACGTTCTCCTCGATCGAAGCGGCAAAATCGGCGCGGATGGTTCCGGGCGCCGCGTTCTTGGGGTTGGTCGCGCCCATGAGGTCGCGATGGACCTTGATCGCGTCCTCGCCCTCGAGCACCTGCGCCACGACCGGACCCGAGGTCATGTAGCGCACGAGGTCGGCGTAGAACGGCCGCTCCTTGTGCACGGCGTAGAAGCCTTCAGCTTGATCCTTGCGCAGCTGCACCATTTTCGCCGCGATGATCTTGAGGCCCGCCTTTTCGAAGCGGCGATAAACCTCGCCGATCAGATTCTTCGCAACGCCATCGGGTTTGATGATGGAGAAAGTACGCTCGAGCGCCATTGTTCACCTTGAAAGGAATGGGGTCAGACCCCGACTCGTTGTCATTGCCAAGTTGTCGACACACGCACGGGGTGCGACCCCGCTTCATCCTCACACGCTGAAGCTTTCGCCGCAGCCGCATTCCCCTTTGACGTTCGGGTTGCGGAACTTGAACGCCTCGTTCAAGCCGTCCTTCACGAAATCCACCTCGGTGCCGTCGATGAGCCCCAAGCTCTCCGCGTCGACGATCACCTTTACGCCGGCGTCGTCGAACACCACGTCGTCGGGCTGCAGAGCATCCGCGTAGTCGATGGTATACGCCCAGCCGTTACAGCCGCTGCGACGCACGCCTATTCTCAAGCCCACGCCGTGGCCGCGCTTGTCCAGATAACTGCGTACGCGAGTCGCCGCGCTGCGGGTCAACGAAATCGTCATAACTCGAATATCCCTCGCTACGTCCGTGTCGCCGCGACGGTCGAGCACGCTGCCGCCGCATCCTCGATCCTCAACAGCTTGCCGAGCTTCTCGACCGGCACGTCGAGCGCGGCCATGATCTCTCTCGCGTCGACGCGCCGCGCGGCGTCGATCGGCTGCCCCTCGAGCCGCTCGGCAGCGAGGTCGGCCGCCGCCACCGTATGCGGGCAGCCGAACGCCTCGAACCGAACCCTTTGAATGACGCCGTCCTGCACCTGCAAATCGAAGCGCACCCAGACTTGCAGCGCGCGGTCTTCCGCCTCGCCCGACAGCAGACCGGGCGTGGCGTGCGGCAGTTCCCGGGCTTGCCGAGGCGCGTCGGAGCGTCGCACGACCTCGGAGCTGTATTCCATATGCAGCTCAACAGTTTAGCCGAAATTCAACCAAAAGAGGCTTAAACCGAGCACCAGGTCGGCGCCGATCTTGCCAGGTCGCGCAAGCGCGCGACCTCGACCGCGACCCGCCCCGCTGCCGCCGCGATATCGTCGTCCGTGGTGAACCGGCCGACGCTGAAACGCAGCGAGCTCGCGGCCAGCGTGTCGCTCAAACCGAGCCCCTTGAGCACGTGGGAGGCCTCCGGGCTGTCGGCCGCGCAGGCCGAGCCGGCCGACACCGCCAGATCCCGCAGCGCGAGCCTCAGGCTCTCGCCCTCCGCACCGGGGAACGTGACGTTCAAGACGTGCGGCGCCCGGTGCTCGGCCGCACCGTTCGCGCACGCACCGGGAATCGCGCGAAGCGCGTCCCAGAGCCGGTCCCGCAGCGCAGTGAGCCGCGGCGCCTCGGCCGCCGGGTCGGCGAGCTCGTAGGCCCTGCCCATGCCGACGATCTGATGCGTGGGGAGCGTGCCGGCCCGGAGGCCCCGCTCCTGCTCGCCGCCGTGGATCTGGGGTGCGAGCAGCACGCCGCGCGCGACGTAGAGCGCGCCGACGCCCTTGGGGCCGCACAGCTTGTGGGCGGTGAGCGAGCACAGATCGACGGCGGCGCCGCCGAGCGCTAGCGGCACCTTGCCGACGCTCTGCGCCGCGTCGACGTGAAACCACACTCCGCGCTCGCGGCAGATCGAGCCGATCGCGGCGATGTCCTGGATCACACCGGTTTCGTTGTTCGCGTGCATGATCGAGACGAGGGCCGTGTCGGGCCCGATCGCCGCGGCCACGTCATGCGGATCGACGCGGCCTCCGGCGTCGCAGTCGACATAGCTCACCGCGACGCCGGCCCGCTCGAGCGCCCGCGCCGTGTCGAGCACGGACTTGTGCTCGATTCGCGACGTCACGAGGTGCGGCCGCGCGCGTCCGTCGCGCAGCGCTCCCTGCAGCGCGAGGTTGTTCGACTCGGTGGCGCCCGAGGTGAAAAAGATCCGCTCGGCCGGTGCGCCGACGCGCGCTCCAACCTGCTCTCGCGCGTTCTCGACGAGCCGGCGCGCACGCCGGCCGGGCTCGTGCACCGACGACGGATTCGCGAACTCGCGGGTCATGCAGTCCGTCATCGCCGCCGCGACGGCCGGGTCGAGCGGCGCCGTGGCCGCGTAGTCGAGGTAGATCTCGCGGCCGCGCACGGCGTTCACGAGGCGCGCGGCGGACGCTTGGCGGGATCGAGCGCCGTCAACATCCCGCGCAGGATGGCGAGCTCGTTCTGGTCCACGGTGGCGCGCTGAAAAATCCGCCGCAGCTTGAGCTTGATCTGGCGCTGCTGCTCGGGGTGCAGAAAGCCCGCATCGGTGAGCAGCCTCTCGAGGTGAGCGTGAAACCCGTCGAGCTCCTCGGCGGTGGCGAGCCGGGCGTCGCCCGCGGGCCCTTGCGCACGCTGCGCGCCGATCGCGGCCATCCGCAACTCGTAGCAAAGCACCTGCACGGCCATCGCGAGATTCAGTGACCCGTACTTGGGCGCGGTGGGGATGTTCACGAGCAACCGACAGCGCGCGAGGTCATCGTTGGTGAGCCCCGACTGCTCGGGACCGAACAGCAGCGCAACGCGGTTGCCGGCGAGCCTCTCGAGGATCGCGGCCGCGCACTCCCGAGGATCGACCACGGGCACCGTGACCGTTCTCAGGCGCGCGCTCGCGCCCACCACCCAGCCGCAATCCGCGATCGCCGCTCCGAGATCATCGACGACGCGCGCGTTCGCGAGAATGTCGTCCGCGCCGGCTGCGCGTGCCGTAGCCTCCTCGCTCGGAAAATGGCACGGACGCACGAGCACGAGCTCGCTCACACCCATCGTCTTCATCGCGCGCGCGCTCGCGCCGATGTTGCCGGGATGCGATGTGTCTACGAGCACTATGCGAACTGGAATCTGCACTTGCGTAGTTAGGGACAGGGCTGACCGCCGCGGGCGCGAATAAGTAACCTGTCCCTAAGTTTGCCAGCCGGGGGCGAGTATTCTACGCTGCGCGCCGAAATGCACGGCATGGTCAACATCGCAATTCGCGCCGCGCGGCGCGCCGGGGAGCTGATGATCCGTCAGCTCAACCAGCTCGAAGCGCTCAAAGTCACGGAAAAGTCCAAGAACGAGTTCGTGACGCAGGTCGACAAGGCCGCGGAAGCCGCGATCATCGAGATCATCCGCGACCACTACCCCGACCACGCGATCCTCGCCGAGGAGAGCGGCGCCGCCGGCGAGCACGAGTACCAATGGATCATCGATCCACTCGACGGCACCACCAACTACGTGCACGGCTTCCCGGTGTTCTCGGTGTCGATCGCCGTGGCGCACAAGGGCGAGCTCGAGCACGGCGTGGTCTACGACCCCCTGCGCCAGGAGATCTTCAGCGCGAGCCGCGGCCAGGGCGCGCAGCTCGACGGCCGGCGGATCCGCGTGAGCAAGCGCACCACGCTACAGCAATCGCTCGTCGCGACGGGCTTCCCGTATCGGGCGAATCTCGTTCACCTCGACCGCTATCTCGACATGCTGCGCGCGGTGATGCTCGAGTCGTCGGGCGTGCGCCGGCCGGGCTCCGCCGCGCTCGACCTCTGCTACGTCGCGGCCGGCCGCGTCGACGCGTTCTGGGAGCTCGGCCTTGCCAAGTGGGACATCGCGGCGGGCGCCCTGATCATCCGCGAGGCCGGCGGGCGCATCAGCGACTTCCGTGGCGCCGACGCCTATCTCGACAGCGGCAACGTCGTCGCCGGCAATCCCAAGGTCTATGCCGCCCTCTCGAAGCTCCTCGCCCCGTTCATCGCCGACCTCCCCTAAAAAATAGGGACATGTTGGCTTTTTTGGCGCGAGCCAGCCGAGCGCGCGGCACTTCGCCGAAAAAAGCCAACATGTCCCTATTTTTTCAGCGGGAGGCGGCGGCGGCCTTGCCGGCGACGGGCTTGGTGCCGCCGATCGGCAGCGACTTCAAGTGTTGGCGGCTGCCGTAGACAAGGTTCACGAAGCAGCGTGTGACCGTCACCGCGGTGAACATCGACGTGAGGATACCGATCGACAGCGTGACCGCGAATCCCTTGACCGGCCCGCTGCCGAACATGAACAGCACGACCGCCGCGATCAACGTCGTCAAGTTCGAGTCGACGATCGTGGTGTACGCCTTGTCGAAGCCCGCGCGAATGCTCGCCTGCGGCGAGTTGCCGTTGTTGAGCTCCTCACGAATGCGCTCGAAAATCAGCACGTTCGCGTCGACGGCCATGCCCACGGTCAGCACGATACCCGCGATGCCGGGCAGCGACAGCTGAAAGCCGAACCGCGACATCAGCGCGATCAACATCACGAGATTCGCCGCGAGCGCGAGGTCGGCGAGGACGCCGAACATGCGGTAATAGAAGCCGATGAACAGCACCACGAGCAGGTAGCCGACGATGGTGGCCCGGATGCCTCGGTCGATGTTGTCCTGCCCCAAGCTCGGGCCGATAGTGCGCTGCTCTACCACCGAGATCGGCGCGGCCAGCGATCCGGAGCGCAGCAGCAGCGCGAGATCTCGGCCCTCGAAGGCGGACAGGCCCGTGATCTCGAACCGGTTAGAGAACACGCCGTTGATCGTCGCGTCGTTGATCACGCGCTGCTCGCGCAGCGGCGGGCCCGGCACCAGCTTGCCGTCCTTCTCGACGACCTGCGGCTTGTACTCGATGTACAACACCGCCATCTTACGCCCGACGTTGGCGATCGTCGTGTCGAGCATCTTGCGTGCGGCCGTCGCATCGAGCCTGATCGAGACGCCGGGCGTGCCCTGCTGCGTCGTGGGCTGGAACGTCGCGTCGACGAGCTGGTCGCCCGATGCGATGATGTCGCGGCGCAGCAGGATCGGCGATTTGTCGGTCTTGTGCTCCAGCGTCGAGCCGAGCGGCGGGCGTCCGCGACGCTGCGCCTCGAACGGGTCGTTGTCCTGATCGACCATGTGGAACTCGAGCGTGGCGGTGGAGCCCAGCACGCGCTGGGCCTCGCCGGGGTCCTGCATGCCGGGCAGCTCCACGAGAATTCGATCGAGACCCTGGCGCTGCACCACGGCCTCGGCGACGCCGAGCGCGTTGACGCGGTTGCGCAACGTCAGGGTGTTTTGCTGGATCGCGGCATCCTGCCGCTCCTTGATCGCCGTCTCGGTCAAGCTCACCTTGAAGCCCGGCTTATCGTCGACCGTCGTGGGATCGACGATCAGGCGACTCGTGAGCTGGCCGAGCCGTAGGACCTGGTCGCCCGAGTCGAGCTTACGCACGATCTCCTCGGCCTTGACGAGGTCCTTCGAGTCGAGGATCGAGACCTCGAGCGCGCCCTCGGCCACCCGGACGTCGTTACGGATGTTCGCCGTGCGCAGCTGGGTGCGCAGGTCCGTCTCGAAGGTCCTCAGGTACTGGTCGATCGCGTCCTTGAGGGTGACCTGAAACAGGAAGTGCACGCCGCCGCGAAGGTCGAGGCCCAACGACATCGGCTTGAGGCCGACGGCAAGCAGCCACGACGGCGTGCGCGACACGATGTTGAGGGCGACGACGTTGTTCGGCAGCGCCGCGCGCAGGATGTCGTTCGCGCGCAGTTGATCCTCCGCGCCCACGAAGCGGACGAGCACCGCCTTGCCCTCGAGCGCGACCGCCTTGAATGCTACGTTCTTGTCCGCGAGAACCGCCGAGACCTGGGTCAGCGCCGCCTGATCCATCGGCTCGCCGTCGCCTCGCGTGATATTCAGCGCGACGTCGGTGCCGAATACATTCGGCAATGCCACGATCATCGACACCAGCACGATGCCGGCGACGAGCAGGTTCTTCCACAGCGGATAGCGATTCATTTCAGGGGCGCTTCAGACGTTCTTGATGGTGTCCTTGGGAACCACGGCGGCGATCGAGTGCCGCTGCACCTTGACGTGCACCCCGTTCGCCACCTCGATGGTCACGAATTGCTCGCCCACCTCGGTGACCTTGCCGAGCACACCGCCGCCCGTGACCACCTCGTTGCCGGTGGCGAGGCTCTCGATCATCTTGCGGTGCTCCTTTTGCTTCTTCTGCTGCGGCATGAACAGGAATATGTACATCACCACGATCATCGGCAGCATGATCCAGAGAATGTTCGGGCCGCCGGCAGTGCCGCCGCCGGCGCCTTGCGCCGCCGCATCGCTGATGAAGAAGCTCAGTAAGGAGTACATCGTGAATCCATGGGGTTCCAAGTCAACGGCCGGCGCCGCCTACAAATCATCGCCGGCCATTATGACATAGCCATCGGGTCGGTCGATGGCTCGAGTAGCTCGGCGGCGAACGCCGCGAAACCGCCGGTCTCGATGGCCGCGCGCATCCGGGCCATCAATCCCAAGTAGTAGTGCAGATTATGGATCGTCGCGAGCCTCGCCCCGAGGATCTCGTTGCACTGCTGCAGATGGCGCACGTAGGCCCGAGAGTAGTTCCGGCAGGCATAGCAACCGCAGCGCGGATCGAGTGGGCGGAGGTCGGACTGGAACCGGCTATTGCGGATGTTCACCGTGCCCTCGCTCGTGAACAGCTGGCCGTTGCGGGCGTGGCGCGTGGGAATCACGCAGTCGAACATGTCGATGCCGCGCGCCACGGCTTTGACGAGGTCGGCGGGCGTGCCGACCCCCATGAGATAGCGCGGGCTCTCGGCCGGCAGCTCCGGCGCGAGCGCTTCGAGCACGCGTAGCCGCTCCTCCTCCGTCTCGCCGACCGCGAGGCCGCCGAGCGCGTACCCCGGGAAGCCGATCTCCCTCAAGCCCGCGAGCGACTCGCGGCGCAGGTCGTCGTATACCCCGCCCTGCACGATCCCGAACAGCGCCGCGTCGCCGTCGAGCGGCGCCTTGAGCTCGTCGAACGCCGCGCGGCTCCGCTTCGCCCAGCGCAGCGACAGCTCCATGGAAGCGCGCGCCGCTTGCCGCTCGGCCGGGTACGGCGTGCATTCGTCGAACACCATCACGATGTCGGCGCCGAGCGCGTGCTGCATCTCGATCGAGCGCTCCGGCGTGAGCTCGATCAGGTCGCCGTTCACGGGCGAGCGAAACTGCACGCCCCGCTCCGTGATCTTGCGCAGGCTCTCGAGGCTCCAGACTTGGAACCCGCCCGAGTCGGTGAGAATCGGCCGCCGCCAGTGCATGAAACCGTGCAGGCCGCCGTGCGCGCGAATGACGTCGATGCCGGGCCGCAGCAGCAGATGGAAGGTATTGCCGAGGACGATCTCCGCGCCCAACCCCTCGAGCTCCTCGGGCGTCATCGCCTTCACGCTTCCGTAGGTACCCACGGGCATGAACGCCGGCGTCTCGATCGTGCCGCGCCGAAACGTGAGCCGGCCGCGGCGGGCGCCGCCGTCGCGGGAGAGAAGCTCAAACCGCATGCGGCTGCCGTGGCGAGAGCGCTGCCGCCCGCGGAGTCACGAACATCGCGTCGCCGTAGCTGAAGAAGCGATAGCGCTCGGCCACCGCGTGCCGGTAAGCGGCGAGCGTCTCGCGAAGTCCGGCGAACGCGGCCACGAGCATGAGCAACGACGACTCCGGAAGATGAAAGTTGGTCACGAGCGCGTCCACCACTCGGAAGCGAAATCCCGGGTAGACGAACAGGCGGCTCTCGCCGTCGAACGGCGCGAGCGCGCCGTCGCGGGCCGCCGTCTCGAGCGCGCGCACGCTCGTCGTCCCGACCGCGACCACGCGGCCGCCGCGCGCACGGCAGCGCTCGACGGCTTCGCAAACCTCGAGCGGCACGCGCAAGCGCTCCGCATGCAGCTCGTGATCCTCGATTCGTTCGGTGCGCACGGGCGCGAACGTACCCGCGCCGACGTGCAACGTCAAAAACGCGTGCGCCACGCCGAGTGCGTCGAGGCGCAGCAGCATCGCTCGATCGAAGTGCAGGCCCGCGGTCGGGGCCGCGACCGCCCCCGCGCTCCGCGCAAATACGGTCTGATAACGCTCGCGGTCGTCGGTGTCGGCCGCGCGCTCGATGTACGGCGGCAGCGGCACCTCGCCGTGCGCCTCGAGCAGGGCCGCGACGTCGCAATCGAAGGCGAGGTCGAACAGCTGCCCCCGTCGCCCTTCGACGCGCGCCCGCGCGCCGCCCGGCAGCTCGATCGTGCCGCCGGCTTTGAGCGCGTGGCTCGCGCGGATTTGCATGAGCGCCCGCCGCGGCGCCGTCACCCTCTCGAGGAGCAGCTCCGCGCGCCCGCCGGTGGACTTGCGGCCGATGAGCCTCGCCGGCAGCACGCGTGTGTCGTTGAGCACGAGCAGATCGCCCGAGCGCAGCAGCCGCGGCAGGTCGGCGAAGCGCCGGTCGGCGAGACCGCCCGCGGCGCCGTCGAGCACGAGCAGGCGGCTTGCGCCGCGCTCAGGCAGGGGCGCTTGGGCGACGAGCTCCGGCGGTAAGTCGTAGTGGAATTCGCTCCGATCCATCGGAGCGGGATTCTAGCCTCTGCTCGCCACCCCGTCGGGCATTTGGAACTCGAGCGTCTCGCGGCGCTGCTTGCGCATGATCGTGACCTTGAGCGTCTCCCCCACCTGGAAGCTCGCGAGGATCCGCAGCGCATGCTCGGCCGACGTGGGCTCGCGGCCGCTGATGTCGAGGATCACGTCGCCGTCTTGCAGACGCAGCGAGTCGGTGCCGGGGCCGCGCACGACGAGCAGGCCCTTCGGCGTGCCGAAATAGGCGCCGAGCTCCGGCGTCAACGCCACCAGTTGCATCTCCGACCACGGATTGCCGACCGTGAATATTTGCCAGGAGCCCGGCCCGTTGAGCGCGAAAGCGCCGCGCGTACCCGCCTTCGGCGCCATCGCGGCCAGCTCGGGCAGGCGCGTGAACGCCTGGGCCGTGATCTGCCGCGCCTGAACGGTGACGTCGCGTTCCGCGCCGTTCTCGGCCAGCACGCGCAGCTTCACCGACTCGCCCGGATCGACGTTCGCCATCTGCGCGAGCAGGAGCGCCGTCGGCGACTGCGTGGCACCGCCCGCGTTGCGCGGGGCGGCGAGATCGGCGCCGTCGACCGAGACGATCGTGTCGCCCACCTTGAGGCCGGCGTCGGCGCCTGGCCCTCCGGGGCTCACGCCCGCGATCCGGGCGCCGCGCTCCGTGTCCTCGATATTCACGCCGAGCATCGCGCGCTGACCCGTGTAGCGGAACCTGCGCTCGATATCGCGCAGCACGGGATCCACCCTCTGACTCGACAGCCTTGCCACGTTGCGGGCCGCTTCCTCCAGCTGTTGCTGCGCAGCCAGCAGCTCTTTCTCGACGTCGCGCTTCTGCGCCAACTGAGCTTCGTGCTCCGCGTTCGATTGCTCGCGCTGCGCCTCCGCTTGCGCGCGCGCCGACTGCTGTGCGCCGCCATCGGGCTGCGCGACGGCTACCGGGGCCCCGCCGACGGCGCCGAACAGCGCCGCGGCCGCCGTGCTCAGAAACAGTGAGTGTTGCATGGTCGTTCCTCGCAAATCGTGTGGTCGTTCTGTTCTGTTCGTGGTTGCCGGCGCAGCGGTCGCGAGCCGGCGTCAAAATCCCGGCGTCTGCGACTGCGCAAGCCGCACGTGCACGAGCGCGTTCAGCAGCTCTACACGCTCGCTCAACAACGCTTCGCGTTCCGGCGACTGGAGACCGCGCGCCCTCCCGTAGGTCGACAGCTCGTCGATGACGGCGATGCGGTCCTCGAGCCCGACGATCGTGCCCGCCGTGCCTCCCGTCATCAGCGGCCGCTGATAGGAGATCTCCGACAGCAGCTGCTCGAGTCGCGCCGACTCCTGCACGAGCGACGTGTACGTCGCCGTCGGCGTCTGCACCGGAGCGCGCCACGTCGCCGGCGGCGCAATCGCCGTCGGCTCGGTGCCGAGGTCCGGGACCGACCCGCCGATCGACAAGACCGCGACCGCCGCGACAGCGGCGGCAACGCCCACGCCGGCAAGAGCGCGGGGCCAGATCGACCGGCGCGACGCGCGCTCCGCTTCGACGGCGCGTTGCCAAACGCCGGCCGGCGGCTCGAGCTCGGGCAGCGCGCGGAGCGCGTCGCGCATCCGGTGCAGCCGCCCGAGCTCCGGCCCGTGCTCCGGGCACTCGCAAGCGGTCGCGCGCGCCGCATCGAGCGGCTCGCCGTCGCGAACGCTCAACAGGTCTTCAGTACTGGGGTGCATAGCTCCGTCTCACTCTCTTCTTCGCTTCCTTGCAGCAGCGACCGCAGGCGGTCGTGCGCGCGCGCGAGCTGCGACTTCGAGAAGCTCGCGGTGCGGCCCATCATGCGGCCGATTTCCTTGTGCGTGTGGCCCTCCACGTCGTGGAGCCACACGACGATGCGCGCCATGTCCGACAGCTCGTCGAGCGCGCGCTCGAGCGCGATCTCATCGTCGAGCGCGGCGGCGCGGGCCGCCACGAACGGCAGCGTGTCCTCGCCGTCGTCGGTGCGCCGCGACGTCCAGCCCGAGCGCAAGTGCATCAGACACTTGTTGATCGCGATGCGCTTGATCCAGAAGCCGAACTCGGCCTCGCCCCGATAGCTCGCGACCTTGCGGATCACCTCGACGAACGTCTCCTGGAGCACGTCCTCGGCGAGCGCGCGCGAAGCGAGCATGCGCCGCGCGAGCGTGAACACCGGGGTCGCGAACAGCTCGTAGAGGTGCGCGTGCGCGTCCCGGTCGCCGTGCTGGGCACGGGCGAGAAGGGCGGCGTCGACTTGCGGCAAGGGCTTTGGCATGGCGTTACTTGTGACAAGGATGCCTCGCGCGCGTCGATGGTCGCGTCGGCCGGCCTGCTTTGCAAGAACTGGCCTTATGTCGCTTTTCCGCCGACGCATCGCCCCGAAGGTCCGTTGGACAAAAGTCGCATTGTTGGCGCATCGCCTCCTCCCTAGCCTCTTCGCCGCGGGCACTAAGGACTTTGCCGAGGCCATTCGATGCGAACGCTGGCGATCGTCGTTCTCTTAATCGGGTGGCTGCCTAGGTATGCCGCCGCGCAAGACACCGGGGGGCCCGCCCCGGGCCAGGACGATCGTCCCGCGGACGCGAGCAAGGATCTCGCGAGCCCGGAGTACTTCGGAGAGTTCACGCCCGGCGGCGCCGGCTTCCGGCTCGCCGAAACACCCTACGGCACGATGAACTTCAGCGCCTGGGGCTACGTTCGCTATCTCAACCAGAAGAGTCTCGACGAGACCTACACCGACTCGTTTGGCAGGACGAAGACGCTCGATCTGCGCAACGACATCCAGATCAACAAGATCAACCTGTATTTCAAAGGTTGGATCTATAACCCGAAGTTCACCTATTTCTTCTTCACCTGGACGCAGAACGCCAGCCAAGGAGAAGGCGCGCAGGTGGTCATCGGTGGCGCGCTCGAATACCGCGCGCGCGAGGCGTTCAACGTCGGCGCTGGAGTCACCCAGCTGCCCGGAACGAGGACCCTGCGCGGCACCTTTCCGATGTGGAATCGCGTCGACACGCGGATGATCTCCGAGGAGTTCTTCCGGCCGAGCTACACGCAGGGAATCTACGCATTCGGAGCGCTCGCCGGCGGCGACCTGCAGTACAAGGTCACCGTCGGCAATAACCTGAGCGCGCTCGGCGTGAGCGCGACACAACTCGACGGCAACCTGAACACCGTGTCCGCGGCGCTGTCCTGGGCGCCGAAGGGCGAGTACGGACCGCGGCGCGGTTGGGGCGACTTCGAGAACCACGAAACCCCGGTGTCGCAGCTCGGCTTCGGGATCACGCGCAGCCGCGAGGACCGCCAATCGCAGCCCGGCGCCGATACGATCGAGAACACGCAGATCCGTCTCTCGGACGGCACCCAGATCTTCCAGCCGGGCGCGTTCAACACCAACGGCCAGATCAACCGGGCGTCATACCTGATGGCGGCCGTCGACGGCGGCGTCAAATACCGCGGCTTCGAGATCGCCGGCGACTACTACAACCGCAAGGTCGATCGGCTCGACACCGTGGGCTTCATCCCGGTCACGGAGCTCAACGACTGGGGCGTGCAGATGCAGGTGTCGAAGATGATCGTGCCGAGCAAGCTCTCGCTGTATCTCGGCTGGTCGAAAATCTTCGGCCAATACGGCGAGCCGCGCGACACCGTGCTCGGAACGAACTGGTACCCGTTCGAGAAGCGCTTGCTGCGCGTCAACGCCGAGCTCCTGTACCTGAAGAACTCCCCCGTCGGATATCCGTCCGTGCCGTTCTTGCTGGGAGGCAACGGCACGGTTTTCAGCACTAGCGTGGAGATGGTCTTTTGAAGGAGCAAACCGATGAGTAGGCAATTGCGCAGCGTCTGCGCCGTCCTGTGCGCCGGGACGTTCTCGGTAGGGTGGCAGACGGCGATGGCCCAAGGAGCGAGCTTCGAGGTCTACGGCTTCGCCATGCTCGACTACACGCAAGACTTCGGCCGCGTCAATCCGGACTGGAAGGACGCGTTGCGGCCGTCGCGAATTCCGACCGACGAAGACACGTTCGGCGACGACGGGCAGGCGAGCTTCAGCGCCAAGCAGAGCCGCCTAGGCGTGCAGGCCACGCTGCCGACGAGTGCCGGCGACGTCTACACGAAGTTCGAGTTCGACATGTTCGGCGTCGGCGACGACGCCGGCCAGACCACGATCCGGCTGCGGCACGCCTACGGCCAATGGGGCCGTTGGCTGGCCGGCCAAACGAACTCGCTGTTCATGGACGGCGACATCTTCCCGAACACGCTCGAGTACTGGGGCCCGCCCGGGATGGTCTTCTTGCGCACCGCCCAGATCCGCTGGACGCCGAAGCTGAAGGGAAACAACGGCTTCGCGGTCGCGCTCGAGAATCCCGGCAACGACATCGACGCGGGCCAATTCCGCACGGTCCCCGACTTCCCGGGCGCGCAAGGCGACCAGGAATACCCCGACATCACGGCGCAATACCGCATCGGCTTCGGCGATCGCAGCCACTTCCAAGCCGCCGCGATCGCCCGGTGGATCGGAGCCGAGGTGCTCGGCGACACGCAGCCCGGCCCCGGTGTGAACCAGGGCGTCGTGTACTCGGATCACGACATGGGCTGGGGCCTCGACCTCACCACCGTGATCGGCGTCGGCCAGATGGACGCGCTGCGCGCCGGCATCGTCCACGGCGACGGCATCGCGAGCTACATGAACGACGGCGGCATGGACGCGGCGCCCGACCGCCCCCCGGGCACGCTGGGCACCCAGGTCGTAGCGGTCCCGCTCGATGGCGTGTCGATCTATTACGACCACTACTGGAGCGAGCGCTTCAGCAGCTCGATCGGCTATTCCTACGACGAGGTCGACAACACGCCCGGGCAGACGGCGGACACGTTCAAGAAAGGCTCGTACGCGTCGCTCAACCTGATCTATTACCCCGCCGACAAGGTGCTGATCGGCTTCGAAGGCCTCTGGGGCGAGCGCGAGGACTTGGCCGGCGCGAAGGGCGACGACACGCGCATCCAGATCTCGTTCAAGTACAGCTTCTCGAGCAAGGATTTCCTCAAGTGACCGCGACGACAAGAGCCGCCGGAAAGCGGCAGGGAGCACCCATGCGTACCATGCTTCGAACCGTTCTGACCTCGATCTGCCTGACGTTGCTGCTCCCCGTCGCCTACGGCGCGGGCGAGCCGAAGGCGAAGGACTTCCAACGCGTCGTCGACGACGCCTACGCCAAGTACAAGGACGTCAAAGAAGGCAAGAACGCGGATTACATCCCGATCCTGGCGACGATCCCGAGCAATCTGTTCGGCGTCGTGATCGTGACGCGCGACGGCAAGATCTATCAGGCCGGCGACGTGGACTACAAGTTCTCGATCCAGTCCGTGTCGAAGCCGTTCACCGCGGGCCTGATCATGGCGCAGCAGAGCCCGCAGGTGCTCGACGACAAGATTGGCGTCGAGCCCACCGGCCTGCCGTTCAACTCGAAGATGGCGCTCGAGATCTATCCGAGCAAGCGCTCGGTCAACCCGCTGGTCAACGCGGGCGCGATCGCGGCGGTGAGCCTGGTGCAGGCCACCTCCGAAGCCGACCGCTGGAACAAGGTGCTCGAGAACCTGAACGGCTACGCGGGCAGACCGCTCACCGTGCTCGAGGAGGTCTACAAGTCCGAGTACGAGACCGCGTTCGGCAATCGCGCGATCGCGAACAACTTGTTCAACTACGGCCGGCTCTACAGCGAACCCGAGGAGGCTCTGCGGGTGTATACGCGCGAGTGCTCCGTCGGCGTCAGCGCGCGTGACCTCGGCATGATGGGCGCGACGCTCGCGAACGAAGGCGTGAATCCGCTCACGAAGAAGCGCGTGCTGCCGGCCGAGCACGTGCCCGAGCTGCTCGCGATCATGGCGACCGCCGGTTTCTACGACGAGTCCGGCGAGTGGATGTTCACGGCGGGACTGCCGTCGAAGACCGGCGTCGGCGGCGGCATCGTCGCCGTCGTGCCGGGACGATTCGCGATCGCGGCGTTCTCGCCGCCGCTCAACGAAGCGGGCAACAGCGTGAAGGCGCTCAGATCGATCCGCTACATCGCGGGCACGCTCGGCGTCGGCGTCTTCGGCGCGAACCCAGAGTGACGCGGCCATGCGGCGTCGCGCCCGCGCGCTCGTAGTTGCGTTGCTCTCGCTGCCGGCCGTGCTCGCGGGCACGACCGGCGGCGCGCTCGCGGCCGACTACGAGGTCAACGACTCGCACTTTCATCTGACCAACTACATCCAGCGAGGCACCGACATCCACCGCTTCCTCGACATCATGGGCGACAAGGTCGGCCGCGTGGCGCTGTTCGGCATCCCGCTGCAGCAGACCTGGTCTTACGAGAACTCGGGCGACTACGCGCCGACCTATTACTTGCAGACCGACGCACCGCTCTACTACTACTCGTTCACGGACGCGTCCATCGCGATGGCGTACCGCTCCCTCACTCCCGAGCAGCAGGCGCGCTTCGACCCGATGATCACCGGCTTCAACCCCGCGGACATGTATGGCGTCGACCACATCCGGCGCGTGCTCGAGACGTTCCCCGGCGTGTTCGTGGGGATCGGGGAGTTCACGATCCACAAGGAGTTCGTGTCGTCGAAGGTCGCCGGCGACACGGCGAGCCTCACTGACCCCGCGCTCGACCGGATCCTCGACTTCGCCGCGGAAGCGGGATTGCTCGTGCTGATCCATAGCGACATCGACATGCCGTTCGCCAAGACGGGCGCCGAGCCCGTGTACTTGAGCCAGATGAAGGCGCTGCTCGCGCGGCACTCGAACGCGACGATCATTTGGGCGCACGCGGGGCTCGGGCGGGTAATTCATCCGGTACAGACCTCGGCCAGCGCGGAAACGACGGAGCGCAGCCCGGAGCACGTAGGCATCGTGGCCGAAATGCTGGCCGACCCGAAGCTCGCGCACGTGAGCTTCGACATCTCTTGGGACGAGGTCGCGAAGTACATCGTGGCGACGCCCGAGTCGGTGCAGAAGGCGGCGCGCGTGATCAACCAATATCCGAACCGGTTCTTGTTCGGCACGGACGAGGTGGCGCCGACCGACCAGCAGGGCTATCTCAAGGTCTATCGCCAATACGACCCGCTCTGGAAGGCGCTGACCCCGGAGGCGCGGGACAAGGTGAAGCGGCTGAACTACGAGCGGCTGTTCGACGCCGCGCGTATGCGCGTGCGCGCCTGGGAGCGCGCTAACGTCCATTGACGCGGCAGGCGCCGTCGGAGGTAGGTATGCAAACCGGCAACGTGTCGTTGGGTAACGCGGAGCTCGCGGTGGCCGAGGTATCGGCGGCCGCGCTCGCGCCGAATCGAGCGACGAAACGCGTGATCGAGCCCGCGGAGCGCATCGCCGAGGTGCTGTTCGGCCTGATCATGGTGCTGACGTTCACCGGCTCGCTCAGCGTCGCCGAGGCCGGCCGCGAGGACGTGAAGGCGATGCTGGTCGGCGCGCTCGGCTGCAATCTTGCGTGGGCCGTGATCGACGGCCTCTTCTATCTGATGGGCTGCCTCGCCGAGCTCGGCCGCAACCTCGCGACCTACAAAGCGGTTCTCGCCGCCGAAACGCCGGACCACGCGCGGCGCCTGATCGCCGACGCGCTGCCGCCACTCGTCGTGTCGCTGCTGACTCCGGAGGAGCTGGACCGTTTGCGCGAGCGCGCCCTCACGCTGCCGGCGCCGCCGAAAGCCGTGCGGCTCGACCGGCGCAGCTGGCTCGGGGCCTGGGCCGTGTTCCTGATCGTGTTCCTGTCCACGTTTCCGGTGGCGCTGCCGTTCATGGTGATTCAGCGCGCGGCGCTCGCGATGCGCCTGTCGAACGCCGTCGCGCTCGTGATGCTGTTCCTCGCCGGCTACGCGTACGGGCGCGTGATTCATCGCTCGCCGGTGGCGATAGGCGTGGTCGCCGTGTTCATCGGCGTGGTGATCGTAACCTTCACCATCGCCCTCGGCGGCTGACTCTCGCAAGCAGCGCCGCGCGCTCGGCGGCTAGGAGTCGGATCATGATCTATCGAACCGCTTGCAGGCACGGGCTCGCGCTCGGCGCGGCGCTCGTGCTTTGCAGCTGCGTTGGCCTCGCCGTGGAAGACGTGCAGAGTCTGCTCGTGCCGGGATTCTCCCGCTCCGAAGTGCTCGGATTCCTCGCGGGCTTCGGCACGACCTTCGCTGCGGTGCCGGACTTGATCGCGATGTTCCGGCGCCGCTCGAGCGCCGGCATGAATCCGCGGATGGCCGCAATCATGGGAGTGTTTCAGATCCTCTGGGTGTACTACGGCCTGCTGATCCACTCACGGCCCGTGGTCGCCTGGAACGTGGTCGCCGTGCTGATCAATCTTTCGAGCGTCGGCGCCTACTTCTACTTTCTCAACCGGGACCGCAAGGCGGCATTGACACGAGGGACCACGGCATGACGGCGGAAAATATACGTCTCGAAGAGACCCGGTCGAAGAAGCGAGCCTGGAAGAAGTGGGGTCCCTACTTGAGCGAGCGGCAGTGGGGCACCGTGCGCGAGGACTACAGCGATTCGGGCGACGCGTGGAACTACTTCAGCCACGATCAGGCCCGGTCGCGCGCGTACCACTGGGGCGAGGACGGTCTCGCCGGCGTCTCCGACGATCGGCAGCTGCTGTGCTTCGCCGTCACCCTTTGGAACGGCAAGGACCCGATCGTCAAGGAGCGGCTGTTCGGCCTCACGAACGGCGAAGGCAATCACGGCGAGGACGTCAAGGAATACTACTTCTATCTCGACTCGACGCCCACGCACTCGTACATGAAGTATCTCTACAAGTATCCGCAGCGCGCGTTTCCCTATGACGACCTCGTGCGCGCCAACAAGGAACGCAGCCGCGGCGAGGCGGAGCACGAACTGCTCGACACCGGCGTGTTCGACGACGATCGCTATTTCGACGTGATCGTGGAATACGCGAAGGCGTCGCCCGAGGACCTCCTCGTCGCGATCACGGTGGCGAACCGCGGCCCCGAGCCCGCCACGCTGCACGTGCTTCCTACGGTCTGGTTCCGCAACACCTGGTCGTGGTCGGGTGCTTCCGCTGACCGCCCGGCGCTGCGGCAAGTCGCCGCGGGTCCGGACGGGGCGGTCGTGCTCGCGCGCCATCCCGACCTCGGCGAGCGGCATCTCGCGAGCGACGGCGAGGTCGAGTGGCTGTTCACGGACAACGAGACGAATACCGAGCGCCTGGGCCAGGGTCCTAACGGCTCGCAGTACGTGAAAGACGGCATCAACGACTACCTCGTGCAAGGCGCCACGGCCGCGGTCAATCCGCAGAAGATCGGCACGAAGGCCGCGGGGAACTACGAGCTCGCCGTGGACGCCGGCGCGTCGCGGACCGTGCGCCTGCGCTTGAGCGACTGGGGCCACGCGCAAACGCCGCTGGCCGACCGGCACCGCGCCGCGTTCGCGGACTTCGGGTCGGTGCTCGACGCGCGCCGCAAGGAGGCGGACGAGTTCTACGCCGACGTGATACCGGCGTCGCTCACGGAGGATCAGCGGCGCGTCATGCGCCAAGCCTTGGCCGGCATGCTCTGGTCGAAGCAATTCTATTTCTACGACGTCGACAAATGGCTCAAGGAGCGCGGCGTCGCGCCCCTCAATGCGGACCGCCGCGCGCCGCGCAACGAGCACTGGCATCACATGCACAACGCCGACATCATCTCGATGCCGGACAAGTGGGAATACCCCTGGTACGCCGCCTGGGACCTCGCGTTCCACATCCTCGCGCTGACCCTCGTGGACGAGGATTTCGGCAAGCAGCAGCTCGACCTCATGCTGCACGGCAACTACCTCCATCCGAGCGGCCAGCTGCCGGCCTACGAGTGGAATTTCGGCGACGTGAATCCGCCCGTCCACGCCTGGGCCACGATCTTCACGTACCGCCTGGAGCGCCTGCGCCATGGCCGCGCGGATCTCGATTGGCTCGAGCGCTCGTTCCACAAGCTGCTGCTGAACTTCACGTGGTGGGTGAACCGCAAAGACCGTACCGGCAACAACGTGTTCGAGGGCGGCTTCTTGGGACTCGACAACATCGGCGTCTTCGACCGCAGCTCGCCGCTGCCGACCGGCGGCTATCTCGAGCAGGCCGATGGCACGGCGTGGATGGCCCTGTTCTGCCAGAACATGCTCGAGATCTCGATCGAGCTCGCGCTCGAGCGGCCGACGTACATCCCGATGGCGCACAAATTCATGGAGCACTTCCTCTGGATCGCGTCGTCGATGATCCACGCGGGCGACGACGTCGGCATGTGGGACGAGGAAGACGGCTTCTTCTACGACGTGCTGCGCCTGCCCAACGGCAACGCGCAGCGTTTGAAGGTGCGGTCGATGGTCGGGCTACTGCCGCTCTGCGCCGTGACGGTGTTCGAGGGCGAGCTCCAGGACAAGCACCCCGAGATCATGGAGCGCTGCAGGCAGTTTCTCGCGGAGCGGCCGGAGCTCACGGCGATGATTCACGATCCGGCGAAGCCCGGCCACTCCGGCCGGAGGCTCGCGGCCGTGCTCGACGAGCGGCGCCTGCGGCGCGTGCTCGCGCGCATGCTCGACGAGAACGAGTTTCTGAGCCAATACGGCATCCGCTCGTTGTCGCGCGTGCACGCCGAGCGGCCGTTCGAGTTCCGCGTCGGCGAGCACCTCTACACGGTGCCGTATCTGCCCGGCGAGTCCGACACCGGCATGTTCGGCGGCAACTCGAACTGGCGCGGGCCGATCTGGATGCCGGTGAACGGCCTGATCATCCGCGCGCTGCTCCAGTACTACGCGTACTACGGCGACGAGCTCAAGGTGGAGTGCCCCACGGGCTCGGGACGGGAGATGACGTTGTACGAGGTGGCCGAGGAGCTCGGCCGGCGCTTGGGCTGCATCTTCCTACGGAACGAACGCGGCGAGCGCCCGGTGTACGGCGGGGCGCGCAAACACCAAGACGACCCGCATTGGCGCGACCTCGTGCTGTTCTACGAGTACTTTCACGGCGACAACGGAGCAGGGCTCGGCGCCAGCCATCAGACCGGCTGGACCGGCATCATCGCGCGGATCTGGCACCTGTTCGCGACGGCACCTGCCGAGCGCGTGCTCGAGCTCGGCAAGGCGGCCCTCGGCCCGGCCCCGGGGGCACCGCGCCGGCCGGACGAACGCCGGCGCACCGCCTGACCGCGTGCGGCGGCCGCCGCGCTTCGTCAGAGGTACTTCAGAAACGATTTGGGGTGCGCGCTCTTGAACGCGCGATACCAGAGGCACGCGGGATAGAGCAGCACGAGCAACACGGCCGCCACGATGTAGGTCGTCGATAGGTCGCCGGCGCCGCGCAATCCGAAGTAAGTCGCCGGAATCTCCATCACGAGCCGGTGCGCGAGGTAGAAGAACATCGCCGTCTGCCCGAATACGAGGAACGGACCGTTCTTGCGCACGCCGATCTTGGGCTCGAGCGTCATCATTACCGGGAGCAGCACGAACAGCAGGCCGAGCTCGAGCGTGGCGTAGGTCAGCGACGGCGGATATTTGCTGACGTGCAGCCACTGCTGCCACGACCCGTCCGAGCGATGCAGGAACATGTCGCCGTAGCCCGCGTGGCCTCGCGCGACGAAAAACACCGCGAGCGCGGCGGCGCCGGCGATCAGGAGCACGGTCCGCGGCGACACGGCCCGTTTGCCGGCGGCGTGCTCGGTCATGTAGCGCCCGAACACCCAGCCGAGCACCATCATCGCGAGCCACGGCAGCACGGGATACTTGATCGCCAGAGTGTCCGTGCCGTAAGTGGCCATCGACAGCGCGGCGGGCACGGACGCAGACCCCGGCGGGTCCCAGCTCCAGTCGGTGGGGAGCTCGCCTAGCGCGAACCAGCCGACCCCGATCGCGAGCAGCGACCAGGTCGGCAGCCGGCGCAGCCCTGCCATCGCCATCATCGACACGCCGATCGCGAACAGCACGCCAAAGTTCAATTTGCCGGAGCCGAACGAGATCACCGTGAGGTCGAGCAGCGCGATGATCGCGCCGCGCGCGAGGATGTTCTTGTCGAGATCCCACGCGGGCACACCCTTGGCGACCTTGCGCTCGATGCTGAGCGCGAGCGCCACGCCGGCCAGGAACACGAACGTCGGCGCGCAGATGTGCGTCATCCAGCGCGTGAAGAACTCACCGCCCGGCAGCGCCATCGTCGCGGCGTTCGCATACATCGCGGAGTCGTCGTCGAGGTGGCGGCCGTCGAACGCCATCGAGGCGTGGTCGACGATCATGAGCACCATGACGAAGCCGCGCATCCAGTCGATGGCCGCGATCCGAGTGGAGGCTCCGGCGACGACCCGGGGCGCCGCGCGCTCGTCCGCGCGCGGCGCTTCGACGGCGAGAGGTGCAAGAGGCGATTGCGTGCTCATCGAGAAAGCTCCCGCGGCGCAAAGCCGCATTTGGTCAACCGGGGCGGTCAGTAGGCTTCGAGGCCCGCGGCGCGGAACACGCGAAGCGCGCTATCCACGACCTCGAGCGTCGGCGGCTCGGTATTCTCGAGGTGGTATTTGATGCCGAGCTGCTTCCACTTGAACCGGCCCAGCTGATGGAACGGCAGCACCTCGACGCGCTCCACGCTGCCCAAGCTCGCGGCGAGCTCGGCGATCTTGGCGATGTCGTCGAGGTCGTCGGTGAGACCCGGAACGAGCACGAAACGCACCCACATCGGCCGCTTCGCGGCGCCGAGCCGGCGCGCAAGCTCGAGCGTGGGGCCGAGCTCGCGGCCCGTGAGCTCGCGATGGCGTTCGGGGTCCCAGGTCTTGACGCCGAGCATCACGAGGTCGATCGCCTCGAAGTCGGCGTCGCTCAACCGCTCGCCGTAGAAGCCGTTCGTCTCGATCGTCGTGTGGATGCCCATCGCCTTCGCGCCGCGCAGCACCTTGAGCACGAAGCGGTGCTGCATCAGCGGCTCCCCGCCGCTGATCGTGACTCCGCCGGCCATCACCTTGAGGCCCTGTCGATATTTGCGGAGCTCGTCCAGTGCTTGCCCGGCGCCCACCGGAATGCCGTTGCGCATCGGCCAGGTGTCGGGGTTGTGGCAAAAACGGCAGCGCCACATGCAGCCTGTCGTCCAGATCACGACGCGCACGCCGGGCCCGTCGACCGTCGAGCCCGTGGTGAACGAGTGCAGGAATCCCATGTCGCCGCTATCGAGCGCGCTCTGGACGTCGGTTTCGGCCAGTCCCTTGCCCAAGTCGACGCGCAGCTCGAATGGGCTCTTGGCCTCGAGCCGCGCCGACTTCGTCGCGACCTGTGCTTCAGCCATGACCTTCTCCGTGGAACGTGCGATTGATCACGTCCATCTGTTGCTCGCGCGTGAGCCGCACGAAATTCACTGCGTAGCCCGACACGCGGATCGTCAAGCTCGGGTACTTCTCGGGATGCTCCATCGCGTCGAGCAGCGTCTCGCGATTGAGCACGTTGACGTTCATGTGGAAGCCCGTGGCGCCGAAGAACGCGTCGAGCATCGCGGTGAGGTTCGTCACGCGGTCGTCCGGCGTGCGGCCGAGACCGCTCGGCACGAGCGTGGTGGTGAGCGAGATGCCGTCCTGCGCGTCGCGATAGGGGATCTTCGCCACCGACGCCGCCGACGCGTGGATGCCGTGGCTGTCGCGGCCGTGCATCGGGTTCGCGCCCGGCGCGAACGGCTCGCCTTGCTTGCGGCCGTCGGGCGTGTTGCCCGTGGCCTTGCCGTACACCACGTTCGACGTGATCGTGAGCACCGACTGTGTATGCAGCGCGTGCCGGTAGGTCGGATGCTGGCGAAGCTTGGCCATGAACGTGCTGACGACCCAGGTCGCGAGCTGGTCCACGCGATTGTCGTTGTTACCGAACATCGGGAACTCGCCCTCGATTCGATAGTCGGTGACGAGCCCCGTCTTGTCGCGGACCGGTCGGACCTTGGCGTATTTGATCGCCGACAGGCTGTCGGCGACCACCGAGAGGCCCGCCATGCCGAACGCCATCGTGCGCAGCGGCGCGTAGTCGTGCAGCGCCATCTCGATGCGCTCGTAGGCGTATTTGTCGTGCATGTAGTGAATGATGTTCATCGCGTTCACGTACACGCGCGCGAGCCAGTCCATCGCGTGCTCGAACCGCTTGAGCACGTCGTCGAACTCGAGCACGTCGCCCTTCACGGGCTCGGACGCGGGCGCCACCTGCTCGCCGCTGACCTCGTCGCGGCCGCCGTTGATCGCGTAGAGCAGGCACTTGGCCAAGTTCGCGCGCGCGCCGAAGAATTGCATCTGCTTGCCGATCATCATCGGCGACACGCAGCAGGCGATCGCGCCGTCGTCGCCCCACTCGCGGCGCATGATTTCGTCGTTTTCGAACTGAATGGAGCTCGTGTCGATCGCGACCTTCGCGGCGAAGCGCCGGAAGCCGTCGGGCAGCCGAGGCGAGTACCAGATCGTGAGGTTCGGCTCAGGCGCGGGTCCCAAGTTGTACAGCGTTTGGAGAAACCTGAAGCTCGTCTTCGTGACGAGCGGCCGGCCGTCGTCGCCCATCCCTGCGATCGACTCCGTTACCCAGGTGGGGTCGCCGGCGAACAGGTCGTCGTACTCCGGCGTCCGCAAGAACCGCACGATCCTGAGCTTGATCACGAAGTCGTCCACGAGCTCCTGAGCCTGCGACTCCGTGATCACACCGGCCGCAACGTCGCGCTCGAAGTAGACGTCGAGGAAGGTCGACACGCGGCCGAGCGACATCGCGGCGCCGTTCTGCTCCTTCACGCCCGCGAGATACCCGAGATAGAGCCACTGCACCGCCTCGCGCGCGTTCTCCGCGGGACGCGTGACGTCGAAGCCATAGGCCTTCGCCATCTGCACGAGCTCCTCGAGCGCGCGGATCTGCTCGGCCAGCTCCTCGCGGTCGCGAATCACGTCGTCGGTGGACATCGGCGCGTCGAGCGCGCTCTTTTCCTCCTTCTTGCGCTTCACGAGGCGGTTTACGCCGTAGAGCGCCACGCGGCGGTAGTCGCCGATGATCCGGCCGCGGCCGTACGCGTCGGGTAGACCGGTGAGCACGTGCGAGCTGCGGCAGCGGCGGACCTCGGCCGTATACGCGTCGAACACCGCGTCGTTGTGCGTCTTGCGATACTTCGTGAAGGTCTCGACGACCGCCGGGTCGGGCTCGTAGCCGTAGGTCTTGAGCGCGCTCGCGACGAGCCTGAAGCCGCCGTTGGGCATGATCGCCCGCTTGAGCGGTGCGTCGGTCTGCAGACCGACGATCAGCTCGTTGTCCTTGTCGATGTAACCGGGCGGATGGGCCGTGATCGAGGCCGGGATCGGCGACACGTCGAGCACGCTCTTCTTGCGCTCCTCCACGAACAGCGCCGCGAGCTTCGCCCAGAGGTTGTTCGTGCGCTCGGTAGCCGGCGCCAAGAACGACGCGTCGCCGTCGTACGGCTCGTAGTTCTGTTGGATGAAGTCGCGGACGTTGATCTCGGTTTGCCAGAGCCCCGACCGGAATCCCGTCCAGCCTTTTTCCGCTTCGCGCT
>Ga0137409_10000928_pt1 | contig 32045 bp, 25 predicted proteins | sample CZODoug1_16funga_FD_122059 | JGI IMG/M metagenome (GOLD analysis project Ga0137409, IMG submission 122059) | Vadose zone soil fungal communities from Angelo Coast Range Reserve, California, USA - CZODoug1_16fungal (Hybrid Assembly) | ecosystem: Environmental > Terrestrial > Soil > Vadose zone... | reverse complement strand
CTTGTCGCCTTCATCGAGTCCCATCACGATCGTACCGCGACCGCGCGGCTGGTACTTGAGTTCCGCGATCGCGAACAGCAGCAGCCGCCCGCGCTCGGAGAGCGCTGTGACGAAATTGCCGGGCGATTCTTCGTAGACGAACGGCGTAATCGGGATATCGGTTTCCTCCAGCGTCATGAATTCGCGGCCGGCCTTACGGTTGGAGACCATGTCGGCGATCTTCGACAGGAATCCGTAGCCGCCGCTGGAGGCCACCAGCACCGGGGTTTCCGCCTTGCCGCCGAGGCAGTAGAGGATGTGCGCGCCTTCCTGCACTTCCACCAGCGAGGACGCGGGCACACCGTCGCCGCGCGCCGGCGGCAGTTGCGAGGCCTCGACCGAGTACGCCCTGCCCTTCGAATCCAGGAAGATCACGGGCTCGACGGTGCGGCACTTGATCAGAGCCGACAAACCATCGCCTTCCTTGAAGGACAGCGTGGCTGGATCCACCTCCCAGCCCTGGCGCGCGCGCACCCAGCCTTTCTTGGAGAAGATCACCGTCACCGGCTCGTCGATGATCGGGGTCTCGATTACCGCCTTCTCGGATTCCTCGATGCGGGTGCGGCGCTTGTCGCCGAAGGTCTTGACGTCCTCCTCGATCTCGGACACCACCAGGTCTTCCAGCGTCTTGCGGTTCTTGAGGATCTTTTCCAGGTCCTTCTGTTCCTTCTGCAGGTCCTTCAGTTCCTGCTCGATCCTGATTTGCTCGAGTTTCGCCAGTTGCCGCAGGCGGATGTCGAGGATGTCGTCGGCCTGGCGCTCGGACAGCTTGAACGCCTTGATCAGTTCTGCCTTCGGATTGTCGGCATTGCGGATGATCTTGATCACCTTGTCCACGTTCAACAGCACGATCATGCGGCCATCGAGCACGTGGATGCGGTCCAGCACTTGCGCCAGCCGGTACTGGGTGCGGCGGGTGACGGTCGCAAAGCGGAACTTGATCCACTCGGCGATCACCTCGCGCAGGTTCTTGCCTGTGGGCCGGCCGTCGAGGCCGACCATTACAAGATTTATCGCGACATTGCCTTCCATGCCGGTTTTCGCCAGCAGGAGATTGACGAACTCGGTCTCGTCGATCTTCGAGGTCCTGGGTTCGAACACCAGGCGCACCGGGTGCGCGCGGTCGGATTCGTCGCGCGCCTTGTCGAGCATCGCCAGCATCAATTGCTTCTCGCGCGTCTGCTCGGGAGTGAGCGATTTCTTGCCGGGCCTGGGCTGGGGATTGGTGATCGCCTCGATTTCCTCGAGCACCTTCTTCGCCGAGGTGCCGGGCGGCAGCTCGTACACCACCACCTGCCACTGCCCGCGGGCGAGCCGCTCGATGTTCCAGCGCGCGCGCACCCGCACCAAACCGCGGCCGGTGGCGTAGGCCTCCTTGAGTTCCGCGCGCGGCGTGATGATCTGCGCGCCGCCCGGGAAGTCCGGCGCCTTGATGTGCTTCATCAGGCCGGCGATGCTGATCTCCGGGTCGCGGATCATCGCGATCGCGGCGTTGGCGACTTCGTTGAGGTTGTGGCTGGGAATCTCGGTCGCCATTCCGACCGCAATGCCTGAAGCGCCGTTGAGCAGCACCACCGGCAGCCGCGCCGGCAGCACCGTCGGCTCCTCGCGCGTGCCGTCGTAATTGGGCGCGAAATCCACGGTGCCCTGGTCCAACTCCGCCAGCAGCACTTCGGCGAACTTGGTCAGCCGTGCTTCGGTGTAGCGGTAGGCCGCCGCTTCGTCGCCGTCGCGCGAGCCGAAGTTGCCTTCGCCGTCGATCAGCGGATAGCGCATGGTGAAGTCCTGCGCCAGCCGCACCAAGGCGTCGTACACCGACTGGTCGCCGTGTGGGTGCAGCTTGCCGAGCACGTCACCGACCACCGCCGCGGACTTGGTGCGCTTGGTGCCGGCGCGAGTATTGCTCTCCCACATCGAGTAGAGGATGCGGCCCTGCACCGGCTTCTGCCCGTCGCCCACGCGCGGCAGCGCGCGGTCCTTCACCGTGGCGATGGCGTACTGCAGGTACTGCGTCGAGGCGTACTTGCCGAGCGGAAGCGAATCGCCGAACTCGCCGGAGATCGGCGCGAAATGCGGTGGCAATCCGCCACCGCCGTCGTTTTGCGGCGGCGTTTCTTTTTTCATCTTTTTCTTCTCGGCAACCGGGGCTTCGCCGTTGCCGAACAAATCAGGTTGGTCTGACATGAATAATTAGGTGAAGGGTGAAGGGTGAAGGGTGAAGGGTGAAGGGTGAATGAGTGAAGGGCGAAGGCAAACCCGGTCACCCGCGGTTCCCTTCAACTTTCCTTTTTTCCTTTTTTCCTTTTCCCTTTTGCCTTCCTCTCGCCCCGAGTCCCTGTTCTTCCCCCTTCACCCTTCACGCATTCACGCCTTCACGCCTTCACCGCCCTTAGGCCCACCCTTCACGCATTCACTGCCGTTAGGCTCAGGATATATCCGCCTCGACTAAGTTCCCGTACGTTTCCATCCACTCGCGCCGCTGCGAGGCGTTCTCGCGCGACATCATCATGTTGAAGATGTCCACCGAGACGTCCGCGCCGGCGTCAAGCATGACCGGCAGCATGCGGCGGGTGTCGGGATTGAGCGTGGTTTCCCACAACTGTTCGGGGTTCATCTCGCCCAGGCCCTTGAAGCGGCTCACCGTCCACGAACCGGCCTTCACGCCCTCGTCCTCGAGTTTTTCCTCTATGCCGGCGAGTTCCTGCTTGTCCAGCGCGTAGAGTTTGCGCGCCGGCTTGCCCTTGCCCTGCGACGGCACGTCGATGCGGAACAGCGGCGGCTGCGCGACGAACACGTTGCCGTTGTCGATGAGCTTGGGGAAGTGCCTGAAGAACAGCGCCAGCAGAAGCACCTGGATGTGCGCGCCGTCCACGTCGGCATCGGCGAGGATGATGATCTTCCTGTAGCGCAGCCCGGAGAGATCCACCGTATCGCCGGCCTTGTGGTGGTCCACGCCGATCGCGAGCGCGATGGCCTCGATCTCCTTGTTGGCGTAGAGCGTGTCGGCGCTGTCCTGCCAGGTGTTCTTCGGCTTGCCCTTGAGCGGGAGCACCGCCTGGAACTCCTTGTCGCGCGCCTGCTTCGCCGAGCCGCCGGCGGAATCGCCTTCGACGATGAACAATTCGTTGCGGTCAGGGTCATCGGACGCGCAGTCGGTGAGTTTGCCGGGCAGCACCGCCACGCCGGAGGTCTTGCGCCGCTCCACTTTCTGGGCCGCGCGCGTACGTGCGTTGGCCTGGGAAATCACCAGCTCGGCGATGCGCCGGCCTTCGTCCACGTGCTGGTTGAGCCACAGCTCGATGGGATCGCGCACCATCTGCGCGATGAGCTTCACCGCGTCGCGCGAGATCAGCTCGTTCTTCACCTGCCCCTTGAACTGCGGGTCGAGCATTTTCACCGCCAGCACGTACGAGGCGCGCGACCACACGTCCTCGGGCACCACTTTCAATCCACGCTGGCCCATCGCGTGCAGGTCGATGAAATTCTTGATGGCGTTGTAGACCCCTTCGCGCAAGCCGGCGACGTGGGTGCCGCCAATGCGTGTGGGAATCATGTTGACGTAGGACTCGGTGACCGGATCGCCTTCCGCGGTCCACGCGATCGCCCACATCGCGCCCTCGCCCTCGGCGAAATTGTCGGACTCGGACTGCGCGGCGATGTAGCGCTCGCCGAGGAAGGTGCTCGCCACCGGATCGAAACCGGCGATCGCGGATTCGAAGTACCCCTTGATGCCTTCGGGAAAGTGCCAGGTCTGGGTTTCGATCTTCTTGTTCTTCTGGATGCCGAGGCTGAACTTGACCCCGGGCAGCAGCATCGCCTTGGCCCGCAGCAGCGCGGCGACGTCGGCGGCGACGATCTTCGGCGAATCGAAGTACTTGGCGTCCGGCCAGAAGCGCACGCGGGTGCCGCTGTCGCGCGGGCCGACCTGGCCCAGCTTCTTCAGCGGATCCTTCACCTTGCCGTTGGGCGCGAACACGATGCGATGTTTTTCCCCATCGCGCTTGACTTCGACTTCGAGGCGGGTGGACAACGCGTTGGGCACGCACACACCCACACCATGCAGACCGCCGGCGATGCGGTAGGCCGCATCCTTGTCGGTCTTGCGGAACTTGCCGCCGGAATGCAGCGTGGTGAAGATCACCTGCACCGCGGGCACATTCTTCTTCGGATGGATGTCCACCGGAATGCCGCGTCCGTCGTCGGTGACTTCCGCGGAGCCGTCTTCGTAGAGCACGACGGCGACATTTTTTGCGAATCCCGCGAGGCCTTCGTCGGTGGCATTGTCGATGATCTCGACCAGCGCGTGGTTCGGATTCGACGGGTCGGTGTACATACCCGGCCGGTGCAGGATCGGCGATAGGTCCTCGAGAATCTCGATGTCTTCTGCGGTGTAGGCGTTGGGTTTCCTTGCCATGTCGGTTTTCAGGTCGCGCGTTTCTTCAATGCAAACAGGCCGCCCGCACCGGCGGCCGATGCAGAGTGCGGGAAAAGTCCGGAGGGCAGGAATCCGTGGAGGGCCGGCCTGGCCATCCGGGAGGTGTTGCGGTCCGCTGCGGTACGACTCACGGCGCGTATTGTAGTGCGTCCCACAGGATCCTTCATGTGTCTTTCAGTGCATGTCGGCGAGTTTCTCGAGCGCAGGTCCGGTCACGCGGAAGATGGTCCAGTCGTCCAGGGCCACCGCGCCCAGCGATTTGTAGAAACGGAGCGCCGGTTCGTTCCAGTCCAGAGCCGCCCACTCGAGGCGCCCGCAGCCGCGGCTGCGCGCGATGCGCGCGACGTGCAGCAGCAACGTGCGCCCGTACCCGTGCCGGCGCAACGCAGGACGCACATAAAGATCTTCCAGCCACAGGCCCCTGACGCCCAGAAATGTGGAGAAATTGTGGAAGTACACCGCGAAGCCGGCCGGAGTGTCGCCCGCGAAACCGAGCAGGACTTCCGCGCCCGGACGCTCGCCGAACAGCGATTCGCGCAAGCGCTCTTCGGTCGCTGAGACCAGGTGGCTGAGACGTTCGTACTCGGCGAGTTCCCTGACGAATGCGAGCACCAGCGGAACGTCTTCCGGCGTGGCGGGGCGGATATGGAATGTGGGTGCCGCTTTTTCGTTCATGTCGCGACTCCGGTCAGCGTGATTTCAGGATGCGACTTTCGCGCGGATGCGTGGCACCCGCTTTGGCCTGTCGGTCCTGACCTGCAACGCGGGGATGGCCAGGAATTCGTCGCGCACGAAATCGAGGAACAGGCGCACCTTGCTCGACAGGAAACGCGCCGACGGATACACGGCATGGATGTCCACCGGAGGCGGCCCGTAGTCGGACAGCACCTGCGTGAGCCGGCGTTTGTCGATGTCCTCCTGCACGAACACCACCGGCATGTGGGCGATGCCGATGCCTTCGAGCGCGGCGGCGCGGATGGTGATGGCGCTGTTGGCGCGGAAGTCTCCCTTGACCCGCACCGACAGCGGCCCCTGCGGCCCTTCGAACTGCCACTCGTTGCTGAACAGGTAGTTGTAGGTGATGCAGTTGTGCGCGGACAGATCGGCCGGCGAATGTGGCGTGCCGCGCGCGCGCAGGTAGTCCGGAGAGGCGACGCACACCCGGCTGACCCCGCCCACGCGACGGGCCACGACCTGCGAGTCGGAGAGGTCGCCGAAACGGATGGCGACGTCCACCCCTTCCTGCACCAGGTCCACGAAGCGGTCGTTGAGGGTCAGGTCCACCGCCAGCCCCGGGTACTTTTGCCGGAAGCGGAATACCAGGGGAAGCATGTGGAGCTGGCCGAAGGCCACAGGAGCGTTGACCCGCAACAGCCCGGTGGTGCGGTTCTGCAGATCAGAGAGGCTGCCTTCGAGGTCGGTGACCTCGTCGAGGATGTGCCGGCAGCGGTCGTAGTACTTGCGGCCGGCTTCGGTCGGACTCAACTGCCGGGTGGTTCGGTTGAGCAGCCGGACACCCAAATGTTCTTCCAAAGCAGTGAGTTGCTTGCTGACCGTGGGCTGGATGGTGCCCAGTTCCCGGGCCACCGCGGAGAAGCTTCCGGTCTCCACGATGCGGACGTAAAGGCGCATTTGGTACAATCGATCCATCTTAAATTCAATTTAGCACTTAATTCGCATAAATCCTATTCGAACCGTGTCTATTGTAATAGATTATGCATAAGCCTATATTTGAATCATGGCAATAGCCCAATTGGTGGAGGTTCGAAATGGATACGCTGCTTGAAACGTTTTTACGACTGGTCAGGAATTCGCGCCGGGAGCCGGCGCAGCTGGATACGGATGCAACCGTGAGCATCGAGACGAGGCTATTGGACCTGGCGTCCAAGGATCACGGCACTTTCCCTTACCTGCCGTAAGCGAGGCTGCTGAATCAGCGGATTGGGCGGGATGGCCGGGCCTGGGAAAGCCCGGACAGTGTGGACAGGGAAACGATTTCCTCCCCCACGTAACTCTCTCCTCCTCCTTGAGCTACGTGGTTTTAGAGGGGCGCCAAGCGCCCCTCTTTTTTTGCCTGCCGGTATCGGCAGACTTACTTTGCCGACAGGGCCTCTGGGGCGCGAATCCCGTACCGCGCCGCCCAGTCCAACCCTTCCCAGGTGTTTCCCTTGGGACGGTACTCGCAGCCGATCCAGCCCTGGTAGCCGAGTGAATCCAGCAGGTCGAAGAGGTAGGGATAGTTGATCTCTCCCACCGTCGGTTCATGGCGGCCCGGCACCCCGGCGATCTGGAAATGGCGCGTGAGGCCGATGTTCGCCTCGATAGTTTCGGCCAGGTGTCCCTCGAGCATCTGCATGTGATAGACGTCGAGGTGCAGGTACAGATTGCGGCTTCCGACCTGCTCCAGGATCCGCCGCGCGTGTTCGGTGTGATTGAGAAAGTAGCCGTGCATGCCTTGCGTGGTGTAGCTCGGGCCGTTCTTGACCAGGCCCATTTTCTTGTTGATCGGCTCGATCACGACTGCGATGCCCTGCTTTTCCAGGAAGCCGGCGGCGTAGCGCAGGTTCTCCACGTAAGTGCGTTCGGCGGCCTGATAGTCCAGGCCGGGCCCGACCACCCCGGCCATGGTGTGGACGGTGTCGCAACCCAGCGCGTGGCCGTACTCGACGACGCGCACGAGGCTGTCGCGGAATTCCTTTTCCCGGCCCGGCACTGCGGCCAAACCGCGGTCGCCGGCATCCCAGTCCCCCATCGGCGCGTCGAACAGCACCATCCTCAGGCCATGCGCCTTCAGCCGTGCCGCGAGCTCGGCGGGTGAATGTTCGTAAGGCACCTGGAACTCCGCGCCTTTGAAGCCGGCGCGGGCGGCGGCTTCGAAGCGCTCGAGGAAGGGAACTTCGGAAAAGAGGTAATGCAGGTTGGCGGCGAACTTGGGCATAAAGGGCGGAATTGGCGACGGGATCGAACGTTATTGTGGCTGTGTGATCATTATAGGGACCGGTACGCCGGCTTCCGGTCACGGTGGCAACGGCAATCATTTCTGTGTATACATTGCACTGACACTCCAAAAGTCAGTGATCACTTCTTTGGACACGCCATCGGAGGGTGGACATGGGCAAGAAGGACAACAAGAAACCCGACGGTGAGGGCAAGGGCAAGAAGCGCGGCAAGAAAAAGAAGGGCTACGCGACACTGCCGATCGAGGACGCGCTCGCCTGCCCGCCGTCCGCGAAGTTCTTCTACGAACTGGTGGTCGGCAACGGCATCGGCGAGGATGCGGTCAATGACGCGGTCGAAGCCTATCGGCGCGCCTGGGAATCGCGGCGCGAAAAAGCGCTCGAAGCGGCACAGAAGCATGAACACGACTGCGGCAAGAGCTGCGGGTCCGGCGAGCATCTGATTCTCGGGCCCTTTTTCGGCCCGCAGGACTGGCGCGTCGAAGACGACGATCCGCAGCGCGCAACCACCTGGAGCTGGCTCGGCTTCCAATCGGTGCACTTCTGCCGAAAGAACTGACCGAGTAGTCAGTCTTAGCGGCCGGAAACATCCGCAATTTTTTTCGTCGCCTCGGATATCCACAATATCTGTGGATAACCTTGTGGATGGTTTGCGGCATTCTGCGCGAAACCGCTTTGCTGCTTAAGCTCCCGTTTGTGCTGCTCAATTATTCAACATGATTGTCACCGTGCAACGACAATCAAAAAAAGAGGTTCCCCAGGAGGATTTTTTTCATGCGCATCACCGATGTCCGCACCATTGCGGTCGAAGTGAAATTGCCGAAGCCGGTGTTCGACGCCAATTACACGATGGCGACCAAGCCGGCGCTGCTGGTCGAAGTCGAAACCGATCAGGGACTCGTCGGTCTCGGAGAAGCGGCGCACTTCGGCGGACCGATGGCTTCGACCGCGCAAGTGATCGAACATGAGTTGCGCGCAAATCTCATAGACCAGGATCCGCGGCAGATCGAATACCTATGGGAGTTGATGCACCGGCGCGCGTACAAGCATGCGCGCGGCGGCATCGTCATCGCCGCGATCAGCGGAATCGACATCGCACTCTGGGACCTGCGCGGCAAGATGGCCGGCATGCCGTTGTGGCAGTTGCTCGGCGGCTACCGCAAGCGCGTCCCAGCGTATGCGACCGGCGGTTTTTATGCCGAGGGCAAGGGCGTGCGCGAACTCGTGAAGGAGATGGAGTCCTACGTCAAGCATGGTTTCCGCGCGGTGAAAATGAAAGTCGGACGCAATGCCGGAATCGAGTTGTCGCCGTTGCGTGTCATGGATAACCGCGGCCAATGCGAAGTCACGCTGGCGCAGGATCTCGAGCGCGTCGCAGCGGTGCGCGACGCCATCGGTCCGGACATCAAGCTGATGGTGGACGCCAACGGCGCCTGGGATGTCGCCACCGCGGTGAAGATGGGCCGTGCGATGGAGCGCCACGACATCTACTGGTACGAAGAGCCGGTGTGGCCGGACGACGTCGCCGGCAGCGCCGAGGTCGCCGCCAAGGTCGGCATCGCAATTGCGGGCTATGAAACCTGCAGCTACGGCATTGTCGATTTCAACGACTACATCAAGGCGCGCGCGGTCCATTTCGTGCAACCGGACGTGGCGTGGGCAGGCGGGCTCACCGAATCGCTGAAGATCGCGCACATGGCGCAGGCCGCGAACCTGCCGATCGCGCCGCACATTCACGGCTCGGCGGTGGCGGTCGCCGCTGCGGTGCATTTTCTGGGTGCAGTCAGGAACGGCTCGATGGCGGAAACTGTCTATCCCGCGCACGCGCTGATGACCGAGCTGGTCAAGGAGCCTTTCGCTGTGGACAAGAAAGGCGATATCGAATTGCCCGACCGCCCCGGACTGGGCGTCGAACTCGATCCCAGGATCGTGAAGAAGTATCTCGCTCGTTAGAAGACGAGATCAAGAGCAACTCTCACCACGGAGGACACGGAGGAAACCCAAAAACGAGGAAAGGCAAACTGGAGGCAAAGGCCGACTGGTATTCGTGGACCACTACCGCTAACCTTCACAGCGATGGGTCATCAACAATTGAAAGGTTTTTACCATGGCCCACTTTTTTACTCCTGCTTTTCCTCCGTGTCCTCCGCGTCCTCCGTGGTAAGCGCTGTTCTTTGGGTCTCCGTGGTGAGCGCTGTTCTTTGGGTCTCCGGCGATTTCATCCGTCGCACGCGCGCGCCTTGACAGGGCAGAGGGCGGCACCTATTCTCGGGCCCGGACAACGATAACAACCTCCCCGCAGTACCGATTCGCCTCCCATGACCGACGCAATCATCTATCTGGCCACCAGTTTCTGGATCGGCGCGGTGCACGCCGCCACGCCGGGCCACGGCAAAACCATCGCCGCCGCTTATATCGTCGGCGCGCGCGGCAAGCCGGTGGACGCAGTGATCCTGGGTGTGTTCGTCACGCTGTCGCACACCAGCGGCATCGTGCTGGTGGGCGTATTGGCTTCGCTCGGACTGCCGGGAATGATGCCGCAGCGCATCGAGGCCTGGATGGCGCTCGTTACCGGTCTGCTGGTGATCGGCATCGGTCTGTGGACGTTATGGACGCAACGGGAATTGATGCTGCAGCTGCAGGGCGTCGCACCTGCTCCGTGGCACGCGCACGATCACGCTCATGAAAATGCGCAAGCGCGCGCCGAAATGCGTTTCCGCCCGCACGCCCACGATGGCGAGCGCGGACATGGCCACCATCAGCATGGCCATGATCACGCACACGGGCACGGTCATTCCCACGACCATGACCACGCGCACGGCCACGCGCATCCGCATTACGACGCGGAATCGGGCTCGCACAGCCACGGCTGGGGATTCAAGCACACGCACGACCTGAAGCTCGCCACCACCAACCGCCCCAGCATGTGGGTGTTGATCGGACTAGGCATCGCCGGCGGCCTGCTGCCCGACCCGGCGGCGCTCGCGATCCTGCTGAACGCGCTGGCTCAGGGCAAGGTGATGCTGGGCCTGGGAACCGTGGTGGTATTCAGCATCGGCTTCGCATCCACGCTGGTGATCGTCGGCGCGATCGCCGCGAAAGTCGGGCAGAAGATCCTCGACTGGCTGGCGGGACCATGGGCCGCGCGGCTGCAGATTTCGACTTCGCTGCTGATCGTGCTGGTCGGCGTGATTCTTTCCTTCAAGGCCTGGACCACGCTCAGCACGCTCGCGTGAGACATGCTTCGCAGGGAAGAGTGATGAGGGATGAGTAAAAACCAATTTTCCTAGTCCCTGGCTCCTAATCCCTCGCCCCTGTTTGTCTTTACCCTTCACTCATTCACCCTTCACGCATTCACTGCCGTTAGGCCCGTCCCTAGTCCCTATCTTTTCGCCGCGTCCGCCTTCAGCATTCCCACGTAGCCGCTGATATCGGCGTACCAGATATTTCCTTTCTTGTCGGCCGCCAGCGTGTAGGGCCGCGCATCGGCGCGCGGCAATGGAAACATCTTCATCTCGCCCTCGTGCAAGCGCCCAAGGCGGTGCCCCCGCAGCAGTCCGAACCAGACAGAACCGTCCGGCGCGGCGGTAAGGCCTGTCAGCCCGCCCCACTCTCCAGGCACCTCGAATTCGGCGAACTTGCCTCCAGCGAACTTGCCGATCTTGTTGCTGCGGAACTCGAGGAACCAGGTGTTGCCGGCGCCGTCCACGACAATGTCGCTGGGGGCACTGGCACGCGTCGGCACTTCATATTCGGCGATCTCTCCCGCCGGAGAGATCTTGACGATCTGGTTGCCGCTTTGAAGCGTACCCCACAGATTGCCTTGCGCATCCACGGCAACGCCGTAGGGCCCGCCGCGAACCGACTTCGGCACGTTGCGGGCCAACACGCCGTCCTTGAGACGGGTAAAGCCGTAGCCGGTGCCCTCGGCGAACCAGACCGCGCCGTCGGCCGCGACCGTCAATCGTCCCAGCCGCGCGATGGGCGTACCGAGAGGGAAGGATTTTATTGCGCCGCCCGGCAACATGCGCGAGATCATCGCCCCGGACGCATCCCCGTACCAGGCCGCGCCTTCGGCGTCCACAGCGAGCCCGATCGGTTCCACGATCTTTCTGACCGTCGGCAGGCGCGCGATCTTGCCGTCCCGGATCACTCCCATCACACCCGCGGAATCGATGGTGAACCACACGGTGCCGTCCGGCGCAATGGCCACCGCGGTCGGGATGTCGGTCGCAAGCGCCATCGGGTACTCGACGAAATCTCCGTGCGCCCGCGGCCACAAGCGCCAGAGCAATACTGCAGCGATAACTAAAGTGGCAGCTGCGAGCAGCACCAGATTGCGTTTGGAAAGAAACTTCAGATTCATCGCGCGATTTTCCTTTCAACGGAAACGGGGTGTGGCCGCGCCGTCACGGTAACGACGCGACAGCCAGCGCGTGGCCACGATGGCGAGAACGATCAACAGCAGAAGAAACGCCAGCCCCCCCGCAAGGCTGAGCGGATCAATTTGCGCGAGCAGCGAGCCACCCTGTTCGGCGCGCCGCCACATCTCGCTGTAAGGACTCAGTGAGAAGCCGGCGTAAAGCGTCGCCGCGTCGTGGCGATCGCGCAGCAACGGACCCGCTTCCAGGTGCACCGGCAGCGTGCCCTCGATCTGCACCCAGTTCTGCCCACCGTCGACGCTGCGCAGCACGCCACGATGCGTGCTTAGCACGATAATCCTGCCAGCCTCGGTCACCGCGAGACCACGCACCGAAGTATCTTTTTCCGGCAGCGGTCGGCCATGAGCCTTCCAGTTCTCGCCCGCATCGTCACTCACGAAGACCTGATCAGCTGCCGCGCTCCACAGGCGTCCGGCCTGCCCGGAATCTGCAACAAGGGCTTCGACGCGCGCGGGCTGGGATGCGGCACCGCGCATATGCCAGGTTTGCCCGGCGTCACCGCTCGCCCAAACCTTGCCGTCGATCACCGCATAGACGGTTTCCGGCGGCCCAACAGTCACCAGCAGAACACCAACAGGCGCTTCAGGAAGCACGCCTTCGCCCGCGCGCAACCAGTTACGCCCGCCGTCGTCGCTGGCGAACAGCCCGTGGGCGCCGGCGAGGTAAACGCGCCCGGCCGGCGGCCCGAGTACGAAAGTTCGCGCTGGCGCCGCGCCCGCCGGCGCCAGCGTGTCCTGCCAGTTGGTACCGTCCGCACTATGGAAAATCCGGGTTCCGGTGGAGGCGATCCCACCCACCCCATCCGGAGCAAACGCAACCGCGAATACGGCGCCGGTCAGTACATCGGGGCCTTCGGTCACCCAGTCGCGGCCACCATTCCTCGATCGCAACAGCCGTGCATCGGTGCCGTACAGAAGATGATTGCCATCCTGCGGGTGCACTGCGACCGCGAGCGCGCCACCGATAAACAAGCCGGCATCGGCGGGAAACCAGGTCGCACCGTCGTCGCGCGAGCGGAACAGTCCGCCCCAGGCGCTCGGATCGTGGGCATTTGCCAACGGGCACACCGCCGCGGCCAGCAGGACCATGGACAAGAAGCTTCTGGCAATCATTATTGACGAACCGGGAACAAGCAAAAAAATGCGAGGAGCCGATCATCGGCTCCTCGCATCGGAGTTTACTACCTGCGGTCAGCCGATTACGGCTTGCGCGACTTTTCTCCGGGCGCCAGCGCAATTTCCGCCAGACGGCCGCCGTTCATCCCCACCCAGGAATTCTTGGTGAGCGGGTATTTGTCGGTGTAGGAGAGCGGCTCGTGGGCGCACACGCAGTTCTGATAGCCGCCGGTGATCTTGTAGCACTTCTCGTAGGCCAGGAACTGCTGCACCGTGTCGGTCTGCTGCGGGTTGGCAATTTCCCAGTCGCGGATGCCTTCCCAGGACGAGTACGCGTCGCTGCCGAACACCAGCTTGCCGATCGAGGTATTGACTTCCAGCAACTGCGAGCCGGCCGTGTGCGCACGGAAGGCCGGATGGATCTTCACGCCGGGCAGAACGTCCATTTCGCCGTCGACGATCACCGCCTTGCCCTTCAACACCTTGCCGTAGATCGAGTCCATGGTCTTGGACGGGTAACCGCAGGCCGGAGTGCGGGCACAGCCGCCGGGTGAATCATTTACTGCGGAAATGCGCGGGTGCGGATAGTTCAACGCCCACTCGATGCCCTTCAGTTCTTCCCTCTGGATATACAGAATTGCATTCGGGAACTCATCCAGCGAACCGGCATGATCCCAGTGGCCGTGGCCGACGATGACTTTTTTCACGTCCTTCGCATCGAAACCGATCTGCGCAATCTGCTTGGACAGCGGCGACCAGTGCCCGGTGCCGGTCATCTTGTGGTAGTCGGTCTGGTTCCAGCCGGAGTCGTACAGGATCAGTTCGTTGCCGCACTTGATCACGCCGACGTTGACCGGCAGGTCGACGGTATTGATGTTGTTGTGCGGGCTGGTGCTTCCGGGCACGAAGGCGCGGTCAGGCATGAAGGCCCCAAACGGCACTCCCATGAAGCGGCTATTCTCGACCAACCACACCGAGCAGACTTGCGCCTGCGCCACCGGTGCCGCCAGCGTTGCCGCAGCAGCAAGGCCCGCGGCAACCAACGCGTGTTTCATACTGTTCTTCATTTTTTACTCCTCCTAGACAATTGGACTGCTCGATGCGACTTCTTCTTGTTCCCGCACGCGTGCCTGGAGACGCGCGTCCGGAAATCCTTGCTCAATTCGGCTTGAACTCACCCGGCCACAATGTCTCGCCCACCTTGAGAGTCAGGCCCGATGCTTTTTCCGATCTTTCCTGCGCTTCAATCAGGTGCTCGTCGCGCCCATCCGCCGCCACCTTGATCATGATTACGGACGCATCCCGATACAGCTTGATGGCCTCGACGTATTCGCCGTGCAAGTCCCGCATCGACGCCGGCGGTTGCAACTTGTTCATCGCTGCCAGCGCCGAGTCGAACTTCGCCGTAAGCGGCGCGACCCGATCTTTCACTACGGCACCCTTGATGTCTCCCATCTTGTATGCGAGACCCGCAAAGGTCATTTTCACCGCGTCCTGCTTCACCTGCGCGTGAACCGGCCACAACGCGTGCGCGTACGCTTCTTCCGCAGCCGTCATCGCGGGACGCTCCGACTGACCGAACGCCGAATTCGTCGCGACCTCTTGCTGCCTGGGTTTGGCGGTTTCGCGGAATGTTGCGACAGCCGCTAGCGCAATCAATCCGACTACCAGTGCGCCGACACCAAAACCTTTCAATGCCGCCGTGCGGGCCGTACTTTGCGGCCCGCTTACTTCTGTTTGCATTGTGAAAATTTAGTCTCCGAACGACTTAGCGTCAATGCTGCGCCGCAGTAACTACTTCTTAATTTACAAGCACTAATTCTTAAGTTTCAGTTTGAAATATTCGCCGGGAGATTTCTTACTTCGGCGACCACGTCGGGTGGTCGGTAAACAGGCCATCGACGTAGCCGATGTAGTAGATCAGGAACAGTCCGAATCCCAGCGACAGCAGCCCGGAAGCCACGCGCAGATAGGCGTTGAAGCGCGGAAAGCGCTCGATCGAATAGGAAAACGGCGCGGCGATCGCCACGGTGATCAGCATCATGCCGGCGATGGTGCCGGCGCCGAACAGGAACAGGTACACCATGCCCCACAACGGATCCTTGATCGCAGTGAGTACCAGCAGCGCCACTGCCGCCGATCCGGCCAGTCCGTGCACGATGCCCACCACAAGCGGGCGCGCCATCTGATAGAGCCCGATTCCGCCGAGTTTTCGGTCCAGCCAGGCCTGCGGTGTCCGGTCCTCGGGGTGTCCGTGGTTCGCCTCGCCATGGCCGTGCGCATGGGTATGCGCATAATCACCATGGGCATGGGTATGGGCGTGAAGCGGGCCGGAACCCGGCGCCACATTGTCGCGGATCCATTGGTTGAGGCCGGTCAGATTGAGCAAGCCGAGCACGACCAGCATGACCCCGACGGCGAACTCCATCGCCAGCCCGGTGCGCGGCGGAATGACGATGGAGAAAAGAATGATCGCCCCGCCGACGATCGCCACCGTCAACGTGTGGCCCACTCCCCACAGCGCGCCGATCAGCGCCGCGCCGCGCAACGAACGCTGGCGGCTGACGATCGTCGAGATCGCGATGACATGGTCGGCATCGGTGGCGTGACGCATGCCGAGAAAGAAGCCGACTGCAAGCAGGGACAGCGTGGTGATCAAGACCGGAAACAGCCTGATGGATTTGGTTTTGTGGGGCGTGAAGCTACTCCCGGCGCGCACGGGCGTCAAGCGACGTCATGAAAATCATGAAAAGCTCCTGCGGGTTTTGCGTCGGCTCCGCATTCCGGTCCGGGTAGAGCATAATTGAAGGCCTTACGGTCGCCGGCCGATACCGGACCGCATGACCATGTGCCAGGGAGACGCCATGACGAGATGTTCACCCGTGCGCGGATTCGGCCTTGCCGCGCTACTGCTGTCGGGCTTCGCTGTGAACGCCGCGGAGTGGGCGGGCGACCTCACTCCGATCGGAACGCAGGACTGGAATGCCGCACGAGCTGCGCATCTGCTGGAGCGTGCCGGCTTCGGCGGCACACCGGAAGAGATCGCGCTGTACGCCGCAATGACTCCACAGGCCGCGGTCCGGCGGCTGGTCTACCACAAGACCATCCCGAACGATCTGCCGGCCTTCGACGACTCCGGTGCGCACGATCCCGGGCTTGAACCTTTCCCACCTTCCCGGCCGGCCGCAACCGATCTCGCCAAGAAGACCGGCGAATCCCTCGGCGTCAAAGTCAAGCCCGCGGGCAATCGGCGCCTGCAGCCGGTTGCCGACCGGTTTTTCTACTGGCTGCGCGCCAGCCGGCTGGAGACGCATCGCCTCGCCTACTGGTGGGCGAACCGCATGCTTGTCACCCGACGTCCCCTGGAAGAAAAGATGGCGTTGTTCTGGCACGGACACTTCGCCACCAACGAAGAGAAGGTGCGCGATTACCGCAAGATGCTCAAGCAGCTCGAGTTGTTCCAGGACAAGGGCACCGGCAGCTTTCGCGAGCTGCTGATCAGCGTGGCGCAGGACCCGGCGATGCTCGCCTTCCTCGACGCCGCAGTGAACGTGAAGGGCGCGCCGAACGAGAACTTCGCACGCGAGATCATGGAGCTGTTCACCATGGGGGTCGGCAACTACACCGAAACCGACATCCGCGAAGCCGCGCGCGCCTTTACCGGTTGGAATTTCGTCGACCTGAACTTCGTGATCTCGCCCGACAAGCACGACAGCATGGTGAAAACGGTGCTTGGTCGCAGCGGCAACTTCGACGGCGTGGCGGTGATCGACGTCATCCTCGCCCATCCGGTGACCGCCGAGTACATCGCCGGCAAGATCTACCGCCATTTCGTGCGCGAGGACATTTCTCCGGAGCTGCGCAAGGCTCTGGGGGCCAAGCTGCGCGATGCGAACTATCAGATCGCGCCGCTGCTGGAGACGATATTTCTTTCCCGCGAGTTCTACAGTCCCGCGTCGATCGGCACCCGCATCAAGCCGCCGGTCGAGCTGGTGGTGTCGACTTACAGGAAAATGGGGCTGAAAGAAATCCCCGGAGTGCCGGACTTCAACGAAGTGACCGAAATGCTCGGCCAGATACTGTTCTACCCGCCCACGGTGGCCGGCTGGGCACACGGCAGAAGCTGGATCACGCCGGGCCTGCTGCTGGCACGGGGCAACTTCGTGTACGACACGGTGTTTCCCGATATCAACTTCCTCCCGCCCGATCGCTACCCGGGCAACGACTACCAGATCGCCGCCGTGAGCGAGAAGCTGGCGATGGGTTTGGACGTGACGACCGCGACCAAGCCTGACGCCAAGGAGATGACTTCGATATCGATGCAGATGGCCGACCGCGACGAGGATTTCAACACCCGGCTGGCGAGCTACCGTGGCTGGCAGATGGCGATCCAGAAAGTGAAGCCGATCCCGAGGGCAACTGCGCAACTGGATCTCGCCGGCATGGTGCGCGCGGCCGGCTGCCGCAACGCGCAGCAAGCAGTGGACGTGCTGCTGGCTCGCTTCGTTTCGGTACCGGTGGAAGCCGGCACCCGCGCACGGATCGGGAAATTTCTCGAAAGCGAACTCGGTACCGGCGATCTGTCCGCGGCCGGCACTTTCCTGGAAGAGCCGTTGCGATCGACGCTGCACCTGATCCTGTCGTTGCCGGAGTACCAACTGGGCTAGACCACCACCTCTCCCTGACCCTCCACCCACCTCACCCCCGCCCTCTCCCCCCAGAGGGCGGAGAGGGAGCGAGAAAACCATGAAACCGACAATTCATCTCTCGACAAAATCGTGGACACGACGCGATGTGCTGCGCGCATGCTTGTGCGGCGCAGGGGCCGGTGCACTCAATGGCATGCCGCTGGTGTTCTCGCGCGCGCTCGCCGCGGATGCCACGGCCTCGAATCGGATCCTCGTGGTCCTCGAGCTATCCGGAGGCAACGACGGCCTCAATACGCTGGTGCCCCATGGCGACGACGCCTACTACCGCCATCGTCCCCGAATCGGCATCCGCCCGGACAAGCTGCGCAGGATCGACGAGCGCTTCGGTTTCAATCCGGGAATGGCCGGCTTCGAAGGCCTCTACAAGGACGGCCGGATGGCGGTGGTGCACGGTTGCGGCTACGCGCAGCCGTCGTTCTCGCATTTCACCTCGATGGCTTATTGGCACACGGGCGCGCCCAATAGCGGAGAGGAAACCGGCTGGGTCGGCCGGCTCGCCGATGCCATCGACACACAGGCCACGCCGAATTTCATCGTCAACATCGACGAGGCGCAGTCGCTGGCTGTGAGCGCACGCAATCACGTCCCGGTTGTGTTCGACGATCCGGAACGCTTCGGCCGCAAGGGCCTGTACCAGACCAGGCCGCTGCTGGACCAGGTTTCCGACGCGACGCATGACGCGAACCCCTCGCGGCGTTACCTGCTCGAAGTGGCGAAAAGCGCGCGCGCGGCCTCGCAGCTGGTGCGCGATGCATGGGCGAAGTACAAGACGCCGGTGGATTACGGCATCGTCGCGGTCGATCTGCCGAAAATCGCGTCGCTGATCGCCGCGGGCATGCCGACACGGTTGTACTACACGTCGTATCGGCACAACGCTTTCGACACCCACGTGCAGCAACCGGACTTGCATCAGCGGCTGTTGACCTACGTCTCCGACGCGGTGGCCGGATTCATGAAAGACCTGCAGCGCATCGGCCGCGCCGACGACGTGGTGATGCTGGTATTTTCCGAGTTCGGACGGCGGGTTCCCGAGAACACCAGCCTCGGCACCGATCATGGCACCGCCAACCACATGTACCTGATCGGCAAGCCGGTGAAGGGCGGCCACTACGGCACGCCACCGAAGCTCGACGCGCTCGACGAAGGCGACAACCTGGTGTTCACCACCGATTTCCGCCGCGTCTACGCCAGCGTCATCGATGGCTGGCTGGGCTACGGCGACACGCGCAAGCTGCTCTCCGGCAATTTCCAAACCTTCCCCATCTTCGGCTGAGCCGGCGGCGCGGGCAGCCTGTTCGCGCCGTTTTCGGGTTTAATATGGTGTTGGCAGGTTCTAATCCGTTCGCGTGCGCGTTGCGCCTGGCAGAACTCCTCAGAGCAAGCCAGCCCAAGCGCGGCCGGGCCGGGCCGGCATGCGCCGTGCATAACCTCCGACATCCAGCGGCCACTGCAGCACGCGAATGAAAAATATGGATATCCGCAGCAAGACTTACGGCGACGTGCTGGTGCTCTCGCCCACCGGCAGGATCGACCACGCCAACAGCGAAGTATTCCGCCGGGCTCTGAATCCGCTGATCGAACGCTGCAGCGCCAATGGCCAGCGCCTGGTGCTGGATCTCGCCGGCGTGGACTACGTCAGCAGCGCCGGGCTGCGTTGTTTCATGCTCGCGGAAAAGCAGGCCAAGTCGCAGGGTGGTGCCATCGTGGTTGCGGCGATGCAGCCCGTGGTGAACGAAATCTTCGAGATCAGCCGGTTTACCCTGGTATTCGAGACTTTCGCAACGGTGCGCGATGCGCTGGCGAAGGTTTCGCCCGCAGCGCTAAAGGCCTTCGACGCCGCCTAGTGACCATGCGGGTACGCTTCTGGGGGACGCGCGGCTCGATCCCGGTCGCGCTGACTTCCGCCGACATCCGGCACAAGATCGAGCAGGCGCTCGCCCTGGCCATCGCCAGCGGCGTGGACTCCCCCGAAAAGCTGCAGAACTTCATCGAGCACGACCTGGGTTTCAGCATTTCCCACACCTACGGCGGGCATTCGTCGTGCGTGGAACTCGAAACCGGGCGCGCCGAATACCTGGTCTGCGACATGGGCAGCGGCGCACGTGCGTTCGGCAACCGCATCATGTCGCGACGCGACGGCGGGCCGCCTCCGGTCATCAACGTGATCATGTCCCACGTGCATTGGGACCACATCATGGGCTTTCCCTTCTTCGCCCCCGCCTATGTTCCGGGGGCGCGCATCCGCATCCATGGCTGTCACGACGTTCTCGAGCAGGCGTTCCGGCTGCAGCAGTCTGCGCCTTGCTTCCCGGTGGATTTTTCGCGGCTCGCCGCCGATATCGAATTCACGCAACTCGAGGCCGGCGCCAGCTACGACGTCGCCGGCTTCAGGGTGACACCGAAGTTGCAGCGGCACACCGGCGGCTCCTACGGTTACCGCTTCGAGCGCGACGGAAAAACCGTGGTGTACTCGACCGATTCCGAGCACAAGCTCGAAGACCCGGCCGAAACCCGCGGCTTCGTCGAGTTCTTCCGCAATGCGGACCTGGTGATCTTCGACGCCATGTACTCTCTGCTGGACGCAGTGTCGATGAAGGAGGACTGGGGACACTCGAGCAACATCGTCGGCGTGGAGATGGCACAGATGGCGAACGTGAAGCATCTGTGCCTGTTCCATCACGAGCCTGCGTTCGACGACGATCGCATTGAATCGGTGCTCAACGAAACCATCCGCCTCGAGAAGCTGACCCGCACGGAGCAGCCGCTGAAGATTACGGCTGCGTACGACGGCATGGAAATCGAGTTGTGACGCAAGATCCACAGGCCAGTGCGGGCGGCGGGGACACGCCGCCGGGCGGACAAAGTCGCTCCTGGAGCGAACGCGCGCTCACGCGCGCGCTGGTCGGCGGCCAGGGGCGGCCGCTGGGCGCCGCAGTTCTGGTGTTCCTGCTGCTGCTCTCGTTCTTGCCCGATTTGCGCGTGTTGACCCAGCTTCGGCTGGCGCTGTTCGACAGTTACCAGACCATCGCGCCGCGCGTACGTGTTTCCGCCCCGGCGGTGATCGTTGCCATCGACGAGAAAAGCCTCAACGCAATCGGCCAGTGGCCGTGGCCGCGCACCGTGATGGCGGAGCTCATCGAAGCAATCGGAGAAACCGGTCCGGCTGCGATCGGCGTGGACGTGCTGATGCCGGAACCCGACCGCATGTCGCCCGTCAACCTAGCGGGGCTGATCGAGCGCCTGGACGCCGGACTCGCCCGCCGCCTGGCACAGTTGCCCGACAATGACGCCGTCCTTGCGGAATCGCTGCGCCGCTATCCAGTGGCTCTCGGGATCGCCGGCGTAGAACAGGCAGAAGCGGGCGCCGCGGCAACCGGCCGCACTACCCCGTTTCGCGTTCACGGCCCGGACCCCACGCCGCACCTGCGGCAGTTTGCCGGGACACTGCGCAGCCTCCCCCAACTCGATGCCGCCGCACGCGGCCATGGCCTGCTGAGCGTGGATCCGCGCGGCGGAGTGGTGCACCGCGTGCCGCTGGTCGCATCGGTATCCGGCGTGCTGACTCCGGCACTGTCGATAGAGCTGCTGCGAATAGCCAGCGACCTGCCGGCGTTCTCGATTGCGGCGGACGGCGGCGGGGCTCGGAGCATCGGCGTCGGAGACACCGTGATTCCCGCCAATCGCGACGGCACGGTATGGGTGCACTTCGGTGCCCACGACGAGGCCCGCTTCGTATCGGCGCTCGACGCAATCCGTGGCGACATAGATCCCGAACTCATCCGCGGCAAGATTGCGCTGGTCGGCGCAACCGGACTGGGATTGCTCGACCACCAGACCACGCCCCTGGGCGAACGCATACCGGGAATCGAGATTCACGCGCAGATCCTCGAGAACATATATGAGGACAGCCTGCTGCGCCGGCCCCGCCATTTCGATCACACGGAGCGCTTGCTGCTGCTCGGCTGCGGGCTGATCCTGATACTCGCAGTCCCGGCAGCAAGAGCGCGGATGGCCGCGCTGATTTACGGGACCCTCGTCGCCGGGCTGCTCATGCTCGGCTTCGCCCTGTACTATTGGAAGCAATTGCTGCTCGACGTTGCCTGGCCAACGACCGCGGCGAGCGTCCTTTTCGGCGTCATGCTGACCGGGGCGCTGGCCGAGGCCGACCGCCAGCGCCGTGCGCTCAGGCGAGCGCTGGAAGCCGAACGCGACGCGGCGGCTCGCGCTGCCGGCGAACTGGAAGCGGCACGACGCATCCAGATGGGGATGCTGCCGCCACCATCGGCAGATTTCTACGGCGATCCGCGCTTTTCACTGCAGGCGCTGATCGAAACGGCGAAATCGGTCGGCGGCGATCTCTACGATTTCTTCAAGCTCGACGCCGACCGGCTCTTCTTCATGGTCGGTGACGTTGCCGGCAAAGGCCTGCCGGCGAGCATCTTCATGGCGGTCAGCAAGGCCCTGTACAAGAGCGCGGCCTTGCGCAGCCGCCTGGAGGGCGCTGCGGTCATCAGCGAAGTGATGCGGGCCGCCAATGGCGAGATTGCGCGCGACAACCCGGAGATGCTGTTTGTTACCGTATTCGCCGGCATCCTCGATCTGAAATCCGGTGAACTCAGCTACTGCAATGCCGGGCACGACGCCCCTTGCCTGCTGCATGCGCAACGCCCGGCGCCGTTACGACTGGAGAGCGATTCGGGGCCGCCGTTGTGCGTCATCGAAGGCTACGAGTACCAGTCCGAGCGCTACCGGATGACGCCGGGCGAATCACTTTGCCTTTATACCGATGGCGTGACCGAAGCCATGAATGCAGGCGGTGAGCTCTACGGGCGCCAGCGGCTGTTCTCGGTGCTTACAGCGGTGCTTGCCGCCGGCGATGCGGTAAAGCTGGTGGATGCGGTGCGCGATGACGTGCGCGAATTCGTCAGCGCCAGCGAGCGCTCGGACGATCTCACCATCCTGGCGCTGCGCTGGAACGGCGGCAGCCTATGAGAAATTACTTAGTGGCCGATTCGTCAACTTTGACGACGAACTCGGTGCCGCGCACGCCCATGATTGCTGCTGGCGTTTTAATCCGCATCGCTTCAGGCGACTGCTTGACGATCTTGCCGGAGACCACCGCGAGCGTGCCCTTCCTCAGCGCCGTATCGAACTCGCCCTTGTGGGTGGTACTGTCGAACACGAAGCGCTCGATCACCAGTTCGCTGTTGGGGCCCGCCGACAACAGGCTGTTGTCTTGGAAGGTGATGCCCACCGAGCCATCGGGGCCGGTCTTTACGATATCGCGCGCCTGGATCGTGGCACCGACCGGCGCGGGAAGGCGCTTGCCGTCGCGTTCGATCTGCACCTCGCCCTTTGACACTTTGACGCGTCCCGCTTCCGCCGCCAGCGAGGGCAATGCGACCAGTGCGCAGAGCAGCAGCAGAAAGCTGAACATCAGGAATTCTCTTTGCAACATCAATACCTTGCTCATTTGTCTCCCCTTCGTCGGTAAGGCGGCAGGCAGAGGATGCCGGCGCACAGATTATCGAGCAAGAAGCATGCACGTTCCCGTCGTAACAACGGGTCCGGCCCTTGCTGGAAAGTGCAAATGCCCGTCCATTCCAGGAACAGCGTGAAGCGCCTGAGCCGCACATTCCCCGCCCAATTGAGCGCTTTCGAGCAGTTGAAGGCGCTGATCGAGGAATTCGGAGACGCGGCCGGACTCGGCCGCGAGGATCGCCACAAACTGACGCTAATTGTCGAGGAACTGTTCACCAATACCGTGACCCACGGGCACCGCGGGGACAGCAATGCGCCGGTGCAGGTCATCCTGGAAGATACCGCGGCCGGCATACATCTGACCTACGAAGATACCGCGCCCCAGTACGACCCCCTGGCCGCCAGCCGGCGCACCGACATCGAGTCCACCATCAACGAACGCCGCGTCGGCGGCCTCGGCGTGTTCCTGACCATCGGCCTGGCCAACGGAGCGGACTACCGTTTCATCGAAGGCCGCAATCGCATTTCGCTCACCCTGGTGCCGAGCCGCGAGTAGCGGGCGCGGCATCATCTCCCAGCCGGCGCCACGCCAGCGGTGCACGACGCACCGCGATATCCAGCAGATACAGCAACAAAGCCAGCAGCGCCAGCCACGGCCACAGCATGTGCGAAACGCGGCTGTGGTCGCCATTCGGCGCAAACACTTCGGCGATGCTGGGTGCCAGCTTGCCCCCCGTCTCCTCGGCCAGCGTGCGCAGCAGTTCGAGATTCGGCGGCAATGCCCGGTATTCGTCCGGGTAGGCGTGATAAAGCCTGCGGCTGCCCGCGCGGTCCACCGCCCGCCGCGACAGGCCCGGCGAATCCGCCAGTTCGAAACGCGCCGCCGTGGCACTCGCCAGCGGTACGCGCAGCCGGTACGCACCTGGCCCGCTGTGGTGCAGTTCCGCCGTTGCTGCCGTCCCGTCGGGCCCGGTCACCCGCACCCGCGGCGCCAGATCATCGCGGAAGTGCCCGTCCGCGGTGAGCGCATTCAGGCTGATCACGGCTTCGCCGTCTTCACGCGATACACGGAAATCGAGCTCTTCCCCGGAATCGCGGCGCATGGTTTCGCGCGTAAGCTGCGCCCAGAGCTTGCCGTAACCCGGCCAATCGAGCCAGTTCACCGCCCAGCGATTCTTCACGTCGGAAGTAAACACCACCACTTTGCCGAGGCCGTATTGCCAGCGCGCCAGCACCGGCGATCCGGATTGCGAGACCAGGAAGACTTCGGCGTTGTCGCGCGCCGTGGCGCTCACGTAGCCCTTCAGCGGCGGGGCCTGCTCGAAGTCCACGCCGCGGAAAGCCTCCATGCGGCGCTTGACCACCGGCTTGAATGCATCTTCGAGCAGATTCGAGCGCACCGCACGCTGCGTTTCTTCGACGAAAATCTGCGGGACAGCTTCGGGACTGACGGTGGAATAGGCGCGTCCCCCGCCCCACTTGGCGATATTGCTCATCAGTTCGCGGTCGGCGCCTTCGCCGATCGCCACGGTGGAAACGATCATCTTTTCATCGGCCATGCGCTTGACCAGCCCCTCGAAATCGGCAGGGTGGGTATCGCCGTCGGACAGCAGGATCACATGCTTGGCCTTGGCATCGGTCTTTTGCAGCAACCGGTAGACGATGCCGAGAGCGGGATAGATGTTGGTCTGGCCGCTCGCCTGGATGCGGGCAATCTGGTCTTCGGCCTTGCGTTTGGCGCGCACGAACTGCATCGGCACCGAAATGTGCGCCTGAGAGTCGAATGCCACCACCGCGAACTGGTGCTGTTCCTCCAGCAGATCGAGCGCGGCGCGGGTGGCCTCCTTCGCCAGCTCCATCTTGCGCCCCCGCATGCTGTAGGAGCGGTCGAGCGCAATCACCAGCGCAAGGTCCTTGCGTTTCTCCTGGGCACGGAACTGCACCGGCAGCACTTTCTCCACCGGCGTGCCGCTGTAGCCCTGTTCGCCGTAGACATTCTCGCCGGCCGCAAACAACAATCCACCGCCGCCATCGCGCACGTAGGACTCGATCGCCCGCATTTTCGCGGGCGCGATCGCCTTTGCCGGCGCATCGCTCAGGATCACCGCGTCGTAGAGCGCAAATGCCGCTGCCGATTCGGGAATGTCAACGGGTGCTGCGACGCTGACTTCGATGCCCTGGCGCGCCAGCGCATCGTGCAGGTATCCGGCGGCTCCGGGCTGGCCCTCGACATACAGCACCCGCGGCGCCTTGGCGACCCATGCGGACTGCTGCACACGATTGTTGTCGGGTACGCGGTCGCCTTCGGCAATGAGTTCCGCCGCCAGCGTGTTGCTGCCGGCGCTGGACAGCTGAATCTCGAAGGAAACGCGATTCAGCCCTGCCGTCAGTCGCACGGCGCGGTCGCCGAGCACCGTATTACCGGTCCTGAGCACCACGCGCGCGCGCGCCTCGCCCGGCGAGAACGCACGCACGGTCACCGTTACCGGTTCGCCTTGGCGTATGCCTTGGGGCACGTCGATGCTTTCCAGCCAGGCGTCGCGGTCATCGCGCACTTTCGCCGGGATCGGAAACACCCGGACGTTGGCTTCCTTGAGCCGCGCCAACACGCGCCAGACATCGCCTTGGGTCTGGTTACCGTCAGTAAACAACACCAATCGCTGGACGCGATCGCGGTCCAAGCCCAGCAGCGCCTCGTCGAGAGCGCGCTCGAGGTTGGTCGCAGCCTGGTCGATCGCGTCTTCGCGCGGGCGGCCTTCGGTGACCGCGAGATTGCGCACCTGTTCCAGCTTCTCCAGCAACACCGGCCGATCGGCGAACGCGAGGTAGCGCGCCCGCGCCGGCTTGCCTTCGCGATCGGCATTGCCGATCCAGGCGAGCGCCGAGTAGAGGAAGGACGAAGACACGCTGCGTGATATATCCAGCGCATACACCACTGCGACATCGTTCGATCCTGCGTGCCACTGCGGCCGCATCAGCGCCAGCGCCAGCACGGCAACCGCCAGGCTGCGCAAGACAGTAACCACTGCGAGGTGCCTGCGGCCGAGGTTGGTGCGGGTTCTCCGCGCGCCCCACCACAACAGCGGAATCGCCAGGAGCAGCAGCAACGGCCAGCTGTGCTGAATGCTGATCGCCATCGTCATACCGTTGCCCGCCGGTTCCAGCTCCACCACTCGAATACCAGCAATAGCACCGCCGCCAACAGCAATGCCGCCCAGGAATCGAGCGGCAATCGCGGCGCCTGCGTCGATTCGACTGCCAGGGACTGCAGCGGCGCCAGCGGCGAACGGTTGACATCGGTTACGCGCCGGTCGAGCAGGTTGGCCACCACTCGCAGCCGCTGGCTGGCGGATACGGCGGTGAACATACCCGGTTCGGTGACTTCGAACACAGTGCCGCCGGGTATGGCCTGCGCCGGCAGCTCGATGCCATCCGGCGCCACGACTCGCGCCTTTGCGACGGGCACTTCGACCACACCCAATCCTGCTGCGAAAGCGCCGTGCTCGCCCGCGAGCCAAACCAGCGCGTTGCCGAGGAATATCGGAAATTCGGCGTGCAGTGCGAAGTTGGAATCTTCCAGTCCGAAAGCGAACCACACCCAGCGCGCAGCACCCTCGTGCGCCACCACCAGCGGCACATGGCCGCGCGCGCTCACCAGCACCACGTCGCGCTCGCGGCTGCCGCTTGCCGGTCGCGCCGCCACCGCACGTTCGACGACGAGATCGCGCAGCGACAGGTTCTCGAGCAGCGGGTGCGCGCCATCCCAGGCCGCCACCGTGACGTCGGTGGACTCCTTGCCCGGCGCCGGCAACCACGGCACCGGATTTGGCCGGAACAGCAGCGCCGGCGTACCCGGCTGCGTCCTTGGAGCGAACCGGTCGAATACCCATAAGTCGATGTCACGGCGCTCCGTGAAGCCCCGCGGCGAAATCGCCACGAGCCGCACTCGCGGCTGCGCATGCAGGGATTTCTCGAGGTAGGGATTACCATTGCTCACCAGGCCCACTCGCACCACGCGCCGCATCGGCAGCAGTGCGTAAGCGACGTCATCGGCCTCCAGGCCGTCCCCGGGCATGGTGAGCGAGGCGCGCACCGGACCGGCCTCCAGAATGGAAATGTCGATCAGTTGCGCGCGCGCACCGCCTGCGGGCACGTTCACGGTCCTGACAATGCGCCGGCCGCCGACACCGGTGATCGCGATCTCGATGCTCCTGTCCGCGCCGCCGGCGTTGCTGACCTCGACGAAGGCCTGGTAGCGCCCCGGGTCTGCAGGCAGCGGCCGGATTTCGAACGCAGTAATGCCGGCGTTTTCCACCGGCTCGAACACCGACTCGAGTTGGGCTGACTTCGGCACCCCGGTGATCTGCACCCCGTCGCTGACCACCACGGTTTGCGCATCGCCGGCCTGCGCAATGTCCGGCACCCGCGGCGTGCCGCCGTAAGCCACATGAAGTTGCTGCAGCCGCTCAAGCGCCGCGTCGCGGTCTTCGAAACCGGGAGTGGCGATGCGCCGCATGGAATCGACCAGCATCACCTGGGTAGTCGGGCCGCGCGCGGCGATTCGCGCGCGCGCCTTGGCCAGCGCGTGACTCCAGCGGGTCGCACCGTCGGTTGTGCGGGTGGCCAGCGTCGGCGAGTTGTCGAGCACGAGGACAAGCCTGTCAGCGGCCTCTCCCGCGCCGGTCAACTGCGGTCTGGTCACGGCGGCGACGATGCTTACGGCGATGACCGCGGCCAGCAGCAACGACAGCCACCAGCGCAAGCGGTCGCTGCTGTGATGGCTTTGGCGCAACACCCGGTCCCAGATAAGGCTGGAGGGCACCAGCATTCTGCGTGGAGGCGGCTTCAGCAGATACAGCGCGGTTACGACCAGCACCGTGGCAAGCGCCGCGATCGCGGCCCACAGAGGCGCAGCCGAAAGCAGGTTCACCGCAACAAGCCTTGCTCGCGCAACGCCTTGAGCATCAGGTCTTCGAACGGCATGGCCGTGGTGGTGCGCAGATAGCCCCAGCCGTGACTGCGGCAGAAGGCTTCGATCTCGGCGCAATAGCGCAGGAACGTGTCGTGATAGGCCTTCACCAGGTCGTGCGTCACGTGCACCCGCGCGACGCCGCCTTGCTCCGAGTCCACCAGCAGCACTTCATCCGCGAGCACCGGGTCGATTTCGTCGGGGCTCATCACGTGCACCGCGAATACATCGTGGCGGAAACGGCGTATCACCTGGAAGCTCCGCTCGAAACCCTCGCGGTCGAGGAAGTCGGAGATCACCACCGTCAGCCCGCGGGTGCGCCGGGCACCGAAGAAACTCTGGAACGCCGACTGCAAGCTGGTGCCGCCGCCGGCCTCGATACGCTCGAGAAAATGCAGCGCGCGCCACACCTGGTTCTTGCCGCGCCGCGCCGGCATCTCCGTGACGACCCCGTCGGAAAAGGCGACGATGCTGACCCGGTCGTGGTTGATCAGGCTTATGTAGGCCAGCGCGGCGGCGATCTTGCGGGCGAAGTCGAACTTGGACGGGGCGCCGAAATCCATCGAACGGCTGACGTCGAGGAAAATGTAGACCGGCAGGTCCGCCTCTTCCTCGAACAGCCTCAGGATCAGCCGGTCCAGCCGCAGGTACGTGCCCCAATCGAGATTGCGCGTGTCATCGCCCGGCGAGTACGGCCGATAGTCGGTGAACACCATCCCCGAGCCGGTGCGGCGGGACCGATGATGGCCGCGCAGGTGGCCCGCCACGGGACGGCGGGTAAGCATGCTGAGATGCTCGAGCTGGCGAAGAAATTCTTCGCTGAACAGCAGGCTTTCCTCGGCCAAATTGAAATGCCTCAGTGGGGCCGCATGGCAGCCGCCATGGGGCCGGTGGATATCCTCAGTCGGCGGTCATTCCTTCGGTTCCGGCACCGACTCGAGGATCCTGTCGAGGATCGTGTCGGTATCGATGCGGCCGGCTTCGGCCTCGAAGTTCAGCAGGATCCGGTGCCGCAGCGCCGGCAATGCCACGGCGCGCACGTCCTCGCAGGACACGTAGACGCGGTCGTTCATCAATGCGTGTACTTTCGCACCCAGGATCAGCGCCTGGGTTCCGCGCGGGCTGGAACCGAAACGCACATACTTCCTGCTCATTTCGTGCGCCTGCGAGGATTCCGGATGGGTCGCCAGCGTCACCCTGATCGCGTACTCTTGCACCGGCCGCGCCACCGGAATAGCGCGTGCCGTTTCGCGCATCTCCAGGATCTCGCCCTGTTGCAGCACCCGCTGTACCGTCGGTTCCTTCTGCCCGGTAGTGCGGTCGACGATCAGATGCAGCTGCTCCACGTCCGGGAAATCGAGCTTGAGTTTGAAGAAAAAGCGATCCATCTGCGCCTCGGGCAGCGGATACGTGCCTTCCATCTCGATCGGGTTCTGGGTTGCCAGCACGAAGAAGGGCTGGTCCAGCGCGTGGGTGCGGCCGGCTGCGGAAACGCTGTTCTCCTGCATCGCCTCCAGCAATGCCGATTGGGTCTTGGGCGTGGCGCGGTTGATTTCGTCGGCCAGCACCATGTTGGCAAAGATCGGGCCGTGCTGGAATTCGAAGGCTTTGCGGCCGGCCTCGTCTTCGCGGACGATGTTCGTGCCGATGATATCGCCCGGCATCAGGTCGGGGGTGAACTGGATGCGCGAGAACTTCAGGTGCAGCACGTCCGCCATGGTCTGCACCAGCTTGGTTTTGCCCACGCCTGGGATTCCCTCCAGCAGCACGTGGCCGCGCGCAAGCAGGCAAGTCATCACCCCGGAAATGATCTCGTCGTTACCGACGATGACCCGCGAAATCTCGTCGCGGACAAGCTGGAACTGATCGCGGAAGGCCTGGATCTGGCGGTCGACGACGGTATTCATTTCTTCTCACTTTCGTGCAGGTTCAGGAAATAATCCCTTACGGCATGTTTCTGGCGGATCGGCACGCGCTCGACGCTCATCGCGTTCTCGCGGTCGAAGCCCTGGCGGGCGCGCACGTCCTCGAAGCCGAGCAGCGATTTTTGCTCCTGGCTGGCGGAATAAAACCAGCCCTGGTCGGCCTTTTCGTCGTCCCCGGCATCGTCGCGGCGATGGATGGCTTCGAGCTTCAGTTGCGCATCCAGGCGCAGGGTCGCTGCACCCTCCAGCGCCAGGGCTTCGGAGTTGCCGGCGGCACTGCCGCTCATGTTACCGTCGCGGGCGGGTTCATCGTCATTTCTGCGCGTCACCGCGCCCTGGCGAAACATGGCGCCGCCGCGGATGTCCGCGTTGCCGGTATCCGGAGAAGCGGTCGCATTGGGCGCGTTGTCGCTGGAATCGAACTGGCTCGCGGTCAGCGCGCTCCGCTGCGACGTCGGGATCATTGCCTCCTGCATCCGCCGTTTGACTTCGATTACGCGACTCTGTACCTCGAGCCGTTGGTTGGCTTCCTGGAGGGCGTTCACCACGCGGTCGAGTGCATCCTGGTCCACCCTGGCGTTGATGCTGCTCAGGTCGCGGCTGCCTTCCGCGAGTCTTTCCTCGATGCCGCGGTCCAGGCCTTTCTCACTGTCCGACAGCGGCCGGATCCCGTCCTTCTCCAGCGCACGTGTGTCCCGGCCGCCGACCTCGGCGCGCAATTGACGAAGCAACGCCAGCGCCTCGTCGTTGCGCCCGGCCCGAAGCGCTTCCGCGGCCTTCTCGAAGCGCGGGTTCGCCCTCATGGCCCCGGCCAACCTGACCAGCCCCTCGCGCGCAGCCGCAGCTTCCATGTTGGCCTGCTCGATCGCATCGCGCGCCTGCGCGGCTGCTCGCGCCTTCTCTTCGGCGGTCGCGTCAGCGCGCTGCAATTCCTCGAGCGCGCGATCGAGCTTCTCAATCTCGGGATCCTGCGGCGCGCCTTCGAGGAGTGCGCGCAGGTCCTGCGTTTCCCCGGCCGCGGCCGCGGCCGTTGCCGCTGCATCTGCACCGTCCCATGAATGCGATTGCTGCGGGGCAATCCAGGTAACCAGCAGCAGGGCCGCGCCCAGACCGGCAACGGCGTACAGGCTGCGGGGCGGCCGCCCGGGGACGATCGCGCCGGGATCGAGCCGGCGTGCGGTCGCAGCCGCGCGGGCAATTTGCAGTTCCGCGAACGGGGATGGCTCGGGCATGGAAACGAACCAGTAAGCGGATTTCAGTTCGTCCTTCAGGCGGGCGCGTGCATCGGCTTCGCCCGCAGCTTGCGCGAGCGTCACCTGACGCAATGCGCGCCACGCAATATAAGTCCCGAGCATCACCACCGCCGCTACGACCGCCGTCCGGGCGCCGGTTCCGACCGCCGGAATTGCCGAACTCAACGCCACGCCTACAAACTGGAAGGCAATCAGGGAAAACAGGACGACGCAGGCGCCGTAGGTAATCTCCTGAAGCGCCCGGCGCAACCACAGGCGGCGCTCGATGCTGCCCAGAACACTGAGTATGACTTCACTATCCTTCATGACCGGGGCGATTGTAACGCAGCCGGGAATCCCCATGCGAGGCAAGCATGCGCCGGAAGCCGTGGGCATCCGGCTCGCAGGCTGGCAGCGCGCGATCTCAGGTAACATCCGGTGCAAAACGATGGAGGAGCAAGTGAACCTGGCTCTGCGACTCGCGGCAGCGTTATTCGGTTGCGCCTATGCATGCATCGGTGCCGCGCAGCAACCGCACATCGTCTACATCCTCGCCGACGACCTCGGCTGGAAGGACGTGGGTTACCACGGCAGCCCTATCAGGACGCCCCACCTCGACAAGCTGGCACAAGGCGGCGCACGCCTCGAGAAGTTTTATACGCTCCCCTACTCGACCCAGACTCGCGCGGCATTGATGACCGGCCGCTATCCGATGCGCTACGGCCTGCAGACGCTTTCCAT
>Ga0137409_10000926_pt1 | contig 32151 bp, 32 predicted proteins | sample CZODoug1_16funga_FD_122059 | JGI IMG/M metagenome (GOLD analysis project Ga0137409, IMG submission 122059) | Vadose zone soil fungal communities from Angelo Coast Range Reserve, California, USA - CZODoug1_16fungal (Hybrid Assembly) | ecosystem: Environmental > Terrestrial > Soil > Vadose zone... | reverse complement strand
GCGTGGTCGGGCAGGCCGTGCGGCTTCTCGCTGTCGCCGTAGCCGCGCAGGTCGGCGGCGACCACGGTGAAGCGCTTGGCGAGCTCGGGCGCGACCTTGTGCCAGATGGTGTGCGTCTGCGGGTAGCCGTGCAGCAGCAGAAGCGGCGGCCCGACGCCGCCCTGCACCAGGTTGACCGAGGCGCCGCTGGTCCTGATGCGGCGCTTCTTGAATCCCTGGAAAAGACCGGTCATGAGAGAAATTCCCTGCCCTGGAGGGTGAGCGAGCCCGAGCGACCCGGCACGGCCCCCAGTGCGATCTCGTTGCGCGGCAGGCTCTTCAGGTCGAGCCCCTCGGCGAGCGAGCGCAGGGAGACGAGCTCGTAGCCCTGGCTCTTCCAGCCGGTGAGCATCGCCTCGAAGGCCCCCGCGAGCTTTCCGCCCTCGAGCTCGGCGTGGAGCGTGTACACATGACCGGTCGCGGGCGGTTTGCGCGTGAGGCCGAGTACGTGCTCGGCGACGTTCTTCGCGCTCACGCCGTCCGAGCCGATTAGCTCGTCGAGCGTCGGCAGCGTGGTCGGCAGCTGCGGGCAGGCGACGATCTCGGCGCGCCACACGGGGATGAAAGGGCAGCTGCCGCGGCTGTCCGAGCAGTAGTCGAAGCCCAGGCGCTGGGTGAGGCGCAGCGCGTGCAGGTTCATCTGCCAGCCCGCCGCCGCGTGGGCACGCGCCGGCTCGCCGAGAATGTCCTCGAAGCGCTCGCGCGCCAGGCGCATCTGCCGCTCGGTCCAGCGCGCGTCGGCGCCCTCGACCCCGTCCTGCCATTTGACGTGGTCCCAGGTGTGGATTCCGACCTCGAACCCCGCGTTGCGCACCGAGCGCATCACGTCGGCGCAGCGCCGCCCGATGTCCGGCCCGGGCAGCAGCGTTCCGTAGAGCAGGGTGCGCAGCCCGTAGTGGGAGAGCACCGACGTGCGCGACACTTTGGAGAGGAAACCGCGCCGGAACGCGCGCTTGATGGCTCTGCCCGTATGGTCGGGACCGAGGCTGAAGAAGAAAGTGGCCCCCGCGTCATGTTTCTTCAGCAGCTCGGCCAGGCGCGGCACGCCCTTGCGCGTGCCGTGGTAGGTGTCGACGTCCACCTTGAGCGCAAGCTTCATTCCGCCGCTCATTCGACGAGCCGGGCCGCGTCCTGGACGTGCGTGCGGTACGCGTCGAAGATGCGCTTGAGCGCCTGCCGCATGTCGACGCGCGGCTTCCAGCCCAGATCCTTCGTCGTGCCCGCGATCCGGGGGACGCGGTTCTGCACGTCCTGGTAGCCCTTGCCGTAGTATTGCGCTGCGGTCGTCCTGACGAGCTTCACCTTCCTCGCATTGTCGCGGTACTCCGGGTAGTCGCGCGCGAGCTTGAGCATCATCTCGGCGAGCTGCTTCACCGAGTAGTTGTTCCTGGGGTTGCCGACGTTGTAGATCTTCCCGCTCGCAACGCCGCCGCGGTTGTCGATGATCTTCATCAGCGCGTCGATACCGTCGTCGATGTACGTGAATGCGCGCTTCTGGCGCCCTCCGTCGACGAGCTTGATCGGCTCGCCGCGCACCATGTGGCCGAAGAACTGGGTGATGACGCGCGAGCTGCCTTCCTTGGGCGCGTTCACGTTGTCCAGCCCCGAGCCGATCCAGTTGAACGGCCGGAACAGGGTGTAGTCGAGCCCTTCCATCATGCCGTAGGCGTGGATGACGCGGTCCATGAGCTGCTTCGCGCAGGCGTAGATCCAGCGCGGCTTGTTGATCGGGCCGTAGACCAGCGGCGAGCTCTCGGGGTCGAACTCGCGGTCCGAAGACATGCCGTAGACCTCCGAGGTCGAGGGGAACACCAGGCGTTTGCCATGCCGGACGCAGCCCCGCACGATCGGCAGGTTCGCCTCGAAGTCGAGCTCGAACACCTTCAGCGGCTGTTTCACGTAGGTCGCCGGGGTCGCGATCGCCACCAGCGGCAGCACCGTGTCGCACTTGCGCACGTGGTATTCGATCCACTCGCGGTTGATGGTGATATCCCCCTCGAAGAAGTGGAAGCGCTCGTGGTCGAGGAGCTCCTCGACCCGGTCGGCCTGCATGTCCATGCCGTAGACGTCCCAGTCGGTCGTGTCGAGAATGCGTCGCGAGAGGTGGTGGCCGATGAAACCGTTGACGCCGAGGATCAGGACTCTTTTCATTGGGCTTTCCTAGGACACCGGCACCCTGCGGGCGCCGATGCGATGGGCGAATTCTTGCGCGGAGAGCCCCTTGCCGTCCAGTTCCAGCTCGAGCAGCTCCAGGGACCCACCGTCGGCGCAGGCGGCGAGGCAGCGCCCGCTTTCCGCGTGGAGGAACGCGGCGGAGCGCGCCGCGTCCCGCCGCGGCAGCAGCCGCGTTCTCAGCACGCGCAGCCGCCCGCCATCGACCTCGGTGAACGCGCCGGGGTAGGGGGGCGCGACCGCGCGCACCAGGTCGTGGATGCGCTTCGCGGGCCGGGTCCAGTCGATGCGCCCGTCCTCGGGCCTGCGCCCGCCGAAGTAGCTTCCCTTCGAGAGATCCTGGGGCCGCAGGACCGCGGTGCCGGCGGCCAGTCCGGGCAGGCTGCGCGCGAGCACGCGCTCGGCCGCGCCGGCGACCTTGCGGAACACGTCGACGGCGAGGTCGTCGGGAAGGATGGGCACCGGCTCCTGGTCGACGATGCGCCCGGCGTCGGGTTTCTCGACCATCTCGTGCAGCGTCGCACCGGTCTCAGTCTCGCCGTTGATGATCGCCCAGTTGACCGGCACCCGCCCGCGGTATTTCGGCAGCAGCGACCCGTGCATGTTGAACGCGCCGCGCGGCGCGGTCGCAAGGAGCGCGGGCGCGAGCATGGAGCGGTAGTAGAAAGAGAAGAGAAAGTCGGGCCGCAGCGCCTTCGCCTTGGCGATGAACTCGGGCGCGTTGGGGTCGTCGGGTGTCGCTACCTCGATCCCGTGTTTGCGCGCGAGCGCGGCGACGCTGGCGAACCAGATGGTCTCCCCGGGATTGTCGGCGTGGGTCACCACCAGGGGCACTTCGACATCCTGATCGAGCAGGACGTCGAGGCAGCGGCAGCCGACGTCGTGGTAGGCGAAGACGACGGCACGGGTCACTCTTTTTTCTCGAGCACCGCCTGGACCACGTAGCGCGGGCGCTGGCGCACCTGCTCGTAGATCCGCCCGATGTACTCGCCCAGCAGGCCGATGCCGAAGAGGGTGATGCCGATGAGGAAGAAGGCGATGCCGAACAGCGTGAACACGCCTTCGGCCTCGGGCCCGACGACGAGGCGGCGCACCGCCAGGAAGATCACGAACGCGATCGACACGAGCGCGATGACGATCCCGGAGAGCGAGAACAGCTGCAGCGGCATCACCGAGAAGCCGGTGACGAGGTCGAAGTTCAGGCGCACCAGCTTGTAGAGCGAGTACTTCGACTCGCCCGCGGCGCGCTCCTCGTGCGCGACCTCGATCTCGGTCGGGCGCTCGGCGAAGGTGTAGGCGAGCGCGGGAATGAAGGTGTTGATCTCGCGGCAGGCGTTGACGGTGTCGACGATGGTACGGCTGTAGGCGCGCAGCATGCAGCCCTGGTCGGTCATGCGGATGCGGGTGATACGCTCGCGCATCGCATTCATGAGCCGCGAGGCGTGGCGCCGGAATGCGCTGTCCTGGCGCGCGCTGCGCACGGTGCCGACGTAGTCGTAGCCTTCGTCCATCTTCGCGAGCAGCTTGCCGATCTCCTCGGGCGGGTTCTGCAGGTCGGCGTCGAGCGTCACCACGCGCTCGCCGCGGCTCGCCTCGAAGCCCGCCACGATCGCGAGGTGCTGGCCGAAGTTGCCGTTGAACAGGACCACACGCGTCGCGTCCGGGCGCTGCTCGAACTGGCCGCGCAGGAGCGCCGCGGAGCGGTCGCGGCTGCCGTCGTTGATGAAGATCACTTCGTATGCGACCCCTAGGGCGTCGAGCGCGGGGTAAAGCCTGGCGAAAAGCGCAGGAAGCACCGCCTCTTCGTCGTACACCGGGATGACGACGGATACGCCCGGCTTCATCGCAGGACGCGCTTCGCGGCTTCGCATACACGGTCGACGTCGGCCTCGGCCATCGCCGGAAAGAGTGGCAGGGTGGCGATGCCCCGGCCGATGCGTTCGGCGTTGGGATACTGCCCCTCGCGCCAGCCGAGCGAGCGGTACAGGGAGAACAGGTGGATCGCGGGGTAGTGCACGCCGATGGCGATGCCCTGCGCGCGCATTGCGGCGATGAACTGGGCGCGCGGGGTGCGCTCAGGCAGCACCACCTGAAACATGTGCCAGTTCGAGTTCTCGAAGTCAGCCGGGGGCAGCTCGCAGCCTAGGCTGCGGTCGAAGCGTTCGAAGTAGCGGCGCGCGAGTGCGCGGCGCCTGTCGGTGAATTCCGCGAGCCGCTTCATCTGGCCCAGGCCGATACGCGCCGCGACGTCGGTCAGGTTGAATTTCCCGCCGACCACGTCGACCTCCATACCGTCCTCGCCGGTGCGAGTCACGCCCATGAGCCGCAGCTTTTCGGTCAGGCCGATGTCGCCCTCGCCGGGCAGAACGATGGCGCCGCCCTCGGCGGTGGTGAGGTTCTTGTTGGCGTGGAAGCTGAAGGCGACGAGGTCGCCGCGTGCGCCGATCCGCCGGCCCTTCCAGGTGGAGCCGAAGGCCTGCGCCGCATCCTCCACGACGCGCAAGCCGTGCTTGCCCGCGATCGCGTAGAGGCGATCGAGGTCTACCGGCAGGCCCGCGAGGTACACCGGCAGGATCGCTTTCGTCTTCCTGGTGATCGCGGCCTCGACGCGCCCGAGGTCGATGTTGCGCGTGGTGGGATCGACGTCGACGAAGGCGGGGCGCGCGCCGAGCTCGAGCACCACGCTGCTGGTCGCGACCCAGGAGAGCGGCGTGGTGATCACCTCGTCGCCCGGGCCGACGCCCGCGAGCCTCAGCCCGATCTCCAGGGCCGCCGTGCCGGAGTTGAGCGTGCGCACCGGTCGCCCGCCGCAGAAGCGCGACAGCTCGGCTTCGAATTCCTTCACCTTCGGACCCGAGGTGATCCAGCCCGAGCGCAGCACCTCGGCGACTCCGGCGATCGTGTCCTCGTCTATCGAGGGGCGCGTGAACGGCAGGAGCGAGTCGCCGGGCACGTGCGCTCTAGCTGCGCGCGACGAAAAATACGCCGCAGACGATGAAGGCGATGCCGACGACCTTCTGCGCCGTGATGGATTCCCCGAACAGGTACCAGGCCGCGATGGCGTTCACGATGTACCCGACCGAGAGCATGGGGTAGGCGATCGAGACCGCGACCCGCGACAGACCCACGATCCACACGGCGACGCTGACCACGTAGCAGGCGAGCCCGGCCGCGATGTGCGGCTCCAGGGCGAGCTTCATGCCGACCGGCAGGATGTTCTGCGCGCTGAACTCGAACGGGCCGACCGCGTTGGTTCCAGCCTTCAGCAGCAGCTGGGCGGCGGCGTTCAGCAGTACGCCGACCATCAGCAGCGCGAAGGTCGCCGCGTTCACGGTTTCCTCACGATCACGCGGCGCGGATCGGTCGCGACCACCCGCATCCTCAGCGGGTACTTCTCGAGGAAAGCGGGAAGGTCGATGACGTTGAACATTGCGAAAGCGTCGCCGTCGGCCTGCCAGGCGCGCGCGAACGCCGGCGCATCGGCAAGGAAGTCGCGCGGCTCGCGCTCGATCGGATCGGCGAGCTCGTCCTTCACCGACACCATGGTGACCTGCTTCCTCAGGTAAAAGAGCGCTGTGTGATCGAAGGTTTCCACGAAATAGAACCGCGCATCCGGCTTCATCCCGTCCCGGACTTTGTGCGCGATATCATACGCGGAAAGGGATGGCGACAAGGTCTGGTAGCCCGACAACGCGGTCTGGGCGACCGCCAGCCCAGCGAAGGCGAGCGCCAGCGCCGCCGCCAGTCGCCGGTCGCGCGCCACGCACGCCCCGGAAGCGACCCCGCCCACGGCGAGGGCCATCCCCGCTGCGATCAGCCAGGGGACGTAGTGCTCGAGCAGGGCCGGCGGAATGCTGTCGCTGGAGTAGAGCGGGGCGCGGGGCGCGGCGAAGACGAGCGCCGCTCCGGCGAGGACCGCCACGACCGCCTGCGCGACGAGCACGCCCCGGCTCGCGGTGCGCAGATAATCGCCGACGAGCAGCGACAGCGCGGGGAAGAGCGGCAGGATGTACGGCAGGAGCTTGGAGCTCGAGGCGGAGAAGAACACGAACACCACCGCGCACCACACGAACAGGAAGCGCCGCGGGTCGAAGCCGGTGACCGTCGATCGCGGCCAAGCGCGCACAAGCGCGGGAACGAGCGCCACGATCCACGGCAGCATGCCCACGAGGAGCACCGGGACGAAGAACCACGTCGGCTGGTAGCGGTCGTGCTCCTTGGTGAGGAAGCGCTCGAAGTGCTCGTGGATGAAGAAGAAGCGGGGAAACTCGGGGTTGGCGAGCGATACCAGCACGAACCAGGGCGCGGCGATCGCGAGCAGGAGCAGCCCGCCGCGCAGGAGCTCGAGCCGCGAGAGCAGCTTCCAGTCGCGCTGCAGGAGAACATACGCGCCCACGGCTGCGATCGGCAGCACCGCGCCGACCAGGCCCTTGCTCAGGACCGCGAGCGCCATCGCTGCCCAGGCGACGAGCATCCAGCGCCTGCGCTCGTGCAGGGCGGCCTCTGCCTGAGCGACGGCGAACGCGAACACCGCGGCCGCCATGAATACGCTCAAGCCCATGTCGAGGGTGAGCAGGTGCCCGACGATGACGTACAGGGCGCAGCTCGCGGCGACCGCCGCGCCGAGCAGCCCGCTGGGCGGTCCGAAAAGCCGGCTCCCCGCCCAGAACACGAGCAGCACGCCGAGGAATCCCGTCAGCCCCGGCCACAGGCGCGCCGCCCACTCGTTCGGGCCGAAAGCGCTGAACGAGGCGGCGGTCGCCCAGTACTGCAGCGGCGGCTTCTCGAAATACTTGTAGCCGTTGATGCGCGGGGTCAGCCAGTCGCCGCTGACGATCATCTCGCGCGGGATCTCGGCGTAGCGGCCCTCGTCGGGCTTGATGAGATGCCGGTAGCCCAGGTTGCAGAACCAGGCGAGCGCGAAGGCGGCGAGCAGCGCGAGCAGCGTCCGGCGCGCCACGGCGGACTCCGTCATTCGATCAGCAGGGCCGCCGCGACCCTGCGCCCCTCCCTCATGAGGATGTTGTAAGTGCGGCAGGCCGCCTGCAGGTCCATCACCTCGATGCCGATTCCGGCGCGCACCAGGGGAGCGATGATCTCGGGGCGCGGAAAGCGCAGCTTCGTCCCGGTACCCAGGAGGATGATCTCGCGGTCGAGGCCGGTCAGCGCGGCCAGGTGCTCGGCCTTGAGATCGGCGAAGCGGGACGCCGGCCAGTCGGCGAGAATGCGCTCGGGCAGCACGACGACGCTCTTGTCGATTCTTTCGCCGTTCACCAGGACATAGCCATCGCCGTAGCCGGTGAAGGTGTTTTGCGCGGTTGCCGACTCGAGGTGGAGCTTCAAGGTTTGCCCGTGCTGTAAGTGTCCGGTAACATTATAACTTTTTGCATTGCCCCATGAGACAGTTCGCCCGCATCCAACGCCTTCCGCCCTACGTTTTCAACATCACCAACGAGTTGAAGATGGCCGCGCGCCACGCGGGCGAGGACGTCATCGACATGAGCATGGGCAACCCCGACGGGCCGACGCCGAAGCACATCGTCGCGAAGTTGGTCGAGGTGGCGCAGCGCCCGGACACCCACGGCTACTCGGTGTCGAAGGGCATCCCGCGTCTGCGGCGCGCGATCTGCGCCTGGTACCAGCGGCGCTACGGCGTCGAGTTCGACCCGGACAGCGAGGCGATCGTCACCATCGGCTCCAAGGAGGGGCTCGCGCACCTGATGCTGGCGTGCCTCGACCGCGGCGACACGGTGCTCGTGCCCAATCCCTCGTACCCCATCCACATCTACGGTGCGATCATCGCCGGCGCCGACATCCGCTCGGTGCGCATGACGGCCGGGGTGGACTTCTTCGAGGAGCTGGAGCGCGCGATCCGCGAGCTGATTCCTAAGCCCAAGATGCTGATCGTCGGCTTCCCCTCGAACCCGACGGCGAAATGCGTGGAGCTGGAGTTCTTCGAGCGGGTGATCTCGCTCGCGAAGGCCCACGACATCCTGGTGGTGAACGACCTCGCCTACGCCGACATCACCTTCGACGGCTGGAAGGCGCCCTCGATCATGCAGGTCCCGGGCGCGCGCGACGTCGCCGTAGAGTTCTTTACCATGTCGAAGAGCTACAACATGGCGGGGTGGCGCATCGGCTTCATGGTAGGAAACAAGGACCTGGTGAACGCGCTTGCGCGCATCAAGAGCTACCACGACTACGGTACCTTCACGCCGATCCAGGTCGCGTCGATCGTCGCCCTCGAAGGGCCGCAGGACTGCGTCGAGGAGCATCGCCTCAAGTACCAGAAGCGCCGCGACGTGATGGTGCGCGGCCTGCACGAGGCAGGTTGGATGGTCGAAAACCCCAAGGCCTCGATGTACATCTGGGCGAAGATCCCCGAGGCCTACGCGAAGCTGGGGTCGCTCGAGTTCGCGAAGAAGGTGCTCGCCGACGCCCGGGTCGCGGTTTCGCCGGGGATCGGCTTCGGCGAGTACGGCGACGACCACGTGCGCATCGCGCTGATCGAGAACGAGGCGCGCACGCGGCAGGCGGTGCGCGGCATCAAGGAGATGTTCCGCAAGGACGGATTGCTGTGATCGAGATCATCGAGGTCACCGACGAGAACGGCGCGGTCGCCGCCGCCAACTGGCTGAAGAAGGCCGACGCCGTCCACCGGCAGTTGCGCACCGCGCTGCCCGCGGACTACGAGGCGACAATGAAGCGGGTGTTCGCGGGCGGAGGGCGCATGTGCGTCGCGGCCGACGGCAGCCAGGTCGCGGGCGTCGCGGTATATCGGCTCTACGAGAACACCTTCAACGGCCTGCAGCTCTACGTAGACGATCTCGTCACCGACGAGAAACGGCGCTCGAGCGGAGTGGGCCACGCGCTCCTCGCCTACCTGGAATGGAAGGCGCGCAAGGCGGGCTGCGACAACCTCGCTCTCGATTCGGGTACGCAGCGCCAACAGGCGCACAAGTTCTATTTTCGGGAAGGCATGGTCGTGACCTCGTTCCATTTCGGAAAAAGACTCAAATGAAGCCGATCAACGTCGGGCTGCTGGGCATAGGCACGGTGGGCGGCGGCACCTGGAACGTGCTCGCGCGCAACCGCGAGGAGATCTCGCGGCGAGCCGGGCGCGACATCCGCATCAGCGTGGTCGCCGACAAGGAGGTGGAGAAGGCGAAGAAGCTCACCGCCGGCGCGGCGCGCGTGGTCGCCGACGCCTACGCTGTGGTGCGCGATCCCGAGGTCGACATCGTCATCGAGCTGATCGGCGGCTACACCGTCGCCAAGGACCTGGTGCTCGCGGCGATCGAGAGCGGCAAGCACGTGGTCACCGCGAACAAGGCGTTGCTCGCCATCCACGGCAACGAGATCTTCGCCGCCGCGCAGAAGAAGGGCGTGATGGTCGCATTCGAGGGCGCGGTCGCGGGCGGCATCCCCATCATCAAGGCGCTGCGCGAGGGGCTGAGCGCCAACCGCATCGAGTGGATCGCCGGGATCATCAACGGCACCTCCAACTTCATCCTCTCGGAGATGCGCGACAAGGGCTTCGCCTTCGACGTCGTGCTCAAGGAGGCGCAGAAGCTGGGGTACGCGGAAGCCGACCCGACCTTCGACATCGAGGGCGTGGACGCCGGGCACAAGCTGACCATCATGTCGGCGATCGCCTTCGGCATTCCGATGCAGTTCGACAAGTGCTACAAGGAAGGTATCTCGAAGCTCACGCAGGCCGACATCCGCTACGCGGAGCAGCTCGGCTACCGCATCAAGCTGCTCGGGATCACCAAGCGCACCGAGCAGGGCATCGAGCTGCGCGTGCACCCGACGCTGATCCCCGCGAAGCGGCTGATCGCCAACGTCGAAGGCGTGATGAACGCGGTGCTGGTGAAGGGCGACGCGGTCGGGCCCACGATGTACTACGGGGCGGGGGCGGGGGCCGAGCCCACCGGCAGCGCCGTGGTCGCCGACCTCGTCGACATCACCCGCCTGCACACCGCCGATCCCGAGCACCGCGTGCCGCACCTCGCGTTCCAGCCCGACCGCATGTCGAGCCTCAAGGTGCTGCCGATGGACGAGGTGGTGACCTCCTACTACCTGCGCATGCAGGTCGAGGACAAGCCGGGCGTGCTCGCCGATATCACCCGCATCCTCGCCGACGCCTCGATCTCGATCGACGCCATGGTGCAGCGCGAGCCGCAGGAAGGCGAGGAGCAGGTCGACATCATCATGCTCACCCATCAGACCCGGGAAAAGGCCGTGAACGCCGCGATCGCGAAGATCGAGAAGCTGCCGGTGGTGACCGGCAAGGTCACCCGCATCCGGCTCGAGGAGCTGGGGCGGAACTAGGTGCGCTACGTCAGCACCCGCGGCGGGGGCAAGCCGCAGGCTTTCACCGATATCCTGCTCGAGGGCCTCGCACCGGACGGTGGCCTGTACCTGCCGGAGAGATTTCCTCGCCTGAGCGCCTCCGACCTTTCGGCGATGCGCAGCATGAGCTACCGAGAGCTGGCTTTCGCAGTGCTCTCGAAATTCGCCGACGACATCCCCGTCGCGGACCTCAGGCGCCTGGTCGACACGACGTACACGAAGAAGGTCTTCGGCACTGAGGACATCACGCCAGTGAAGAAGCTCGATGAGGGGCTTTACCTCCTCGGGCTGTCGGAAGGTCCCTCGCTCGCGTTCAAGGACGTCGCGCTGCAGTTGCTCGGCAATCTGTTCGAATACGTGCTCGGCAAGCGCAGCGCGCGCATCAACATCCTCGGCGCGACCTCGGGCGACACGGGGTCGTCGGCGGAGTACGCGCTGCGCGGCAAGAAGAACGTGAATGTCTTCATGCTCTCGCCGCAGGGCCGCATGAGCGCATTCCAGGCGGCGCAGATGTATTCGCTCAAGGACGCGAACATCTTCAACATCGCCATCCGCGGCGTGTTCGACGACTGCCAGGACATCGTAAAAGCGATCTCGGGCGACGCGGCGTTCAAGGCGAAGCACAGGATCGGCGCGGTAAACTCGATCAACTGGGCGCGCATCGTCTCGCAGGCCGTGTACTACTTCAAGGCGTACTACGCGGTGACCCGTCACGACGGCGAACGGGTTTCTTTCGCCGTGCCCTCGGGCAACTTCGGCAACGTCTACGCGGGCCACGTCGCGCGCAACATGGGGCTTCCCATCAGGAAGCTCATCGTAGCGACCAACGAGAACGACGTGCTCGACGAGTTCTTCCGCACCGGGCGCTACCGCGTGCGCAAGGCAGCGGAGGTGCATGCGACGAGCAGCCCCTCGATGGACATCTCGAAGTCCTCGAACTTCGAGCGCTACGCCTACGATCTCGTCGGCCGCGACGGCAAGGTGCTGCGCGAGCTGTGGGTGAAAATGGAGCGCGACGGCGCGATCGACCTGTCAGGCACGGTGTACTTCAGGCAGATCGCCGAGACCGGATTCGTTTCGGGCTCGAGCACCCACGCCGACCGGCTCGGGACCATCCGCCGGGTGTGGAAGGACCACGGCGTGATGGTCGATCCGCACACCGCGGACGGCATCAAAGTGGGGCTCGCGCACCGGGAAAAGGGCGTGCCGCTCGTGTGCATGGAGACCGCGCAGCCCGCCAAATTCGCCGAGGCGATCCGGGAGGCTATCGGCCGTGATCCGGTGCAGCCGGCGGGTTTCGAGAACCTGGAGAAGCTGCCGCAGCGGGTCGAGGTGATGAAGGTCGATGCGGCGGCGGTGAAGGCGTTTATTGCCCAGCATGCGGAACACGGCTGAATCGACGGCCGAAGCCTCTGACCGCTAGTCGATGCGAAACAGCCCGTGCTCGACGCGCTGTAATCGCTCGAAGCCCTTCTGTGTCACCAGCACCAGCTCGCCGACCTGCACGCCCGCTTTCTGGTCCGGCGTGATGACGTTGGGCTGCGCAGAGTTTAGCGCCGGGCGGCGGCGACGTCGGAACCTATGGTCGGGACCCCGTGTCTCAGCATCGTGTTCTGCATACGATGGAGCGAATCATGAGAACGACCAAGACAGGGCGCGGCGCCCTGACCGCCGTCACCGCGGCCGCAGCGGTGCTGAGCCTCGGCGCGTGCGACCAGATCCAATCTCTGTGGAAGAGCGAGCCCCCCGCGCAGGCCCAGAAGGCGCCTGCCGAAGGAAAGATCGACATCGCGAAGGCGAACCCGGTCGAGGCGTCGAAGCCCGTCGAGCCGATAAAGCCCGCGGTCGACGAGAACAAGCAGCTCGCGGGCAAGGTCAAGTCCGCGCTCGGCGCCGACCCGGCGCTCAAGATGCTCGCGATCGACGCCGGCGCGTCCGACGGCGTGGTCACGCTCTACGGCACGGCCGACAACAAGAAGAACCGCGACAAGGCGGAGCGTGTCGCCTCCGGCGTGCCCGGGGTCAGGGCGGTCAAAAACGAGCTGGTGATCGTTGCCGGGTCGTAAGACGCGGTGCCGCTCGCCCCGCCTCGAGCGTACTAATGAGCAGGCCCGGGGTGACTATCCTCGAGGTCTTTCAAGTGCTTACCCTGGATTTCGAATCCAGCTTCGCGTCGCCTGTCAGGTTTGTACCTACACCAACTGTCTGATTACCCCGGCAGCATTTCCCTTTCGCTCCTGCTTAGATACCGGTCAGGTGCGGTGCAAAATCCGTCGGGCTGCGCCCTCAGCAATGCCCGGCGCGGCGTGACCGGCCGAACGCCTCCTACGTTGCGCGGCACCCCTGGGGCAATCCGAGCTTTCCCAGCGATAACGGCCGATTAACAGGAGGGAAGCATGCAAGCGAGAATCACAGATCGACCCGTAGAGCAGGTCGTCGCCGCAATCCGGGCGCTCGACCTCGAATCAGTCAAGCGCAGGGTCACCGACGCGAAGCTTGGCGAGGGGTGGACGCGCGCCTATGCGGACAGCATCGAGCTCGCGTACAAGCACTATCTGACCATGCTGGTGAAGTACCAGGACGACGCCGAGGACATCCTCCTCGCCGAGGACGTCGACGAGTTCTGGCACACCTACATTCTCCAGACCATCAAGTACACCGAGGACTGCGAGACGGTATTCGGCAGGTATCTCCACCACACGCCGCACGTCGGAGAAGTCACCGAAGCCGACGTGGAAAAGCGCGAGGCGATGGCCGACAAAACGCGCCGCCTCTATGAAAGGGAATTCGGGGGTACGTCGGTGGCGGCTTGGGCGGGTGCTCCCCTGAGCGCCGAGACCGCCGCGATGTCCGCCGTGGCCGTTCGCGCCGACAACGCCGCGATGTCTGCGGCGGCGATTCGGCCGCAGAGCGCTGCGATGTCCGCCGCTGCAATCCGGGCAGGCAGCGCGGCCATGTCGGCCGCCGCCATCCGGGCGGAAGGTGCGGCGATGTCCGCCGCGGCCGTTCGCGCCGACAACGCTGCAATGTCTGCCGCTGCAATCCGGCCGCAGACTGCTGCGATGTCTGCGGCGGCGATTCGGCCGCAGAGCGCTGCGATGTCTGCCGCTGCAATCCGGGCAGGCAGCGCGGCCATGTCAGCCGCGGCGGTCAGAGCTGCGGTCCCGACGGAGCTCGCCGAGACTGCCTGACACGTCTACTCGCGTAGGGGTACCATGAAGGCCGGAGTGATCCGGCCTTCTTTCTTACGGGCGAATAGCATCGGATGAAGCTGGCTTCGGTACTCGGAAACCGGGTTTTGCGGTGGCCTTTCGAGTCGACCCTGCCGCCCTGGATGGTCCTGGCGATCGGGATTCCCGCGTCCTTCCTGCTGTTCGGGCTCATCCAGAAGTCCGTCGAAGACGTCGCCCGGCTGCGCTTCGAGCGGGAGGCGAACGACGCGGGAGGCATCATCGAGGACCGCCTCCGCTCCTATTCCGAGGTTCTCTACTCGCTGCGCTCGCTGTTCGCCGCCGACGACGCGGTCACGCGGCGGCGGTTCCACGACTTCGTCGAGTCGCTCGCGCTCAAGGACCGCTACCCCGGCTTCGATTCCTTGAACTACGCGGCCTACGTCGCTCGCCGCGACAAGCAGAAGTTCGAGGAATCGGTGCGCCGGGACACCGGCCTTTCCCCGAAGGGCCACCCGGATTTCGTGATCAAGCCGCTGGGGGATCGGCCCGAGTACTACGTCGTCGTGTATCTCGAACCCATGCTCGGCTACGAGTTCGCCTTCGGCCTGGATATCGCCGCCAATCCCGCCGCTAAAAACCCGCAAAGGCTGGTCGAAGCGCTCCGCGCCGCGCGCGACTCCGGGAAGCTGACCGCCTCGGGGCAGCCGCTTCGCATCGAGCAGGCAAAGGAGTCCATCTACCTCGCGATGCGCTTGCCCGTCTACAGGAACGGCATGCCGGTGGACACGCTGGAGCGTCGCCGTGCCGCCTACCTCGGCTCGGTCGGCGCCGGGTTTAACCTCGAGAACCTCATGCGGGGTGTACTCACCGAGGACATGCTGCAGCACATGAGGATCAGGGCATACGACGCGGGCGCCGCCGAAGGCCGCGAATCCGACTCTCAGGATACCCGGCGGCTCCTGTTCGACAGCGAGCAGCTGACAGGGCGCGCGGGGGAGCCGCCGGCTGCGGAGGTTTCGGACGCGCCGTTCGTCCACGTGGTGCCGGTCGAGATCGGCGGGCGCGTATGGCAATTCCAGTACAGCGGCCGCAAGGACGCCTTCATCGAGCGCTTCAACGGGCTGCTGCCCTGGGTAGTCCTGCTCGGCGGCCTGCTCTCGACCGCGCTGCTGTTCGGCATCCTGTACTCGCTTTCCTCCTCCCGCAACCGCGCGGTCGCGCTCGCCGAGCACATGACCAAGACGCTGCGCGAGAGCGAGGAGCGCTTCCGCCTGATCGCTGAGAACGCCTCCGACCTGATCACGGTGATCGACACCCAGGGCAGGCGCGTGTACGCGAACCCAACCTACGGAAAGCTGTTCGGGGACGCGCGCGCGCTGATCGGCGAGGAGATGGCCGGGCGCATCCATCCGGAGGACCGGGAGCGGGTGCGGGAGTCGTTCCGCGCCACGGTCGAGGACGGCCGCAACCGCCACTCGGTGTTCCGCTTCCTGGTCCCCAACGGCGAGGTGCGCTACATCGAGAGCTATCGCAGCGCGGTACTCGACGCTCAGGGCCGCGTCGAGTTCGTGGTCGCCGTGGCGCGCGACGTCACCGAGCGCCGCCGCACCGAGGAAGCGCTGCGCGCGCGCGATGTCCAGTTGCAGGAGGCGCAGGCGCTCGCCAACCTGGGCAGCTGGGAATGGGACCTGCAGTCCAACACGCGCACCTGGTCCGACCAGGTGTCCCGGATCTTCGGCCTGCGGCCCGACCAGCTGCCGTCGACGACCTTCTACGGTTTCTACCCGCTGGTGCATCCCGAGGACAGGGAGCGCACGGCGAAGCTCGCCCGCGAGGCGCTGAGCACGGAAAAGAGCTACGAGAACCAGTTTCGCATCGTGCGCCCCGACGGGGCCGTGCGCACCGTGCACAACCAGGCGCGCATCGACCGCGACGAATCGGGCAGGCCGGTGCGCGTGATCGGCGTATGCCAGGACATCACCGAGCGCAAGCTCGCCGAGGAGCAGATGCGCGTGTCCCAGGAGCGGTTCCGCATGATGGTGGAGAACGTGCGCGACTACGCCATCTACATGCTCGACATGAAGGGCTTCGTCACCAGCTGGAACCTCGGGGCGGAACGCATCTGCGGCTACCTCGCCGACGAGATCATCGGCAAGCACTACTCGCGCTTCTTCCTGCCCGATCACGCCACGCGCGGCGATCCCGGGATCCAGCTCCAGTTCGCGTCCATCCAGGGCAGGTACGAGAGCGAGGGCTGGCGGGTACGCAAGAATGCCACCCAGTTCTGGGCGCACGTGATCCTCACGCCGCTGCTCGACGAGACCGGTAAGCTGCGCGGCTTCTCGGAGATCGTCCACGACATCACCGAGCGCAAGCGCGCCGAGGAGGACCTGCACAGCTACGCCGAGCGGCTCAAGACCACGTCGCGGCGCCTGGTCGAGGTGCAGGAGTCTGAGAGGCGGCTGCTCGCCACGGAGCTGCACGACCGCGTCGGCCAGAATCTCACCGCGCTCGGCATCAACCTCTCCATCGTCGCGGGGGGCCTGCCCGCGGGGGCGAAGCCCGAGCTCGGCGCGCGCCTGCAGGACTGCAACGCGCTGGTCGAGGGCACGGTCGACGCCATGCGCGACGTGATGGCCGAGCTGCGCCCGCACGCGCTGGACGATTACGGTCTGCCCGCCGCGCTGCGCTCGCTCGCGACCGGCTTCTCGCGCCGCACCGGGATCCACGTCGACTTCGAGAAGGAAGGCCGCGGGGCGGATCTGCCCAAGCCGGTCGATCTCGCGATGTTCCGCATCGCGCAGGAGGCACTCAACAACGTCGCCAAGCACGCCAACGCGCAGCGCGTCGAGATCGCGATAAGGCGCAAGAACGGCAGCGCCGTGCTCTCCGTGCGCGACGACGGCGTCGGCTTCGACCCGCAGCGCGTCGACGGCCCGCGCGCCGATGCGGGTTGGGGCCTGCTGATCATGCGCGAGCGCGCCGAGGCCGTGGGCGCGCACTTCAGGCTGAAGGCGGGGCCGAACAGCGGCGTGCAGGTTCTGGTGGAATACAACGCTTGACACGGGAGGACACATGCCTGTCTCAGTGATGCTGGCCGACGATCACGCGGTCGTCCGGGACGGACTCCGGGCGCTGCTGGAGGGAGGCAACGACTTGCAGGTGGTCGGGGTCGCGGGCAACGGCCGCGAGGCGGTCTCAGAGGCGCTGCGCCTGCGCCCGGACATCGTCATCATGGACATCGCCATGCCCGAGCTCGACGGCGTGGAGGCGACGCGGCGCATCGTCGAGCGCTGCCCGGAAACGCGCGTGCTGATCCTCTCCATGTACCTCTCCGCGGAGCACATCTACCGCGCGCTGCAGGCCGGCGCGCAGGGCTACGTGCTCAAGGAATCCGCGGGCGAGGAGGTGGTGGACGCGATCCGAACGCTGCGCGCCGGCAAGCGCTATCTCAGCCACCGCATCACCGAGACGGTGATCGACGACTACCTGCGCGAGGGCACCAACGTCAGCCCGCTCGACAGCCTCAGCTTGCGCGAGCGCGACGTGCTCCAGCTCGTGGTCGAGGGGCGCACCAACGCGGCGATCGCCCAGGCGCTGTCGCTGTCGCCCAAGACGGTGGAAACCTACCGCGCACGCATCATGAAAAAGCTCAAGGTCAAGGACACCGTCGAGTTGGTGAAATTCTCGATGAGGCACGGGCTCATCAGCTAACATCCGGGGGATGAGCCGCTTCCGGATCCGGCGCTCCCTGCTTCTCGCTCCCTTCCTTCAGCAGCCCGGCCGGCTCGCGCTCTCGGTGCTCGCGATCGCGCTCGGCGTGGCGCTCGGCTACGCCGTGCAGCTCATCAACCAGGCGGCGGTCAACGAGTTCGCCGCGGCGGTGCAGACTCTCTCCGGCGAAGCCGACTTGTCGGTGCAGGGCCCGCGCGCCGGCTTCGACGAATCGCTCTACCCGCGCCTCGCCGCGATGAGCGAGGTCGCGGTGGCGAGCCCGGTGCTCGAGCTGGAGGCGAAGGTCCCCGGCCGCCGCGAGCCGCTGAGGGTCCTCGGGCTGGACGTGTTTCGCGCCGCGCGCATCCAGCCTTTCATCGCGGGCGCCGAAGGCGGCGAGCGCCTGGATTTCCTGCGGCCGGATCGGGTGTTCCTCTCCACCGCGGCGGCCGAATGGCTGAAGCTCTCCAGGGACGATGCGCTCGGGGTGCAGGTGGGCCTGCGCGTGCTCTCGCTGCGCGTCGCCGGCGTGGTGGCGCAGGGGCGCCGCGAGCGCTTCGCGGTCGCCGATATCGCCGCGGCGCAGACGCTGTTCGGGCGCGTCGGCGTCCTGAATCGCATCGACCTGCGGTTGCGCCCGGGCGTCGACCCCGAGCGCTTCGCGGCGAGCCTGCAGCCCGGGCTCCCCGCGGGAACCCGGGTGGAGCGGCCCGAAGCCGACGTCGAGCGCTCGGGCGCGCCTTCCCGCGCCTACCGCGTGAACCTCAACGTGCTGGCGCTGGTGGCGCTGTTCACAGGCGGGCTGCTCGTGTTTTCGGCGCAGGCGCTCGCGGTGGTGCGGCGGCGCGCGCAATTTGCCCTGCTGCGTGTCCTGGGCGTGCCGCGGCGCGGCCTGGTCGCTGCGCTGCTGCTCGAGGCCGCGTCGGTCGGCGCGCTGGGCGCGGGCGTCGGGCTTGCCCTCGGCTACACAGCCGCGGGGTTCGTGCTGCGCCATTTCGGCGCGGAGCTGGGCGGTGGCTACTTCCGGGGACTCGCGCCCGAGGTGATACTCGCCTGGCCGGCGCTCTTCCTGTTCTTCGTCCTCGGCGTGCTCGCCGCCGTGGCGGGCAGCCTCGCGCCGGCCCTGGAAGCCGCGGGAGCCGCGCCTGCCGCCGCACTGCGCGCGGGCGACGAGGGCCGTGCCTTCGAGCGCGTGCAGCGCGCGTGGCCGGGGCTCACGGTGATCCTCGCGGGGGCGGCGCTCACCCAGGTCGGCCCGGTGCGCGGCCTGCCGCTCTTCGGCTATGTCGCCATTGCGCTGCTCCTCGTCGGAACCGTGATGCTGATGCCGCGCATCGCAGTGCTCGCGTTCCGGCTCACGCCCTCTTTCGGGTCGGGTCCTGCGCGGCTGGGGCTCGCGCAGCTGCGCGGGGCGCCGGGGCAGGCCGGGGTGAGCCTCGCCGCGATCGTCGCGGCCGTGAGCCTCATGGTCTCGATGGCGATCATGGTCGCCTCGTTCCGCCAGTCGCTCGACGAGTGGCTGGAGCGCATCCTGCCCGCGGACCTGTACCTCCGCACCGGGCCCGGCTCCGACACGGCGTATCTGTCCCCCGGCGACCAGCAGGCCATCGCGCGCCTGCCCGGGATCCGGCGAACCGAGTTCATGCGCGTGCAGCGCGTCAGCCTCGATCCGGACAAGCCGTTGCTCACGCTGCTCGCCAGAGCGGTCGAGGCCGAGGGCAGGGTGCCGCCGCTGCTCGGGCCGGCGCATCGCGTGAACGCCGGAGACCCGCCCGCCGCGTGGGTGAGCGAGATCGCCGCCGGCATCTACGGCTGGAGGCCCGGCGCGGTGATCGAGATTCCGCTCGGGGGCCGGCGCGCGCGCTTCACCGTCGCCGGCGTGTGGCGCGACTACGCGCGCCAGCAGGGCGCGGTGCTGATCGAGCGCTACCAGTACCTGCGCTACACGGGCGACTCCTATGCTAACGACGCCGCCGTGTGGCTCGCTCCCGGCGCGGATGCGGAAGCGGTGAAGCGCGACATCGAGGCGCGCCTGCCGGGCGCCGCCAACATCGACAGCAGCGGGCCGGAGGAGATCCGGGAGGTGTCGCTCCGTATCTTCGATCGCACCTTCGCGGTGACCTACGCGCTCGAGGTGGTCGCGGTAGTCATCGGGCTGTTCGGCCTGTCGTCGAGCTTCGGCGCGCTGGTGCTCGCGCGGCGGCGCGAGTTCGGCGTGCTGCGCCATCTGGGCATGACGCGCCGCCAGATCGGCGCCATGCTCGCCGGAGAAGGCTTTCTGGTGAGCGCGCTTGGCCTGACCGTAGGTCTCGCGCTCGGTTGGATCATCAGCCTGGTGCTGATCGACGTGGTCAACCCGCAGTCGTTCCACTGGGGCATGGACCTGCACATGCCGTGGCGCCTGCTCGTCGAGTTCGTCGCGGCGATGCTGGTGCTGGCAACGCTAACCGCGATCGCGAGCGGGCGCGCGGCGATGAGCGGCGAGGCGGTGCGCGCGGTGAAGGAGGACTGGTGAAGGCGCTGCTCGTGCTGCTGGCGTCGCTGCCCGGCGCTGCGTGCGCGGCGGCGGGCGACTATCCGCCGGTGCGGCCCGGCGTTGCGCTGCAGTTTCCGCGCGATACCGGCAGCCACCCGCAATTCAAGAACGAGTGGTGGTACATCACCGGGTGGCTGAAGGCGCAGGACGGCACCGAGCTGGGCTTCCAGGTGACGTTCTTCCGCAACCGGCCGCGCATCGCCGAGGACTCCGCCAGCCGCTTCGCGCCGCAGCAGTTGCTGTTCGCGCACGCGGCGCTCTCGGATCCGAACTCGGGAAGGCTGCTCCACGATCAGCGCGCCGCGCGCGCCGGGCTCGGGCTCGCGGAGGCTCAGGAGGGCCGCACCGACGTGGTGATCGAGGACTGGTCGCTAAAGGCGGACGGGACAAGCTACGCGGCGCAGGTGAGCGCGCGGGATTTCCGCTACAGCCTGCGCTTCGCGGCGACGCAAGGCGTGCTGCTCGAGGGCGAGCGCGGCTTCAGCCGCAAGGGCCCGCTGCCGGCGCAGGCGAGCTACTACTATAGCCAGCCGCACCTCGCCGTCAGCGGCAGCGTGCGGGCAGGCGGCGCGGAGCGATCGGTCTTCGGCGAGGCGTGGCTCGATCACGAATGGTCCAGCGAGCCCTTGCCCGAGGGCGCAGTCGGCTGGGACTGGGTGGGCCTCAATCTCGCCGACGGGGGAGCGCTGATGGCGTTTCGCATGCGGGGAGCCGACGGCGGAACCTTCTGGGCCGGCGGGACCGTTCGCCGGGCCGACGGCGGCGTGCGCGTCCTCAAGCCGTCGGAAGTGAGCTTCTCCGCGTTGCGGCGCTGGCGCTCGCCGCGCACCGGTGCGGAGTACCCGGTGGCGGTGCGCGTGCAGGCCGGCCCCCTGGTCCTCGAGCTCGAGCCGCTCATGGACGACCAGGAGCTCGACGCCCGCGCGAGCACCGGGACCGTCTACTGGGAGGGCGCCGTGCGCGGGAAGCAGGGGGAGAAGGACGCCGGACGCGGCTACCTCGAGCTGACGGGGTATTGGAAACCGCTAAGGTTGTGAAGAGAACGCAGAAACCTTTGTTGAAATTTACCCATGGCAACAAAGCCGCGCCGTTCTCATTTATTGCTGCTCGAGGATCGCATGGTGCTAAGGAAGTCGCTCCCCCGAAACCGACGACGGGCACCGGAGACAACCTGGTGTTCTCCGTGCCCTCGCCAAGTTGTCCGCCGGCGTTGTCGCCCCACGCAAAGAGGCTGAAGTCGCCGAGGAAACCGAACGAATGGACGCGACCGGCAATCAACTCGATCGCCTTGGACAATCCGCCACCGACTAGAACCGGGCTCGAGTGGAGCGTCGCGGTCCCGTCGCCCAGCTCACCGCTCGAGTTGTCGCCCCATGCCCACAGCGTTCCGTTCTCGAGCAAGGCGAGCGCGTGGAAGCCGCCTGTTGAAAACGAAACCACGGGCGCAGTGAGCGCCGATACGGGCTGCGGCATTCCACTGCCGCGACTGGAACAACGGATCGTTCGGGACAATGTTGATCTTAAACGATCTGCCTGGGTCGGCATATTCTATTTCTGGCAATGATCGTATCCTCGCAGCAATCTCTTCCGCTTCGCTGCGCGACATACGCCGAGGAAGCTGAAAGACTACGCCCCACCCGTGGTCCTCAAATGAAGGAAAGTCGACACCAGCGGCCTGTGTCAGGCGTTGTAGTTCCTCGGCCGTCGGCGGTTGAGCTTGCTGGGGAGTACGCGTTGTCCGCTTCCATTTGACCATGATCGCTTTGACGTTGCGAATATTCGGATCGACCGGCCTGCGGAGGGCTCGCGGAGCGCGTGGAACCTGGACATTCGGGTCGCTGAAATCGGGCGTGCCGGGTGCTTGCGATGGCGACTGCCCGCTCGACCATGACGGCGCGAGCATCACGACAAGGCTCAAAACAAGAACGCTCAGCTGCCTCATTTTCCGTACTCCCAAAAAGAATGCTATGGGCGCGTCACGCTCGAGGCCGGCCGAGTCGGCGGGCGCGCGTCGAACTCCGGATCGATCGGTTGCACGACGACGACACCTTCCGAATGGGCCAAGTCCTTTGCCAGCGCCCAGGCTTGCGCACGAGTCAGTACGTGGTCCGACCGAACCACGTGTGCGCCATCGCGTAGTGTCCGCACATACGCGAGCGGCACACCCGCGGTGACGCTCAAGGCAGTTGCTCGTTGGATGCCCAGCAGAGCCTCGGGTAGAGGGGAGCCACGCGGCGCTGCCTGGTATCGCACATAGAATTCGGTCACCTTGGGCGTCTCCGGCGCCGGCTGAGACTGCGCAGCCGCTGCCAAGGACAACCCCATGACTAATCCTGCGCACAGGAAGCGGGTTCCCGCTCTCAACATGGCATCCTCCCTTGCATCAATGCGATGTAACTAACGTTTGTTTCGACCGGCCGATAAATGACCGCGTGAGAACAGTATGTGGTGAGCGAGCGTAGACACGATCACAATATCCAAGAGACGCTACAGTCCTGTACAAAGGAGGTCTTATTGCCTGATCCTAATGAGCTACGAGCGGTGTTCGGGGCGGGAGAGCGAAAGCAGCGCCCCGTTAGTTACGACGACGCTAGAACGGCGTGATGCTGCGGACTTCCGGCGTACTCTTCGGGTAAACTTGTGAACAGAAATCCAGTCAAGAAAACCGAGTCCGGTTTGTCCGCGCAAGCCGATCACTTCTTCGTCACCGTTCAAGGCCGCAAGCTCGAAGTTCAGAAAATTCTCGGCGCGAATCGGGGCGCGCCGACTCTGGTCTTTCTCCACGAGGGTCTGGGCTCGCTCGCGATGTGGCGCGATTTCCCGCGGAAGGCGGCGGCGGTGACCGGGTGCGCCGCCGTCGTCTACTCGCGCTACGGCTACGGACGCTCGGACGTGCTCGGCGAGCCCCGCGGCGTGGACTACATGCACGTCGAGGCGCTCGAGGTCCTGCCCGAGCTTCTGGCGCGCCTCGAGGTCCCCGACCCCGTGCTCCTGGGGCACTCGGACGGCGCCTCGATCGCGCTCATCCACGCCGCCGCGCATCCGGAGGTCAGGGGGCTGGTGCTGATGGCGCCGCACGTCTTCGTCGAGGACTTGAGCGTGAAGAGCATCGCGGAGGCGAAGACCGCCTTCGAGGCCACCGACCTGCCCGAGAAGCTCGGCCGCTACCACGCCGACGCGGCGAAGACCTTCCGGGGCTGGAACGACATCTGGCTGCACCCGGACTTCCGCGCGTGGAACATCGAGGACTGCCTGCCGCGCGTCCGCTGCCCGGTGCTCGCGATCCAGGGTTTCGACGACGAGTACGGCACGATGGCCCAGCTGGAGGCGATCGCGAGGCAGGCCGGCGGCCCGGTCGAGCTGCTGCGCCTCGCGGACTGCCGGCACTCCCCGCAGCGCGACCAGCCAGCGGTGGTGATCGAGGCCATGTCGCGCTTCGTCGACCGGCTCGACGGCGGCGCGTAAAATACGGCGCACAACAAGCCCGCAACCGCGTCACGAGGCCCGATGAAACCCGAACCGAAGCTCGACATCTTCCCCCACATCTTCCCCCGCGCGTTCTTCGAGCGCGTGAAGGGGATCGCCGAGCAGAGCCCTTCGCTCGCGGCACAGATCAAGCGCTGGCTCCACATCCCGGTGCTGTGGGACCTCGACGCGCGGCTTTCGATGATGGACCGGTTCCCCGGCTACAAGCAGATCCTGACGCTATCGTTGCCGGCGATCGAGTTCCTCGCGCCGCACGACAAGTCGCCGGAGCTCGCGCGCGTGGCGAACGACGGCATGGCGGAGATCGTGGCGCAGCACCCGGACCGCTTCCCCGCCTTCGTCGCATCGCTGGCGATGAACAACGTCCCGGAGGCGCTGCGCGAGATGGACCGGGCGATCGGCGAGCTCGGCGCCAAGGGCATCCAGATCTTCACCAACGTCAATGGGCGGCCGCTCGACGAGCCCGAGTTCTTCCCCATCTTCGAGCGCATGGCGAACAAGTACGACCTCCCGATCTGGGTGCACCCTACGCGCACCGCGAAGTTCGCCGACTATGCGAGCGAGAGCAAGTCGAAGTACGAGATCTACTGGCTGTTCGGCTGGCCATACGAGACCAGCGTGTTCATGGCGAGGCTGGTGTTCTCGGGCATGCTGGAGAAGCTCCCCGAGCTGAAGATCATCACGCACCACCTCGGCGCCATGGCGCCTTTCTTCGACGCGCGCATCGGCTACGGCATGGACCAGCTCGGCTCGCGCACCGCCGACGAGGACTACACCGTGATCCTCAAGCGCATGGGGAAGCGCCCGGTCGAGTTCTTCAGGAAGTTCTACGCCGACACCTCGGTGAACGGCTCGAGGTCGGCGACGCGCTGCGGGCTGGACTTCTACGGCCCCGACCACGTGCTGTTCGGCACCGACTGCCCGTTCGACCCCGAGGGCGGGCCGCTTTTCATCCGCGAGGTGATCAAGGCGATCGACGGCCTGCAGCTCAAGGAGGACGACCGGCGCAAGGTCTACTTCGGCAACGCGATCCGCATGCTCAGGCTCGCGCTGCCGGTTCCGGGCAAGACCAGAGCTTCGCCGAAAAAACGCGGCGCGCCGAAGAAGGCGAAGAAGCGCAAATGACCCTCCCGCGCGATCGCGTCCCGTATTCGGCCATCGTCGACCGGCCGAAACTGAAGCTTCCCGCGGGCAAGCGCATCATCGTCTGGACCATCGTCAACCTCGAGGTCTGGGACATTTCGAAGCCGATGGCCAGGCAGGTGCTGCCTCCGCCGACGGGCGCCTCGCTGCTGCCCGACGTGCCCAACTGGAGCTGGCACGAGTACGGCATGCGCGTCGGCTTCTGGCGCTTTCACGCGCTGTACCAGAGGCTCAAGATCAAGCCGACGCTGGCGCTCAACGCGCGCGTCTGCGTCGACTATCCGCGCGTCGCGCAGGCCTGCAAGGACGCCGGCTGGGAGTTCATGGGCCACAGCTACGAGCAGGGCCCAATCCACAACGAGAAGGACCAGGCGGCGATGATCAAGCGCTGCCTGGACACGATCGAGAAGTTCACCGGCAAGCGCCCGGTGGGCTGGCTCGGGCCGGGGCTCACCGAGACCTACGACACGCCCGAGAACCTGGTCGCTGCCGGGATCCGGTACATCGGCGACTGGGTCTACGACGACGAGCCCACCGAGATCTCCACCGCCAACGGGCCGCTGGTGACGCTGCCGTATACGGTGGAGTGCAACGACATCCCGATGATGATCATCCAGCACCACGAGGCGGCCTACTGGACGCAGAAATGCCTCGATACCTTCGAGCGCCTCTACAAGGAAGGCGCCGACCGCCCGAAGATCATGGCGATCGCGATCCACCCCTACATCAGCGGCCAGCCGTTTCGCATCAAGTACCTGGAGAAGGTCTACGACGCCATCGCGAAGCACAAGGGTGTGCTCCACTGGAACGGCGAGCAGATCCTCGAGTGGTACTCGAAGGCGCGCAGCAGGTAGATCAGGGCCCGTCCCGCCCGCCCCAGCGCCGCGCGAGCAGCACCGAGAACGAGGCGACCGCAGCGTCGAGCGCGCAGTAGAAGGCTCCGACGACGCCCGGCGGGTTGGTGGTGACGAGCGGCGTCGCAGGAACGTCGCGCGCCCAGTTCCAGTTTCCCAGCCAGGTGCCGTACAGCTCGAGCAGCAGCGACAGCACGAAGGTGCTCGCGTAGAGCGTCCGCTGCCCGGGCATGGCGATGGACGAGACGGCGAGGATCAGGAACAGCGCGAGCCCGAGCGTGTCGACTCCCGCGACCGCGGCGGCGAGGGAATACAGGGCAGCGAAAAAGAAGATCGCGTACGCCACGGTCTTCGGCATGACGCGAGCGAGGGACAGGCCGAGCAGCAGCATCAGCACGTGTCCGGGCGGAACGAACATGGGGATATTGCCCAGACGGTACGTATACAGGCCCCACCCGAGCGACAGCACCACTTCCCCGATTGTGGCGATGACCAGGCAGGCCAGCAGCGTGCGGCGCTCCTCGCCGCCCACGCCCCTGAGGACGTAGAGGAGCACCAGCCACACCGCGAGGCCGACTGCGGTCTGGCCGGGGATGTCGGTGAGCACGTCGAGGTAGAGGCCGGCGGCGAGCGTGGCGACGATGAGGAGCGCGTCCGCCGAGCGAGGAGGTGTCCGGGCGAGATCGCTCATGGCTTCCTCGGCTCGAACTCGTAGATGCCGCCGTCGGCCATCAGCGCGAGATACAGGTGGCCGTTGCGGATGACGTACGAGCGCACGTTGCCCACGTCCTTCACGAAGCGGTCGTACAGCGACTCTGGCGGGCACTGGACGCGCGTGACGGCGAGCGGGCCGAACTCGAGCTGGGATGGTCCAGCGGACTTCCAGGCGCCGCGGGCGCGGTTGCAGTCGATGCGCATGGCCACGGCTCCGTCGGCGAGGAACTCGACGGTGTATTTCGCCCCATCGTCCGGCGTCTGGGTCGTGCCGTCGCCGCCCTGGAACTTCACCAGCTGCCAGGCGGTGCCGGCGAGGCTGACCGGGCCCGTGGTCGTCGCGCAGGCCGCGAGCAGCAGGGCCGCGGCGAGCAGCGGCGCCTTCACTTGCGGATGTCCAGGCACACCGGCTCGCGGTAGAGCGGCGACACGAAGCTCGTTCCCGGGAGCTGCTCCTGGATCGCCATGAAGAGCGGCTCCAGGCCGATATCGACGAAGGTGCCGGCGATCTCGTCGTGGTGCGCCGGGAGGTAGAGCCGCGGGTTGTAGAGCTGGATGATGGGCAGCGTCGCCGCGATCTGGCGCTTGGCAACGTACTGCCCGATGTAGCCGACGATGGCGACGTCGGTCCTGCCGATGCGCTTCGCGACCGCGCGCTCCGCGTCGGTGAGCGGGCCGGCGCTGTTCCTGAAGATCAGCTTGAAGCCGTTGTCGAAGGTGAACAGGTACGCGATCGTTCCCTCGGTGATGACCTTCGGGTCGAAGGTGCCGCGCTTCAGGATCGCGGCCTCGGCCGCAGCTTCCTCGCTCGTCGACGCGCCTGCCGCCGCGGCGATCGCCTTGCGGAAGGCATCGAGCACCTCGGGGGCGAGCGTGCTGTGGCGCGCGAGGATCGCCTCGACGGTGAAGCCCTTGTACTTCAGCACCTCGCCGCCGCGCACCGTGGTCGCCTGCTTGGCGGCCAGCCCGAGCGAGATCGCGGTCTCGGTCACCGTGGGCGCACCGATCACCTGCGCGCCGGTCTGCGCTCCCACCGAGGCCGCGTCGGACATGTGGTCGAAATGCGCGTGGCCGACGAAGATCGCGCTGGCGCGCTTCACGTCCTTCGGCGCGAACCCGATCGGCCGGTTGCGCGGCCCGCGGTCGTAGTAGGCGTCGAGCAGGACCACCTGGTCGTCGTAGGCGAGCTCGAAGTTCGTCGTGCCCAGCCAGCGGATCGCGAGAATGCCCTCGGGCGGCATCGGCCCGCCGGTGAGGGCGGGTGCCGTGCCACGGCACGCGGGGACGTCGGGCGAGACGACGAAACTCTTGTCGGCGAATGCAAGCGAGGGGAAGAGGAGGGTGAGCAGCAGCCAGAAACGTTTCATCGCGAAGTCCCGTGTGAGCTATTTCTTCTTCGGCGACTCGACCCAGCCCTTGTCCTTGAACACCGCCCACATCGCCATCGAGTGGCCATGGCCCAGGCCGAACTCCTTCTTCAGGAAATTCACGAGCTCGGTCGCCTTCATGTCCGGGCTGTATACACCGGCCTTCGCCGCGGCGGCCTTCAGCTGCTCGGGCGTCTTGCCGGTCTTCGCCTTGATATTGTCGATGTAGGCCTGGAAGGTCATGGGATCCCTCTCTTCACGAGACGATCATCGCGCCTATTTCCTCGCCAATCCATTCCAGCACAAATGTCACTGCGACGGCAACCACAAACATGAGAACAAAGAGGCTGCCGCGCTTCCACCCACGGGATCGGATGAAATAGATCGGCAGCGCAACGATCGCCAGGGCGATCACGCCGGCGTTCATGAGGCGACCTGCACGATACTGCATCTCGTTCTTGTCCTCGTGATACCACCAGTAGATCGGCGCGATCGACACGAACACCTCCGCCATCGCGAAATTGCCGTACGGCTCGACGCGGCCGGTCACGAGGAGCTCCAGGATCGGGCCGAGGAGGGAAATCGCTGCGAGAATCGCGAGGGCGTAGGTCTTGGCGGTTCGTGGCATTGTTTCCGCCGCGGTCATCCATTCAGCTCGGCTTGTCCTGACGCAGCCGCTTGCACCAGCAACCTCCCGTACCTTACTCACTCGCCCGCCGCATCCTCCTGCAAAAACTGCAGCACCGCCACCTCGTCCCGGCGCAGCGCGCCGCCGGGCACTGCCCGGCGCGCGGGTTTCGCGCGCGGGTCAACGGCGAGGGGCGCGGTCAGCCCTTGCAGGTAGGCGCGCACCAGGCCGGGGTGGACGTAGTACTTGCGGCACACGGCGCGGGTGTTGCCCAGGCGTTTGGCGACTGCGTCGATGGCCCTGATCATGTTGCGCTCGGCTTCGCGCTGGCTGTGCGCCGGTCCGAGCGCGAACAGCTCGCGCGCCGCGAGCATGGTTCCCGCCCACGTCCGGAAGTCCTTGGCAGTGATGTCGCGGCCGGTGATCTCGCGCAAATACGCGTTGACGTCGTCCGACGAGATGGCCTGGCGCTTGCCCGCCTCGTCGATGTACTGGAACAGCTCCTGCCCGGGCAGATCCTGGCATTGCTGCACGATGCGCGCGAGCGTCCGGTCGGTGATGGCGATGGCGTGCTCGACGCCGCTCTTGCCGCGGAAGGAGAAATGCAATTTCGCGCCCTTGATCTCGACGTGGCGCCCGCGCAGAGTGGTGAGGCCGAAGGAGCGGTTCTCGCGCGCGTACTCGTCGTTGCCGACGCGGATGAGCGTCTTGTCGAGCAGGCGCACCACTGTGGCGAGGATCTGCCTGCGGGTCAGGTCGCGCGCGCGCAGGTCGCGCTCGACGCGCTCGCGGATCTCCGGGAGGATCTCGCTGAACTCGAGCATGCGCCGGAACTTGGACTTGTCGCGGGTGTCGCGGTACAGCGGATGATAGCGGTACTGCTTGCGGCCGCGCGCGTCGCGCGCCGTCGCCTGGATATGGCCGTCGGGATCGGGGCAGATCCACACGTCGGTCCACGCCGGCGGGATCACCAGCGAGGTGATGCGCTTCCGCTCCGCGGTGTCGTCGATCTTCGAGCCGTCCGGCGCGTAGAACACCCAGCCTTTCCCGGCGCGCTTGCGCGTGATCCCGGCGAGGCCGTCGGTGACGTAGGCGAGCCCCGCCCGGGTGGCGGCCTCGCGGTGCTCGTCGACTCGGGGCGAGATCATCGGCCCCGAGTTTAAACCGGTTCAGTTGCTGGCGGCTTTGATCCAGTCTGCGGCCTGCACGCGGGCGACCGGCACCGGCTTGCCCGACCCGTCGGGCCGGAATATCGATGCTTCGCCTTCCCGCACCTCGAACCAGTCCTTGCCGAAGGCGTCGAGGATGTTCGGCTTGTGCGTGACGATCAGCGTGTTCCGACCGGGCGCCGGCTTGGTCGCGGCCATTTTCTTGAGCGCCTCGGCGCGGCGGTCGTTCTCGATCGGCGTGACCACGAGGCCGCCCTCGGTGATGTCGAGCGTCGCCGCTACGACGTCGTGTCCGCTCACCAACTTGCCCGTCTCCACCGCGCGGTTGAACACGCTGGTGTACACGTCGCCCAGGGGAACGCCGAGCTTCTTGTACGCGGCGCCGACCTGAAGCGCCACTTCCTTGCCTTTCTCGCTCAGCAGGCGCTGCTTCGCGACGTTGCCGGGGTTGAGGGGATCCGTGTCGGCCTGGTCGCGGTTGGTCGCGCCGTGGCGGAACACGATGACGTAGCCGCCGTCTTTCAGCTGGGCGACCAGCGATTTCAGGTCTGGCGTCTGGGCGCCGGCCGCGAGCGCGTGGAAAAGCAGGGCTGCGGCGAACCACCGTGTTATGTTGAGCATGTCGTTCCTCCCTTTGGGGGAACGTATTATGTGTTTCCCGCTGCGGGATGTCTCAGCCCTGAAACATTTGATACAAAACTCGACGGGTTCAACCCTTGCCCGGGTGGACGGCACCGCACTTTCCGCAGGTGCGGAGCTTCTCGCTCGCGTAGAACCCCTCGAACAGCGGCGGCAGGTCGCGCACGATGCTCTTCAGCTGCACCTCGACGCGGTGCAGCAGCGCGTGGCATTTCAGGCAGTACCACTCGAAGCCGTCCTTCACGCCTTCGGGCCGGGTGCGCTCGATCACCAGGCACAGGCTGCCGACCTCGGGCCGCTGCGGCGAGTGGCGCATATGGGGAGGCATGAGGAAAATCGCGCCTTCCCCGAGGTCGATGCGCCCGGGCTTGCCGTCCTCCATGACCTCGAGGAAGGCGTTGCCCTTCATCTGGTAGAAGAACTCCTCGAAAGGGTCGTCGTGGAAGTCGGTGCGGTGGTTGGGGCCGCCCACCACCGTCACGATGAAATCTGCGTCCTCCCAGACCTGCGCGTTGCCGACCGGCGGCTTGAGCAGGTGCCGGTGCTCCTCGATCCACTTCGGGAAATCGAGGGCCTGGGGCACGGCTCTACAGCTTGATGCAGACGTTGGTCGGCTCGGAGTAGAAGTTCAGCGAGTGCAGGCCGCCCTCGCGGCCGATCCCCGAGAGCTTGGCGCCGCCGAAGGGTGTGCGCAGGTCGCGCAGGAACCAGCAGTTCACCCAAGAGATGCCGACCTCCATCGCCTGGCCGACGCGGTGCCCGCGCGACAGGTTGGTCGTCCAGACGGTGGAAGCGAGACCGTAGACCGTATCGTTCGCCATGGCGACGGCCTGCTCCTCCGTGTCGAACGGTGCGATATGCGCGCACGGTCCGAAAATTTCCTCCTTTACCGTGCGCGCTGTTTCGGGCAGCCCGGTCCACAGCGTCGGCTGGATCCAGGCGCCGTTGTCGCGCGCGTCGCCAAATTTCGGCACGCCGCCGCCGGTGACGACCTTCGCGCCTTCTTTCTTCGCCAATTCGTAATAGGAGAGCACCTTCTCGCGGTGCTGCTTCGAGATCAGCGGGCCCATGTTCGTGGCCTTGTCCTGCGGGAAGCCGAGGACGAGGCCTTCGGCTTTCGCCTTCAGCGCCGCGACGAACCTGTCGAAAATCGGCCGCTCGACGTAGACGCGCTCCGGCGCGAGGCACACCTGCCCGGTGTTGGAGAAGATCGCGTTCCCCATTCCCGCGACCGCCGCGTCGAAATCGCAGTCGGCGAAGACGATGCCGGCGTTCTTGCCGCCGAGCTCGAAGGAGATCGGCTTCACCATGGGCGCGACCGCCTTCATGATCGCCGCGCCCGTGGTCGTTTCGCCGGTGAAGGTCACCCCGTTGACTCCGGGATGGGTGGTGATGAACTCGCCGGCCGAGTCCGGCCCGAAGCCGTGAACCACGTTGTACACGCCGGGCGGGACGCCCGCCTCGTGCATCACCTCGGCGAGCAGTGTCGCGGTCGAAGGCGTCTCCTCCGACGGCTTGGCGACGATCGTATTGCCGCAGGCGAGGGCGGGGGCGAGCTTCCAGGTGAGGAGCAGGAGCGGCAGGTTCCAGGGCGCGATCACGCCGACCACGCCCAGGGGCTTGCGCATCGCGTAGTTCACGGCGCCCTTGCCGTCGGGCGTGTCGAGCCAGTAGGACTCGGTGCCGTAGGTGCGCACGATGTCCGCGAACACTCGGAAGTTCGCCGCGCCGCGCGGGATGTCGAGGTGGCTCGCGAGCGACACGGGCTTGCCGGTGTCGGCGACCTCGGCCTGGAGAAAGTCGTCGAAGCGGCGCTCGATGCCTTCGGCCACCTTGCGCAGAAGGTCGACGCGCGCCTGGAGCGCCATCTTGCCCCATGGCCCTTTCAGCGCCGCCCTCGCACCGCGCACCGCGGCGTCCACCATGGCCGAGTCGGCCTCGTGCACCTGCGCGACGACCGTGCCGTCGACGGGATTGATCTTGGTGAACTGCCGGGCACTAGTCTTGAACTCTCCGTTGATGTAGCACTTGCGCTCGGTGACTTGGGCATTGGCGTTCATGGAAGGCTCCGCGGTCGGGGCCCATCGGTAGGCAGGCCCCTGGAAATAGGAGATACTTTACCAAAATCAATGACTCTCATCTCCAAGGAAAGAGCGATCCTG
>Ga0137409_10000925_pt1 | contig 32205 bp, 29 predicted proteins | sample CZODoug1_16funga_FD_122059 | JGI IMG/M metagenome (GOLD analysis project Ga0137409, IMG submission 122059) | Vadose zone soil fungal communities from Angelo Coast Range Reserve, California, USA - CZODoug1_16fungal (Hybrid Assembly) | ecosystem: Environmental > Terrestrial > Soil > Vadose zone... | reverse complement strand
CGCTCGCCTGGAGGGAATAGCGCACCACGGACTCACGGCTCTTCGTTCCATAGGGCAAGCGTGCGGTGTCGCCGAGGTAGATGAAGTTCTCGTGAGGCAGCGCGCGGCGCAACGCGCGCAGGACCGTCAGGCCGCCGATCCCGGAATCGAACACACCAATGGCTTGGTCCGCGGGCACGCCGCTCTTATTCCGGCCTCAGGTGCGGAAACAGCAGCACGTCGCGAATAGACGGACGATCGGTGAAGAACATCACCAGCCGATCGATGCCGACGCCCAGCCCTGCGGCGGGCGGCATGCCGTATTCCAGTGCTCGGATGTAGTCCGCATCGTAGAACATTGCCTCTTCGTCGCCGGCGGCCTTGCGCGCCGCCTGCGCGCGAAAACGCGCGGCCTGGTCCTCGGGATCGTTGAGCTCGGAGAACCCGTTGGCGAGCTCCCGGCCCGCGACGAAGAGCTCGAAGCGATCCGTCACGAACGGATCCTGGTCGTTGGTCCGTGACAGCGGCGAGACTTCCGTCGGGTACGCATGAACGAAGGTTGGGTCCAGCAGCCGATCTTCGACGGTCTTTTCGAACAGCTCCATCTGCAGTTTCCCGGCACCGTCGGTCTTTGCATAGGGAATGCCGAGTTTGTCGCAGATGCGATGCAGGTAGTGCTCTTCGCGCAGCGACATCGGATCGAGATCCGGGTTGTGCTCCAGCAGCGCCTGCTCGAGCGTCAGGCGCCGGAATGGAGCCTCGATGTCGTAGCTGCGTCCCTGGTATTGAATCTTGCGCGTGCCCTTGATTGCGTCGGCGAGACCGCGGAACGCCTTCTCGACCCAATCCATCACGTCAAGGTAGTCGCCGTAAGCCCAGTAGAGCTCCAGCATCGTGAACTCGGGGTTGTGCTGCGTGGACAGGCCTTCGTTGCGAAAATTACGGTTGATCTCGTACACACGCTCGAAGCCACCGACCACCAGGCGCTTCAGGTACAGCTCCGGTGCGATGCGCAGGAACATCTGCATGTCGAGGGCGTTATGATGCGTGACGAACGGACGCGCCACGGCGCCGCCGGGCACGGCTTGCAGCATCGGCGTCTCGACTTCGAGAAAATCGAGTGCGTCGAGGAAGTCACGCAGATAGCGCACGATGCGCGTGCGGGTGCGGAACACCTCGCGGCTTTCCTCGCTCATCGTCAGGTCGACGTAGCGCTGCCGGTAGCGCAGTTCGGTGTCGGTGATCCCGTGCCACTTGTCCGGCAGCGGGCGCAATGACTTCACCAACAGCCGCAGCTGGTTCACCTTTACCGAGAGCTCACCGGTCCGGGTGCGAAACAGAGTGCCCTGCGCGCCCACGATGTCGCCGATGTCCCAGCTCTTGAACGCCTCGTAAACCTCGCCGAGCGCATCCTGCTGCAGGAACAGCTGGATCTCGCCGGTGCGATCCTGCAGCTGGGCGAAACTCGCCTTGCCCATCACGCGCCGGAGCATCATGCGTCCGCCGACACTGACGGCCTGCGGATTCTTCTCCAGCCATTCGGCGCTCTTCGGTCCGAATGCCGTATGCAGCTGACCCGCCAGCACGTCGCGCCGGAAGTCGTTCGGATACGCGCTGCCGCGCTGGCGCAGCTGCTGCAGCTTCGCGCGCCGTTCGGCAATCAGTTTGTTTTCGTCCTCGTTCGATGGGCTCATGGCGCTCATTCTATCGTCATAGTCCCTGCTTGAGGCTCGCGATCAGGAACGGATCGAGATCCCCGTCCAGCACGGGCTGGGTATTGCCGATCTCCACCCCGGTGCGCAGATCCTTGATGCGCGATTGATCGAGCACATAGGAGCGAATCTGGTTGCCCCAGCTGACATCCGATTTCGACTCTTCCAGCACGCGCGCCGCGGCGTTGCGCTTGTTGACCTCGAGCTCGTAGAGCTTCGCCTTGAGCATCTTCATCGCGGTCGAACGGTTCTTGTGCTGGCTGCGCTCGTTCTGGCAGGCCACCACGATACCAGTGGGCGCGTGCGTGATGCGCACCGCGGATTCGGTCTTGTTGACGTGCTGGCCTCCGGCGCCGCTGGAGCGGTATACGTCCACGCGCAGATCCGCGGGGTTGATCTCGATATTGATGTCCTCGTCGACCTCCGGCGAAACGAAAACGGAAGCAAAAGAGGTATGGCGACGGTTGCCCGAGTCGAAAGGTGACTTGCGCACCAGCCGATGCACCCCCGTTTCGGTCCGCAACCATCCGTACGCGTAGTCACCTGTAAAGCTCACCGTTGCGCTCTTGATGCCGGCGACTTCACCCGGACTTTGATCGATCACTTCGGTGCGAAAGCCACGCGCGTCGCCCCACTTGAGATACATCCGGAGCAGCATCTGGGCCCAGTCCTGCGCCTCGGTCCCGCCGGCGCCAGCTTGGATGTCGAGGAATGCATTGTGCGAGTCCATCGCCCCGGGAAACATGCGGCGGAATTCAAGCTCCTGAACCGCCTGCTCCAGGCGTGCCGCATCACTCTCGACGCCTTGCACGGTGGCGAGGTCGTCTTCCTCAACGGCGAGATCCAATAGCTCGTTCGCCTCGCCCAGCCCGGCACTCAAGCGATCGAGGTTGCCGATCAGGGCGTCGAGTTGTGCGCGCTCGCGCCCGAGTTCCTGCGCCTTCGCAGGCGTATTCCAGATGCCCGGATCTTCGAGCTCGCGCGTGACCTCATCGAGCCGATCCTTCTGGCGATCGTACTCAAAGATACCCCCGTAGCGAGGTCGAACGCTCCTCGAGATCCTTGAGCGTACGGCGCAGCTGATTGACTTCCATAAGAATTCCGGCTCGATTGGAAAAGGCTGAGCATGCTATCAGCCATGCGGCCCGGGTGCGAGGTGCTCCACCACCAACTGCAGACGCCGGGTGCCCAGGTACTCATTGACGTCGAGGCGGTAGGCAAGCCGTGCTCGGCCGTCGGGCAAGGCCGTCTTTGAGTCATCGAGGTATCCGAACGCAATGGCCTCGTAGCTCTCGCCGCTCGTCAACGGGCGAACGCGCATCTTCAGATGCCGCTCCCCGACCGCCCCGCTGTCGAGGAGCTCGAACTCGCCATCGAACGCCGGCTCCGGAAACGCCTGGCCCCACGGCCCCGCGGCGCGCAGTTCCAATGCGGTCGCCAGAGTCATTTCCTCCGGCGCAAGCTCCCCGTCTGTCTCGATGAATCCAAGCGCCGCAGGGTCCAGCCAGCGATCCACCTCAGCGGTAAAAGCGGCCGTGAACGGCTCGAGCTGCTCGTAGCGCAGCGTCAGGCCGGCCGCCATGGCGTGACCGCCGAAGCGATCCAGCAGGCCCGGGTGTTTCGCCGCCACCGCGTCGAGAACGTCGCGAATATGAACACCCGTGACCGACCGCGCGGAACCCCTCAGCGTGCCATCCTCGGCACGCGCGAACGCGACCACTGGGCGATGAACGCGATCCTTCACGCGGCCCGCGACGAGTCCTACGACTCCCTGGTGCCAGGATTCGTCGTACAAGCAAAGTCCGCCAAGGACCGCGTCCCGGGCTTCGAGGCGCAACCGGGCCACCGCTTCCAGTGCCTCGGCCTGCATGCGCTGCTCGATCTCGCGACGCTCGGCATTGAGCTCGCTGAGGCGCGCCGCGAGCCGTCTCGCGACAGTAGCGTCGTCGGTCAGCAGGCACTCGATTCCCAGGCTCATGTCGTCGAGACGTCCGGCGGCATTGAGCCGCGGTGCCACCGCGAAGCCCAGGTCCTGCGCGACGATCCCCGCGGGGCGCCGGTTCGCTTGTTCCAGCAAAGCCGTGATGCCCGGCACGCAGCGCCCGGCGCGAATTCTTCGCAGGCCCTGCGAGACGAGGATGCGATTGTTGTGATCGAGCGGCACGAGATCCGCGACGGTTCCCAGGGCGACGAGATCGAGAAACTCCGCCGGGCTCCAGCCGTTGGCCGTCGCAGCTCCGCGCTCCTGCAGGCGCCGCACCAGCGCTGCGAGCAAGTAGAACGCGACACCGACGCCAGCAAGCGCATGGCTGGCGAAGCTCGCCCCGGCCAGGTTCGGATTGACGATCGCGCGGGCGGCCGGCAGCTCAGCGGCCGGCAGGTGATGATCCGTGATCAGCACATCGATGTGACGTCGCTGCGCTTCAGCGACACCGGCGTGGCTCGATATGCCGTTGTCGACCGTGACGATCAGGCCCGGTGCCTGCTCCGCCGCGAGCGCGACGATCTCAGGGGTCAGGCCATAGCCGTAGCGGAAGCGGTTCGGAACGAGATAACCCACGTTCATGAAGCCGAGCCGCTTGAGCACGCGCACCACGAGCGCCGAGCTGGTGGCGCCATCGGCGTCGAAGTCGCCGACCACGAGTACTCGCGAGCCGGTGTCGAGATGCTCGAGCAGCACATCGACCGCATGGTTCAAGCCCTCGAGTGTTCTTACCGGCAGCAACCGATCCAGCCCCAGGGCGAGCTCGTCGCTGCGCGTGAGTCCCCGAGCGGCATAGACTCGCCGCAGCACTGGATGAAGTTCCGGGCCGAAGTCTGCGGGCGCGGTCCCAGCCCGCCGCCTGATCGTGCGATCGGTCACGCGACGCTCTCCAGCCAACTCAGACGGGGACGCCAGAAGCGATACATGTCGGCTCGCGTAATCGTGAAAAGTCGATCGTTCACATGCAGCAGCACGCGCCGCAGTCCGCCAACCTTGAATGCGCGCAGCGCCGGCGCCATCCATTCCTGCTCGATGCTGTCCAAGGCGCGCGCGGGCGAACGCGTGTCGCTCATGCAGGTGAGCGCCACGATCGCCCGGTCGATCTGCTGGGTACGCAGCGCCGCGAAAGACGCCGCAGGGACGGCAGCAGGGCCCTTCAATAGCCTCCACAGACCGGACAGGAACGGCAACTCAGTTGCCAGGTGCGGTAATTTCGCCGCTCGCAGCCCCGCTGGTTCCACGCCGCCACCCCAGATCCACAAGCCGTTGACCGTCGGCAGGCCGCGCTGCTCGCGCTTTTCATTCAGAGGGTGGTCATGCAGCCACATCTGCACTTCAGTCAGCAACCGGCGTAGCGGCGCCGAACCAGGACCTGAGGGCAGCGCGAGCTCGACGTTCTGACCGAGCAGTCGCAGCGGATCGACTGTACTCGCATCGAGCATCGTCCGCGCAGAGATGAACCCGGATGCGTGACCGGCTTCGAGGGAGAAGCCGTCCACGGCAAACGCACGGTTGAACCCATTTGCGAGCGTGTCCCATTCCTCACCGTCGAGATATGGGAGCTGCTCGCCCATGCGTACCTGCGTAAGCCCGGCCTCGAGATGCACGGGGGTCGCGACCCACCAGCTGCGCGAGTCGCGTTCCTCCACCTGGCTTGTCGCTGCGCGGCGCGAGATGGCAGCAACGGGGACGCGATCCGTGTCATGGCACGCATATTCCTGTAACGCCCAGCGCCGCCAGTCACCCGTAGTTCGTGATTGGCCACGCGACACCAGAGTACTCAGCGCCGGCAACGCTGGGGCGGATTGCGGTCTTGGTGCGCCGGCAGCGATGAAGAGATCAGTAAAGATCAGGACCAGCTCGTGCACGGCGGTAGTACGACTCCAGGGGCGCCGCCAAGTATCTCAGAATCACCCGATGGCTTAAGCTCGAAAGGTGCAGTTCAGTCTTCAATCGAGCGCCGACGTCAACCTGGTGCGCGCCTGTTCAGCGGCCGAGATCCGCGTTCGCGAGCACGTCATCCGGCGCAGCGCGGTGCTCACCGCTGACAGGATCATCTTCGATTGGCCGCCGGGCAGCATCGGGGAACTTCGCGCCGCCGACCTGCAGGCGGTCCTCGCACTCGAGCCGGAGATCATCCTGCTCGGCACCGGCGAGCGGCAGGTATTTCCGGACGCGGAGATCCGCAGCGCCGTGCAGCGCGCCGGCGTCGGGTTCGAGGTGATGGACACGCGAGCTGCGTGCCGGACCTATAACGTGTTGCTGCAGGAGGGTCGGCGCGTGGCGGCCGCGCTGATCGTGAGTGATGCGGAGCCGTCCGCCTGAAGGGATTTCAGGGGGAAGTCATCGAACGAGACCGGGAGAAGACACAGGGAACAAAAGCTTCAATCAACCAACCAATCATTCGAAGCTGACACATTCGAACAATTGTCCTTTCTTCTTCTTATTCTCCCTTGTTCTTGTTGTTCTTCTGACTTCCCCCTTCGCCCCTGTGTCTTCTCCCGGTACCGTTCTTGGCTGAACAATGCTGTCTTAGTTTGGCGACATGGTAAACATAGCGCTTGCCTAGACGCAACCTCGGAGTCGCGCGGAAGTGCCCGTTGCAAAAGGGTGATTGGCGCTTGCTTCGCTAGAACGGATCTAATGGCCGTCGACTCCCGGGCGCACTGGCAAGTACCAGCGCGGATCCACGGGCTGCCCGTTGTAGCGAATTTCGAAGTACAGCATCGGCTTCTGGCCTGGGCCCAGGCCCATCTCCGCGACCGGTTGTCCCGCCTGCACCGGATCGCCCTCCTTCACCTTGAGATCGCGGTTGTGTCCGTAAGCGCTCAAGAACACGTTGCTGTGCTTGATGATGAGGAGGTTGCCGAAGCCACGCAGGCCGCTCCCGGTGTACACCACTCGACCTGCCGCCGTGGCTCGAACGAGTTGACCCTCCTGCCCGGAGATCGTGAGCCCCTGTGAATCGGTGGCCGTGTGACTCACTGCCGCGATCTGGCCCTCCGTCGGCCAGACCCAGACCGCGACATCATCCTGAGCCGGAGGCGCGGGCGGCTTGCCTGTCGGTGCCGTTGCTCTAGGTGCGTGCGCTGCCGGAGGCGAAGCACCACCCGGTCCAGTCAACCGCAGTACCTGCCCGGGATAAATCCGGTAGTCGCCGGGCAGCTTGTTCCAGCGTGCGAGATCGCGGTAATCGACGCCGTTACGCCAGGCGATCGAATAGAGCGTGTCGCCCGCGCGAACAGTGTAGGTATGCGAACCGGGCTTCTGATACGGCTTGCCGCAACCGGCGAGGGCGAGCATCAGTGCCGCGCACAGAGTGACGAGGAATCCCGGCGCATACGCCGCCCGAGCTGCGCGTGATGGCCCAGTCATCGCGCCGGGTCACGCTGTGGAAACGGGTCCCTGGATCAGTGGAACGAAGGCCACTGCGCCCAGCCGCTCGCGCTTCAGGCGCGGCTCTTCGCCCCGCTTCACTCGCCCCTCTTCCCGCGTGAGGCGCATGAGTTCCTGCGCGCCTTCAGAGCCGATGGGCAGCACCATGCGCCCGCCTGGGGCGAGCTGCTTGATCAGCGCACTCGGCACGGCATGTGGCGCAGCGGCCGCGATTATGCCATCGAAGGGCCCCTGCCTCGGCCAGCCGCTCGCGCCATCGCCGTGACGCAAGCGTACGTTGCGGATCCCAAGCACCTTCAGCCGCTCGCGTGCGCGTTCGTAGAGCGGTCCGACGCGCTCGATCGAGTAAATCATTCCTACCAGGGGCGCCAGCACCGCGGTCTGATAACCACAACCCGTGCCGATCTCGAGTACCTTGTGCAGCGGTCCGCCTTCCAGCAGCGCCTCTGTCATGCGCGCCACTATCCACGGCTGGGAAATCGTCTGCCCGAATCCGATCGGCAGCGCGACATCTTCGTAGGCCCGGCTCGCGATCGCCTCATCGACGAACAGATGCCGCGGCACGCTGCGAATCCGATCGAGCACCGTGGGATTGCGGATGCCGCCGTCCTTCAGCCGTTGCACCAGTCGCTCGCGCGTGCGCGCCGAGGTCATGCCGATGCCATTGACGCGAGGATCAACCATCGATGCCCCGCAGCCATTCATCGAGACCTTCGAGCGCCGCATGACGCGTCAGATCGATCTGCAGCGGTGTCACCGATACGAACCCGTTCCCTACGGCGTTGAAATCCGTGCCCGGACCGGCTTCCTGCTGCGGTCCGGCGGGACCCACCCAATAGATCGGTCGGCCGCGTGGATCCTCGGCGCGCACGATCGGCTTGGAGCGATGCCGGAATCCGAGCCGCGTCGCCTGCAACCCTTTCAAGTCATCGTAGGGCCGGTCCGGAACGTTGACGTTGAGTATCGTGGAGGCATGCAGCGGCGCCCGCGTCAGTTGCGATACCAGCTCGCGTGCGACGCGTCCCGCAGTCTCGAAGTGTCGCTCGCTGCCAGGTTCGGTGCAGAGCGAAACCGCGAATGTCGGCAGACCGAGAAAACGACCCTCGATCGCCGCCGCCACTGTCCCCGAGTACAGGACATCATCGCCGAGGTTGGCGCCATCGTTTATGCCGGAGACGACCATGTCGTGTTCGTAGTCGAACAGCCCGGAGATCGCCAGGTGCACGCAGTCGGTCGGCGTGCCATTCACGTAGTACATGTTCGGTTCCACCTGGAAGACGCGCAACGGCACATCGAGCGTGAGGGAATGGCCGGCGCCACTGCGATTACGCTCGGGCGCCACGACGGTGAGATCCGCGAGGCCCTGCAACGCCACGGCCAGGTGACGGATACCTTCGGCTCGATATCCGTCATCGTTACTCAGCAGAATCTTCACTGATGGCGTTTGGCTGGCGTGGGAAAACCGCGCGTCACTATACTGGATGGCCAGCGGCGCCGGGTAGATTGCGGCTCGAACCGGGGTAGAGCATCCGATGAGCGACGACGGCGAGGAAAAACGCCTGTTCCGCGACGCAGTGCGCGGCGTGAAACGCCTGCGCCAGCGCACGCGACCAGCTGTCCGTCCAAAGCCGCCAGCACGCGCTCGATTTGCGCGCCTCGATGAACTGGAGGTGCTGCGTGAAAGCCTCGAGCTGCGTCCCGGTGACCTGTACAGCGAAGCCGGCGACGCGCTGACCTTTCGGCGCGCGGGTGTGCAGGACTCGGTGTTGCGCAAGCTTCGCCGTGGTCAATACCGGGTGGAAGCGGAACTCGACCTGCACGGCCTCACCGTAGCGCAGGCCAAGCAGGAGCTGCACGAGTTCCTGGAGGGAATGTGGCGCGCACAGGCGCGTTGCGTGCGGATCGTGCACGGCAAGGGACTGCGCTCGGGTCATCGCGGACCGGTGCTCAAGAATGCGGTCAATGCCCTGTTGCAGCGGACGGACGCAGTGCTCGCATTCTGTTCCGCCCGGCCCGTCGACGGCGGCACCGGAGCAATCTATGTACTGTTGCGCTGGAAGTGATCCCGGTAGAGTCCCGGACATCATTCGGGAGACATCATGAAAATCGCCTGGCTCATCGCGGCCCTGTTGGCCGCACTGATCGCCAACGCCGCCGCATTGGAGTCCGCACAGGAACTCGCGACGCAGGTGCGCGCCGCCGAGACCGCCTTCGCACGTTCGATGGCCGACCGCGACATCGAGGCCTTCGCCTCTCACGTCGCCGAGGATGCGGTGTTCTTCGGCAGCAATAGCGTCCTGCGCGGCCGAGTCGCAGTGGTCGCCGGCTGGAAACCGTTGTACGACGGACCTAAGGCCCCGTTCTCCTGGGAGCCAGAGCAAGTCGAGGTGCTCGACTCGGGCACGCTGGCTCACAGCAGCGGTCCGGTGCGCAATCCGGAAGGCAAGCAGGTCGGCACTTTCAACTCGATCTGGCGCCGCGAAGCCGATGGCACCTGGAAGGTGGTATTCGACAAGGGCTGCCCGGTCTGCAACTGCGCCACGGCTCCCGCCGAACCCAAGAACTGAGCGAGTCGAGCTGGCCGCCTCAGGACTTCTTCTTCAGCCGCTCCACCAGCTCGCGCATCGTCGACTGCGTCTCTGCGCTGAACCACGCCTCGTTCATCGCTTCGTAGTCGGAAGTGCCAAGGGCACCGACGAGTTTGATCAGGTCCGCGCGCGCCAGTGCGCGGGTGCGTGCCACCGCTCGCGGGGGAAGCGAGTTCATGTGGCGCGCCCACTCGAGGGCCGCACTCAGAACCGAAGCCTCTTCGACCACGCGGTCCACCAACCCGACCGCCAGAGCTTCTTCCGGACCGAGCAGCACACCGCCGCTGAGCAGCCGATCGCCGACACCGGGTCCCACGAGGCGTCGCAGCGCGCCGTATATCACCGGGCCCGGAAACAACCCGACCTGCACCTCATTGAGTCCGATGCGAAACCGCCCGGCGGCCATGACTCGATAGTCGCAGTACAGGGCGAGCACGGCGCCGCCCGCCGGGCTGTGCCCGGTAATCGCGGCAGCAACCGGCACGGGCGAGGCCGCAAGGAGGGCCTGCGCATCGAAGAACGCTTCCCAGAAGCGCAACATGCTGGCGCGGTCCAGGCCAAGGAGCTCCGGCACATCCAGGCCGGCGGAGAACATGCCGGCCCGCCCGGAGAGCACGATCGCCTGGCAAGCGGTGCGTGCCTCGGCGAGTGCGGTGTTCAGCCCTTCGAGCAGTTCCATATTGAACGCGTTGGCTGGAGGGCGCGCGAAACGGATCTCACGTACGGCCTCGTGATCGATGATCTCGAGCACGGTTCAAACCTCCTCTGGCTCCTGCAACAACTCTCGCAGGACCGCGGTCGCGAATGCGCCGGGCCCCAAGCGAAACTCGATTGTCAGAGCAGCCGCATCGCACTGTACCCGCAGATCGTCTACCCGCAAGCGCAGCGCCCGCCGCTCCTGCTCGAGGCCGACGCTTGCCAGTGACCTCGTCACAGCCTCGAATCGTCGCGCAACTCCCTGCTCGAGTTCCTGAACCGTCGCAGCCGACTGCGGCTCACCGGCTCCCCACAGTGGGCCCGTGGGGTGGATATCGAGGGCTGCGCAGCGTTCGTGCAGCTCCGTTGTCGGTGCGCTCACCGCAAAGATGCTGCGGCTGCCGTCGAGATTCGCCACGTCGCCGGGCAAGAGCGTATCCCAGGTTTGATTGGACACGCGTTCGGCCAGCACCGCGTTGAACACCAGGCTGCGCGCCGCGGAGATGGTGAAGCTGCGCTCGCTGCGTGCACTCGAGAGCCGGCCGGACTCGGCCCATTCCTGGACCCGCGCGAGGTTGGCGGCCTCGCGCCCGAAGCGTTGTACGCCGAAGTAGTTCGGTACGCCGCGCCGACTGATGGCCGTGATTCTCTCCTCGACGGCTCGGGCGTCTGCTCGCAACTGTTGCACACGGATGCGAAAGCGATTGGCGGCGAGTGCCCCGCGCCGCAGCTTGCGACCGTGAGGATGAGCCTCGAGTACCTGGAAATCCTGGTGCAGCGCTGCGAGCCAATCTGCAGCGTGCAATGAAGACTGCGGCACGCTGAACCACTGGCGCACCAGCGCGTGTCGATCCTTGAGGCCGGCAAACCCGACCTCGCTCGCTCGTACGCCGGCGATTTGCGCCAGTTGCCCCGCCACCCATTCGGTGTTGGCGTCGCGCTTGCTCACGTGCAGCAACCAGTGCAAGCCCCGTCCATCGGGCTGAAACGGCAGTTCTTCGTCGACTTCGAAGTCCTCCGGAGTTGTTCGCAGTCGGCCCGCCGCGACGGGCTCGCCGAGCGCGCGCGGCGCATCGAGCGCCGCACTGCGCCACTCTCCAGGAACAGTCGGGATCATGCGTCGCGGGCGATCGAGTCGACGAGCACTACCGCCAGCGCGGCAATGCCCTCGCCGCGCCCGATCAGGCCAAGCTGTTCAGTGGTCGTCGCCTTGACGTTGACTGCTTCGGAGTCCAGGTCGAGCAGCTCCGCGAGCCGATGACGCATCGCCTCGCGGTGCGGTCCGATCCGCGGCTGCTGCGCGATGATGGTGATGTCGACATTGACCGGTGCATAGCCGCGGGCCGTGAGCATCTCCGCCACGCGCCGCAGGAATTCGGCACTGGCCGCGCCGCGCCACAGGGGATCGGTATCCGGGAAGTGTTGGCCGATATCGCCCAGCCCCGCCGTGCCCAGCAAGGCATCGCACAGCGCATGGATGGCGACATCGCCGTCGGAATGGGCGCGCACCCCGTGGTCATGAGGGATTCGCACTCCGGCGAGCATGATGTGATCTCCCGGGCCGAAGGCGTGCACGTCGATTCCCATTCCGACTCGGGTGCTCGTGCTCATTTTCCCCCCGCCGATCGTAGCAGTGCCTCAGCCAGCAGAAGGTCCTCACGATGCGTGATCTTGAGGTTGCGGGATGAACCATGCACCAGGCGGGGACGATGTCCGAGGGCCTCGACCGCCGCAGCTTCGTCCGTGAACTGAACGCCGTTGGACAGCGACTGTTCCAGCGCCGTCCGCAGCAACTGGTGACGAAACATCTGTGGCGTCTGCGCGCACCACAGGGCTTTGCGATCCAGCGTTACCTCGCTGCGCAAGCCGCCTGCGTCCGCGCGCTTGAGCGTGTCCGCGAGCGGCACGGCAAGGAGTCCACCGATGCGATCGTTCTCCACCGCTGCGATCAGGGTATCGAGCTCTTCGACACCCAGGCACGGCCGCGCGCCGTCGTGCACCAGGATCCAGTCATCGGGCTTGGCCCGGCCTTCAAGCGCCACCAGGCCATTGAGCACGGACTGCTGGCGCGTATCGCCGCCGAGCGTCGTGTGCACGCGCGGTGCGTCTGCCATCGGCAGGGTCGGCCAGAATTCATCGCCGGGGGCAAGCACCACCACCACGGCGCTAATGCGCGAATCCGCCCACAAGGGCCGAATCGCGTGCTCGAGCACAGTCGCGCCGGCGAGCGGGAGATATTGCTTGGGCTTATCGGCATCCATGCGCCGCCCCTGCCCTGCGGCCGCGACGATTGCCCAGGCGGCCGCCCCGGTCATCGGGCGGCAGCTTGCTGAGTCGTGCGAGGCTTGGCCGTGGCGACGGTCGATGAATCAATGGGCGCCGCTTGTGGCGGGCTGCCGTGATCTGCCGGCGGCGGCGCTACCACCTGGTAGAAGGTCTCGTTGGCGCCGACCATGCCGAGATCGCTCCGTGCGCGCTCTTCCACCGCGTCGAGCCCTTCCTTGAGATCCTTCACTTCCGCGGCGAGCTGCTCGTTGCGTTCCTGGAGCTCGGCGTTCTGCTGCCTCTGTGAGGCCACGGCATCCTGGAGTCGATGCACCTCGCGAATTCCGTCATCCGAGAGCCACAGGCGGTATTGGAGCGCGAGCGCGACGATGAGGAGCGCGGCGGCAAACAGGCGCGTCGACATCAGAGGTACCCGCGCACGACTATGTCCCTCGCGGCACGGGCACCGGGAACGCCTGGCGACCGGCGTACCGAGCGTGCGCGCCGAGCTCCGCCTCGATGCGCAGCAGCTGGTTGTACTTGGCGACGCGATCCGAGCGTGACATCGATCCGGTCTTGATCTGCGTCGCGGGCGTCGCGACGGCGATATCGGCGATAGTGCAATCCTCGGTTTCGCCGGAGCGGTGCGAGATCACTGCGGAATATCCTGCAGTTGTCGCCATCCGGATCGCCGCCAGCGTTTCCGTGAGTGTCCCGATCTGGTTGACCTTGATCAGGATCGAATTGGCGATTCCCTGGTCGATACCCTGCTTCAGGATCTTCGTGTTGGTCACGAACAGGTCGTCTCCCACGAGCTGCACACGACGACCCAGGCGCTGGGTGAGCAGCGCCCAGCCCTGCCAGTCGCCTTCGCTCATGCCGTCCTCGATCGTGATGATCGGGTAGCGTCCGACGAGATCTGCGAGGTAATCCACGAACTGCGCCGCGCTGAACTGCCGTCCCTCGGACTCCAGCGTGTAGACGCCTTCACTGAAGAACTCTGAGCTCGCGACATCCAGGCCGAGCAGTACATCGCCGCCGGGCGTGTAACCCGAGAGCTGAATCGCTTCGATGATCGTTTCGAGTGCTGCCTCGTTCGACGGCAGGTCTGGTGCGAAGCCACCTTCATCTCCCACCGCCGTGGCGAGTCCCTTCTTGTGCAGCACTTTCTTGAGAGTATGGAAGATCTCCGCGCCATAACGGATCGCTTCGCTCAGCGACGGTGCGCCGACCGGCAGGATCATGAACTCCTGGATGTCGACGCTGTTGTCGGCATGCGCGCCGCCGTTGATGATGTTCATCTGCGGCACTGGCAAATCGAAATCCTCGGCGGCGGCAAGATGCCGGAACAGCGGGATCTTGCGGTCGTTTGCGGCTGCGTGTGCCACGGCCAGGGACACCGCGAGGATCGCGTTGGCGCCGAGATGCGATTTGGTGTCCGTGCCGTCGAGCTCGAGCATGCGCCCGTCCAGCCCTTCCTGGTCCATCGGATCGTGCTTCAGCAGCGCCTGCCGGATCGGTCCGTTCACGTTGGCGACCGCGTTGAGCACGCCCTTGCCCAGGAAGCGCTTCGGATCGCCGTCCCGAAGCTCCACCGCTTCGCGCGTTCCGGTCGAAGCGCCCGAAGGGACCGCGGCCCGGCCCATCACACCGCTGTCGAGAAACACATCGGCCTCGACCGTGGGATTACCGCGCGAGTCGATGATCTCGCGCCCGCGGATCTCGACGATACGGCTCACAGCAGGGACTCCGCGTACGGACGGGCCTTCACGGTGCGATCGATCTGCAACAGCGTCTCCAGCAGCGCTTCCATGTGTGCCAGCGGCCAGGCGTTCGGACCATCGCTGAGCGCCTTGTCGGGATCAGGATGCGTCTCCATGAACACGCCCGCAACACCTGCCGCCACTGCCGCGCGCGCCAGCACCGGCACGAATTCGCGTTGGCCGCCTGAAACCGATCCCTTGCCGCCCGGAAGCTGGACCGAATGCGTCGCATCGAACACGACCGGGCAACCCGTCTCGCGCATCACCGCCAGACCACGCATGTCGGACACGAGATTGTTGTAACCGAACGAGAAGCCGCGCTCGCACACCAGGATCTGCTGATTGCCGGTGGCGCGAGCCTTGTCGACCACATTCTTCATTTCCCACGGCGACAGGAACTGCCCCTTCTTGATGTTCACCGGCTTGCCCTGCGAGGCGACGTTGCGGATGAAGTTGGTCTGCCGGCACAGGAATGCCGGCGTCTGCAGCACGTCGACGACCTCGGCGACCTCCGCGAGCGGTGTGTCTTCGTGCACATCGGTCAGCACCGGAAGCTGGAGCTGCCGGCGAACCTCCGCGAGCACACGCAGCCCCTCCTCCATTCCAGGTCCACGGAAACTCGCGCTCGAAGAGCGGTTGGCCTTGTCGAAGGAGGACTTGAAGATGAAGGGTATCCCCAGCCGACGCGTGATGTCCCTGAGGCGCCCCGCGGTCTCCATCACCAGCGTTTCGCTCTCGACGACGCACGGGCCGGCGATGAGGAACAGCGGCTGGTCAGGACCAACGTCGAAGTCATGCAGTCTCATGCGCTGGCGGCAGCAGGGAGCTGCGACGCCCGGTGCTGGCGAGCCGCCCGGATGAATCCGGCGAACAACGGGTGCCCATCGCGGGGAGTGGAAGTGAATTCAGGGTGAAACTGGCAGGCGATGAACCAGGGGTGCGAGGGCAACTCGATCAACTCCACCAGGCCATCCGCCGAAAGGCCCGAAAACTTCATGCCCGCCTTCGAGAGCCGCTCCAGGTAGCGGTTGTTGAACTCGTAGCGATGGCGGTGACGTTCCATGATCACATCGCGCCCGTAGACTGCGTGCGCCAGCGTCCCCGGCACTACGCGACATTCCTGCGCGCCCAGGCGCATGGTAGCGCCTTTCTCGGAACCTTCGTCACGGCTCTGCGCGCCGTGCTCGCGATCCTGCCACTCCGTGATGAGCGCAATCACCGGATGGGGCGTGGCGCGGTTGAACTCGGTGCTGTTGGCGCCTTCCAGCCCCACTACGTGGCGCGCGAACTCGATCACCGCCACCTGCATGCCCAGGCAGATGCCCAGGTAGGGAATCCCGTGGCGGCGCGCGTACTCGGCCGCCAGGATCTTGCCCTCGATGCCTCGTTCCCCGAATCCTCCCGGTACCAGGATCGCATCCATGCCGTCGAGCGCCGACAGACCCTGCACTTCGAGATCCGTGGCTTCGACGTAGTGCACGTTGACGCGTGTACGTGTGCGGACGCCCGCGTGGGTGAGGGCCTCGTTCAGTGAAATGTACGAGTCGCGGATCTGCACATACTTGCCGACCATCGCGACATTGACCTGGGCCTCCGGGTTCATCTTCGCGCTCACTACGTGGCGCCATTCGGAGAGGTCGGCCGGCCTGGCCTCGAGGCGGAACTTGTCGACAATGATGTCATCGAGCCCCTGTTCGCGCAGCAATAGAGGAATCTTGTAGATGTCGTCGGCATCGACGGCCGAGATAACCGCCCGCTCCTCGACGTTGGTGAACAGCGCGATCTTGCGGCGGTGCTCCTCGGGAAGTGGCGCACGGCAGCGGCATAAGAGGACATCCGGCTGGATACCGATGCCCCGCAACTCCTTCACCGAGTGCTGCGTCGGCTTGGTCTTGATCTCGCCCGAGGTGCCCACGACGGGGATCAGCGTCAGATGCATGTAGGCGACGTTGTTGCGCCCTAGCTCCACTCCCATCTGGCGGATGGCCTCGAGGAACGGCAACGACTCGATGTCGCCGACCGTGCCGCCGATCTCGACCATGCAGACGTCCGCGTCACCAGCGCCGAGACGAATGCTGCGCTTGATCTCATCGGTGATGTGCGGAATCACCTGTACGGTCGCGCCCAGGTAGTCGCCACGCCTCTCCTTGGCGATGACGCGCTCGTAAATGCGCCCGGTGGTGAAATTACTGTTGCGCCCGGTGGTCGTGCGCACGAAACGTTCGTAGTGACCGAGGTCCAGATCGGTTTCCGTGCCGTCCTGGGTCACGAACACCTCGCCGTGCTGGAACGGGCTCATGGTCCCCGGATCGACGTTGATGTACGGATCGAGCTTGACCATCGCGATCTTGAGGCCGCGCGCCTCGAGAATCGCACCCAGCGAAGCGCTGGCGATGCCCTTGCCCAACGAGGAAACCACGCCACCGGTCACGAAAACGAAACGGGTCATGCCAGAACCACCCGCAAATGCAATGGGTCCCGCTGCAGTGGGACCTGTTGGTTGAAACCTGGGCCGCGGGCGGTCGACAGAGAGGGAGATCAGTTGATCCCGTCGCTCAGCTGCGCCGCGTCAGCCGCTGATTTTCGACGGGTGATCAGGCTACCAGAATGAGCGGGTCCGCTCAATGAATCAGTCGAGAGCGGGATGATCGAGCCATTCGATCAGCGTGCCGGGCTGATCGGGCGCGGCACGAAATTCCGCCGCGATCGCCAGGTCACCCACGGCTACGAGTGCCTCGTCGGCGTAGAGCAGCGGAATGCGGCCCCGCATCCACGGCACGACGTCCCACTCTTGCAACAGTGCTCGCAGTTCGCGACGCGGTCGGTTCGCCGCAACCTGCAGCTTCTCCCCGCCGGATCTCCAGCTCACGCGCAAGCGATCGGGAAGCATCCTGAAAGTCGCAACGTTGCGCTCCGCGACGCTCGCCAGGAGCTTGCCCAGGCCGCCAGGCAGTACCAGCTCCGGTTCGGTGCGCCATGTCCACGACAGCATCTCGCTGGGTGGCTGCGGGAGTTGACGGTCGAGGTAGAGGCGGTCGCGGTAGCGCCGGATCACGTGCTGACCCCAAGTCACCTCCGGTACCGAGTCGGCACGCGCCTCCAGCATCTGCTGCGCCACCTGCTCGAGAACCGTGCTCGCCGGCATGGAGACGCCGTGCTGTCGAATCCAGAAGCGCAACAGATTACGCAAGCGTGCCGGCTCCAAGCCACGCAGCGCCGCGACCTGCAGCCGATGCCCTGCCGCCGCGAGGACATGGTCTTCGCGCGCCAGCTCATCGAGCAGCAATTGGGCGCTCGCGAGGTGATCGGCGCTGCGCACGGCGCTCGCCGCCAGGGCAGGCCAGCGCCCCAGCAACAAGGGAAGCACCTGGTGGCGCATGAAGTTGCGGTCAAAGCGCAGATCGACGTTGCTTGGGTCCTCGATCCAGCCCTGCCCGGCAGCGGCCAGGTAGGCGCGCAGCTCCTCGCGACTGAAGTCGAGGAGCGGGCGCAGGTGAATTCCAGGACCGCACGGCGCCCGGCGTGGCATCGACGCAAGTCCTGGCACGCCGCCACCGCGTGCCAGTTGCAGCAGCAGCGTCTCGAGCTGGTCCTCGGCGTGATGCGCCGTGAGCAGGAATTCGTCCACGGCCAGGTTTTCGGCCAGCAATCGATAGCGGGCATCGCGGGCCGCCGCTTCCGGAGATTCTCCGCGCGCGACGTGCACCTGCGCGTCGAGAACCAACAGTGGCACGTTGAGCTGGCGTGCAAATGCCGCACAGTGTTGCGCCCATGCCGCCGCTGCTGGCTGCAGGTGATGATTGACGTGAACCGCTCGCAGCCCGAGCAGTGGCCGCTGCTGGTGCAGGTCGACCAGGCACTTGAGCAGCGCGCTTGAATCTGCGCCGCCGCTCAGGGCGACGCAATAGCGGGCAATCGGCGACGGTGCGCCCAGCGAGACGAGCGCAGCATGTAGCGTCGCGGCGGAAAAGCCCTTGGCCACACCGCGGATTCCTTCAGTTGCCCGTGAATGCGCCGAATGCCTTGAGACGGACCTCGCGGGCCTCGAGCAGGCGCTCGCGAGGGATTTCCTCGAGCTCCTTGAGACTGCGCAACAAGGCGCTCTTCACGGCCTCAGTCATCGCTGCCGGATCGCGATGCGCGCCGCCGAGTGGCTCCCGCACCACCTCGTCGACCAGGTTCAACTTGCTGAGCCGCTCCGCGGTGAGTCCCATCGCCTCGGCCGCCAATTCCTTCTTGTCGGCGCTCTTCCACAGGATCGAGGCACAACCCTCGGGTGAGATCACGGAGTAGATCCCGTACTGGAGCATCAGCAGCCGGTCGCACACTCCGATCGCGAGCGCGCCGCCGGAGCCTCCTTCGCCGATGACCATGCTGAGGATCGGAACCTCGAGCGTGCTCATCTCGAACAGGTTGCGCGCGATCGCCTCGCTCTGGCCGCGTTCTTCCGAACCAACACCCGGATATGCACCGGGCGTGTCGATCAGCGTGATGAGGGGCAGTCGGAAGCGCTCCGCCAGCTTCATGAGGCGCAGCGCCTTGCGGTAACCCTCCGGCTTCGGCATGCCGTAGTTGCGACGCACCCGCTCCTTCGTGTCGCGGCCCTTCTGGTGGCCGATCAGCACGACCGCCCGCCCTTCAAGGCGCGCTGGTCCGCCGACGATCGCAAGATCGTCGCCGTACATGCGATCGCCGTGCAGCTCCTGGAAGTCGGTGAATACCTGGCCGATGTAGTCGAGCGCGTAGGGTCGCTGCGGATGACGGGCGATCTGGGTGATCTGCCACGGTGTCAGGTTGGCGAAGATGCTGGTGGTGAGCGCGCGGCTCTTGGCCTTGAGACGCGCGATCTCCTCGCCGATGTTGATCTCGGTGTCGGAGCCGAGAAACTTGAGCTCGTCGATCTTGGCTTCGAGCTCGGCGATCGGCTGTTCGAAGTCGAGGAAGTTCAGGTCCATGGGCGCGCCATGCTAGCGAACGCGTGCAGGCTTTGCACCAGCGGCGCGCCCGGGCGATCAGTTGACGCTTCTGCCGATGCTGGCTTCTTCGCCAGTGCCGCGCGCGCCGTACACGACCCGCAGGTTGTCCAGCCCCACGAAGTTCTTCAGCTGCTCGATCAGTTCCCGCGCCGGTCGCACCAGCCATTGCTCGCTCAACAGGAGCGATGCGCTGGCACCGGCCGCGCGATAACCGACCTGGATGCTGCAATTGCCGCCGACGAATGGTTTGAGGATATCGATCAGCCGGCGCACCTGTTCCGCGTTGTCAGCGCCCGCAGGCCATTGCAGGATCAGGCGCCGCGCCTGCTGCTCGCGCGCCATGTCGATATCGAGGAGTCGCTTCGCATTGAGGCGCCAGCCTTCGCTGAACTCATCGAAGCGCAACTGCCCCTCGATCAGCAGGATCGCGTCCTTGGCGATAATGTCGCGATGTTGCTGGAAGATCTCCTCGTACAGCATCACTTCGATCCTGCCGCTGCGATCGTCAAGTGTGAGGATCACACGATTGGTGCGCTTGCGTACTTCCAGCACCAGCCCGGCGACAGTGACGTTACGACCCGGTTGCCATCGACCGCCTTCCGCCGCGCCCGCCGGACGCCCGCTCGCAAGATCGCCCAGGCGTCCGCTGCTCAGGAAGCTCAGCTCGGACTCGTATTGCGCGATCGGGTGACCGGTCAGATACAGTCCCAGCGTGTCGCGCTCACCGGCGAGCCGCGTGGCCTCCGGCCATTCGGGCAATTCGATTTCGCGATTCGAGTCCAGTGGCATCGCAGGTCCGGCCGCCAGCCCGAACAAGTCGACCTGGCCAACCGCCTGCGCGCGCGTGTTCTGCTCTCCGAGTTGCATCGCTGCGGTGAGGCGACTCATCAGCGTGCTGCGCGTGTGTCCCAGGGAATCGAGGCAGCCGGAACGAATGAGTGCTTCCAGCACGCGCTTGTTCACCCGGTTCAGATCCAGCCGGCGGCAGACATCCTCGATGCCGGTGAACGGTCCGCGCGCACCGCGCTCGGCCATGATGGCTTGGACCGCTGATTGCCCGACGCCTTTCACTGCGCCCAGACCATAGCGAATCTTGTGCGCGCCGCTCACCGCAAACGCGTAGCGCGAGGAATTGATATCTGGCGGCTCGACCTGCAGCCCGAGACTCACGCATTCATCGATGAGAGTCACCACCTTGTCGGTGCGATCCATGTCCGCGGACAGCACCGCAGCCATGAACTGCGCCGGGTAATGCGCCTTGAGCCACGCGGTCTGATAGGAGAGCAGCGCGTAGGCCGCGGAGTGCGACTTGTTGAACCCGTAGCCCGCGAATTTCTCCATCAGGTCGAAGATGTGACGGGCGCGCGGCTCAGGTACGCCGCGCTGCACGGCCCCATCGGTAAACACCGAGCGCTGCTTCGCCATCTCTTCGGGCTTCTTCTTGCCCATCGCACGGCGCAGGAGGTCAGCGCCGCCCAGCGTGTAGCCGGCCAGCACCTGGGCGATCTGCATCACCTGTTCCTGGTAGAGGATCACTCCATACGTGCCTGCGAGCACCGGCTTGAGGTTCGGGTGCAGGTAGTCGATCGGCTGGTCCGTGCGTCCGTGCTTGCGCGCGATGAAATCTTCGACCATCCCGGACTGCAAGGGGCGCGGTCGAAACAGTGCCACCAGCGCGACGATGTCCTCGAAACGATCGGGCTGCAGACGCCGGATCAGGTCCTTCATGCCGCGCGACTCGAGCTGGAACACGGCGTTGGTCCGGCAGCTCTTGAGCAGCGCATAGGTGGCCGGGTCGTCCATCGGCAATGCCGCGATATCGAGCAGCGCTTCGTTCGCAGCCTGGCGCTGTGCATTGATCGACTTGACCGTCCAGTCGATGATCGTGAGTGTGCGCAGCCCCAGGAAGTCGAACTTGACCAGCCCCGCGGCTTCGACATCATCCTTGTCGAACTGCGTGACGACGTTGTGCGAGCCTTCTTCACAGAACAGCGGCGTGAAGTCGGTGAGCATCGAGGGCGCGATGACGACTCCGCCGGCGTGCGTGCCGGCATTGCGGGTCAATCCCTCCAGCGAGCGCGCCAGGTCGATCAGGCTGCGCACGTCCTCCTCGGCATCGTAGAGCCGGCGCAGCTCCGGTTCGTCCTGCAATGCCTTGTCGAGCGTGATGCCGAGCTCGAAGGGAATCAGCTTCGCGATCCGATCGACGTAGCCGTAGCTCATCCCCTGCACGCGACCGACATCGCGCACCACGGCCTTCGCGGCCATGGTTCCGTAGGTGATGATCTGCGAAACACGGTCGCGCCCGTATTTCCCCGCCACGTAGTCGATGACACGGTCGCGGCCTTCCATGCAGAAGTCGATGTCGAAATCCGGCATCGACACGCGCTCGGGATTCAGGAAGCGCTCGAACAGCAGGTCGTGCTCGATCGGATCGAGATCGGTGATGCCGATGCTCCAGGCGACCAGCGAGCCGGCCCCGGATCCACGGCCCGGGCCGACCGGAATGCCGTTCTCCCTCGCCCAGCGAATGAAATCCGCGACGATCAGAAAGTAGCCGGCGAATCCCATGCTGCAGATCGTTTCGAGCTCGGTCGCAAGGCGCTGTTCGTAGACTCTTCGGTCGCGCACCGGAGCGCGTGCGGGCGGCACGCCCTGCAACCGCTTCTCCAGGCCATCGCGCGCCTGGGATCGCAGGTAGTCAGTGGCCGTCGTTTCGGCCGGCACCGGGTACTCGGGCAGCTTCGACTCACCGAACTTCAGCTCCAGGCTGCAGCGCCGGGCGATCTCCACCGAGTTTTCCAGCGCCTCCGGCAGATCCGCGAACAATTCGGCCATCTCGGCCGGCGAACGCAGGTACTGCAGCTCGCTATAGCGGCGCGCGCGAGCCGGATCGCCGAGCTGGCTCCCCTCCTGGATGCAGACTCGCGCCTCGTGCGACTCGAAATCCTGCGCGGTGATGAAACGGACGTCATTGGTGGCGACGATGGGCGTAGGACAAGTCGCGACCAGGTCCAGCACGGCGTCGAGGTAGTCCTCTTCGTTCGCACGACCGAGTCGCTGGATCTCCACGTAGAAGCGCTGCGCGAACAGCTCGCGCCACTGCTCGAGGTAACGGCGCGCGTCGTCGGGCCTGTTGTTGAGCAGCGCGCGGCCAATGTCGCCGTCCTGCGCGCCCGACAAGGCGATGAGGCCCGTGGTACTCGCTGGCGTGAGCCAGGCGCGATCCACCAGGGGCACGCCGCGTCGCTGACCCTCGAGGCAGGCGCGCGTCATGAGGCGCGTGAGGTTGCGGTAACCGCCGAGGTTTTGACTCAGCAGCGTCAACCGTGCCGGTTCCTGTCTTTCGATGCTCTCGCGCAGGCGCAAGTCGACACCAATGACGGGCTTCACCCCCCGGGATTGCGCCGCCCGGTAAAACTTCACCATCGCGAACAGGTTCGATTCGTCCGTGAGCGCGATCGCCGGCATCCCTGCGGCGGCGGTGGCGGCCATGAGCTCCGGGACGCGCACCACGCTGTCGAGCAGCGAGTACTCCGTATGGACGCGCAGGTGGACGAATTGGGTCATGCGAGGATGGTCATTCGAGGACCAGCAACTGGACGGGCGCGATTGTAGTCTGTGCGTCCTCGGGCGACACGACTTCCGGCGCCTGCGCCACGACGATTTCCGCGGCGAATGCGGACCACTCGAGCGCAGTGATTTCCTTGACAGGCATGAACGAGCGCCGATGCAATGGGCAGGCGCCGTGGCAATCGAGCGCCGCGAGATGTTCGGGAGTGGCGTAGCCCTTGTGCGATGCGAATCCGTAGTGAGGCCAGATCTCATGATAGGAACGCATCCACGCGTCCCGGAAGGTCTTTGCCAGGATGGATGCGGCGCTGATGGCCGGCACCAGCGCATCGCCCTGGACGATCGGGATCGCGGGGCAGCTGAACGTCAAGCCATCGAGCGACGGACAGCGATCCCCGTCGATACGAATCTCATCCGGCGCAATCTGCAGGCCGAGCAGCGCACGGCGCATCGCGAGCAAGGTGGCCTGCAGGATGTTGATGGAGTCGACCTCCTCGCGATCGGCCCACGCCACCGACCACGCCAGCGCCCGCTCCCGGATCTTGACCGCCAGGCGTTCGCGAACCTCCGGTTCCAGCACCTTCGAATCCGCGAGCCCGCGGATGGGTCGCCTGGAATTGAGGATCACGGCCGCGGCGACCACAGGTCCTGCCAGGGGTCCGCGCCCGGCTTCGTCGACGCCAGCGAGGCGCCGGGGCTCCGGGAACGGGAGTCGCTGCTGAATGCGCCGACGCCTCATGTTGAACCCGCGGCCGGCGCGGAGCTCAGCAGGCCGAGAATGGCCTGCGCGGCACGATCGCTCGCATTGCGTTTCAGACGCCGGTGAATGTCGCCGAACACGCGCTCCTGGCGTTCGCGCACCGCCGGATCGTCCAGCTCGCGCAACAGTTCGGTGCCAAGCGTTTCGGGGGTCACCTGCTCCTGGAACAGCTCGGGCACGATCCGCTTGCCGGCGAGCAGGTTCGGTTGCGAGAAATAAGGCGCCTTCATCAGATTGAAAGTTCTGAGCAACCAGGCGGTCAGCGCACCCAGCCGGTAAGCCACGACCATCGGCCTTCGGGTGAGCAATGTTTCCAGTGTCGCCGTGCCGGAGGCAACGAGCACGACATCCGCGGCCGCTAGTGCCACGTGCGATTGACCGTCGAGCAGGCGGACCTCAACGCCTGCGGCATTGCGCTCGAGCGCCCGGCTGAAAATGAGTCGTACGGCCTGGTTCGCCATCGGCGCAACAAACTGCAGACTCGGACGACGCTCCCGCAGCCAGCGGATCGCCCCTGCGAAGTCATCACCGAGATGGCTCGCCTCGCCCACGCGGCTGCCCGGCAGGACCGCGACGGTGAGTCGGTCCTGCAAGCCGAGCTGTCGACGGGCCGCGCCTCGGTCGCTGTCCTCGGGGATCAGGTCCGCGAGCGGATGGCCGACGAACTCGGCGCGAATTCCCGCGCGCGCATAGAACTGCTCCTCGAATGGGAGCAGGCACAGCACCAGGTCGACGGCAGCACCGATGCTTCGCACCCGCCCCTGGCGCCAGGCCCAGACCTGCGGACTCACGTATTGCACCGTGCGAAGTCCCGCACCGCGCAGGTCCCGGGCCAGGCCCAGGTTGAATTCCGGCGCGTCGATGCCGATGAACACATCCGGACGCTCTGTCCGCAATCGTTTGCGCAAGTCTGCGCGCAGCCGCGCGAGCCGCGGCAAGTGGCTCAGCACTTCGAACAGACCCATCACCGCCAGCTCTTCGGAGAGCGCCCACGCCTCGCAGCCCTCGCTCTGCATCTTCGGGCCCGCGACACCGAAGAATCTGGCCGACGGATCACGCTCCCGCAACGAACGCATCAGCGCCGCGCCGAGCTGATCTCCTGACGCCTCACCGGCCACGAGGGCGAAGCGCAATCTCTTACCTCACGATGCTGCGCGTTGTGTTTCCCAGAAAATCGACGAAGATCTTCAGCTCCGGCTGGCTCGGCACCAGCGCCTGGAGCTGCTCGGTCGCCTCCGCCAGTTTGAGTCCCGAACGGTACAAAACCCGGTAGGCATTGCGCAGATTGCGGATCTGCTCCGGGGTGAAGCCGCGCCGTTTGAGTCCTTCCGCGTTCACGCTGTGCGGCTGCGCCGGCTGCCCGGTCACCATCAGGTACGGCGGGACGTCGCGCGTCACGGCGGTGTTGTTGCCCAGAAAGCAATGCGCGCCCACCTTGCAGAACTGATGAATTCCCGAGAAGCCGGCCATGATGACCCAATCGCCCAGTTCGACGTGGCCACCCAGCGTCGCGAAGTTCGCCAGGATGCAGTGATCGCCGATCCGGGAATCGTGAGCGACATGGGTGTAGGCCATGAACCAGTTGTCGCTGCCGATGCGCGTGACCCCGCCGCCATGCGTCGTGCCGCGGTTGACGGTGCAGTACTCGCGAAAAGTGTTGTGGTCGCCGATCTCGAGGCGCGTGGGCTCACCGCGATATTTCTTGTCCTGCGGCGCGTCCCCGAGGGAGGCGAACTGAAAGACGTGGTTGTGCGCCCCGAGACGTGTCGGCCCGTTGATGACTGCGTGCGGCCCGATGCGACAGCCGGGCCCGATGCTGACGTGGGCGCCGATGATGGCGAATGCGCCGACTTCGACATCTGCAGCGAGCTCGGCCTGTGCATCGATGACCGCACGCGCGTCGATCATGATTGCTGATCGCCCCCTGGGGCTGGCGCACGCGCTTCGGGCGTCACCATCATCTCGGCCGATGCCACTTCCTCGCCCCCCACCTCGGCGACCGTCGCGAACTTCCAGATCCCCTTGAAGGCCCGTACCAGCTCCGCCTTCAGCACCAGCTGGTCACCGGGCTCGACCGGCTTGCGGAAGCGCGCCTTGTCGATGCCGACGAAGAAGAAGCGTGACTGCTCATCCGGAAAAATACCCGCGGTGCGAAACGCCAGTATCCCGGCCGCCTGGGCCAGCGCCTCAAGGATCATGACGCCGGGCATCACCGGGCGATGCGGGAAGTGACCGCTGAAGAACGGCTCGTTCACCGTTACGTTCTTCAGAGCACGGATGGTCTTTCCGGGCGTGCATTCGAGCACGCGGTCCACGAGCAGAAACGGGTAGCGATGCGGCAACTGTTTCATTACCGCGTTGATGTCCATGTAGGCCGGCTCAGTCATCCTCGTCCTCTTGTTTTGAGTTGCCCAGTTTTCCACCGCCCAGCTGCTCGACGCGGCGTGCCAGCTCATCGAGGTGCCGGAAACGCGCCGCGTTGCGGCGCCAGCGTCGCACCTCGTCGGCCGGCAGCCCTCCCGAGTACATGCCGGGCCGCGTGATCGAGCGGCTCACCAGCGTGCGTCCCGTGATGATCACGCCGTCGCAGATCTCCAGGTGCCCGGCAATGCCGACCAGGCCACCGATCATGCAGTTGCGGCCGATGCTCGTGCTGCCGGAGACACCGGTACACCCGGCGATGGCGGTGTGCGCGCCAACCCGCACGTTGTGCCCGATCTGGATTTGATTGTCGAGCTTGACACCATCCTCGATGATGGTGTCGTCGATGGCGCCACGATCGACGGTCGTGTTGGCGCCGATTTCCACATCATTGCCGATGCGCACGCACCCCACCTGGGGCACTTTGATCCAACGACCCCGTTCGGGCGCCAGGCCGAAACCGTCCGCACCGATCACGACGCCCGGGTGCACCAGCACCCGCGCGCCGATATGCACGTCGTGGCACAGCGTGACGTTTGCCACCAGGCGCGTGTCCGCGTCGAGCGTACTGCCTTGCATGATCACGCACCCGGGACCGATCCGGGTCCGCTCGCCGATGCGCACGCCGGCTTCGATCACGACATTGGCTCCGATCGAGGCGCTCGAGGCGATGCTGGCGCTGCCATCGATCTGCGCGCCGCGATCGATGCCCGCGGGAAATTGCGGCTCGGGGAACAGGAGCGATGCGACCCGCGCGTAGGTGATGTACGGATCGGCGGCGATGAGCGCCGCGACCGGGCAATCCGCAGCGAATCTGGCTTCGAGTATCACGGCCCCGGCGCGCGTCTGGGCCAGGTGCCGGCGGTAGCGGGGATTGGCGAGAAATGTCACCGCGCGCGCGGTTGCGTTCTGCAGCGTCGCCACGCTGTCCACCTGCGCGTCCGGATCGCCGTTGAGTTCGCATCCGAAACGCACCGCCAGCTCGCCAAGCGCTATTGCCATGGTCGAACTAGCTCCCGCACGCGAATGACGATCCGGGAGTCAGGGATCTCGGGTGAAGCGTCCGGTCGCTGGCAACGGTCACCCGAACCTCCTCAGGTCAGGGCTTCTTCTCCGGCGGCTTGGTCGCCGCAGGTGCGGGTGGAGTGGCTGCGGGCTTGGTTGTCGCAGGCGGGGCGCTCTTGGAATGCGCCTGCAGATTGCTGAGCACTGCCGGCGTAATGTTGATGTTGTCCTTTGCGTACAGCACTCCATCGCCCACGACCAGGTCGTACCCCTGGGCCTTGGCGTAGGTCTGCACTTCCTGCAGGAGCGTGCGCTGGAGCTTGCCCAGCTCCTCGTTGCGGCGCACGTTGAGATCCTCGACGTATTCGTTTTGCCGACGCTGCAGCTCGCGCTGACCGTCGCGCAACTCCCGCTCCGACTTGCCGCGCTCCGCCTCGGACATCACCGCGCTGTCGCGGGTCAACTTGTCCTCGCGCGTCTTGAGCTCTTTCTGCTGGTTCTCGATTTCGCGCCGGCGTGGCATGAACTCATCCTGCAGCGCCTGCATCGCTCCCTTGGCCTGCGGCGATTCTTCGATGAGCTGCGGTACGCTCACGACACCGATCTTGAGCTGCGCATGCGCGGCAGGCATTCCCGCTGCCAGCAGCGCGGCGGCCGCCACAACCCTCATCCACGATTTTTGTATACCGATCACTGAATAATTCCTCAAAACGCCTGACCGATCGAAAACTGGAACCCTTCTGTCTCGTCCTTGAAGTGCACCCCGTCGTTTTTCTCGTTGGCATTCAGCGGGAACGCATAGCTGAAGCGGAATATCCCCAACGGGGCAAGCCACTGCACCGCGATACCGGTGGACTGCCTCAACTGATCATACGCGAACTTGTAATCGACCGGGGTCACGCCGTCGACGCCGGTGAAGCTGACATGGCCGGTCGAGAAGACGTTGCCCATGTCGAAGAACGCGCTGATGCGCGCGCTGGTTTTCCACTTCTCAGGTACCGGGAACAGGATCTCGGCCCGGCCGACGACCTTCAGGTTGCCGCCATAGGGATTTCCGAAATTGTCCTTTGGTCCCAGGCGGCTCTCCTTGTAGCCGCGCACGGAGTCGGGCCCACCCGCGAAGAACTGCCGGTACGGGGGGAGCGAGGTGGTATCGCCGATATCCGAGCCATAGGCGAAATCGCCGATCAGCGCCAGCGTGAAGGGCCCGGGCAACGGCAGGAACTGCAGATAATCGTAGTTGGCCACATAGTACTGCACATTACTGCCGGGTCCGGCGTAGGCGATCGATATGGCGTGTCGTGCGCCGTGATCGGCGAAGATCGCGCGGTTGCGAGTGTCGAAGCTCCAGCCCGCGACGAGTTCGATCGCCGTGTACTTGGTGCCAAAGAAGTCGAGCGTTCCACCCAGGCCATTGGGCTCGCTATGTACGAAGGTATCGCCGTTGTTCTGCACCCAGTCGATCGCCTGTTGTGCGCTGCCTGAGGCGGTAAGCAGTTCGTTCTTCTGTGCCGAGACGCCGAAACGCAGTGCCTGGTATTCGGTGATCGGGTAGGAGTAGTCCAGTCCCGCGCTGAGGTTCTTGGTCGAGAAGTCCGAGGACGCGGACACGAACTGCGTGATGTCGCGATAGCCGAGCGAGATCGTGCGGCTGATCCCGTCGATGCTGCGGTACGGATCGGTGTGCGAGATGCTGTAGGCCTTGCTGTACTTGCCGGCGTTGATCTCGGCCGCGATGCGCTCCCCGCTCCCCATGAAATTGCTGTGCACGAAGTTGCCGTTGAGAATGATGCCCTGCGATTCCGAATAGCCCACGCCGCCACCGAACTGTCCCGGCAGCCCCTCCTTGATGGTGAAGTCCACGTCCACCTGGTCGGCGGCGCCCGGCACCGGCGTGGTCTCGTAATCCACCTTCTCGACGTAGGGCAAACGCTGGATACGCTCCTTGGAGCGTTCGACGGCTGCGTTGGACAGCCAGCCTCCCTCCATCTGGCGCATCTCGCGCCGCAGGACTTCGTCATCGATGGCGGAGGTGCCGAGGAAGTTGATGTGCCGCACGTAGACACGGTTACCCGGCTCGACGAAGAACGTCAGCGACACCTCCTTCTTCGCATTGTCGGGCGTCGGCACCGGGTCGACCTTGGCAAAGGCGTAGCCCTGCTCGCCCAGCCGGTAGGTGATGAGCTGCTGCGACTGCGTCACCAGCTTGTTGGAAAACGTGTCTCCCGGATGCACCAGGATCAGGCGCTTGAGCTGCGGCTCGGGCACCACCATCGTGCCAGCCAGCTTGACGTCACCGATCTTGAACACCTCGCCTTCGTGCACGTTCACCGTGATGAAGATGTCGTCCTTCTCCGGCGCGATCGCCACCTGCGCGGATTCGATCTGGAAGTTCGCATAGCCGCGATCCATGTAATAGGAGCGCAGCTTCTCCAGGTCGCCCTGCAGTGATTCGCGCGAGTAGCGATCGTCCTGGCGATAGAACGACAGCCAATTCGGCGTATTGAGCTCGAAGTCCTCGCGCAGCTCCTTGTCCTTGAACTGGGTGTTGCCGACGAGGTTGATCTGCAGGATCTTGGCGCGCTTGCCTTCCGCCACGTTCACAGTGATGCGCACCTTGTTGCCGGGCAGCTCCTCGACGTTGGTGTCGATGCGCACGGCGTACTTGCCGCGGCTGAAATACTGGTCGGTGAGGTACTGCTTCACCTCTTCGAGCACCGACTGGTCGTAGGTCTTGCCGGCGGCGAGCCCGACGTTGCGCAGGCTCTTCTGCAGGTCTTCGGTCTTGATGTCCTTGTTGCCCTTGATCTCGAAGCTCTCGATGGAGGGGCGTTCGAGCACGACCACCACCAGCGTGTTGCCGTCACGGCGCAGTTCGACGTCGCGGAAGAAGCCAGTCTTGTAAAGGGCGCGCAGCGCCTCCTGCACGCGCTGCGTATCGAGACGGTCGCCGATGTTCACCGGAAGATAGTTGTAGACGGTACCTTCCGAGATGCGCTGCAGCCCCTCGACGCGGATGTCGCCGACAGTGAATTCCTCACTGCCGGTCTGCGCGAACACGCGCAGGGCGAGCAGGCACAGCGTCAGCGGCGCAATCAGCTTGCGGATCATTCAGCAGCCCATTACTCGGGTTCTAGTTAAGAAAACGAGATGTGATGTCGTTGTAAAACGCGAGGCTCATCAACAGCAGGAGCAACGCGATGCCGACCTGCTGGCCGAGCACCTGTGCACGCTCCGACAGGGGACTGCCCTTCGCGAGCTCGATCAACTGGAACAGCATCTGCCCGCCGTCAAGGATCGGAATCGGCAACAGGTTCAACACGCCGAGACTGATGCTGACGATGGCCAGGAAAGTCAGGAACGGACGCAGCCCCACGCGCGCGGTCTCGCCGGCGAAGGCCGCGATATTGATCGGGCCGCTGATGTTCTTCACCGACACCCGGCCCATCACCATGTTCCACAGCATGCTCACCGTGAGCTGCGACATGCTCCAGGTCTCGCCGCTGGCGCGGCTAAACGCGGCCAGGGGTCCAAGACGCTCGAGCTCGGCGCGCTGCAATTCGACGCCGATCCGTCCAATAGTGGTCGCACCGTCTTTTTCGGCGCGGATCGTGACCGGCACATTGCGCTCACCGTCCTTGCCCCTGACGGTGAGAATCACGCGCTCACCCGGGCGCTGGCGGATGTAGTTCACGAAGTCGGTGCTGGTCGCCACCGCTTGATCGTCGACCGCAAGCACGCGATCTCCTGACTGGACGCCCGCTTGTTCGGCGGGACCGTCTGCGAGTGGCCGGTCCACGATCGGTGGCACTTCCGGCGCCCGAAAGTCGAAGCCGATTCCCTTGAGCAGCGCCCCGGGTTCGGTGAGGCCATGCCGTTCACGAGCGTCCGGCACATTCAGCACCAGGTCGCGCTCGAGGCCATCCGTTCCCCGGACCTGCAGGCGCACGTTCCCGTCATCCAGCAAGTCTTCCAGCAACGCAAAGATCACCGCTTTCGGATCCGCGGTCTTGCCGTCGCCCACGCGCACAAATTCGTCGCGAGGTTTGAGTCCCGCCTGTGCAGCGTACGAACCGACCACGACCTCGCCCACGATGGGATGGGACTGCGGTACGCCCCACATGAACAGGATCCAATAGGCGAGGATCGCGAACAGGAAGTTGAATGCCGGCCCGGCGCACAACACCAGCAAGCGCTGCCACACCGGCCGGCGCGTGAAGGAGCGATCGATCTCGGCCGCCGCGACCGGGCCTTCGCGCTCGTCGAGCAGTTTCACGTAACCGCCCAGCGGAATGGCTGCGATCGCATATTCGGTGCGATCGGGCCCGGCGGTACGCATCCACAACGGCCGCCCGAAACCGATCGAGAACCTCAGCACCTTGAAGCCCAGTCGCTTCGCGACCCAGAAGTGGCCGAACTCGTGAACCGCGACCAGCACGCTGATCGCCACCATGAAGGCGAGGATTGAGATGGCAACCGGCATCAGGCAAGGGCTCCCGCGACCGAATCTGGGGTAGCGCCTTCCAGGCGCGAAATCAACTTCGCGGCTGCCTGCCGCGCTGCGCGGTCGGCCGCCAGAACGCTGTCGAGGTTCCGCACGGGCGCCGCTGCCACGCAATTGAGCACGCCCTCAATGACCACTGGGATAGACGTAAAGTTCAGATGCCCATCGAGAAATGACTCGACCGCAGCCTCGTTGGCCGCATTCAGGATCGCAGGCAAGGTGCCGCCCGAGCGCGCGGCTTGCTGGGCGAGGCGCAAACATGGAAAGCGCTCCAGGTCGGGCTCCTCGAACGTCAGTCGTCCCAGCCCGACGATATCGAGTGACTCGACACCGGACTCCCAGCGCTGCGGCCAGGCGAGCGCGTGTGAAATCGGTGTGCGCATGTCCGGGTTTCCCAACTGCGCCAGCACCGAGCCATCGACATATTCGACCATAGAGTGCACCACGCTCTGCGGATGCACGATCACCTGGACGTCGTCGGGCGTCACCCCGAACAGCCAGCAGGCCTCGATCAACTCCAGTCCCTTGTTCATCAGCGTCGCCGAATCGACCGAGATCTTGCGTCCCATTCGCCAGTTCGGAT